>Ga0065721_10004553_pt1 | contig 24922 bp, 33 predicted proteins | sample Mesricmetagenome_FD_59108 | JGI IMG/M metagenome (GOLD analysis project Ga0065721, IMG submission 59108) | Mesophilic microbial community from rice straw/compost enrichment Sample: eDNA_1 v2 (version 2) | ecosystem: Engineered > Solid waste > Grass > Composting > Bioreactor | place: USA: Davis... | reverse complement strand
AACTTCTGGTGATGAACCTGGAGCGCAGGCTCCGCGTTCTTTTTTGCCTCATTTTTACGCTGCTATCTCGCAGTCGCCTAGCCATGAGTTTCGGTTAAAGAATCGTTCAGCAAGCCCTAATTCGTTAAATATTCTAACAATCTTCTAAAGAACGGTTCAGCACTTTTCTAATAATTATATGCGACGATTGGACTAATTTCGTAGCATTGTCAATATTTCGGAAAGGGGTTGCTAACATGGAAGGGTCAATCGATTTGTCCGGACGCCATGATGCGTTCGTTCAGCTGGAGCTGGCGATCCAGCATTCCCGCGGTTCGGGCAAGCGATTGCTGATAGCGCTAGTCGATTTGGACCGATTCCATCGAATAAACGCTTCTAGAGGCACGGGCATCGGGAACTATGTGCTGCAGACCGTTTCGGAACGGCTGTCCGATATCCGGATGGAGGGAAGCGAGTCGGCCTTGACAGTGTCATGCAGGCTTGGCGGAGATTCCTTTCTTGTCATCGCGAGTATGGACGGCAAGGAATCCGAACAATGCTGTTTTGCCGCGGAAATGATCAAAAACGCGGTGGAACGGCCTGTCGTATACGAGCGTGATGAGATCTACCTGACCGCAAGCATTGGCGCTTGCCAATATCCCCAAGACGGACGAACCAGCGAACAGTTAATATGCCGGGTGGAAGCTGCGTTGTCTTACGCTAAGGAGCAGGGAGGCAACCGGACGCAATTTTTTAATGAAGACGATACGAACCGGATGAACAGAAGGATCGCCATCGAGCAATCGTTGCGTCCGGCGTTGCTTCAACGGCAGTTTTATTTGAGCTACCAGCCGATTTACCGGCTTTCGGACGGCCGCATGAGAGGTATCGAGGCGCTGATTCGCTGGCAGCATCCGAAGCTGGGCACTGTTACGCCTCATGAGTTCATTCCGGTTGCCGAGCATAACGGATTGATCGTTCCGATTGGCGAATGGGTATTGCGCGAAGCGTGCAAAACGTTGGCAGGCATGCGCCGTTACGGCATGGACGGCATTATAATGTCCATTAACATTTCGCCCGTGCAGCTGAGCGACCCTTCCTTTACGCATACCTTGTTGAATATCGTGCAAGAACATGCCTTGCCGGCCGATGCGATCGAGCTGGAATTGACCGAGCATTTTATGCTTCATGCGTCCGAGGCGTCCATAGCGGCATTAACCCGTATCCGCGCTGCGGGCGTGCGAATCTCGCTGGACGATTTCGGCACGGGGTATTCGTCTTTTGTCAGTTTGAAGCAGCTGCCGGTTCATTGTGTGAAAATCGACAAAACGTTTATTAAAAGGATCGACCTTCAAAGCGCCGAGCGGCACATTGTCGAATCGATCATCGGACTGATGAAGAAGCTTGGGCTTGAAGTGATTGCCGAAGGCGTAGAATTCGAGGAGCAATATGCGCTGCTTCGAAAGTGGGGCTGCCACTATGTTCAGGGATTTCTGCTTGGGAAGCCGATGGAGCCTTCCGTTATCGATATGACGATGCTGCCGGGCATTATGAAACCGGATGTGCCGGAATCTAGTCACCTTAAGGAGGAAATGCCTGTTGAAACGTGCAAATAAACGGCCTGTTAAATTGAACATAAAGCTGTCGATCCGCAATAAAATATTGATCATGAGTCTGGCGCTGCTGCTGGTGCCGACTTTGACCGTAAGCTTTATGAGTTACGGAACCGCAGTTTCTTCCCTTGATGCGGGCGGAGAGAAACGTCTGCGCAACAACGTGGAGACGACGCTGTCGCTCATATCGCTTCTGGACGCGCAGGTGCAGAACGGGGCGATTGAGAAGGAAGCCGCACAGGAATTTGTACGCATCTCGATGTTGGGATCCAAAGGGGAAGACGGCACGCGGCCGATCAACAAGGAAATCGATCTTGGCGCTAACGGGTATCCTTTCGCCGTGACGGACGACGGCGTTACGGTCGCGCATCCGTTCAACGAAGGCGTCAGCATGAGCGGGATGAGCGACAGCAAGGGCAATCTGGTGCTCGATTCCAAGCTGGGCGTCTCTGTCATTGACGCGATGAAGATCCGGGCGGACGAAGGCGGCGGATATGTGTATTACGATTATATGCTGCCGGGAACGGAAGATTATGCGGCCAAGATTACGTATGTGGAACGGGATCCGCACTGGGGTTGGATCGTAGCCACGGGAGCTTACGCGCAAGATTTCAACCAGGGTGCGAAGGAAATTATCCGCATTACCGTCATTACAGTTGCGGTTATGCTGGCCGTTGGCATAACGGCTATCGTTTGGTTCGCCAGATCGTTGACGCGTCCGATTGTGCAGGTCGCCGGTTTTGCTTCGGAGGTGTCCAAGGGCAATCTGCTTGTGGACCCTGTCGTTTGCAAGAGCAAGGACGAGACCAGCCAGCTGGCGTCGAGCTTTAACGAGATGGTGGTGCAGCTGCGCGGGCTCGTGAACGAAGTCGGCCGAAGCGTGGACCAGGTTGCGGCCACCTCGGAGGAGCTGATGGCAAGCGGGGAACAGACAAGCCGGGCAAGCGAGCATATCGCGCAGACGATTCAGCAGGTTGCCGAAGGCGCGGAGAAGCAAGCGGCGAGCGCCGATCAAAGCTATGGAATCATTCACGATATGTCTGCGAGCGTGCAGCAGATCGCGTCCAGCACGAGCCAGGTCGCCTATGCCGCCCAACGGACAAGCACGCAGGCGACGGAAGGAGGCAAGACGCTGCAATCGGCCATCGGCCAAATGGAAACGGTCGAGTCGTCCATGAGCAGCTTATCCTCCGCCGTAGCGGGGCTGGGTGAGAGAACCAAGGAAATTGTTCAAATGGTGGACATCATATCGGATATTGCCGCTCAGACGAATCTCCTTGCCTTGAACGCTTCCATTGAAGCGGCAAGAGCGGGGGAACATGGACGAGGTTTTGCGGTGGTGGCGGGAGAAGTGCGCAAGCTTGCCGAGCAGACGAATGAAACCAGCAGCCAAATCGCGTCGATCGTTCAGACGATCGGAGACGAAACGGAGCATGTGGTGAAGACGATGAAGGAAGCGGAGAGCGTCGTATCGGGCGGCATCGCCGCCGTCGGAGACGCCGGCAGCATGTTTCGTTCCATACGCGAGGACGTCGAGGGCGTGGCGAAAGGGATCGATGAAGTTTCACAGGCCGCTGCGGGCATTGCCGCTGGTACGGAGCAGGTGATGGGGGCGATGAAGCAAGTGGTGGAAATCTCCGCCGAAGGCGCTTCCGGAACGCAAAGCGTATCCGCCGCCGCGCAGGAGCAATCGGCTTCGATGGAAGAGATTGCGGCCGCTTCCTCCATGCTTGCCAGGATGGCCGAGGCGCTGCAAGGGCAAATCTCCAAATTTAAAGTGTAACGAAAAACCGCCTCAAGCGTGTGTATGCTTGAGGCGGTTTTTTCGTTGCGAAAGGGATGGCCGCAGCTAACTGACTTCCAAATACAGCTTGGTTCCGTCTGCGTATTGGAAAATCGCGACATCCCGAATCATTTCGACAAAGCGGATTCTTTTCCACTTTTTGCGGAAGTTGAAGTCGAGCTCTAATTCATCCAATTTATGATGCAGCATCTCGATGGAAGCGGCTTGTTCGTTATGGTAATAAACCGGGACGGAACGATTCTTGAAGGTAATTACCCGCATCATGGCATCATGCACCTCCGATGACGTTTTTCCCATTTTACCTCGAACTTTTTAGCCTGTTATGAAACAGTCGTCAGGATTATGTTTATTTTGCTCATGCATTTCTAACAATTGCTACGAGCTGGAGTATTTCCACTTTTTCTTGTAGTAGCCGTGCCCGTAATGATGGTTGTAGCGATGCGGCGGATGCGGCGGGTGCGGCGGATAATACGGCTGGTTCGGATAAGGCGGCTGCCCGTGCTGCTGATTCGGGTATGGCGGTTGCACGTGATGCGGCTGGTTCGGATAAGGCGGCTGCCCTTGATGCGCTTGATTCGGATAAGGCGGCTGCCCGTGATGCGGTCCCTGATACGGCGGATGTCCGTGATGGTGCGGGTGATGATGGTGGTGGTTCGGGTAATGCGGCGGCGGGTAGTAGCCCTTTTTATAGTCGCTGCTGCTGTAGTAGTGATAGGGTTTGCGCGAGCCGGTCAAAGAATATAATATGCGTTTCAACATGAGAGAATACCTCCTTTTGAAATAACGAAAACATCATACAGCTATTTATACGCGCCAAAAAGAAACAGGTTTCCGCAAGGGACCGCCCATTCGCTCGACAGCCGCATTCGGCCGCGTTATGCTGTTTACGGGAGGAGATGCGGATGCCTTGGAGACGGATGGCAGGGAAGCTCAAGGAAATTAAAGCGAATTGGCAGGATTACCCGCTTGCGAAAGGGCAAGTGTGGGCGGAACGGTACGTCGTCGACAGCTTTCTCGGAATGGGCAGCTACGGGCAGGCTTATACGGCCGTCGACAAGCGAAACGGACAGCTCGTGCTGCTAAAGCGAAACAAACCGAGCAAAGGAACAGCCGGCATCTCTTTGCTTCGCCGGGAAGATGCCGTGATGCAGGCGGTGGAGCATCCGCAAATTCCCCGGAGAATCGATTACGTGCACCACGGGCGCGGAGAAGCGCTTATCATGGACTATATTCCGGCGCCCAATCTGGAATTCGGCATACACGAGCTGGGTTTGAGCTTTACGGCGGCGGAGGCGCTTGCGCTGCTGAAGGAGGTGCTGCAGCCTTTGAAACGGCTTCATGAAGCGGGGTATGTGCATCGCGACGTCAGAATTCCGAACGTGCTGCTGCATGAAGGGCTGCCTTATCTGATCGATTTCGGCTTGGCTTGCAAGATCGGCGAAAGACTTCCCGACGAACTGCGGCAGGCGCTGGGCGAAGACGAATGGGCATCGTCATGGTCCGCCATGCCGGAAAGCAGCGGCGACCGGATCAAACGAAGGATGAGAGAGCCGCAGTTGTCCAGCGATTGGTTCGGGCTCGGGCATCTTTATCTGTTTTTGATGTATGCGGGGTATACGCCCGAGGAAGGCCGGGAGGAGCGCAGCTGGGACGAAGAGCTCGAGCTGCCGGTCGAGGTGATTGCCTTTGTGCGCAAGCTTCTTGGAGAAGGAGCGGGCTGGACGAGCACGGAGCAGTGCGAGCGGGAGCTGGATTCCCTGTTGGCCCGGCTTCGAGGCGCCGGGAGCCTATAGCTGTTGCTGCGCGTAATGGATCACGGCGATGGCGGCCAAGTGAACGGGATAGAAGCTGCGCCAGGCAAAGCGCGGGATACGGATGCGGTCCAGCTCCCGCAGCATGTCCGGGAAGCCGGCGACGAGCAGCGTGGCGAAGACGCTTGCGAACTGGACCATCCAGCCCGGCCCGTGAAACCATACAGCTGCGACGTTCAGCAGAAGATGCAGAAGCAGCAAAAGACTCGGCTTGGCGTAACGGTAAATGAGCACGAGCAGAAGCGCGTAACCGCCGTAATCGAGCGGGATCAGCTCCAGCATCGCGACAAACGCGGCAGCGGCCAGCACTTGGAGCGGAAGCTTGCCCTGCAGCCGGTCAAGCAGCAGCAAAGCGAGCAAACAAATAAACAGCGTCATGACGACATTGCCTTCGTAAGTCGAGAAGGCGGCCATATAAGGAATTTGCGAGAGCAGGGCAATGACGCCCAGTCGTTGCAAATAACGGCCGCGGCTGCGCGTGCGGAAATAACCGATCACGAGGGCGTAGGCGTAAAGCGGAAAAGCCAGCCGGCCGACGATGCGCCATGCGGTTTGTTCGGGAAACCAGACAAGTCCGATATGATCGATTAACATGGTAAGCATGGCCAGCAGCTGCATTGCGCATCCCCTTTGTGTCGTTGTCGGCATGATTTTCCTCCAGTATAACACAAGGAGGTCTTCAGCCGGCAAAAGCTAAGGGCGCAAGAAATTGCCGTGCGCGATGCGCATTTGCAGCGTTTGTCGGCTTCCAGGGCTACAAACCGGCATTTTGCCGCAGTCTTCTTGCAATCTCCATAAAGTCCTCTTGAGAAATGCCGGGCGCAAATTCCTCGGGCAACTCGTCGAGATCCGGGACCGGCGCTCCCTGCGGCGCGCCTTGTATCACTTCCAGCTTGGCGCCTGTCATCGGATTTTGTCCGTTCCAGATCAGGACGACGTCCTTGTAATCGCTCGGGCTGAACGTATACAGCTTGTTGCCGAACCCCATTGCTTCGAATTTGCGAGCCGTCTCGAACTGCTCGTTGCTTAAATTCGGGATTGGAATCATCCGCTTCATATCGACCCCCGTTGCGACTTCCAGCGCTTTGGCGTAAGCCAGTATATGAACGCCGCCCCGAACGAGCAAATAACCGATCATGGCCCGTGCCGTCGGATGCTCCGTCATTTCGTAGACGCGCATCTTATGGGTGCGGGCGCCGCATTCCAAGAAAAAATTGTGGAGCAGATCGAGAACGAGATTGCCGCTGCTGAAGACGTAATCTCCTCTCCATGGATTTCCCATGGAATCGCCCGCAAGCGAGGTTTGCGCCGTGTCGATAAAGAAGTAGCTGTTGCGCTTGTTGACGCCTTCCTTCAGCGGCGCCGAATCCGGGTCGCCCGGCGAAGTCGTCCCGGTCAGCACCATATTGATGGCGGTCGAGACAAGCTCGACATGGCCCAGCTCCTCGGCCGTAATGCTCGCAACGAGGTCGTAGAACGGCTTCAGCTTCTTTTTGCCGCGGAAGTTAAACGATTGATACATATAGTTGTTCAGCGTCGACATTTCTCCGAATCTGCCGCCGAGAAGCTCCTGCACCGCCGCCGCCGCATTCGCGTCCGGGTAGGGGGAAGGAGGAAGCTCGATCTGAAGCTTGTTGAACCTTTGAAACATGTTCGTCTCACCTCTTTCAGGACGGATGATCGTTCGTTCGGCCGGATGCGCCGAATCCATGACGTTTATCGATACAGCAGCGTGATGACCAGCAGCTCGTACAGGACAAGCGGGAGGATGGCGTTATACGGGGCGAAGAAAGCCCTCGGCTCCTGAATGGTGCATTGCAGGTACAAAATATTGCGGTCGACATGAAGAATCATGCCTTCGTATACGTGACCGTCGACCGTTTGGACGCGCACATATTTATGCATATGACAGCCGCAATTTTTAAGGACATGGTCGCGCACTTCCTGAACCATGGCCGTATGCCGGGGATTCGCCTGATAGATGACGGATGCGTCGGGGCTGTGGGCGTTCGGATCGGACAAGGCTGAAGACCTCCTATCTCCATCGTTTCTTTTATAGGTATGCGCGGAGAGGGGGCTGCATGACGGAGCTTTGGGCGGGGGGCGGCTAGAACGTCGAAGCGGTTGGCGTTTTTGCATGCAAAAAAACGCGGCTTCCGATTCGTCGGAAGCCGCGTTTGGGAATTGTATGCTGGTGAAGGGAATTGAACCCCCGGCCTACGCATTACGAGTGCGTTGCTCTACCCCTGAGCTACACCAGCGTGTAATGAAATAGTTTTTAAAAAAATCATCAACAGATAATAGAATACAAAGATTCGACAAAGAAGTCAAGACTTTTTCAGAAGAAAGATTGGCGGGAAAAGATTAGGAAACGAAGAGCGGATAATTATAATCCACGCGCGTCATATTCGGGATTGTCTCGAACATAGAACTGGGATAACGGCTATTCGGGAGGGTGAGGGATGGAGGAGCAAGCATGGTTTGAGCATCGGTTTTGGCTGCAAATACTGGGCGATCACAGCAGATTCATTTATAATGCGCTGTCCGCCAAAGAATTAAAGGATATCCGAATCGCGGCGGATTTCATTTCCCGCTTCGATCAGCTGCTGTCGCGGGCCCGCGCGCGCGATACGAGCTTGGCCGATCTGAACTTCAGCGCTTCGCAGGCTGCGAATCAGCTGAAGACGTTTAAGCTGGATTTGCTGGACCGGCTGTTGCTCGGTCAAGTGACGATCGGGCTGACGCCGACCTTCCTTAATCATATGGTCAACGAGCTGGAAGAATATCAGCGTATTCTTCAAGCGCTGCTGGAAGGGAAGGAAGTGCCGCGGTTTCCGGCGCTTCATCACGATCTGTTATGGCTGCCGGACGCTTCGGGGCATGCCGCCTCTATCGCGATGGATCTGGACGCCGTAGAAAAAAGGCTGATCAAAAAAAGCCTGAAGTTCGAAAAACATTTTAACCAGTTTTATTTGAAGGCCATCGAATTGACCGGATATTTTCGGACGATGCGAGAGCATTACCCCGCTCTGTCCAAATTCCATGCCGACGTGCAGCTGGAAATGTCGGTGTTTATGAACTTCTTGAAGGAGCTGGAGGAATTGGAGCTGAGCGAGGAGCTGCTGAGCCGATTGAATCCGCTGGTGCCCGACCATATGTTCCGCGAGGAATGTTATTATTTGCTGAAGCTGTCGCAAAGCGGCGCAGGGGAGCAGCCGGATTGCGATCCGGCCAAGCCGAGACTCGCATAACGGAAGCGCCGGGGACGGCTGTGCGTAAATGTTCCAATGCTGGAATAGGATGCGCAAGGTTGAATCATAATAAGGCGGGCTGTACAATTCACCATTCGAGGAGGATTTACCTTGCATCAATTTCAACCGGCCAACGCCGCCAATCAGCTTTCCCAGATCGAGCAAATTATTCAGCATTTGACGCAGCAAACGCAGCAAGCTTCCATGCAATACGAGCAGCTGATGCGGCAAGAGCAAAGCAATGCGCAGCAATTGCAGCAGCTCGCTCAGCTGGAGCAGCAAGCGGCTCACATGATTCAAACTGCTCTTCAAGGCCATCAAAGAGCGATTCAGCAAATGCAGCAAATTACGAGCATCTGCCATCAATTGAGCAACACGATCGCACATCAACCGGCATCCTATATGAACGCCAGCCAGCAGCAAGCCGGCATCTCCGGTGCGAACAACTTCCAGCACTGAGAATTGGCAAGGCCATTATCCCCAGGCGCTATCGGACGCGCTTGGGGATTGTTCGGTTTAACCGGGTCCAATCCACTTCATACTGCAGCGCCTCTTCGATATCGGATATCCGCAGGATCAGCCGTTTAATATCGCTCCATTCAAAAGGCGTGTCCGCGGCGGCGGCCATCGAAGCGGCATAGCTGCGCAGTGCGGGCAAGCGGATGCCGACGGCCGCCGGGTCTTCCGGCAGTCTGACATAAGCGTTGTCCGGAACGGTTAGCGCAAGCTCTCCGTCCTCATCTAATTCCTCTTCCGTTATCCGTACAAACGGCGCTTCCAACCGCAGGACGAGCGTATCCGAGCGGCATTGTTCGAAGCGAGTCAGCATCAGCCAGACGGGCACCAGCCGGCCCGATTCGCCGTCCGGCAAATAATAGGCATGTTGGATCATCGCTGCTCACGCCCTCCTTCCGTGATGGATTGGACGGAGCCGGCCGATTTCCGGGCAGCCTTCCGCTGCAGCCGCTCCAGCAGCTTGAGGGTCGATTCGGAATAAGCGCCGGAGGCTGGCGCCGGAGCAAGCCGTTCGCGGAGCTTGCGATCCTCCCGTTCGCGTTCGATTCGACGAACGATGCGCTCCAGACGGGACCGGACGAAGGCGGCCGGCAGCCTGAACGCGTCGGCGATCGCCCGAACGTCGGGCGGCTGCGCGAAGTCTGCCGCAAACGACTTCAGCAAATAGACTGGCAGCGCCGCGTACTGCTGAAAGAGGGCAGCTTGCGTCTCTTGCAGGCTGACGAAGGCGGGAGGCAAGCTTCTTTGGTTTCCGGCATGGATGGCTGGATGGCACAATTCATGGAAAAAGGCCGTCCGCCGCTCGTATTCGTCGAGATGAATGTTCAAAAAGATCATGCAATCCCCTTCCTCGTCGTAGATCACTTTGGTTTCCCCTCCCGTATACGCGATATGGGCGCCGAACAGAGAGGCAATCCGATCCAAATCCGACATGTCCGACGGCTTCTGTATGCCGTCTTGTTCGTATTTCGATTGAATCCATGCCTCCAGGTCCGTCGATCGATACAGCTCAAATTCCAGCAACGGATGACCCCCTTAACGTCGGTAATATAGGAATATATGTTCGCATTTGCGGCGAAAAATAAAACCCTCGCGGGCAAGTAAGACGATAAGAAAGCACTAATATCTAATATAAAATGCTTTCTTATCGATAGGAATCGCCGAATCATCGTCTACGTTCTCCGGTCCTTTTCCTGCTTCCGTTTCTCCTTGAAGGCGCGGAACATCTCCAGTTCCCGTCTCAGATGAGCCGCTTCCTCCTCGTCCATCTCTTCGGGCGGTCCCCCCAAGTAGGCGATATAGACGCCGTCTTCCGGCTTCGGATGTCCGCTTGCCGGGACCGAAGGTTGGGCCGCTTTCCCGGCCGGTTCAAAATCATGGGGCGCGGGGTCGTCCGACAGGCCGAGCAAATAATCGGCGTTGGTGTGGAGGGCATCCACCAAAGCGGCAAGGGTGTCGTGATGAGGCGCGCTTCGGCCTTGCTCGTAGTTGCTGATGGCCGCTTTCGTCAAGTTGACTTTAAACGCGAGCTGCTCTTGCGTCAGCCTCAGCTTTTTGCGACGATCCGTTAACCGGTCCGCTCTGAACACCTTCATCTCTCCCTGCCCTTAATGTACAAGCTAATTGTACTAAAAAACGATTGTTTTGAAAAGAGGTATAGCAAACTTGTATTTTTGTCTTGACATACAAGTTTCTTGTACTTATAATCGGAATCAAAAGTACAAGATTCTTGTACAAAACAGAAGGAGGCATTCGGCTATGGTGAGCGCGTTGGCGTTGTTGGGCAGTGCGGCCAAGCTGTCGGGAGAGGACAAGAAGAAGGCTCAGCGCATGCTGAAAAAATATACCGAGCTTAAAAATGTCGTGGACGATTACAAGCGGTTTGAAGAGGAACTGAAGCAAACGATTTACGAGAGCGAACGGACGCGCCGGCTGGAAGCCGGCGAAACTTACGCCAACAAAACGGTTAACGCCGTGCTGCTTGCCCATAATCAGAAGCGTGCGGCCAAGGACTGCGAGATCGTCATGAAGGCGCTGGAGCGGGCCGTGTCGATGATTCCCGACGAGGAGGCGCGAACGGCGGTTACGCTTCGCTATTTGAAGGGGCATACGTATTCCGAAACGCTATATTACATGAAGCGCGGTGACAAGAGCTCGACCGTCGACCGGAGGATCAACGACGGGATGATGTCGGTGGCGGGTACGCTGAAGATGTGGGGAATGCTGGACTGGAAAATAGGAGAGGAGTAGGAACGAATGCGAACGGAAAGGAGGGGATTTTCGAATGATGGACAAGCCGGATTCCTTATATGAGCAAATCAGAAGGGAGATCTGCCGCATCGGGTGGCGGCTGCAATACAAATCGAAAGTGATGCGCCGGCGGGAAACGGCGTTGGACGATATCGAGCCCGCAATCCGCAGCTTTGCCGAATCGTCCGACAATAAAATATGGATCGAGCAGCTGATGAAGCAATTGCCCGACCATCTCGGCAAGACGATTGTGCAAAAAGTTTATTTGCAAGGGCTGACCGAATCCGAAGTCGCCAAGCAATTCAATATAAGCCAGCAGGCGGTGAACAAATGGAAACAAAAGACGCTGAAGCAATTATATCAAATTGCGAGCTCTTGAAGCTTCTGCAGGAAGCCAGGCAACGCCGCAAGGATTCCATGCTGCGATTGATCGACGTCTTTAAGAACGACATGGCGCAAGCGGGGAAATATGCGATGATGCCGAGGGAAGACGCCGAAGCCGGCATACTGGTCGAGTTTTTGGAGTACATATGCAGTATGCGGCTGGATTGAGGGAGAAAAATAAAAGCGAGCCATGTTCATGCGCGGGGTGATCGGATTTGTCTTTAAGGGCAGATCCTTTTTTTTGCGTATGCTGCAACTTATTTGCTTGTCGTCAGGATGCCGGGGATGAGGACCGCCTGGAACTCGTCAAGCAGCATCAAAAGAGGAAAGACACTTGCTCATCGCGAGCAAGTGTCTTTCTTATTTTATCCCTTACAGCGTGCCCATCAGTTCGATCTTCACTTTATTGCTGCCGGTACCCGGCGCCCCAATTGCATGATGCGCCCGCCAGGACAACTCGATCCCCTTGTTTGCGGGGGCCAGATCCGTCACCCTGACGACAATCGATTGGCTGTTCGCCAGGTTGGTCACTTTTACGAACTTGTTGCGGTATGTGGTCGACCAACTGTTCGTCGAAGTCATGGCAGCCGTCAGGTCGCAAGGATGGAAGACTTCGTTGTTGGCGACCGTCGGCCCCCAAATATTTTCGACCGTCTTGGTGCCGCATGTGGATTGCGTACCCGGCTGCGTGCCTTGACACGGATCACCGTAATGCGCGTAATAAGCGGATGCGCTGATCGTGCTGGCGACCGTCCAGCTCTTGTTGCCCGGTTCCGTGAACCGGGAAATGAAGCTGTTGCCGGCCGCAGTATTATGGTTAGGCGTAACGGCATAACGAATGCGGTTGGCGACCGTAAAGGCATCGACCCACGGTGCTAATCCGCTTGCCGTATAAATGGCCGTCTGGTTCGTATTTCCGGTATCGTTCCAGACCGTATCTTCGTAAAGCTTGGCCGGATACGATTTCCATCCGTCGGAGCCGTTGGTGTCGTAAAAGTAGGTGGTCAAGCCGACGTTCTTGCGAACGAGAGGACAAATGACGACATAGCTGCCGTTATGGTAAGAAGGGGTAATGAAGTCCAAATCGCGGTTGGGATCCGAAAAGATAGCCGCCAGCCGGTTTTTGATCGTCGTCATCCGAGCCGAATCGGTACCGGAAATAATGTCCTGTCCGTTGACCCGCACGATATAAACGCTAGTTCCCGTCGGATTATAAAGCGTAGCTGTATTTGCCATCAACAAAACCTCCAAAAAGAATATTTGGAAGCGGGACTGCTTGGCCGTAACCCGTCCCGAGGGTCCGGCAGCGATCTTCCTTACTCTTAATGGAAATTTGCGAGGGAACTAACAACCGTTGAGAGGGATTATTCAAGTCAGCATGAGTGGATAAGTCGTTGTCAATGAACGGAGGAGAGTATGGCAGCAATATTGAATACTGCATTCATGTGAATTTTTGGGGAGGATTGAATATGGAGATTCGTCTTTTAGACGCTGAAGATGCTGAACTCTATCGCGAGTTGCGGCTAAGGTCCTTGAAGGAAAATCCTGAAGCGTTCTTGACTACATTTGAAATTGAAAGTGAGAAACCAATTGAGCAAACACAGCGAAATCTGAAAATTTCAGACAATCATTTTACATTAGGCGCATTTGCTGAACATAAACTCGTAGGTATTGTAACTTTTGTTAGAGAGAGTAATCCGAAGACCATGCATAAAGGCAATATTTATGCCATGTATGTTTCACCAGATTTTCGCGGAAAAAGATTTGGCAAAGCCTTGATACGAGAGTTAATCTCAAAGGCAAAAAAACAGTGCATTGGACTGGAGCAGATTAATCTGACTGTAATTTCAAATAATGACATTGCTAAGCGATTGTACGAAGCTGCTGGGTTTGTAATCTATGGAACTGAATTAAAAGCTTTGAAGTCTGGAAATCAATACTGGGATGAAGATTTAATGGTGTTGAGGTTGAATGAATAAACGTATCGCCTGCAACATTTTTCATTTTTTGGCAGTCCATTATATAAACGGCCGGAATGCCCCGTACCCATTTTCAAGTCACATTCGTACCGAAATTGGAGTGAAATGTCTATGAAACCCCAAACGACGATTTTATCCGCTATGGCTTTGTCCTTGTCCGCTATTCTATTGTCCGGTTGCGCCGCGCCATCCGAGCCATTGCCTCCTCAAACAACAGAAGGAATCATCGCCTCCGCCAAACCGGGCGAAGAATTGGCCATAACGTCGTTAACCGTCCCGCCTGCAGCGGCGTCAGCGGATCGGGAACGGCAGGGAGAACGGAAGGCATGGATGGAGCCGATTACGCTTTATGAGCTAGGCCCGGAACTATTTGTAAATAAGACCAGCGAAATTCCGAGCTATATGAACGGGACGATCGCTTATTGGCAGCAGTCGGCCGTGGACAGCTTTAACGAAGGTCACAGCGTGACTTGGGGAGACCCCTTGCTCAGCGCCATGGCCAATACGGCCAATTTGATCCCTTATCGCTATCTGCCCGACAAGTCGATCGACGAGCAGCTGGCACAGGCGGGGGCAGCGTATGCCGAAAAACGATTTGTGCTGACGACGGAAAGCGGCATCGTGTTTACAAGAGAGACGATCGACGGGGCGGCGGGCACGGCTGCAGTCGAAATTCAGGTTCCGCAGTGGGGAACGTACACGGTCATGCTCGGCAGCGGAGCGGATTCGGATATTCAAATCATCCGGCAAATTCGGTTTCAACGGGCCGAGGATTACAGGCCCTCGCTGGCATCTCAGCCTTTGCTCGTTTTCACGCTTTCCGACGACGCCTGGAGCCAAGCTTTTTCGGACATTCCGCATTACTCCAAAGGGAGCATCTCCTACTTGACCCAAGAAACCGTTCAAAGCGTCATAGAAGGGCATTCTCCTTGGAGAGCGACGCCGTTGTTGGCTGCGGAAATTTTGACGACGAATTTGCTGCCGGAAGATCATTCCGTTAAAGAGGAAGATATCAAGCTGATCCGTGTCGAACATGAAGGAAAGGCGGACGAAACATCGACGGTATCGGTAAAGGTTCCGGATTGGGGAGTCTATGAAATTACCGTGAAATACGCCGGGGATACGGAAATTTGCACGATTGCGCGGATCGAATTTCAGCCGGAGTAGTCTCGGACGCGCGCGCGCACCGGCCGGCGGGGACAAGTTGAGGGTAAGTTGGGGAACACATGGGGAGTATCCCGTGATATGCTGTAAGTGTCAAAAAATAACGACAAGGCGATTTCCGCTCGGCGGAGGTCGCCTTGTTGCGTTTTTGACTCTATGGGCGGACGATGCCGGCAAAAGGATGGAGGTGAACGCGTTATCGCTACGATCAACGAGATCAGAACCGGCGTTATCGCCTATTTGGCCGACCGGTTCCCGGAATGGACCGTGTCGGGGCAACGGCCCGACGGCGTATCGTCCGTGCCGCCGCCCGGCTTGGGCGTGTCGCTGGTTTCCATGACTCAGACACAGCTGCTTGGCGGTTACGCCAGCCGCGTCTTGGCCTTCGAGCTGCACTATGCGGCGGCATCGGAGGGAGAAGCGGCCGTCTACGAAATGCACGATGCGGCCGAAAGGCTGTACGAGCAGCTGGAGCGCATCGAGATCGGCGGCGCCGTGTACCGAAGCTCGAACTTGAAGCATGAGCTCAAGGACGGCCGGATGCTCTTCGGCCTGACGCTGACCGTCCGCGTCAAGCGGTTCGGACCGGAGACGGCAAAGATGGGAATGTTGGAGCAGGAGGCGGGAACAAAATGAAATCCGAACGAAAGCCGCCGCGGCGGGAGCGGAAGGAGCCGCTATATACGAAGCGGCAATTGCTGAAGTATGGCCGGTGGAGTCCCCGCGAAAGACGGGCCGCCGCCGCATTGCTGGACGAACGGAAGCTTTACGAGCTTCGGGAAGCGCAGGAAACGGTACAAACCTTTATGAACAGGAGAGTGGAGCAGTATGACGGGTGGAACATGGACGATTCACAATAAAGTAAGGCCTGGCGTTTATATCAATTTCAACAATGCGCCGCAGCCGCTGGGTGCGGTCGGAGAACGGGGCGTCGTGACGATGCCGTTGGTTCTGTCCTGGGGCGAACCGAAGAAGGTGCTTTCGGTCGAAGCGGGGAACGGCACGACCGAGCTGCTTGGTTATCCGATAACGGCGCCGCAGCTGCTGCTTGTCCGCGAAGCGTTGAAGCGGGCGCGCACGCTGCTGCTCTATCGCGTCAACGAAGGGGCGAAGGCGTCCGCGACGGCCGGCGAGCTTGTCGCAACGGCACGGTACAGCGGCGTTCGCGGCAACGACATCGCGATTGTCGTGGAAGCGAACGTGGACCATCCGTCCTTGTTCGATGTAAGGACGCTCGTTGACGGAACGGAAACGGATGTCCAGACCGTTGCCGATATCGCGGGGCTGAAGCCGAACGCCTGGGTCGCCTGGAACGCGTCCGGCGCCTTGACGGCAACGGCGGGCGTGCCGCTGGCGGGCGGCAGCGACGGCGATGCGGCTACGTCGGATTATATGGACTATCTCGACGCCGTGGAAACGCTGGAGTTCCAGACGATGGCGCTGCCCGTATCCGATGCGGAGCTGAAGGGCGTGTTCGCGGCTTTCGTCTCCCATATGCGCGACGGGGAAGGCCGCAAAGTGCAGCTGGTGACGGCGAACTATGCGGAAGCGGACTACGAAGGCGTCATCAGCGTCAAGAACGGCGTCGTTCTGTCGGACGGCACCGCGCTCACTCCGGAGCAGGCGACGGCTTGGGTTGCGGGAGCAACGGCGGCGGCGGGCGTCAACGCTTCGCTGACGTATGCCGCTTATGACGGTGCGGTGGACGCTTCTCCGCGCTTCACGCATTCGCAGACGGTCGCGGCCTTGAACAACGGCGAGTTTCTGTTTACCGGCGGCGCCGGACGCGCCATCGTAGAGCAGGACATTAACACCTTCACCGGCTACACGCCGCAGAAGGGACGCCATTTCAGCAAAAACCGCGTCATGCGCGTGCTGGATGCCATCAACAACGACTTGGCGAGGGTGTTCGGCAGCTATTTTGTCGGGAAGGTGTCCAACGACGCCGACGGCCGCAATTTGCTCAAGAGCGAATGCATCAATTACTTGAGCCAGCTGCAAAGCCTTGGCGCCATCACGGGCTTCGACTCGCAATCCGATATTGCGATCGCGCCGATCGAAGGACAAGCCGACGGAGTCTATATCGAGCTGAACGTGCAGCCGGTCGACGCCGTCGAAAAAATTTATATCCGCGTGGAGGTCAGATAATATGCCATACATGAATGTGGAAGATACGATCAGCGGCAAGCAGGCGAAGGCGACGGCCATCATTAACGGCCAGGTGGAGGAGCTCTTCTACGCCAAGACGGGCGAAGCGACCATCGAGAAGACGAAGGCGGACGTGCCGCTGCTCGGCAAGACGACCGTCGGCAAAAAAACGATGGGCTGGAGCGGCACCGGCACGCTCACGATCTATTACATGACGTCGAAGTTCCGGGAGCTGACGCTGGAATACGTGAAGACCGGCCGCGACTTTTATTTCGATCTGCAGATCGTCAACGAGGACCCCGCGTCCCGCACCGGCAAGCAGACTGTGCTGCTGCGCCATTGCAATCTCGACAGCGTGCTGCTGGCCAAATTCGACGCGACGGCGGAGGATTCGCTTGAGGAAGAGCTGCCGTTTACGTTCGAAGACTTTGATATTTTGGACAAGTTTGCGCCGATTCAGTAATCCGTTGCCAGGCTAGGCATCATTGCCGCACTTATACCCGATTTAAGGAGGATATGAACCTATGAGCACTTTGCAGCAATTTTTGAATAATCATCCCGTTGACAATCTGACCGCCGAGGTGGCCATCTCGGACCGGTTCAAGGACGAGAACGGAAAGCTGCTGAAATTTACGATCCGCACGATGAGCGCCGACGATATGGCCTCTTATCAGAAGCGGGCGATGAAGATCAATCCGAAGAGCAAGGACCGCAAGGTGGAAATCGATTCCGGCGCCATCGCCAAGGCGATCGTCATTAACCATACCGTAACGCCGAACTTCAAGGACGCGGAGAGCATTCGCCAGCTGGGCTGCGCCGATGCGGACGAATATTTGCAGAAGGTGCTGCTGGCCGGCGAAATCGAGGAGCTGAGCAAGGAAATTCAGCGCATTTCCGGGTACAACACCAGCTTCGAGGAATTGGTGGACGAGGCAAAAAACTGATCCGCGAGGGCGACAGCGACGCCAATTACGCGTACTACGCCCTCATGAAGTTTCATATGCCGCCCCGCGAATTCATGAGCCAGACGCGCGAGGAGAAGGCGTTTATGATCGCCTGCATCCAGGAGCGCGTCGCGGCCGAGAAGAAAGCGGCGAGCCGGCGGAAGAAATAGGGCGGCTTGAACGCCGCGGGGCTGCTTTCCTTCCGGGAAGCAGCCCCTTTACGATTCAAGCAACCCATAAGGCAACGGAAAGGCGGTGAAGCGATGAATACGACAAAAGCGTTGGCGAACGGGCAGAAGCAGCTGCTCGGCGTCGTTCGCGGCATGATGGGCACAATGCGTCTTGCGGCGATGGCTGCGGAAGGGCTGCAGCGCGCGATGGAGGCGGCGGACCGCAAGGCGGCCGAACGGACGCAGCGCAGCCTCGAAGCGGCGGAGCGGGCGGTCGGCGGCCTCATCGTGCCGCTGGACGATGCGGCCAGAGGGCTCAAGGCGCTGGCCGGAGCCATGGACGCCGCCGGCAAACGGGCGGCGGGCTTCATGCAGGCGGGCGCCACGGTCCGGATCGCGACGACGATCCCGATGCCTGTGGCCGGAGGAGCCGCCGCCGGCCCGGCCGAAGAGGCGGCGGCCTTATCCGAGCGGGCGCAGTTGGAGGAGAAGATCAAGAGCAAAGTCATACCTGATTTTACTGATTTAGTGGGTAAGACGCTAAAGGCCGTCCCGGATTTGCGACCGAAACAGAAAAGCGTTCAAGAGAGCATTGCAGATTTGCAAAAGGTTGTGGAACAACAAATTCCTCTATTGACTGAAATGAAAGGTTATCTGAGCAAAACAGCCGGCTCGGTATTAGGCCAGTTTAACGGGGCGGCCGGAATACAGTATCCACAACAGTTGGATTCCGGGGCGGCGCATAGGACGAATGAGTCAGCTGAGGCTGCAAATATGAACGGAGATGTAACGGATTCAGCAGTGTCAGCGGCACCGAAGGCTGCAGGTACATCATTGCCCCCGATAGATGAATCAATTGCTACCATACAAAAAAATCTCACATCTTTGATGACGGAGAATGAAGCAGTTGTGGGATTCATAGCGGACAATTGGTCAACCCTTGGGCAGGTATACGAGGGCGTGAACACTGCATTGAATGTGTACAATACGCTGCAAATGGTGAGCCAGACCTATTCGGCGATTGCAGCAATATCAGTGCGAGTGTTAACGATAGCCACAACCGGTTTAAAGAACACCTGGGCGGGCTTGAACGCAACTATGAAGGCCAACGTCATCATTGCGATCATTTCGTTGATCGCCGGGTTGGTTGCCGCCATAATCGCGCTCTGGAAAAACAATGATTCCTTTGCGTTTTTCTTTGTGAAGGCCTGGTATTCGATTCTCGAATTTTTTTACCGGATTCCGGTTTATTTCTGGACTGTGGCGGAAGCGATCATGCTGGTATTCGTACTACTGGCCAATAAGTTGGGCGAAACGTTCGACAACATTATTAATGGTCTCATTGAGAAAATCAACAAGGCTTTGGACGTATTCAATAAAATAGCCGGGACCGATTGGCATATCCCGCTGGAGTTGAATACGAAAGATTTGGCCAATGCCGCGCTGGAATTCATTCAGGACAAGAAGGCCGATGCTTTGGAAAATGCGGAGAAGAAGGCTGCGGAATTCGCGGAGAAGGAGCAGAAGTTCATCGAGGATCGCAAGGCGCAGCGGGAGGCGGAGGAAGAGGCGAAGAAGCTGGCCGACGCGGAAAATTTGTTGCAAGGAAGCGGCATGGACTCGCCGGGTCCCGCCATTCGGCAGGACGCCGTCGTCTCGGTGGGCGGCGGGAGAATAGACGAGGTTGGCAGCGTCAACGATACGGTGGACATTAGCAGCGAAGACTTGAAGACGATGCGCGAGCTGGCCGAGATGAAAAATATTCAAAACTTCGTCACGCTTCAGCCATCCGTCAATGTGCAAACGGGCGACATTCGCAACGGAATGGACGTCAGCTCCATGGTGCAGGCGATTACGTCCGTGCTGCAGGAGGAAATCGCGTCGTCGGCGCAGGGGGTGTATGAATGATTTACGCGAAGTATTTTAAAAGACCCGAATACGGCATTCAGCTCAGCTTCAACAACCGGGAGCAAATATTGCATTTGCCGGTGATGCCGGCCTCCATCGAAATGTCCGAAGGCGGCAAGAGCAGCACCTACGACGTGGCCGGCCTGGGTGAAATCAACGTGATCAAAGACCGCAAGCTGTCGGAATACGGCTTCGGGAGCATTTTTCCGAACCAGCGTTATCCCTTCGTCCGAACGAGAAGGCTGTATCCGCCTGCCTATTACGTCGAAACGATCATGCGATGGATGGAGAGCGGAAGACCGATCCGGTTTATTTACAAAGGACGGTCCTTTGGCATCAATACTGCGGCCAGCATCGAGGATTTTCAATGGAAGGAAGTCGCTGGCGGAATCGGGGACATCGAATATGCGATCAAGCTGAAGCATTACCGGTTTTATGCGGCCAAACGTTATCCTGTCGGCCATGCGGTCAAGAAGGAGGCGGTCAAGCGTCCGGACGACCGGCCGAAGCCGAAGACGTATACGCTTAAGGCCGGGGATTCGCTATGGAAGGTCGCCCAAAATGTGCTGGGAAGCGGCGAGCGCTGGAGGGAAATTCAGAAGCTGAACGGCATCAGCGACGCCGAAGTGAAGCGGCTGCCGATCGGCAAGGTGTTGAAGCTGCCATGATCGAGGTGCTGATCGACAATAAGGACGGGAACGTCTGGGACGTGTCGGACATTGCCGGCGACATCAGCTGGAGCACCAGCCGGATCGGCAAGGCGGGGAGTCTCGATGTGACGCTGCTGAAGGGCGCGCTTTATCAATCGAAGGACTTCAAGTACCGCAACGGAGACATTATTCGGGTGCGGAAGGACGGGCGAAACGTGTTTTACGGCTACATTTTCAGCATAGAAAGCGGCAGCGGCGAGGCGGTCAAGGTCAAGGCGTACGACCAGATCAGATATTTGATGGCTTCGGATACGTTCGTGCTGCAAAAGGTGACGGCGACCGACGTCGTCCGTCTCGTGGCGGACAAGTTCAAGCTGCGCACCGGCTCGCTGGCGGATACCCGGTACGTGATCCCGACCATGATGGAGGACGGCAAAAAGCTGCTGGACATTATCGATAAAGCGCTGACGCTTACCTTAATCCATTCGGGACGCAACTATGTGCTGTACGACGATTTCGGTTCGTTGACGCTGAGCAATATTGAAGATTTGTTGCTCGACTTTTATATCGGCGAGGGCAGCCTGTTGACGGATTACCGCTATTCGGCGTCCATCGACCAGGATACGTACAACAAGATCGTGCTGTTCCAGGACAACAAGAAGTCCGGCAAGCGCGAGCTTCACGTCGCCCAGGACAGCGCCAATATCGCCCAATGGGGCTTGCTGCAGCTGTACCAGTCGGTGGAGGAGGACAAAAACCCGGAGCAAATTCGCGAGTTGCTCGATCAGCTGGCGAGGCTGAAAAACCGGGAGACGAAAACGCTGAAGCTGGATGCGGTCGGCGATCTTCGCGTGCGCGCGGGCTGCTATATCCGGCTGTGGATCGAGGAAAACGGGATCAATCAGCCGTATCTGGTGGACGAATGCACGCACAAATTCGAAGGAGGGAATCATACGATGTCGCTTGATGTGAAGGTGATCGGATGAACAGATGGGATAAGAACGAAAAGCGGGTGATGGCATGAAAATGCTCGATATTATTAAACAAGCCGGGGCAGGAGCCGTTGAAGCGGGGAGTCCGGTCCATCTGCTGTTCGGGGAGGTCGTGTCGGCCAACCCGTTAAGCGTGCGGGTCGATCAGAGATTTACGCTGCCGTGGGAATTTCTGATCCTGCCGGAATCGCTGCTGCTTCGCGGGGTGGAGCAAGGGGATAAAGTGATCCTGCTGCGAATGCAAGGCGGGCAGCGTTATCTGGTGCTGGATCGGGTGGTGAGCGTATGAATACGGTACCTGTTGGAGGTATGACCGATGCGGAGGAGGAAGCTCAGGCCGAGCAGCCGTCCCGCACCTGGAAGCTGGATTGGGAAAGAGGGCGGGCGTCCGGGATGACGGACGGTCTGGAAGCCGTGCGCCAAGCGGTCCACAAGCTGCTGTTGACCGACCGGTTCCGGCATGCCATCTACAGCAGCGATTACGGCCACGAGCTGAGAAGTCTGATCGGCAGCGATCCGGTATTTCTGGAAATGGAAATCGACCGGATGCTGCAGGAAGCGCTGCTCGCGGACGACCGCATTACGGGCGTCGGAGAGACGGCCGTGGAGGAGCTGGAGGACGGCGGCATGCGCGTCCTGTTTACGGTAAACACGATCTTCGGCTCGTTTGAAGCCGGCATGGAGGTGAGGGACGATGGCTGATTATAGTTCGCAAACGATGGAAGCCATTCTGGAGCGGATGTTGAATCGCGTTCCGGACGGGCTGGACAAGCGGGAAGGAAGCGTCATCTACGACGCCTTGGCTCCCGCAGCGGCGGAGCTTGCGCAGCTGTACGCGGAGCTGGAGCTGAACGAAGGGCTGTCGTTCGCCGATACGGCGACGGGCGAATATTTGACGAGAATTACGGCGCAATTCGGCGTGAACCGGCGGCAGGCGACCTTCGCCAAACGGAAAGGATTGTTCTACGGCGCCAACGACGCTCCGCTCACAGTTCCCGTTGGAAGCCGGTACGCCTTCGACCGCATCGGCTACGTCGTGACGAAGGAGCTTGCGCCGCCGGGCAGCGGGGCCTATGAGATGCAATGCGAGGTAGCGGGCCAGGCCGGCAACCGGCACTATGGCGAGTTGCTGCCGCTGCAGGTCGTGAACGGGCTCGTTCGAGCGGTGCTGGACGAGGTGCTGTCTCCCGGCGAGGACGAGGAAGACGACGTGGCGCTGCGCGCCAGGTATTATGCGGCGGTGAACGAGCCTGCTTTTGGCGGGAATGCGGCGCAATACAAAAGCATGATCAATGCCATGGACGGCGTCGGCGCAGTCAAAATTTATCCGGTCTGGCAGGGCGGCGGAACGGTCAGGGCGGCGATTATCGCCTCGGACTGGGGCGAGCCGTCGGCTCAGCTGGTCGCGGCGGTGCAGGAAGCGGTCGATCCGCCGGAGCATATCGGCAAAGGCATCGGCATGGCGCCGATCGGCCACGAAGTTACGATTGCCGGGGTGCAGGGCGTGCCCGTCGACATCGCCACAACGCTGACGCTCGCTTCCGGCATGACGCCGGGGCAAGTGCAGGCGGCCGTGGAGGAAGCGGTGGAGGCTTATTTGCTGGAGATCCGCAAGGCCTGGTCCGAGCAGCCTCAACTGATCGTCCGCGTCGCCCAGATCGACGCCCGCATTCTTACCGTAGAGGGCGTGGTGGATGTGAACGGGACGCTGCTCAACGGGGCGGAAGCCAATTTAACGCTTGGTCCCGACGACATTCCGCTGCGGGGGACGGTGACGCTGCATGCGTAAAGTGATTGCGGCTTATTGGCCTTCCTATTACGAAGGCATCCGTGATTTTCAAGTGATCGCGGAGGTCGAGGACGCGGAGCTGGAGCAGGCGTTGCAGGCCGTGGAAGGCCAACTGCAAGACCGGGTCGTGATGACGGCGAGAGAGGACGCGGTCAAGCGGCGGGAACGCATGCTGGGCATTCAGGCGGATCCGTCGAAGGAATCGCTTGATTTTCGCCGGCGGCGCATCGTCAATCGCTATTCGACCAAACCGCCGTTTACGGTCCGTTATTTGCAGCAGCAGCTGGACCGGCTGGTCGGGAAAGGCATGACCGTCGTGAGCGCGGATGCCCAGCAGTTCGTGTTGTACGTGACGGCCAATATCGAGAACGCCGCTATTTTTCAGGAAGTGCAGCATACGGTGGAGACGGTCAAGCCCGCCAATCTGATCTACCGGCAAAATACGTCCTTGAAGGACGACATCGCGCTTGAAGAGCGGATCGCCCGGCGGGAAATTTATGCGAACTACACGCTCGGCTCCTGGCCGCTTGGCTTGGAGCCTTTCGTCAGTTTTGGACTGGAGGTGGCAGTAAAATGATAACGGCATCCATCATTCATGAGGTCGCCGAATATGTGAACGGACGTATTGCCAAAGTCGTGCTGAACGGCTCGTATGCAATTACGAGCTTTGAGGTCAAGGAGGCGACGGACGGCACCGTTGCGCTGAACTATATCGTGCCTGCCGCCGACGTTCCGCTCATTACGAGCATCGAGCTGGCCGACGCCTCGGGGGCGGTCATCAGCTCCAACAACGTCAACGTGCCGATCGCCTCGGACACGCTGATGCTGCAAACGATCGAAGTGAAGGAGGGCTAATCCATGGCAAAAACAAACTGGCAAATGGGCGACACCGTCATGCCGTCGGATTTAAACGAGCTGGGGCGGGAGGTAAATAAAAGTGCTGAAAATATCGGAGATTTAGAGCAGTTAGCGTCAAACGATAAAACCTCTTTGGTTGGAGCGATTAACGAGGTTTTTACAAATGTCAGTGATGGTAAAGCATTGGTAGCCGCCGCGATCACTGACAAGGGAGTTCCTACGGTGGCACACGATACTTTTGCGGAGATGGCGGAAAACATTGAAGCCATCCCTGTCGGACCGGATACAAGCGATGCAACAGCAGTTTCTGCAGATATACTTGCGACAAAAACCGCATATGGAGCCGCAGGCACAAAAATCACTGGTATGATGCCGAATCGTGGCGCACAGAACATCACGCCAGGACAGACGGAACAAATGATTTTGGATGGTTACCATAACGGAGGCGGAAAGGTAGCTCCGGTGTTATTTGATGCTTCTAAAGTGCTAGCGGGAACGACCATTGCGGGAAAGCAGGGAACGATGGTTGACCGAGCAGGCGATACTGCTGCACTTTCCAGCATAGTTAACGGCACTATGCTTAAAAGTGTGGTGAAAAAGTCGTCGAAATCGCAGAACCAGGACTCAATCCATGGTAAAATAATAGGAACACAATCGACGAAATGAGGAACAGGAATGCGAGCTCCTAAACGATCCGGCGTACAACCCCAAC
>Ga0065721_10005510_pt1 | contig 24929 bp, 23 predicted proteins | sample Mesricmetagenome_FD_59108 | JGI IMG/M metagenome (GOLD analysis project Ga0065721, IMG submission 59108) | Mesophilic microbial community from rice straw/compost enrichment Sample: eDNA_1 v2 (version 2) | ecosystem: Engineered > Solid waste > Grass > Composting > Bioreactor | place: USA: Davis... | reverse complement strand
GGACCATCCGCTCGTCCCCCGCCGCGGCGTGGCGGGCCAGCACGGGCAGAAGTGCGGTGCCGATGGCGATGCCGATGATGCCCAGCGGCATCTGGTTCAGCCGGTCGGCGTAATAAAGGAAGGACACCGCCCCCGACGGCAGCAGCGAGGCCAGCACCACGTTCAGGAACAGGTTGATCTGCATGACCCCGGCGCCGATGGCCCCCGGCCCGACCAGCCGGAACAGGCGCCGCATGCCCTCGGTCAGGCGCGGCCGGTGCAGGCGCAGCGTCACGCCCGCCGCGCGGCAGGCCCAGGCCATCCACGCCAGTTGCACGACGCCGGACAGCGTCACCGCCGCGGCCATGGCCCGTCCGGGCTCCAGCCCCGCCCTCGGGGCGACCAGCAGGGCGGCGATCAGCGTCAGGTTGAAGGCGATGGGGGCGGCTGCGAACGGCCCGAAACGGTCCAGCGCGTTCAGGATCCCGCCCAGCAGGGCCACCAGCGACACCAGCATCAGGTACGGAAAGGTCAGCCGCGCGAGGTCGATGGCCAGCGCGAACTTCGCCGGCTCGTCCGAGAAGCCGGGGGCCAGCCCGTGCATCAGCCACGGCATGGCCGCGATGGCCAGCACGGTGAAGGGCAGAAGGACGGTCAGCAGGATGGCCAGCGCCTGCTCCGCGAAGGCCACGGCGGCGGCGCGCCCGTTGCGCTGAAGCTCCGCGGCGAACAGCGGCACGAAGGCGACGCTGAAGGCGCCCTCCGCGAACAGGCGCCGGAAGAAGTTGGGCAGCTTCAGCGCAACGAAGAAGGCGTCGGCCACCGGCCCGGCGCCCAGGACGGCCGCGGTCAGAATGTCGCGGGCAAAGCCGGCAAGCCGGCTCAGCAGGGTCAGGCTGCCAACGGTGGCGATGGCGCGGGCGAAGCTCATCAGGACGGTGGGTATACCCGCGGGCCGGCACAATGAAAAGCCCGCAAAAGTTCATTGTATTTCCACCACAAGGATTAATGGCGCGTCAGTATGTCCATTGCGAAGGGCATATCCCCTGCCTCATTGTGTCGTTTAAGCAGCATCCGGGGACAGAGTTGGCAAGGCGGATCACCTTTCCCAGAGGCGTCGACGCTCGCCTGGCCCTTCCCGCCGTGGCGGTCGCGGTCGCCATCGTGGCGCTGTGGTGGACGCTGCTCGACCGCATCGACCGCGAAGGGCGCTTCCTGGAACGGACCACCCGCCAGCACACCGCCGTCATGGCGCATCTGGTGGAGGACCACGCCATCGCCACCTTCCGCCGGCTGGACGATCTGCTGGCCGACGTTTCCTCCCACGTCGAAAAGGACATTCCCCTTCTCGTCCCCACCCGCCGGTCGTTCGAGGAAGGGCTGGCCGCCTCCATCCGCATCTACGACGCGAACGGCGTGCTGACCATGGCGCTGGGGCGGTCGCTGACCCGCGACTTCGTCACCGAGCAGGACGAATTCCGCCTGCACAAGCAGGGCAACCACACCAAGGGCATCCGCGACGGCTTCGTCATTGGCATGCCCTTCGTCAGCCCGGGCACCCGCGACGTGTTCATCCCCGTGTCGCGCCGGCTGGACGGCCTGGACGGCCGGTTCCGCGGCGTGGCGGTGGCCGACATCCCGGCCGAAACGCTGGCCCGCTTCTATGGCGGGCTGGATTTGCCGCAGGGAAGCACCGTGGCGCTGACCCGTTCCGACGGCCCCATCCTGGCCCGGCAAACCTTGCAGGAGGAGGTCGTCGGGCGGTCCTTCACCAACTCGTGGGTCTGGTCGGAAATCGCCAAGGGCCCGGTCGGGAGCGCCCGCGCCGTCAGCCCGATCGACGGTGTGGAGCGCATCTACGCCTACCGGCTGTCCGCCGACTATCCCCTGCTGGTCCTGGTCGGCGAGGCCACCGACACCGTGTTCGGCCCCTGGCGCCACAACAAGTTCATCTCGCTGGCCTGGGCCAGCGTCATGACGGCGGTGGTCCTGCTGTTCACCACGGCCTTCCTGATCGAACTGCAACGCCGCCGCTACGGCGACCGGGCGTTGCGCGTCCGCAACCGTGCCATGGCCTGGAGCGGCGACGGAATCCTGATCGCCGACGCCACGCTGCCCGACATGCCCGCGGTCTACGCCAACCCGTCCTTCGAGGGGCTGATGGACCTTCCCCCGGACGGCATCTTCGACCGGCCGGTGCTGGACATCCTGCGCGGCCGGGTGCCCGACACGGACACGCTCCGGTCGCTGCGCGAAGACATCGACGCGGGCCGCGACACGGGCGTGGAGTTCCAGCCCTTCGGCCGGAGCGACAACGCGGAGGAGAGGTGGCTGGAGCTGCGCGCCTCGCCGGTGTTGAACGACGAGGGGCGGCTGGTCAACCTGATCGCGACCGTCCGCGACATCTCCGAACACAAGCGCGCCCAGGCCGAACTGGCCGAAGCCCGGCGCGAGGCGGACTGCGCGAACGTCGCCAAATCCAGGTTCCTGGCGGCCGCCAGCCACGACCTGCGCCAGCCCGTGCAGTCGCTGCTGCTGCTGATGGAGGTGCTGTCGACCCGCACCACCGACGCGCCGACGCGCAAGGTGCTGGGCACCATGGACCGGGCGCTGGGCGCCCTGAAGATGCTGCTGGACGGGCTGCTGGACGTGTCGCGGCTGGAAGCCGGCGCGGTGGAGCCCGCGCGCGCGGTGTTCCCGGTCAACGATCTGCTGGACCGCATCGCCGCCAACAGCCGGTCCGTGGCGGTGCGCAAGGGTTTGATCCTGCACATCATGCCCTGCACCGCCCATGTCGACAGCGACCCGATGCTGCTGGGCCGGATCCTTCAGAATCTGGTCGAGAACGCGCTGCGCTACACCGAAACGGGCCGCATCCTGGTCGGCTGCCGGCGCCGCCGCGACACTTTGCGGATCGAGGTGTGGGACACCGGCATCGGCATCCCCGCCGACCGCCAGGACGAGATTTTCCAGGAGTTCGTGCAGGTCGAAAACTCCTGCCGCGACCGCGACCAGGGGCTTGGGCTCGGCCTTGCGGTGGTGCGCCGGCTGGCCAAGATGCTGGGCCACCGGGTGACGCTGCACTCCGCCCCCGGCCAGGGATCGGTCTTCCGCGTCGAGGTGCCGCTGGCGGAACCGCCCGCCGTGCCCGCCCCGCCGGAATCACCCGCCCCGTCGCCCATCCCTGCCGAACCGGAGCCCCCGGCCGGTGGCGGACCGGCGGTCTCCATCACCGTGCTGGTGGTCGAGGACGACGCGATCGTCCGCGAAGGGCTGCGCATCATGATGGAGCAGTGGGGCCACGCCGTGCTCGCCGCCGAATCCTGCGCGGAGGCACTGGGCTTCGTTGCGGCCGGCCGGACGCCCGACGTCATCGTCACCGACTACCGGCTGGCCGACAACCGCACCGGCACCGAGGTGATCCGCGAGATGCGGCGCGTGGTGGGCCGCGCCGTCCCCGCCATCCTGGTGACCGGCGACACGGCGCCGGAGCGGCTGGCCGAGGCCGAGGCCGGCAATTTCCGCGTTCTGCACAAGCCCGTCGTCGCCAACGAGCTGCAACGCGCCGTGGCCGACGCGCTGGATACCACCCGGACGGCGCCAACCCCGGCCGGATGAAAGGCCGCATCCGGCCCGCATGCCTCCTATTCCCATGCCATGCGCCGGGCGACCGTCAGCCCCAATCTGTTTGAACGTTGCGCGGGTTCGTTTCCTTTGGTTGTTTGCGCGCTCACGCCGAGGCCGCGCTTTGTTGCGGCCCCGAGAAGAAAGAATATTTCTCTTTGTGAGAGGAGACCACCGACCATGAAGCGCGCGAAGCTGGCACTGTCCGTCGCCGCCGTCAGCCTTGGGGCCAGCCTGTGGGCCGGCGCCGCCCAGGCCGACATCACCATCGCGCTCGCCGGCCCCATGACCGGTTCGGCTGCCGCCTATGGCGAGCAGACCCGCGCGGGCGTCGAGGCCGCGGTGGCCGACATCAATGCCAAGGGCGGGCTGCTCGGACAGAAGGTGATGCTGACCGTCGCCGACGACGCGTGCGATGCCAAGCAGGCCGTCGCCGCCGCGAACAAGCTGGTTTCGCAGAACGTCGCCGTGGTGATCGGCCACATCTGCTCCGGCGCGTCCATCGCCGCGTCGAACGTTTATGGCGAGGAGGGAATCCTGATGATCTCCCCCACCGCCACCAGCCCGCAGTTCACCGAGCGCGGCCTGAAGAACGTCTTCCGCGTCTGCGGCCGCGACGACCAGCAGGGCGAGGTCGCCGCGAAGCTGATCGCCGACCGCTTCAAGGGCAAGAAGGTCGCCATCGTCCACGACAAGCAGGCCTATGGCCAGGGCCTTGCCGACGACGTGAAGCGCCGCCTGAACGCCGCCGGCATCACCGAAGCCGTCTTCACCAGCATCAACGCCGGCGAGAAGGACTATTCCGCGCTGGTCACCCGCCTGAAGTCCGAAGGCGTGGACGTGCTGTACTACGGCGGCTACGACCAGGAGCTGGGCCTGATCGCCCGCCAGTCGGCCGACCAGCAGTTCCGCCCGCAGATCATCGGCGCCGACGGCATCCAGCCGCAGTCCTACTGGAACATCGCCGGCGAAACGGCGGAAGGCACCCTGTTCACCTTCTCGCCCGACCCGCAGCGCAATACCGCCGCCAAGCCGGTGGTCGAGGCCATGCAGGCCAAGAACATCCGCACCGACGGCTTCACCCTGTTCGCCTACGCGGCGGTGCAGACCTACGCGCAGGCCGCCCAGAAGGCCAACAGCGTGAAGCCCGCCGACGTGACCAAGTCGCTGCGCGCGAACCCGTTCGAAACCGTGGTCGGCAAGCTGGAGTTCGACGACAAGGGCGACCTGAAGCAGCCCGGCTACGTTTTCTGGGCCTGGAAGAACGGCGACAAGGTCCAGGTGGACTGACGTTCGGCCCGGACGCAAAGCGCTCGAAACGGGACAGGCGGGGCCATGCGCCCCGCCTTTTTTCATGCCCGAATGTTCATGCCCGGCCCGAAAAGGGACGGTCGGTGATTGCCAAGGCGGCCCGAGGGTGCCCGCCCCTCCCCGCCTGAACGGCGCATCGGAAAGCTTCAGCCACCGTTGGTGTGACGCCGGACTGCGTACCAGAGTACCTCGTTCATGGCGGTTGGTTCGACGTGCGGTGGACGACCATGTTTGAGGAAGCAACCTGGCAGGAGACTGTGATGTCCGTTCGTGCCGAACGCCCCTTCCGCAACAGCCGGAGATTGTCCTTGGCGACCGGCGCCGGCGCCCTCAGTTTGGCCGGGATTCTGGCCGGCTGCGCCGGTCTGACGCCGCCGCGCACCGCGACGCCGGATTCCGGAACGGTCACGACCCTGAACGGGATGGTGCGAGGTGCCTGCAACCAGTCGGTCGCGTCCGTGCTGGCCGGCGAGAACATCCCGATCTCCGCCTTCCGGGGGGCCACCTACAACGAAATCCGCGGCGGCCCATCCGCGAGCGTCTCGCAGTACGAGGCCTGGCTCTACTTGCGGAACCAGCAAGGCGTCATCGTCGTGGACATGGACAATGTCTGCCGCCCCATGCAGATCTACGCCCGGGGCGGCGCCGACCTTCAGAGCGTGCGGGCACGATAGAGGGCCGGTTTGCGCCTTGCTGGACGGCCCGGTTCAGCCGCGGGCGGGCCGAGCGGCCTTTCGCACCGACGTGTTCAACGCCACGGCGGCGCGAACCAGCGCCTTCAACGCCTCTTCATCAATCCTGTCGCCCTCGTGAAAATCGATGGCGCGCCGGGTGTTGCCGTCGAGGCTGGCGTTGAAGAGGCCTGAAGGGTCGTCCAGCGAGGCGCCCTTGGCGAAGGTCATCTTGACGGCGGTCTTGTACGTCTCGCCGGTGCAGATGATTCCGGCGTGCGACCACACCGGAACCCCTCTCCACTTCCACTCCTCGACCACGTCGGGGTCGGCCTGCCTGATGAGATCCCGGATTCGGGCGAGCGTCTCGCCCCGCCAATCACCCAGTTCCTTGATTCTCGCATCGATCAGCTGAGAGGGGGTATCCGCTCCAGGTCCTTCGGTCACGCTGTCCTGCCCCTTCTTCATGGCATTTGTCTCCTCCCCGTCATAGGCGCCGGTTACTGGCGTCCGTCGTTGGCAATCGCCGACTCCAAATCCCTGGCAATCGCCGACTCCGGGGCCGGCTCTTTTGGCAATCACCGACGCCGATCACCAACGGCTGCCCCCCGGATTTGGCAATCACCGACTCAGAATCTTCCGCTCCGCAACCGGCGGGGGCGAGGGGTAGAGCAGGACGCCGGTGTCGGAAAACTCCACGCGGGCGGCCTCGTAGACGGCCAGCGCCAAATCCAGAGCCACGCGGAACTCCGGCTTGAAGTGCTTCATCTCCTTGTAGCCGCCGCCGAACTGCTTGTAGAGCGACTGCCAGGTCAGCGGCGTCGGCTCGCGCAGCACATGCAGCCGGTAGGCGAGCCAGACATAGACGTCGATGGCCATGGAACAGCCGCCGATGTGGCGGATTGCCGGCTCCCAGATCGGCACGGGGGAGCGCTTCAGCGCGGCGAAGAACGTCTCCGACAGCTGCACCGTCTCGCGCCACAGCGTGCCCTGGCCATCGTCGTCGCGCAGGCGGATGCCGCCGTTGACGATGTTTTCCTTGGCGAAGCCCTCCGCCCCGTCCTTGTCCCAGAAGAAGGTCAGGCGGCACAGGTTGATGCGCGTCGCCTGCTCCTGCACCGCCTTGTAGGTGGAGCCGCCGGCCGACACGCCCATGCGGTCCAGCCAGTCGTTCATGGAGCGGCCAAGCTCGATTTCCCGGCTGTTGTCCTGGATCGCGCGGGTCTGGAGGTACAGCAGGATCAGCCGCGCCTTGGCGCCGTAGGGCACGCCGACCGGCATGAGGCTGCCGTCGCGCTTGCGCTCCTTGCCGGGTTCGACCAGCAGCGTCACGCGGCCCTGGTCGCGGCGCCATTCGGCGTCCGGCGCCAGCTTCCGGTGCGGCAGGCTGGTCAGGCAGAATCCGGAATAGGTGATGCCGAGCGCGTTGGATTCGTCCTCCAGCACCGCCGCCGCCACATCGACGACGCTCGCGCGCTTCGGATCGACGAGGTTCCGCGCTTCGCGCCGGCCATGGGTCATGATGAGTTGGTGTACGTCGCCCATCGGTCTCCTGATCTCCCGTTCCATCCTGTCCACAGTCGACCATGCACCGCCCGGAGAGTCCATTTGGCGATCGCCGACCAGACTAATTGGGACCTAATTGCTGGAGTCTATTTGCTTGGTCGGCGATTGCCTGTGGACGACTCGGGAACCGGTCGGAGATCGCCAACAGACTCGTCGGCGTTCGCCAAAGGGACTCTGTGTGAATCACCACGACTCGGACATTGGTCGGCGATTGCCAAGCCCCTGCGCGGGGGCGAATCGCGACTCGGGAATGCTTGGGCCGCGACTCGGCGGTCTGGTGCGTTCTGGTCGGCGATTGCCAAAGGCGGGGCAGGTTCGGCGTTTGGCAATCGCCGACTCCCCCTGCCACACCTCCCACGCGGTCGGCGATTGCCAAACCGCGACGGCTCCGCTTGCGGGACGAAACGGCAGCGCGGCTGTTGAAGCGGATCCCATCGCCGATGATGGGTCCCGATGAAGGACTTTATCCAGGAGAGCTGCGTGATGACCGTCGACGACATCGGACACGACCTGCGGCGCCGCGTGAACGACCTGGACGAGGTGGCCCACCGCTCCGCAGTGGAGACCGGCCGCACCGCGCCCGCCCTGCGGGACGGCCTTCAGGTGCCGGGTTCGCGCATGGTGCTGGTCCCGATGCTGACGGGCCTGTGGGCCGCCGGGCAGGCCCAGAGCGAGCCGGCGCTGTCCCGCGTCGCACGCCAGGGGCTGGCGGCGTTGCTGCTGGGGACGATGGCGGGCAAGGCCGCCAAGCGCGTCGTCTGCCGCGCCCGCCCGAACCAGGGCGGCAACCCCGACCGCTGGGGCAAGTCCGACGGCAAGCACGCCTCCTTCCCGTCGGGCCATGCGATCAACGTGTCGTCGGTCGCGACCGCGGTCGCCATCAACCGCGGCGTCTCCCCCCTGACCGTGGCCAGCATCGGTTTCGCCGCCGCCGTGGACTGGTCGAGTCTGGCGACCGAACGCCACTGGGCCACCGACCTGATGGCCGGCGCCCTGCTGGGCATCGCCGCCGGGATGGTCGCCAGCGCCATCGACGGGTGGATGGAGGAGCGGTAAGGCTGGGCCGAAGGACAGCCCAACCGACACGTCTTTGCGTCACCCCACTGGATCGGCGAGGGCGTGGAGCAGCTTCTCCCGGATCTGGGCCAGCTTGTTGTCGTGGGTGACCTTCAGGCCGAAGACGTCCTTCACGTAGAAGACGTCGATGGCCTTCTCCCCATAGGTGGAGATCTTCGCCGAGGAGATTTGCAGGGTCAGGTTCGACAGCGCGCGCGTCAGGTCGTACAGCAGGCCCGGCCGGTCGCGGCCGTTCACCTCGATCACCGTGTGGGTGGTGGAGGCGTTGTTGTCGATCAGCACGCGCGGCGGCACGTGGAAGACCCGCGTGCGGCTGGCGTGCAGGGCCTTGCGCTTGGCGAGGTCGTGCAGGGGCTTCAACTGGCCGGACAGCACCCTTTCGATCATGACCGACAGCTTGGCGAGCTTGTCGCCGCTCTCGAAGGCGCCGCCGCCGGCCGCGTCCTGCACGGTGAAGACATCCAGCGCCATGCCGTTGGTCATGGTGAAGATGCGCGCGTCCACGATGTCCGCGCCCGAGGCCGCCAGCGCGCCGGCCAGGCGGGAGAACAGGCCGTGGTGGTCGGTGGCGTAGATCGTCACCTCGGTGATCGCCCGGCCGCGGTCGATGCGGGTGTCCACGGTCAGCGGCCGTTCCTCCCGGTTCGCTTCGCGGACGAGGCGGGCGTGGCGCCCCAGCGTCTCGGTGTCGAAGGCCAGCCAGTAGGCCGGGTAGCCCAGCGACGTGTGCCGGTCGAAATCGGCGTCGTCGAAGTCCGACAGCTCGGCCCTCAGCGCCGCCTGGGCCGCCTGGATACGTCGCCCGCGGCCTTCCACCGACAGGCCGCCGGACATCACCTCTTCCGACCGGTTGTACAGCTCGCGCAGCAGCGTGGCCTTCCAGTTGTTCCAGCGCTGCGGCCCCACGGCCCGGATGTCGGCGACGGTCAGCACCAGCAGCAGGCGCAGCCGTTCCGGCGACTGGACCAGCGAGACGAAGTCGCGCACGGTCTTGTCGTCTTCCAGGTCGCGCTTGAAGGCGACCTGCGACATGGCGAGGTGCCAGCGCACCAGCCACGCCACCGTCTCCGTCTCCTCGGCGCTCAGCCCCAGGCGCGGGCACAGCTTTTCCGCCACGCGGGCGCCCAGCACGGAATGGTCACCGCCACGGCCCTTGGCGATGTCGTGCAGCAGAACCGCGACGTACAGCGCCCGGCGCGACACCACCTTGTGGATCACCTCCGACGACAGCGGCAGCTCGTCGGCCAGTTCGCCGCTCTCGATCTTGTGCAGGATGCCCAGGGCGAACAGCGTGTGCTCGTCCACCGTGTAGACGTGGTACATGTCGTACTGCATCTGCGCCACCACCCGGCCGAAGTCGGGGATGAAGCGGGCGAGCACGCCGGCCTCGTTCATGCGGCGCAGCGTGATCTCCGGGTCCTTCGGTCCGGTCAGGATCTCCAGGAACAGCCGGTTGGCCTCCGGGTCCGCGCGCAGCTTCGGCCCCACCACCGACAGCGAGCGCGTGATGGCGCGCAGCGCGTTGGGGTGGATGTCGATGTCGTTGATCTGGGCGGTGTGGAACAGCCGGATCATGTCCAGCGGCTGCTCCTTGAACTGGCGGTCGGTGCGGACGTTCAGGCGTTCGCCGTCCACGATGAAGCCGTCCACGTCCTTGCGCCGGGCCAGCGCCGCCAACCGCAGGATGTTGAACTTGGGCGGGCGCTTCGATTCCGCCTCCAGCGCCGCGCAGAAGATGCGCGTCAGGTCGCCCACGTCCTTGGCGACCAGGAAATAGTGCTTCATGAACCGTTCCACGCCCTTGGTCCCGGCGTGCTCGGTGTATCCCATGCGGGTGCCGATCTCCGTCTGCACGTCGAAGGTCAGCCGGTCTTCCATGCGGCCGGTCAGGTAGTGCAGGTGGCAGCGCGCGGTCCACAGGAAGTTCTGCGCCTTGGCGAAGCGCTGCGCCTCCTCCGGCAGCAGAACCTTCTTGCCGACGAGGTCGTCCACCTCCTCCACGCGGTACAGGTACTTGGCGATCCAGAACAGCGTCTGAAGATCGCGCAAGCCCCCCTTGCCATCCTTCAGGTTCGGTTCCAGGACGTAGCGGCTGTCGCCCAGCTTCAGGTGGCGGTTGTCGCGCTCGGCCAGCTTGGCCTCCACGAACTCCGGCCCGGATCCGGCGACCACCTCCTTGTCGAAGCGCTTGCGCAGCTCCGCGTACAGCTTGCGCGGCCCCCAGAGGTAGCGCGCCTCCAGGATGGCGGTGCGGATGGTGATGTCGGCCTTGGACTGCCGGATGCAATCGTCCACGCTGCGCACCGCGTGGCCGACCTTCAGCCCCAGATCCCACAGGATGTAGAGCATGTATTCGACCACCTGCTCCACCCGCGGCGTGCGCTTGTAGGGCAGCAGGAACAGCAGGTCGATGTCGGAGAAGGGAGCCAGTTCGCCGCGGCCATAGCCGCCGGTGGCGGCGATGTCGAACACCTCGCCCGAGGTCGGGTTGGCGGACGGGAAGATGTGCGTGATCGTGAAGTCGGCCAACGCGCGCACCAGACCGTCGGCGAGGTAGCAGTTCTGCCGGACGCAGTCCTCGCCCGACCCCTTGGCCTCGAACCGCGTCCGCACCTCGGCCCGGCCGTCGTTCAGCGTCTTGCGCAGGCACGCGATCAGCGCCGGGCGCAGCTTGTCGCCCGTCCCGTGCTGGTCGACCAGCGCCTCCAGTTCCTCCGCCAGCTTGCGCCGGGACAGGATCGCGCGCTTGTTCGGGATGTTCTGCGGATCGGCGGAGGACTCGGGCGCGGCGGCGCGGGCGGAGAGCATCGGCAAAGCGGAAGGCCTTCGCAAGGGGTGCAAAAGGGTGCGACAAACTGTGCGGCGCCCAGACTATAGCGGGAAACAGCGGGGATCGCACGCGCCTCACCGGGCCGCCCCGACGATCCCCGTCATGGGCCCGGCCCAGGGGAATGTGCCGGCCTGGAATCAACCGATGCCTGTGACCGCCGTCACTGAAGCGGCCTGTCCGTCCAGGTAAGACTTCTCCTGAACACGGGAGAATGCCGATGATCGGGAACGTCGAGAAAGCCCGGCGCGAGCTGGCGAACCTGGGCAACGCCCTGACCCTGGCGGAACGCGGCCTGCCGCGCCACAGCCCGACCGACCTGACCGCGTGGCTGCTGCGCGTCGCCGGTCTGCACCCCACGGCCGTGGACGACGCCATGCTGCTTCACGTGTGTGACGTGGTTTCCGGCACCGCCGCCACCGACAAAGACGCCGACGATGCCGAAAAGCTCGCGCTCGTTCGCATGAGCTGGGCGGCCATCGTCCGGGCCCAGTTCAAGAAGCACGGGCTGACCACCGTGGACGGCCAGGGCGCCGTCCGCGCCCGCGCTGCGTGAACGGGCGGGACCCCTTAACACTACTGCCAACTCCCTCCATCGAGAGGATCTTGGCGATTGTCGAAAGCCCCTCTCCCACAAGGGGAGAAGGGCTGTGTTCCGGACCCAACAACCTATCGATGCTGGCAAAGCCGTGTTACGGGCAGACCTTTTTCACGGTGTCGACCAGCTTGTCCGGGTTGAACGGCTTCACCAGCCAGCCGGTGGCGCCGGCCTCGCGGCCCGCGGTCTTCTTGGCCGGGTCGGCTTCCGTGGTCAGGAGAAGGACGGGGGTCGCGCGGTTGACGGCACCGCCGCGGATCGCCTTGGTCAGGGCCAGCCCGTCCAGCCCCGGCATGTTCAGGTCGGTGATGATGCAGTCGAACTTCTGCCGGTTGGCCAGCGCCAGTCCCGCCGCGCCGTCGGCGGCCTCCGTCACGGCGTAGCCTGCCTTCTGCAACGTGAACGCAACCATGTCACGGATGGTCTTGGAATCGTCGACGGTCAGGATGCTCTTGGGCACGGATCCGGTTTCCTGATGAGCTGATGCCATGGGAATGCGGCGCGCGAACACGGCGCCATTAGTCCCTAATTCGAATAGGGAAACCCAGGGCGCGGCACAAGCCCCCAGTCGCCGCCGGTCCCGGCACCCCACCGCGGCAATGGGTCGCGCGGCGGGGAAGGCCCCGCAACGGCGGGACACGAGACGCCGCGCGGCGGACCGGACCGCCGCGCGGCGAATCGGGTAGGCGCCTTACGCCTTGGTGTCCACGTGCTGGCCGCTGGCCTCGTTCGGGCCGGCCTTGGCGACGCCGACCATGGCTTCGCGCAGCAGGCGGCCATGGATGGTGTAGCCGGGCTGGAGCACCTGGACGACCGTGCCGGCCGGCTTGCCGGTGTTCTCGATCTCGAACATCACCTGATGGAAGTTCGGGTCGAACAGTTCGCCGGACGGGTCGATCTTCTTGATGCCGGCGCGGTCGAAGGCGGCGTAGAGCTGGCGCTCGGTCGCCTCGACGCCGACGGCGAGGCTCTTCAGCATCTCGTCATGCTCGCGGCCCTCGGCCGGCACGGCGTCCAGCGCGCGGCGCAGGTTGTCGGCCACGGAGACCAGCTCCTTGGCGAAGCTGGAGACGGCGAACTTGCTGGCGTCCTCGCGGTCGCGCTGGGCGCGGCGGCGGGTGTTCTCCACCTCCGCCATCTGGCGCAGAAGCTGGTCCTTCAGGCTGGCGACCTCGGCCTCCAGCTGGGCCACGCGCTCCCCGTTCCCGGCCCCATTTCCGGCGGGGGTCTGCTGGGCGTCCTTGGCGGCCTCGGTCTGCTCCACCTCGGCTTCGGCGGGCTTGTTCTGCTCTTCGCTCATGGCTCTCTCGTTATCGTCTTCTGGTCAGTCGAAGCGTGGGGAAGCGGCCGTCAGCAGCACCCGTCATCCGACGAGGCGGCTGATGACCTTGGCTGTATAATCCACCAGCGGGATGATGCGCGCATAATTGATGCGGGTCGGGCCGATCACGCCGATGGCGCCGATCACCTGCTCGCGGCTGTTCTGGAACGGCGAGATGATCAGCGAACAGCCGGAGTGGTTGAACAGCACGTTCTCGGCCCCGATGAAAATCTGCACCCCGTCGCCCTGGCCGGTGGCGTCCAGCAGGCGCAGCATGGTTTCCTTGGTCTCCAGCGCCTCGAACAGGGCGCGCACGCGCTCCAGGTCCGACAGGGCGGTGACGTCCTCCAGCAGCCGCGCCTGACCGCGCACGATGAGCTGGCCGCTGTTCTGCCCGCCGGCCCCGGCCCAGGTGGCGAGCCCCGCGGCGACGACCCGGCGCGACAATTCGTCCAGCTCGGTCTTCTGCTCCTCGATCTCGCGCAGCACGGCCTGCCGCGCCTCGTCCAGCGTGCGGCCGACCAGCTTCGCGCTGAGGAAGTTGGACACCATCTGCAGCGTGGAGGCGGGCACCCCCACAGGCACCTCGATCACGCGGTTCTCGACCAGCCCGTCCTCGTTGACCAGCACCACCAGCGCGCGGCCGGGGGCGAGCGACACGAACTCGATGTGCTTCAGCGGCCGGTCGGTCTTCGGCGCGACCACCAGCCCGGCGCAGTGCGACAGGCCGGACAGCATGGTGGAGGCCTCGCCCAGCACGTCCTGCAAGGACCGGCCGGAGGAGGAGCATTTCGCCTCGATCGACTCGCGCTCGTCCTCGCTCAGGCTGCCGATTTCCAGCAGGCCGTTGACGAACAGGCGCAGGCCCGCCTCGGTCGGGATGCGGCCGGCCGACGTGTGGGGGGCGTAGAGCAGCCCCTGCTCCTCCAGGTCGGCCATGACGTTGCGGATGGTCGCGGGGGACAGGGCCATGCCGAGCCTCCGCGAGATCGTGCGCGAGCCCACCGGCTCGCCGGTCGCCACATAGGCGTCGACGATCAGCCGGAAGATCTCGCGGGATCGTTGGTTCAACTCGGTGATCATGGCTCGACGATCATGGCTGGGCGCTCAAGACTCGGGCGGAAACCGGACGGCATGAAGGGTTGCGGCGTGTGGAATTTAGGCAGGTATTCCAGCCGAATCAACGTGCGCCCCGGTTGCGCGCTGGACGGCGGGGCGTTCGGGCGTTAGCTTGCCGGCCGATTTCAACAGACCTGCGGATATCAGCCGATGCGTCCCTCCGGCCGCGCCCCCGACCAATTGCGCACCGTTTCCCTTGAGCCCCACTTCAGCAAATACGCCGAGGGCTCCTGCCTGGTGCGCTTCGGCGACACGCACGTCCTGTGCACCGCCAGCGTGGACGAGGGCGTGCCGCGCTTCCTGAAGAACACCGGCCTCGGCTGGGTCACGGCGGAGTACGGCATGCTGCCGCGCTCCACCCACAGCCGCACCGACCGCGAGGCCGCGAAGGGCAAGCAGTCCGGCCGCACCCAGGAAATCCAGCGCCTGATCGGCCGCGCGCTGCGCGCCGTCACCGACCGCGCCGCCATGGGCGAGAAGCAGATCAAGATCGACTGCGACGTCATCCAGGCCGACGGCGGCACCCGCACCGCGGCGATCACCGGCAGCTTCGTGGCCCTGCATCTGGCCTTCCAGCACCTGCTGGAGATCGGCGCCATCAAGACCATGCCGCTGACCGACCACGTCGCCGCCGTGTCCTGCGGCATCTACCAGGGCGCCAGCGTGCTCGACCTCGACTACGCGGAGGATTCCAGCGCCCAGGCCGACGCCAACTTCGTGCTGACCGGCAACGGCGGCATCGTCGAGGTGCAGGGCACCGCCGAGGAGAAGCCCTTCGCCGAGCCGCAGTTCATGGAGCTGCTGGCCCTGGCCCGCAAGGGCATCGACGAGTTGGTGGCGCTCCAGAAGGCGGCGATCCGGGCGAAGTAAGGACATCACGCCATGACCAACACCCCCCGCCGCTTCTCCGGCGACACGCTGGTGATCGCCAGCCACAACAAGGGCAAGGTGCGCGAAATCGCGGAGCTGCTCGGCCCGTACGTCGCCACCTTCACCTCCGCGGGCGAGCTTGGCCTGCCGGAGCCGGAGGAGACGGGCACCAGCTTCGTTGCCAACGCGGAACTGAAGGCGCTGGCGGCGGCCAAGGCGGGGCATGTTGCACTGGCGGACGACAGCGGGCTGGTGGTGCCGGCGCTGAACGGCGATCCCGGCATCTACTCCGCCCGCTGGGCCGGCCCGTCCAAGGACTTCCAGATGGCCATGCGCAAGGTGGAGGACGGGCTTGCCGGTCAGCCAAATAATTCTGGGCAGGACCGTTCCGCCTACTTCGTCTGCGCCCTGTCGCTCGCCTGGCCGGACGGGCATGTGGAGACGGTGGAGGGCCGCTGCACCGGCACGCTGGTCTGGCCCCCGCGCGGCGAGCATGGTTTCGGTTACGATCCGATGTTTAAACCAGTGGGGTACGACATCACATTCGGCGAGATGGACCCGGCCAAGAAGCACGAGATGAGCCACCGGGCCGATGCCTTCCGCCAGCTCGTGGAGCGATGCTTCAAATGACCCCAAGCCATGGATTTGTGGGGCCCGGCTTCGGGATCTACATCCACTGGCCCTTCTGCAAGTCGAAGTGCCCCTATTGCGACTTCAACAGCCACGTCCGCGAGCGGGTCGAGCACGACCGCTGGCGCGCCGCGCTGGTGCGGGAGCTTGACCATTACGCGGACGCAACGGCCGGCCGCAAAGTAACGTCCGTCTTCTTCGGCGGCGGCACGCCCTCGCTGATGGAGCCGGCGACGGTCGCCGCCGTGCTGGACCGCATCGCCGCGCGCTGGCCGGTCGCCGACAATCTGGAAGTGACGCTGGAGGCCAACCCGACCTCCGTCGAGGCGGACAAATTCCGCGCCTTCCGCGCCGCCGGGATCAACCGCGTGTCGCTGGGCATCCAGGCGCTGGACGACGTGTCGCTGAAGTTCCTCGGCCGCCAGCACAACGCGACGGAAGCCATGGGCGCCATCGAACTGGCGGCCAGGACCTTCGACCGTTTCAGTTTCGATCTGATCTACGCCCGCCCCGGCCAGACCGTCGCCGCGTGGGAAGCGGAACTGACCCGCGCGCTGGACTACGCGGTCGGCCACCTGTCGGTCTACCAGCTGACCATCGAGGAGGGCACGGCCTTCTTCCCCCTGCACGCGCGGGGCGAGCTGGTGCTGCCCGACGAGGATCTGGCCGGCGACCTGTACGAGGCGACGCAGGCTCTGCTGGACCGTGCCGGCCTTGCGGCCTACGAAATCTCGAACCACGCCCGGCCGGGCGAGGAAAGCCGGCACAACCTGACCTACTGGCGCTACGGCGATTACGTGGGCGTCGGCCCCGGCGCGCACGGCCGCCTGACGCTGGACGGCGAAAAGTTCGCCACCCGCGCCCACCGCGCCCCGGAAATCTGGCTGGAGCGCGTGGAACGCGATGGCCATGGCGCCGCCACCCCCGACCCCGTCGACCGCGTCGCCCGCGGGTCGGAGTTGCTGATGATGGGCCTGCGCCTGCGCGAAGGGGTCGCCCGCGCCCGCCTGATCGAGGAGACGGGCCGCGACCTGCCCGATCTGGTCGACCCCGGCGTGCTTGACCGGCTGGTGACGGGCGGCTTCCTGGAGGTCAACGACGCCACGTTGCGCGCCACCCATGAAGGCCGGCAACGGTTGAACGCCGTCCTCGCGGCACTCCTGGCCTGAGCGGAGCACGCCCATGCGCATCAGCCTCGTGGTGGCGGCAGCGCGCAACGGCGTGATCGGCCGGAACGGCACCCTGCCCTGGCACCTTCCCGGTGAGCTGAAGCACTTCAAGGAGCTGACGCTCGGCAAGCCCATCCTGATGGGCCGCCGCACCTGGGAATCCCTGCCCCGCAGACCCCTGCCCGGCCGCGACAACCTCGTCATCAGCCGCAGCGTGCCTGCGGGGGAAAGGGATGGAGCATTCTGGTTCGGCGGCATCGCCGCGGCGCTCGACTGGTGCCGGGAGAAAGGCGTCGCCGAGGTCTGCGTGATCGGCGGCGCCGAACTCTTCCGCGAAACCCTGCCGATGGCGGACGTCGTCCATATGACCTGGGTGGAGCAGGACGTGGACGGCGACACCTTCATGCCGCCGCTGGGGCCGGAATGGGTGGCCTCGCACTCAGGCCCGGTCCAGCATGAGAACGACCTGCCGTACCGGTACGTGGATTACGTGCGGAGCAACAGGGCAGAGCCGTAGGGGCGATGCGGCCAGAGGTCGCGGTATTTCCGTCGGATCACAACCTTGCAGGAAATTGGTTTCGTTGAATAGCATCTAACGGATATGCGGATATGCGAATCCGCAACCCAGCGAGGGCGAATCAATGGAACTGGCGGAAAAAATCAAGACCTTGGCTGGCCGTATCGAAAAGCAGCGCGGCTCCGTGCTGACGGAGGAAGCAGCCAAAACGGCGTTCGTCATGCCGTTCCTGAATGCGCTCGGGTATGACGTATTTGATCCGCATGTGGTCGTGCCGGAGTTCACTGCGGACGTTGGCCTGAAGAAGGGCGAGAAAGTCGACTATGCCGTCAAGGTCAACGACAAAATCGCAATCCTCATCGAATGCAAGGGTTGCGGCGTTAACCTGGGGCAAACCCAGATGTCCCAACTTTACCGGTACTTCCACGTTACCGAGGCTCGCTTTGCAATTCTGACCAATGGAATTGAGTATTGGTTCTATTCAGACCTCGACGAACCGAACAAGATGGACCAGCGCCCATTTTTCCGGTTCAACATGCTGGATCATCGGGCGGACGACATCACGGAACTTCAAAAATTTACTGCCGGTGCCTTTGATGTGGATGCCATCCTGTCCACCGCCAGCAATTTAAAATTTCTGTCGGCCATCAAAGCAGAACTGCTGAAGGAATTCGAAAGCCCGTCGGATGACATGATCCGATTGCTGGTCAGCCGAGTCTATGACGGCCGCTTCGTCCAAAAGGTGCGCGACGACTTTGCCCCATTGGTAGCCACAGCGTTCCGGGACGCCATTCGGGACCGTGTGAGCGACCGGCTGGTAACAGCTCTGGAAGTCACCAGCGGTGCGGCGGCGGGGCTTGCGGTATCCATCCCGGTAGGTTCTGCAGCGACGGTCCAAGCTCCTGAGCAGGATGACGAAGAGATCGTCACCACCGAAGAGGAAATCGAAGGATACCACATTGTCAAAGCAATCGTCCGCTCGGTGGTCAAGGCTGAACGGATCGTGATGCGCGATGCCAAGAGCTATTGCGCGATCTTGCTGGATGACAACAACAGAAAGCCTCTAATCCGTCTTCACTTCAATAGTAAAACGGTGAAGTATATCAGCCTGTTCGACAAGGACAGGAATGGTGAAAAGATTAAAATTGAGCGCTTGGAGGATATTTACGGATTTGAGGATCGGCTCCGGGCAACAACTATGGGGTATGATACAGCAAAGGCGACTGTCCCAGCCTGAGGTTCCATCCACGATGAAAGGGGGCTGTGGCTGACGTCCGGTTATCCGCCAGCGCGAGACATGAAATGGCCCGTGCGCTGGCGGATAGTGGGAAACAGCGTTCCTTACGCCCCCTTGTTCTCCCGCTGCCGGCGCTCGATGGCGTCCCACAGCGTGGCTTCCAGGGCCGTGCCGTTCAGGCGGTTGATTTCCTGGATGCCGGTCGGGGAGGTGACGTTGATTTCCGTCATGTAGTCGCCGATCACGTCGATGCCGACGAAGACCAGACCCTTCTTGCGCAGGACGGGGCCGATGGCCTTGCAGATCTCCTGCTCGCGCGGGGTCAGGTCGGTTTTCCGGGCGCTGCCGCCGGCGTGGAAGTTGGCGCGCGCCTCGCCCTCCTGGGGCATGCGGCTGACCGCGCCGGCCGGTTCGCCGTCGATCAGGATGATGCGCTTGTCGCCCTGGCGGATCTCCGGCAGGTACTTCTGCACGATGACCGGCTCGCGGTAGAGCTGGGTGAAGAGTTCCAGCAGGGAGCCCAGGTTCTCGTCGTCCGGCTTCAGGTGGAAGACGCCAGCGCCGCCGTTGCCGAACAGCGGCTTGACGATGATGTCCTTGTACTCGGCACGGAAGTCCAGGATGGCCTGCTTGTCGCTGGTGATCAGCGTGGGCGGCATCAGGTCGGGGAAGTGGGTGACGAACAGCTTTTCCGGCGCGTTGCGCACCTCGGCCGGGTCGTTCAGCACCAGCACCTTGGGCTGGATGTGCTCCAGCAGGTGGGTGGCGGTGATGTAGGCCATGTCGAAGGGCGGGTCCTGGCGCATCAGCACCACGTCCATGGTGGACAGGTCGACCAGCTGCGGTTCGCCCAGCGTGTAGTGGGCACCCTTCTGGCGGACCACCGTCATCTCCCGCACGCGGGCGGTCAGGGTGTTGCCCTTCAGGCTGAGGTCGCGCGGGTGGTAGTGGTAGAGCCGGTGCCCGCGCTTCTGCGCTTCCAGCGCCATCATGAAGCTCGAGTCCGTGTCGATGTTGATGGACTCGATGGGATCCATCTGGAAAGCGACGGAAAGGCTCATGCGGACAGTCTCCGAAACGGGCGTTTTGGGGGTCAGTTCAGTCGGTTCTTGAGCTGCTGGATCAGCGCGGCGGTCTGGTGGCGGTGCCGGTCGCTGTCGGTCAGGCTCATGAAGGTTTCCAGCGCCGCGATGGCGGTGTTCAGGTTGCCGCCGTGCGCTTCCAGCAGGCCGGTCTCCCGCCACAGGGACGGCTCCTCCGGCGCGAACAGGCGCATGGCCTCCAGCACCTCCAGCGCGCGCGGCACGTCGTGGGATGAGAGATGGCGCAGCTTGATGTTGTTCTGAAGCCGCAGCAGCACGTCGCGGTTCGACACGGGCTGGTAATGGCCGGGTTCCAGCTCCGCGGCGCTGCCGGCGGTGGCCTTCAGCAGGTCGCGCAGGTCCACGGCGGTGCGCACCTGCCCCTCGTTGAAGGGGTCCAGGATGGCGCGGCCGCCGTCGGCGTCCAGGCGCACCAGGAAATGGCCGGGGAAGTTCAGCCCCATCATCGACCAGCCCTGGGACCGGGCGGCGTGCATGAACAGGATGCCCAACGCCACGGGAAGGCCACGGCGGCGGTCGATCACGCGCAGCAGGTTGGCGTTCTGAAGGTCGTCGTAGGTGTCGTGGTCGCCGCTGTAGCCGTGCCGCTCCACGATGACCTCGTGCAGCCAGGCGATGCGGGCCTCCAGGCTGTCGGTGTCCGGGTCCACGCGGTCGGCGAGGTCGCCGACGATGGCGGCGATGTGGCGGCGGTAGCCGTCGAGCGGCGTGCCCGGCGACTCCAGCACGCCGAGCGCCAGCGCGGCCTCCGCCAGATCGATCTCGTCGTCCGGCTGCTGGCCCACGTGGCGCAGGATCTCGCGGGCTTCGGCGCGGCTGGTCACGGGTGGCGTCCTTCCAGGTGCAACGGGCCTTGCAGCCTCTTCGCGTTAGGCGCGCCAGGCGTCCAGCACATGGCGCGGCCAGGACCAAGGGGTAACGAGCATAACGTCGAAGCGCAAGACATAGCCCGCATATTGGGGGTGTGCCGCAAGATAGACATGCGCGGCGCGCGCAAGCCTGCCGCGCTGGCGGGCGCTGACCGCCTCGCTGGCGGTGATCCAGTCGCCGCGCGCCTTCACCTCCACGATGGCCAGCGTGTTGCCGCGCCGCGCCACGATGTCGATCTCGCCCATCGGGGTGCGCAGGCGGCTGTCCAGGATGCGGTAGCCCCGCAGCCGCAGCGACAGCCGGCACAGGGATTCGGCGAAGCGGCCGAACCCCTCGGCCCGGCGGCGCAGCGCGTCCGGCGTGGTCATGGCTTCTCCTCCCGCGACAGCTCCAGCGCGCGGGCGTACACCGTGCGCTTGTGCTGGCCGGTGCGGGCGGCCACGTCAGCGGCGGCATCGCGGACGGACAGGCGGGTCAGCGCCTCCCGCAGCAGGGCGTCCACGTCGGCCTCGGTCGGGGCGGCCTCCTCGCCGGGCGGGCCGATGACCAGCACGACCTCCCCCTTCGGCGGGCCGGCCTCCGCGTAATGGGCGGCGAGATCCGGCAGGGTGCCGCGCCGCACCTCCTCGTACAGCTTGGTCAGTTCGCGGGCCACCGCGGCCTCGCGGGGGCCGAGCAGGTCGGCAAGGTCGGCCAGGGAGTCGGGCAGGCGCTGCGGCGACTCGAAGAAGACCAGCGTGGCGGGCACGCCCTTCAGCTCCCCGATGGCGGCGCGGCGCGCGCTGCTCTTGTTCGGCAGGAAGCCTGCGAACAGGAAGCGGTCGGTCGGCAGCCCGGACAGCACCAGCGCCGCCAGCGGGGCGGAGGCGCCGGGCAGCGTGGTGACCTTCACCCCCTCCGCCACGCACTCCCGCACCAGCTTGTAGCCGGGGTCGGAGACCAGCGGCGTGCCGGCGTCGGTGACCAGCGCGATGGCTTCCCCCGCTTTCATGCGGCCGATCAGGACCGGACGCATCCTGGCGGCGTTGTGTTCATGATAGGAGACGAAGGGCGTGTGGATGCCGTGGATGCCCATCAGCTTGGCCGTCACCCGCGTGTCTTCGCAGGCGATGGCGTCGGCGCGTTTGAGGGTATCCAGGGCGCGCAGCGTGATGTCGGCCGCGTTGCCGATGGGGGTTGCGACCACATAAAGGCCGGCGCCGAGTTTACTTGCGGCGTTCGGCTCGCTACCTTCAGCGTCACCTGAGGCATTGGGCCCCATGGCGGGTCCGTTGGCCGGACCGGATGTGGAGATTGTCGGTGGCACGCTTGACAACACCTTTCTCGCGCGCTCGGGGGCGGCACGCTGCCGCCGCTCTGTTGGTTGTTGGCATGCTTTCGGCCTGTTCGTCGAATGTAAAGGCCCCGGCGCCGGTGACTCAAGCGCCGCAAGTGGTTCCGGTCGCTCCGGCCGCTCCGCAGGTGGCGAAGGTCGCGCTGCTGCTTCCGCTCTCCGGCCCCAACGCGCAGATCGGCCAGCCCATGCTGGAAGCAGCGCAGATGGCCCTGTTCGACCTTGCCGGCGACCGGTTCGAACTGCTGCCCCGCGACACCAAGGGCACGCCCAACGGCGCCGCCGACGCGGCCCGCCAAGCCATCGCGGAGGGTGCCCGCCTGATCCTTGGCCCGCTGTTCGGGGCGGAGGTGGCGGCGGTGAAGCCCGTCGCCCAGAACGCGGGCGTGGACGTGCTGGCCTTCACCAACGACTGGACCCAGGCCGGCAACGGCACCTACGTCATGGGCTTCGTGCCGGGCGATCAGGTCAGCCGCGTGGTCGGCTTCGCCCGGTCGCGCGGGGTCACCCGCTATGTAGCGCTCGCTCCGCGCAACGCCTACGGCGACGCGGTGGTCAACGCGCTCCAGAACACCACCCGGCAGCTCGGCGGGCAGGTGGCGCAGGTGGAACGCTACGACCCGGCCGTGCCGGACCTCTCGCTGCCGGCCAAGCAGGTCAGCCAGGCCGGTTTCCAGCCGCAGGCGGTCATGCTGGCCGAAGGCGGTCCGCGCGCCCAGGGGCTGGCGTCGGCGCTGGCCGCCAACGGCGTCAACACGCAGCAGGTGAAGCTGCTGGGCACCGGCCTGTGGGACGACCCGACCCTGGGGCAGGAGCCGGCGCTGGACGGCGCTTGGTTCGCCGCCCCGGCCCCGCAGACCCGCGCCGACTTCGAACAGCGCTTCGAGCAGGCCTATGGCCGCAAGCCGCCGCGCATAGCGACCCTGTCCTACGACGCGACGGCCATCGCCGCGGTGCTGAGCAAGATGGGAAGCGCCCCGGCCGGTGTTCCGGGTGGCGTTCCGGGCGGCATGGCTCCGTTCGACCGTGCCGCGCTGAACAACCCCAGCGGCTTCGAAGGCATGGACGGCCTGTTCCGCCTGCGCCCGAACGGTCAGGTGGAGCGCGCGCTCGCCGTGCTGGAGGTCACCCCGAACGGCGCCCGCGTCCTTGATCCCGCCCCGTCCAGCTTCGAGCTGCTGGGGCAGTAAAGAGAGGCTTTACCCGTGCTGCCGCGCCAGCCGCCGTGCGTTGGCGCGGACGGTGCGGTAGGCGGGGGTCATCCCGGCCTGGGTCAGGGCGGCGGCCGATTCGGCGAGGTGGATGGCGGCGTGGATGCCGGCCTCGACCGACTCGGTCAGGGTGCGGCGCTGCAATTCCATGAAATCGGCCGGGGTGCGGCACTCGCCGAGGCCGCCGACGATGTACATGGCGGTCTGAAGCTGGCTCTGCATCAGCGCCATCCAGGAATGCTGGAACTCGCCGATGCCCATGGCCACGGCGTGGGTGGCCTCCACCATCGCCTCGACCTTTTCCGAACCCATCCGGACGAATTCCGGGTTGGCGAAGTCGATGGGGTTGCCCATGGCCGCCGCCATCATGGCGGTGCGGTAACCGATGGTCTGGGCCGCGGCGACCCCCATCTCCCCTGTCTTCACGCCGGTGCGGGTGAGATCGTCCGCCACCGCGAGCAACCGTTGCGTCGGTTCGCCGTTGCCGGCCTTGCGTCTCGCCATAACCCACACCTCGCCCAAAAAAGAATGACCCGGAACCAACGCTGCACTGCAGCAATTGGTTCCGGGTCGAACCTTTACACCGAGGCGAGCGCGCGGTCGAGGTCTTCGATGATGTCCTGGGCGTCTTCCAGCCCGACGGACAGGCGCAGCAGGTTCGGCGTGATGGTGGCCGCGACCTTCTCCTCCGGCGTCAGCTTGGAATGGGTCGTGGTGTCGGGATGGGTGATCAGGCTCTTCGAATCGCCGAGATTGTTGGAGATCATCACCATCTGAAGGTCGTTCAGGGCGCGGAACGCCTCTGCCTTGCCGCCCTTCAGGAAGATGGACAGCATGGTGCCGCCGCCGGTCATCTGGCTGCGGACGAGGTCGTGCTGCGGGTGGCTGGGCAGGCCGGGATAGAGCACGCGCTCCACCTTCGCGTGGCCTTGCAGGAACTCCGCGACCTTCAGGGCCGAGGCGCTCTGCGCCGAGACGCGCAGTTCCAGCGTCTCCAGCCCCTTCAGCAGCAGCCACGCGTTGAAGGGCGAAATGGTCGGGCCGGTGTGGCGCAGGTAGGGGTGGATCACCTCCGACCCGTACTTTTTGTCGTTGGTCAGGATGATGCCGCCCAGACAGCGGCCCTGGCCGTCGATGTGCTTGGTGGCCGAATAGACGACCACGTCGGCGCCCATCTCGAACGGGCGCTGGAGCACCGGCGTGGCGAAGGCGTTGTCCACCACCACCTTGGCCCCGGCCTTGTGCGCGAGCGCGCTGACGGCGCGCAGGTCCACGACCTCAAGGCCCGGATTGCTCGGCGTTTCCAGGAACACGGCCTGGGTCGGCTTGGACAGGGCCGCTTCCCACTGGTTCAGGTCGGTGCCGTCCACGAACACCGCCTCCACGCCGAAGCGGGCCGACAGCTCCTTGATGACCCAATAGCAGGAGATGAACAGCGAGCGCGGCGCCACGATGCGGTCGCCGGTGCGCAGGTTGCACCACAGGGCGGCGTGCACCGCGGCCATGCCGCTGGTGGTGGCGTAGGCCCATTCGGCGCCCTCATACTCGGCCAGCCGGTCCTCGAACATGGCGGTGGTCGGGTTGCGGAAGCGCGAATAGACGTGGCGGGTGCCGTCGTTGGCGAAGGCGTGCTCCGCCTCCTCCGCCGAGCCGTAGACATAGCCGGAGGTCTGGTACAGGGCCTCGCAGGTCTCGTCGAACTGGGACCGGCGGATGCCGCCATGGACCAGCTTGGAGCGGGGACGGAGCCCCGCGACGTTGGGGGTGCGATGATCGGTGCGCGCCATGCCGCTTGCTCTCCTCTGTCCGCCGGCGGGGCAGACCGGCCAAACAAAAAAAGCCCCGACCGTTCGGGTCGAGGCGCGGACGCGGCTCGGACCTTTTTAGCGGGTTGTT
>Ga0065721_10049954_pt1 | contig 24931 bp, 9 predicted proteins | sample Mesricmetagenome_FD_59108 | JGI IMG/M metagenome (GOLD analysis project Ga0065721, IMG submission 59108) | Mesophilic microbial community from rice straw/compost enrichment Sample: eDNA_1 v2 (version 2) | ecosystem: Engineered > Solid waste > Grass > Composting > Bioreactor | place: USA: Davis... | reverse complement strand
CCCGCTCCTCCAGCCACTCCTCCACCGCCTGCAGCACTTCCAACCGGCTCATCGTCTCTTGAATGAACGGAATGTCCCAGGTATCCCCCAGAGCGTCCGACTTGCGAATCTGATTCATCGTCTTGCCGATGTTCAGAATAAGCTGGGTCAGCGCGAGCTGCCCTTCGGACACCGACATGTCCGTCGTCTCCCGAACGAACGTCCGCAGATGCCGGATCGTCTCTTCCTCGTTTCCGAGCTTCAGCGCGTTCAGAATTTTTCTCTCCCGCTCCTCCGAATATTTGTACGCGGACGCCGATTCACGGCGCTCGGCCTTCGCCACGCCGATCGTTCCCCTTCCCCGGAAATAGCGTTCCTCCGCCTGTCTCAGCGTCAGCTTATAGGCCTCGTGCATGTCCGCGTAATCTTCCAGCGAAGGACTGACCGTCAAACTCGTCTCAATCTCCAGGTAATCCTTGATCGACGACTGACTCTCCCGCAAATGCTCCAGCAGCTCGGCTTCGGAGCGGGCTTCCGTCTCCACGATCAGCACGACTCTGTCGCGGTCCAGATCGACCGCGGTGAGCGCGTAGCCCTTCATCGTTTCTTCGGCGATGTTCGCCATCGCGTAGCGCAGCAGCCGGACTTCCTGCTCCGTGTAAGACGAAGCCCAATCGCAGTACCCGTCGATTCGGACGAGCGCGAGCCGGATCGGCCATCTTGGCAGCCTCATCCCGAGGTCGGCGAACCTTCTTTCCATTTCCCGTTCCGGATATTCCGCCTCCTTCTCGATCAGGCCACGCAGGAACGCGTTCCTCGCGTCTCCCCTGTAATGCCGCCACGTATTCGACAGCCGGTCGAGGCGCGATTTTTGATCCCGGTACACGCCCGACAGCAGACTGAGCTCGCTCTCCTCCTGATCCTCACGCTCTTCTCTCCGATCTCCCGCGATGTCCCGCACCAGTCTTTGAATCGGAAAATAAATCTTTTTGGCCAGCAGCCATACGATGAACAAAGTCGCCAGCACGACCGGAACGTAGATCAGCAGCGTCCAGTTCCGGAGCGCGTGAACGTTACCCAGCAGCTGCTTCTCCGGAATGATCGAGACAATCCTCCAGCCTTCGTGCCCGGTGAACGAAGTGTCGGCGAATACGAGCAGGGAGGGGCTGCCTTGACCGTCGATCTCCTGCCAGCCGCTGGAGCGCCCCGATGCATCGATCCGGTTCGCATAGTCGGTCCGCGTCCGGAACAGATTCTGTCCCGGAGACGCGACGATCGTCCCCGTCTCGTCGACGAGCATGTACAAGCCTTCGGAAGGGGAGAAATTTCTGCCGATCAGGTCGGCGACCGTCCGTTCGTCGATATTGATGATCAGCGCGGACGAGGATTGATTCGGCTCGTAAGGAAATACGTAAGTCAGCAGGTTGGCGCGGAAAGGCCGAATGTCGTTCAGCAAGCCCTCCAATCCGCGGGGAACGAGCTTGCGATGTCCTTGCAGCTCGGCGGGGGCCACCATATCGAGCGCTTCCTTGTCGTAGAAGCCGGCCCGCGTATAGATGCCGCTCCGCGTATCCACCACCGTATCCGTATAATCGTTCAGCATGTAGATCGATTCGATCAGCGGGTTGTTCGCTTGAATTTTACGCAGCGCGGACCAGATCTTGTAATCCTCGTAATAATCCTTCTCCCCGCCGAGCGCGTAAGCGACGAGCGCCGAATCCCGGCTCCAGTTCTGGGCGTAGCTGAGCGTCCATTCCATCATGTAGGAGGTGCTGTGGGCGGCTTTGCGCATCGAGTCTTCCGTGTGATTGCCGATCTCCTTGACGATCGTGCGGGAGGATTGATAGTACATATAGAACGTGCTGATCGTCAGCCCGGCTACGCTGGCCACGATAAAATAGACGAGCATCTGCACGAACGTCTTGCGTCTTCTCAAGCCGATCTTCGCTCTGGACAGCAGCTTCAATCCGCTTCCCCCTCTCCGGCACTCACCTGTAAGCGCTGCCATACATTCTATTCGAAATTATAAATTCGAATACGGATTCAGGGAAGCGCAAACGCGTTTCTCGAAAGCTTTGTTGTTTTCTGAACCCGCCGTTTCGCTGTTTTCTGACGTCATTAGGCATATTGGCGGCTAGTCGGTCGGTCCGAACCGGGTTACGATGCAAGCATCATCAACTATGCGGGAGGATCGATTATGGGCGGTAAAACATGGATGCGCGGAATAGGGCGCTACCCTTTTCTATATTTGCTGGCGCTGCCCGGCGTCTTGTTCGTGTTCCTGTTCAGCTACGTGCCGATGTACGGCATTCTCATCGCCTTCAAGGAGTTCAACATTCGCAAAGGCGTTCTCGGAAGCCCTTGGGTCGGCTTCAGCAACTTCGAATTTTTCTTCACGACGGACAAATTGCTGCTCGTGCTCCGCAACACCGTCTTCCTGAACCTGCTGTTCATTGCCGCCACGACTTGCTGCGCCGTCCTGCTGGCTCTTCTGCTTAACGAGATTCGGGTCAAGTGGTTCAAGCGGACCGCGCAGTCGCTCATTTTCCTGCCGTATTTCATGTCCTGGGTCGTCATCGGCATGCTCGTGCAATCGTTCCTCGGAGGCATGCATCCGACGGTGGACGGGTGGCTGGAGAGCCTCGGGATCGCGCCGCTCAACTGGTATTACGAGGCCCACCTGTGGCCCTGGATTCTGACCTTGATCCGGGTCTGGCAGGGAGCGGGCTACATGTCCATCATCTTCCTGGCTGCCGTGACGAGCTTCCCGGACGAAATCTACGAAGCGGCTCGCATCGACGGGGCCTCGAGGTTTCAGATGATGAGGCGGATTACCGTCCCTCTGCTCGTCCCGACTATCTCCATCCTGACCATTCTGGCGATCGGCAAAATATTCAACGGGGATTTCGCGATGATCTACGCGATCGTCGGCGACAACTCGATGCTGTATCCGACGACCGACGTTATCGATACGTACGTGTTCCGTTCGATGCGGGTGCTGAACGACTTCGGGATGGCCGCAGCCGTCGGATTGTTCCAATCGGTGATGGGCTTTATTTTCGTCGTGGCGGTGAACGCCCTCGTCAAGCGCTATTCGCAAGACTCCGCCCTATTCTAAGGAGGACAGAAGCAAGATGATAGCCACGAAATCGGACCGTATGATGACTGCGTTCTCTTGGGGGTTTATCACCCTTTTCGCCGCGTTCTGCCTGATTCCCTTCCTGCTCATGGTATCGGGCTCGCTGACCGACGAACAAATTCTGATCAACGAAGGCTACAGCCTGCTGCCCAAAGGCTTGAACTTCGAAGCCTACCGGATTCTGCTCCAGTCGGGCGCGCTGCTGCGCAGCTACGGCATTACGCTGTTCATTACCGCAACCGGCACGGTTCTCGGACTTCTCGTCAGCGCCAGTCTGGCTTATTCGATCGCGAACCGCCGCAACCGCCTGCGCCACGCCATCTCGTTCTACGTCTACTTCACGATGCTGTTCAACGGGGGCATGGTGCCGTTCTATATTCTGATCTCCAACTGGCTCAAGCTGTCCGACACGCTGGCCGCGCTCATTTTGCCGCTGGCGGTGCAGCCGTTCCTCGTCTTCCTGATGGTCAGCTTCTTCCGCACCGTGCCGGAAGAGCTCGAGGAGGCCGGGCGGATCGACGGGGCCGGGGAAGTCCGGATTTTCGTCCAGCTCGTGCTGCCGATCTCCAAGCCGATCCTGGCTACAGTCGGGCTGTTCTACGCGCTTATCTATTGGAACGATTGGTTCATGGGCATCTTGTTCCTGAGCGAGGAAAACAAGTTCCCGCTGCAGATGATTTTAAGAAGAATGGTCTCCAACCTCGAAGCGGCGAAAAACCTTATCCCGTCGGGAGCGGGCATCGCTCTGCAAGCGCCGACGTACCAGATCCGGATGGCGACAACGCTCGTCACGATCGGACCGATCGTGCTGCTGTACCCGGTTCTGCAGCGTTACTTCGTGAAAGGTTTGACGATCGGGTCGGTGAAGGGGTAGCAGAGCTGGGGTGGAATGGGATGGGGTGGGGTGGGATTGTGCCCGCTTGACAGCGGGCACGACTTTAGTAGAACGAACCTTCGTCCCATGCATTATAGCTAGTATTCCTGGGGCCATTGTAGCCGCGACTGACAAATTTACCTTTATTGTAGGCGTTGCTGCCGTTCAGCAAAGTTGAGTTATTGTAGGCGTTGCTGCCGTTCAGCAACGTCGAGTTGTTGTAGGCGTCGCTTCCGTTCAGCAGAGTCGAGTTATTGTAGGCGTTGCTGCTGTTCAGCAAAGTTGAGTTATTGTAGGCGTCGCTGCCGTTCAACAGAGTCGAGTTGTTGTAGGCGTCGCTGCCGTTCAGCAACGTCGAGTTGTTGTAGGCGTTGCTGCCGTTCAGCAACGTCGAGTTGTTGTAGGCGTTGCTGCCTCCCGACGTCGTTGCGTTGTTGTAGCCGTTGCTGCCTGTCTTCGCTTTGCTGCCTGTCTTCGCTTTGCTCTCTCCTGTGAAAGCGGCGCTATTGCCTGCCGGGGCGCCCCAAACCTCGTCTTCGTCGCTCGACGTCTTGATATGGTTGTCTCCGGCAAGGGGCAGGCTTTTCCGGGAACTGCGCTCGTCCTCATCAACTACCAGCTTTTTCCCAGCTACATTGCTGATCGAACCGTAGCCAAAATATTTCTCCTGCGGCAGATCCGGGACAGGCGCGACTTCTTTGCGTTTCGCCAGCAATTCCTTCATTACGTTGCCATGCTTCGATTGCACATCGCCGCGATAATCGTAGGCGATCGGATCGTGACGCTCCGTCTTCCTGAGCAGTTCTCTGAGCATTTGGTTTTTCTGGTCGTGCGCATCGCGTATCCGTTCTTCGGCAGCATCGGGCGCATGGTTGGCATATCCGAGCAATTCCAGCGCAGACACTTGCATATTTTTCGTAAACGCCTGCCTGCTTCCCTGCATCTTAGGCATAAAATTGCCGTCGATATCGCGTCTGCGCACCTTTTTCCCCGTTGTCGAATCGACCTTGTCTTTGCCTGTCAAATAGTCCATTTCGTACTGGAATTCAGGCTTTCCTACAAACTCCACACCAAGCTGCTCAATCGGAACATTGTTGTTCTCAAGCTGTTCCACGGTCTGCACCATCTGCTTCGAACCCGGCTTGTAGTGGCCGCTTGCATCGGAAACCAACTCAATCTGTCCATCGCGAACTTGAAGCTCGCCAGCCCCGGCGATATCATCCCCGGCATTGAAGGTGGAATGATGGATTCTCTCCATCGAAGGAAGCTGCATATTTCGCAGTTCCGCTTGATGTTCCGGTTTATCTTGCAAATCTTTCAAATCCTGTTTGCGTTGGTCATGAATACGCTTGGAACGATCCGAATTTTCCTTGACTGCATCCATAGAATGAAATTCGCCCAAAGCGTTCATCGTGAAAATGTGCCGGTCTGCTTTCGCTCCCACCGTCGACGATTCTAAAGCCCCTATCGTATCCAGCGATTTGCCGTCTGTCGCGTTGATCATTTTACCGGACTTGTCGAACCCCCGGGCATAGGAGGCTCGCTGCGATTCATTCGCATAGAAGGTCGTCGAATCCAGGTCTACGCCGCGAATGCCGCCCCTGTACAGCATCTCTTTATCAAATTCGGATTCCTTGTTATTTTCCAGAGCGAATCTCGACCCCGCCGCAGCCGGCTGCAGGGATTGCGCGATCATCCCGGACAAACTATCCTGATTAGCGTCCTCCGTATCATCATCCGAGTCGTCGTCAAAATCATCATCGTTATCCTCGAGCAAATCCTCTCTCACCCGAGCAGGAAACACACCTTGTTCCGGTGTAATAGCCCCTACTGCAGAGGAGGTCGATTTGCCGTTCGACAACTGCGGAGGCGGCGCACTGCTGCTCTTGCTGCTGCTCTTGATGTCCTCTTTGTCCCAGTCGAAGTCAAAATCGTCATCGTCATCCGACTCGTCGTCGTTCTCCTTAAACGGCACATATCCCTTCGCCAGAGGCTTCGGCCCTGACGATGTCGGAGAACTGCTGCCGATATTCCAATCAAAACCGGAACTCGAGCTGCCGCCGGTCGACTCGCTGCCGTCCTCGAACGGTACATACCCTTTCGGCAGCGGCTTGGATTGCGGACTTGTCGTGGAACTGCCGCCAATATTCCAGTCAAAGCTGGAGCTGCCGCTGGTCGACTCACTGCCGTCCTCGAACGGTACATACCCTTTCGGCAGCGGCTTGGATTGTGGACTTGTCGTGGAACTGCCGCCCATATTCCAGTCAAAGCTGGAGCTATCGCTGGCCGACTCGCCGTCCTCATACGGTACATACCCCGGCGGCAACGGCTTCGAGGTTGTCGTGGGACTGCCGCCAATCGACTCGCTGTCCTCATAAGGCACATACCCCGGCGGCAACGGCTTCGACTTCGAAGTTTCCGGTTTGTTCTCGGGAACGTTTGTGACGTTCTGCGGCTTCGGGAGCTGCTGCTTGCGGTGTCCGCCGATTTGCGTCTTTATGCGGTGCGAGCCAAGGGTCGGCTTTGGCGATGTTGGTACAAACTGCTGCGTTGCCTGGTTTCCGATCGTCTGCTGCATCTCCAACACCTGCTGCATGCGGTGCCCGCCGATTGGCGATCTCGTGCGGTGCGAACCGATTATCGGTTTTTTCGACGGTTTGGCTCCAATGAAGGGCGCATTCTTCGAAGAAACGGCGTTACTGCGTTCTCTGGGCATAAGCAACCTCCGATCATCCGCATACTTGCGGTTAGTTCACGATTAGCCGGATTCAGGTCTAGTCCACCATACCCAGCGCTTGCAAGGTTCGGATAAACACGGTTGCCGCTTGCGCTCGTGTCACCTGGCCTTTCGGGTCGAACGAGTCTTCCGATATCCCCGTCATAATCCGCATCTTGATCATCAGTCGAACGTCTTCCTGATAGGCCGGATTCACGATTTCCATGTCCTTGTAGCTATCATTCGAGTTAACCTCTTTCGTTGCTGTCGGCCTCTTATCCAGAGCGACGACAGCCGCCAGCATGCTTGCCATTTCTTCACGAGTCAGCGGTTGGTCGGGATGGAAGCTCGCGCCGCTCACGAGATCAAGCAGACCAAGCTCCTTCGCCTGCGCAACAGCATCGGCATACCACGCTTCGGGCTTTACATCGACGTACGCAACCGATCCGGCCTCGGAAATACCTCTTCCTAACGACCGAACAAGCAAGGTTGCAAACTCTGCTCTGGTCACTTTTTTATCAGGAGCGTATTTCCCGTTTCCAATCCCCTCCACAAGCCCTTTTGCCGCCGCCAGATCAACAAACGACTGCGCCCAATGATTCTCCGTATCGGAAAAGCTTACTGCCTTCGATGCCCCGAAATAGATACTGTTCGTGTAAGAACGAATAGCGATATGCCACACGCCGTCCGTCTTCACCTTCTTCGCAGGGACAAATTCGAGCTTCTTGTTCGTCCCGTTATAGCGGAAAGCTCCCCATAATTCCGGCAAATCAGCCAAGCCGTTCGGCATTGGAATTAACCTCGTAAGCGCCTGATTGAATTTGTCCGCCGTGCCAACCGTCAGTCCTGTAGTCGTGTGGACAATCTCGATATGGAAATCCACCGTCGTTCCCAATACTTTTCCATTCGGCAAGGCGCTCGCGATCGTCGTTTGCAGACTCTTGTCTCCGGATTTATCCGTCAACGTAATCTTGAAGCTGACATCATCGGCTTTGAGTCGGTTCTTCGTAAGCAAGGCATCGAACTCCGGTATTAGCGAAGCCAGATTAACCGGAACTTGATAGCGGCCGTATGGCGTTCTGATCTCCAGGTAGAAATCCGCATTCTTGGCGGCCAAGTCCGTTAAAATACTCGCCGGAATACTGACGTAGGACACGCCATTAGTCGGCGTCGCTTCAAGCGTAAAAAATGGCTTCCCAGTGTCTATGCGGGCAGGGTCCAGCTTCTGTCCGTTCAAGTCGATGACAGGCGCATTAGTGAACGCCCATCCGCCTCCACCCCCTCCGCCGCCTCCGGATGAAGCGCCCGATGTCGCGCGGGTGATGTCGAGCTTGTATGTCTTGGTCGCACCGCCTTGCGTCGTGACAACAACCGAAATCACATTGCTTCCTGCGTTTAACGGAAGCGCAAAGGCTGCCGTCCCGCTCGTCATCGCAAACGGTCCGCCGATCTGCGTTCCAACACCGTTATAGATGCTGGTCGTTGCTGCAGCCTTGTCCGCATCGGCCACCGTCATCGTTACGGTGACATTGGCAACGGCAGCGGTTACGCTTGCGGTGTATTGGAGCGTATCCGCCCCAAACGCCGGACTTAACGTTCCGCTCGACAACGTCAGCCCGCTCAAGCTTGTTGGCTGGCTGCTTTCGGCAGCTCTCGTCACCGTTATTGTATACGTCTTCGTTGCGTTATTTTGCGCCGTCACGACGACCTTAACAACGTTATCCCCAACGCTCAGAGGAAGCGCTGCGGACGCCGTGCCGCTCAGCACCGTATGCGGCCCGCTTACGAGTGTTCCTCCGCTGCTAAATACGCTGGCCGTTACTGAAGCATTGGCAGCATCCGACAAGGTCGGCGTTACGGTTATGCTGCTTACAGCATAACCTACGCTCGCCGTGTACGTGTCTGCGAACGCCGGGGTCAACGTCCCGTTCGACAGCGTCAAATTACTCAGATCCGCATCGCTGCTTGCGCCTCTTGTTACCGTGACTGTATACACCTTCGTCGAACCGTCCTGCGCCGTTACGACAAGCGTAATTACGTTATGGCTTCCTACATTCAGCGGCAGCGCCGGAGACTCCGTACCGTTCGGCACTGCAAACGGCCCGCTAACCAGCGCTCCGCCATCGGCATACAAACTGACCGTAACCGTTGCATATACCGCATCCACTACCGTAGGCATTACCGTAACGCTCTCCACCTGATGATCCACGCTTGTCTTATACGTACCGGGCAGCAGCGATGGAATCAGCGTCCCGCTCGACAGCACCAGATCGCTCAAATCCGCATTGCTGCTCTTGGCGCGTGTAACCGTCACCGTGTAAGGTTTCTTTGTGCCGTTTTCCGCCGTAACCTCTAGAGAAATCGTATTCGTTCCTACGTTCAGCGGGAGCGGTGCGGAAGCAGTTCCGCTATTTACCGTCACGCCATTCACGGTCACTTCCGCGCTGACGTCAGCAGTCGTCGGGGTCACTGTAATGCTGCTTACACTATTCTCGACGCTCGCCGTATAGCCGGTCGTGTCCGACGAGAACACCGGACTCAGCGTTCCGCTCGACAATGATAATCCGCTTAAATCCGCATTCGCGCTTATCGTTCTCGTCACGTTAATCGTATAGGTCTTGGTTGTTGTTCCATTCTGCGCCGTCACAACGACCTCAATCGGGGTGACACTGCCCAAGTTGAGCGGGATCGGCAGGGATGCCGCACCGTTCGCCACCGCTGTACCGTTCACCTTCACTGCAGCCATTGCATCCGATAACGTCGGAGTGACCGTAATCTGACTCTGGCTGGCCGTTGCAGTATAGGTTGTCGTTGTCGAGATGAATGTCGGACTTAGCGTGCCGTTTGACAGCGACAACTGACTCAAATTGGCGTTGCTGCTTACTTCTCTTTTGACGATGATCGTGTACGGCCTCTCTGTTACACCGTCCTCTGCTACGGCTACCACGTCAATCCTGTTATCCCCTACATCCAGATTGATGTCTCCGGACTCGGTTCCGCTTGCGACCCGCACTCCGTTCACCTTCACCGACATCAAGGCGTCCATGGTCGTCGGTGTAACCCGAATACTGCTCACGCCATTCACGACAGTAGCCGTGTAGTTGGTCGTACCGGATGCGAACACCGGGCTTAACGTGCCGCTCGTCAGCGTAATATGACTTAAGCTCGCATCGCTCGAAGGAATGTAAGGCGTTTGCTTGCGTATTGCATGGTTGTCTGTATCAGCGATGTAAAGGTTACCGTCGTTATCCAGAATCAATCCTGTGGGGCCCCCTAATTGTTCAGTGATCCCCGGCCCCTCATCTCCTTCATAACCACGCGCTCCCGTTCCCGATATTGTCATGATCGTGCCGCTCGGAAGCACCTTTCTGATCCTGTTGTTATCTGTATCGGAGATATAGAGATTTCCGCTGCCGTCTACCGCGATGCCTTCCGGTTGATTCAGTTCTGCTTCATCAGCCGGCCCCCCGTCTCCACTAAAACCATAGCCATAGGACAACGACGACCCAGCCACGGTGCTGATGATGCCGACCCCGCTCGAATAATCTACTTTGCGTATCCGACTGTTATATGTATCTGCGATAAATAAACTCCCGTGACTGTCTATCGCTATTGCGCTCGGGTAGTTTAATTCAGCCTCGACAGCAGGACCTCCATCCCCACGTAATGTGCCATAACCCGCACCCGCTACCGTAGTGATGATGCCGACCCCGCTCGAGAAATCTACTTTCCGTATCCTGTGATTGTTTGTATCCGCGATATACAGATTGCCGTCATATATCGCCAATCCGCCTGGGCTGTATAGTCTAGCGTTAATCGCAAGACCGCCGTCTCCTGAAAAGCCGCCAGATCCCGTCCCCGCTACCGTAGTGATTACGCCGATCCCGCTCGAAAAATCTACTTTACGTATTCGGTTGTTATATTTATCAGCAATATACAAATTGCCGTCATCGTCCACCGCCACCCCTGTCGGACTGCTCAGTCCTGCATCAAGGGCGGAGCCACCATCTCCCAACTCGCCAAGAAAATCCCCCCTGCCGGCGACGGTGCTAATATTCCCGCTCGCATCGACTTTCCTGATCTTGTTGTTGCCCGTATCGGCAATATACAGATTCCCGAGGCTGTCCATCGCAACTGCTGACGGAGAGTCCAATTCTGCAGCGACAGCCGGACCTCCGTCACCCTCATCGCCATAGTTTCCGCCGGCTACAGTGTCAATCACGCCCCCGGTTCCCGCATAAGCGCGATCATTGCCGAATGGCGCCAGTCCCGTAAACAGCCCCACAATCAATATGCACACTGTAAATTGCGCCATCTTGCGACGAAATTCAAACCCCATGGTTATTCTTTCCTTCCCATTCCTATTAATCGCTTCTAGGAACGAATATAGCATTGGGAGATAATCGATATTCTTAATGAAATCTTAAAAGATTCGTCGATCGTTCAACCTTGGCACCAACGAATCGCTTCCTCAGATCCTTTAAGATTCTATTAAGGGTGTTAGGACGGAACGGTTACTATAATTGTCTGATAGAGAAGCTATTTTCCGGAAAGGAAGTCTGATGATGGAACGAACGATCAAGCGCAGGATGTCGAAGCGGATCAAGATAGGAATGACCCTTGTACTATTATGGTCATGTGCCGTATCCGCCCTTATTCCCGCAGAATCAGCCTCCGCGGCGCCGATTGATCCAATCAAGACGAAGGCCATATATGTAAGAGAAGACGTTGTCGTGGCCATAAAAACAGACGGCACCCTCGCAATTTGGGGAAATCTCAATCAGCAAAGGAACATTCCGGCGGGACTGACCGATGTCGTATCTGTAGCGATAGGCAAGAGTCATGTTCTAGCCTTACAGGGAAATGGCAACGTCGTAGGTTGGGGAGATAATATGTATGGTCAACGCAGCATTCCGGCGGAAGCGACGAATGTCATCGCCATTGCCGCAGCCAATGACCATTCCTTAGCCCTGAGAGCGGACGGCACCGTCGTCTCTTGGGGACGCGACGCCCATAACGTAATAACGAATTTACCCGCAGATTTGACCGATGTCGTTGCCATTGCCACCGGTCTCGGCCATTCCTTAGCTCTGAAGAGGAACGGAAGCATCGTCGGTTGGGGGAATGATCCTTACGGCAATCTGAACGTTCCGGCCATGGCGACGAACGTCGTCGCAATTGCTTCATCCGACGCTCATTCCTTAGCCCTGAAGGAGGATGGTACCGTCGTCGCCTGGGGGGTGAACGGCGATGGGCAAGCGACTGTGCCAGCAGGGTTAACCAATGTCATCGCAATCGCTGCAGGGGATAACACCTCCCTTGCTGTGAAATCGGATGGCACCGTTGTGGCTTGGGGGGATAATGAACGCGGTCAAGCGGATGTCCCTGCAGGTCTAACCCAAGTGACCTCTGTTGCAGGGGGACGCAGCCACAGCTTGGCGTTAAAATCGGACGGCACCCTGGTGAAGTGGGGCGGAACAAACAATTATTTTGACGTTCCGGGCAGCGCGAATCTGAACGGACTGACCGTGGATGAGGGCGTCCTGTCTCCGTCGTTCACTTCATCCGGAACCTCCTATACCCAGTACGTCGGAGCATCGGTCACTGGCTTCCGCCTAACCGCTACGCTATCCAGCAGTTCCTATCAAGCGCTGTATATCAACGACCAGTTGCAGACCAGCGGCAGTCCGGCAACGATCGTTATGCCAGACTTCTCAACCACTGTCAGAGTTCGCGTCGAACCCTACTTTCTGCCGGCCAAAACCTACACGATAGACGTATGGAGAGACTCCACTTTGCCGAGTATCCAGTTTTCCGCGAACGGCAGCGACGAACCCTCAAGAACGATTGGAGTTAACTCTGTTACAGTCAGCGATACGGGAAGCGGATTGGATACCGCCTCGCTGCAATATGCCTGGTCGCAATCCACTTCCGCTCCCGCAACGGCATCCGAATGGACGGACTTCTCGCTCCTTCCTGCGCAGGATATGTCCGCTCCAATTGTGAAATCCGACGGGGACGGGTATTGGTACTTGCATGTTCGAGCCAAGGACCTCGCGGGTAACTCGAGAACAGTCACCTCCAATTCGTTCCTGCTCGACAACACGCCGCCGGCGATCGATATCACGATGAAGAAGGCAGACGATACCCCCTATTCGGAAAATAACTGGACGAATCAGGATGTGATCGTATCTGCTGCAGTGACGGACGCCACCAGTGTGACTTCGGTTACGTATTCGACCAATGGCGGCACGGCGTGGTATCCGTACACCGTTCCTTTCCATTTACAGGAGGATGGTGTCTATAACGTGAAAATTAAGGCGCTAGATGCGGTTGGAAATGAAAACACCGTATCTCGTACTGCCCAGATCAGTAAGAGCGGGTTGGAGCTGACGCCGACAATGAAGAAGGCGGCGGATGACAGCGACTATACGAGCGGAGAATGGACGAACAGCGATGTCCATGTGAGCGCCAAAGCCGAATGGGGAGTTAGCGGCCTGCTGGCCTTGACGTATGCGCTGGATGGCGCGGCGGAGCAAAATTACTCGAATGAGAGCCTGATTCCGTTTGCCGCGTCAGGTATGCACACGATCGCGTTCAAATTGACGGATCATGCGGGCAACAGCTTGAGCGCTCCGCTGGCGGTGAACATCGACAAGACCGCCCCTACCGCCGATTGGAGTGAGAACGGCCGGGAAGCATGGGCGCAAATAGCCAGAACCGTTGTCACGATCAACGACACCGGCGGCAGCGATATTGTCGATGCTGCGCTGAAATATGCCTGGACGACAGAGGCGACGGCTCCGACAGCGGGTTGGACCCCGTTCGATAACGGAGCCGAGTTGATCAAAGCCGATGGAGATGGAGACTGGTACTTGCATCTGCAAGCGCAGGATCGGGCCGGCAATGCGTTGGCTGCTGCAGCGGCGGTGTCAAACCGCTTCCGCCTGGATAATACGGGGCCATCGATCGACCTGATCATGTCGACAGCGGCTGGCGAACCGTATGCGGACAGCAATTGGACGAACCAAGACGTAACGATTGCCGCGATAGCAACGGACGCGAGCAGCGGTATTCAATCGCTCTCTTATTCTCTCGACGGCGGCGCGACATGGGAGGACTATACGGCTCCCCTCGTGCTGCAAGAGGAAGGCGCCCATGTTGCGAAGTTCAAAGCTGTCGATGCGTTAGGCCATGAAGCGATCGAACAACGTTCGGTGAACATCGATAAGACAGCCCCGGTGATTACGCTTAACGGTTCGTCCAGCATGAATCTGACACAAGGCAGAGCCTACGTCGAAGCAGGAGCGACGGCGACCGATGCCGGCGGCTCGGGCGTTGCCGGAGAGGTGGCGGTGACCGGAACGGTGAATACGAATACGGTCGGCACCTATAGCTTGCAATATAACGTACGCGACTTTGCGGGCAATACGGCGGCAGAGACGGTACGTACGGTGAGGGTCGTTTCGCCACCGGGCGGTGGAGGCGGTTCGACGCCGGAGCCGATCGCGACGAATCTGCTGATCGATCTGAACGGAGAGCCGTTTGACCCGGCCGATATCGACATCTCCAAGCCGTCTGTCACGCTCGAAATCGAACCCAAAAACGTAACCGCTTATGCGAGTATACCGCTCAATGTAATGACAAGCCTTGCGGACAAGAACGCCGCCTTCTACATCGAGATCAAGACGCCTTACGGAAGCTATCGCATTCCGGTTAATCTGGCGTCGCTTATCCCGGAGCTGGCAAGCTGGCTGGCTGCAAATCATCTCCAGGCTGAGGATATCAGCTTCAAGATCACCTTAACCGACAAGTCCGGCGATAAGACGCTGCAAGCTGCATTGGCGAATGGGTTGCCGAAGGGCAAAATAATCGGCGCGATCGTCGATTATCATCTGGAGATCGTGAATACGAAGACAGGCGCGACGATCGGGACGGCGAATCAGTTCAGCAAAGCGCTGACCCGGCTGATTCCGCTGCCGAGGAACGTGACAACGATGCCGCAGCAGTGGGGTGCATTCCGCTACAACGACAAGACGCAGAAATTCGAATTTGTCCCCGCTCGGATGGAGCGGATCGAAGGCGTCGGGTATGTAACGATCAGCTCGTATTCTAACAGCGTATACGTTGCAGCGGAAAATGCCGTGAGCTTCGCCGATGTACAAAAAGGTTGGGCGCAGCCGTTCGTTGAACTGGCCGCAGCCAAAGGACTTGTCGAAGGGGTGGGAGGCGGACGGTACGACCCTGGCAAGTCTGTGACGAGAGCGGAGTTTACCGTGATGCTCGTTCGTGCGCTTGGACGCGGCGGCGCATCGGCTAACTACGGCGCGGCATCGGCTGGCGGCAATGCGCCTTATCGCGACATTGGAGCCGGCACTTGGTACGCGGACGCTGTGGCGAAAGCTAAAGCGCTTGGATTGCTGGATTTCGCTAAGGGGGACGCCTTCAAACCGAATCAGGCGCTGACTCGCGAGGAGATGGCGAGTATGCTGGCTGCGGCGATCCGGCTGGAGAAACCGACGATGGCGCAGAACGCGAGCGATGCGAGCCTGCAAGGATTCAAGGATATCGGAAGCGTGAGCGCGTCCGATCTGCAGAACATTCATTTGATAACGAAGCTGCGCATTATGACGGGGACCAGCGAAACAACGTTTAGCCCCAAGGGCGCAACGACACGCGCGCAGGCGGCAACTGTATTCATTCGAATACTGAAAGCGCTTGGCTCGATCGATTAAAGCAGCGCACGAACAGACCGCAAATCGAATGAGCTGCAATTCGTCACGTTCCTCGCAACCGCACGAGGAAATAGCGAACAGGAAGAGGGTTGCCCTGAAGCTGGTCTGTCACAGCTTTCAGGGCAACCCTCTTATTGCTTCAATAGATTATTCAGTCGATCATGCCCAGCGCCTGCAGCGTACGAACGAATACGGCCGCCGCCTGCGCGCGTGTCGTTACGCCTGCAGGACTGAACATCGTCTTGCTCGTTCCGTTCATAATCTGAAGCTTTGTTACCAAGCGAATGTTCTCCAGATCGGACGTGTCCAAGCTTCCGATATCTCTGTAATTCCCCAGACTCCCTCCGTTTGAAGTTATCGTCGGCTGCTCCAGCCGGATCGCCGCCGCCAGCATGCTCGCCATCTCCTCGCGGGTCAGCGCCTGATTGGGCTTGAAGCTGCCGCCCTTAGCGAAGTCCAGCAACCCAAGCGCCTTCGCTTCCGCCACAGCGCTTGAGTACCAAGTACCGGCTCCAACATCGCTATAGGGGGCGGTGCTGCCATTGGCCGATGCACCGCCGCGTCCCAGCGCTCGAACGAGCATGACGGTAAACTCCGCTCTCGTCACCGCCTTGCCCGGATCATAACGTTCGCCGCCCACGCCTTCGACAAGCCCCTTGGCCGCCGCCAGCTCCACATACGACTTCGCCCAATGCTTCTCCTGCACATCGGCAAAGCTCACTGCATTTTCCGCAACCACATAGGTGCTATTGGAATAAGATCTGATCAGTGCGTACCACACGCCATCCAGCTTCACAGCTTTGGCAGGGACAAACTCAAATTTCTTCGTCGTCCCGTTGTAACGAAATGCGCCCCATTGCTCCGGCATGGCTGTCACATTCTGAGGCATCGGGATAATACGGGTAATCGCCTGCGAGAATTGATCCGCTGTGCCGACCGCCTGGCCCGTCTTCGTATTCACGATCTCCAGATGGTAATCGACCATCGCGCCCAACGCTTTGCCATTCGGCAACTTGCTCGCCAACGCAGCTTGCAGTGCCGCGTCGCCGGACTTGTCAGCAAGAGTAATCTTGAAGCTGACATCCTCGGCTTGGAGGCTGCTCTTCGCCAGCAACTCTTGCAAATTCGGGATAAGCGTTGCCAGATTAACCGGAATTTGATAGCTCCCGTAAGGCGTCTTGATCTCAATGATGAAGGAGGCGTTCTGATCCGCGAAGCTTGCCAACAAGCTTACGGGTATGCTGGCATAGGCCGATCCGTCCCTCGGCTCCACTTCCAGCGTCACCGACGGTTTGGACGTGTCGATGCCGGTCGGGTCAAACGGCTTGCCGTTCAGATCGATCTCCGGCTTCGTCACAGTCGGTACTGAGCCGCCACCGCCGCCCGTGCCGGTTCCTGTTCCCGGCGTCGGCGCGGCATCAGCCAGCGTAAAGCTGATGGTATAGTCCTTGAAGGTTACCTCATCCTCGGCAGTAACCTGCACCGTTGCGCTTCCGGGCAGGGACGCCGCTTGCGTGATGGTTACGCCAGCCTTTCTATCGTCTGCGTCTGCGCCTACTGTTGCCGCCATACTGCCGGGCAGAGTACCATAAGGCAGTTCTACGTGATAGGTAAGCACATCAGGGGCAAAATCGGTTATCCTGCTGCCGCCTACAGTCAGAATACTCAGGTCGGCGTTGCTTCCGGGCGTGTAATTCCTTACGACATCCAGAGTAAGCTCGGCAGAATTTCCTTGATCGAAGAAAATCGTAAAGCGTACTTCGTCCCCTTCGCTGAAACTCTGCGCCGCAAGATAGCTGTCTTTGATGGTCAGCACATCTCCACTCACACTATAGTCGGCAGGCGTTGCCAGCAGCACATGGCCATAGACCACATTCGTTACGCTAGTTGCACTGTTCCAAGTAATTTTGGCGCTTATATCGCCGGGGAAATCCAGATCGTATCTTACAGCTTTCGGACTGATCGTTGCCGAGCTGATAATCGGTGAATTCTCGTCGGGAATAACGGTCGTATCGTTGACCGTAATCGTCAGTGCCTGATCCGCTCCCTCATTAAACGAGAATATCAAGCTGGTTGTGCCGACCGGCTGTGTCGCCAGATAGCTTTTGGAGATCATCACTGTGTTTCCCAAGACCGTGTAGTCGGTGTTTCGCACAAGCTCCTCTGATCCATTGCGAATGCCGGTTAAGGTATTGCCGTTCAGCGACAGCGTTATTGCGATATCCGTTTGCGCAGTCGTATTTTTATCGAAATCGGCTGTACTCGGGCTGATCGTGCTGTTCAGCGCCGAATTATCCAGCACGAAGCGCTCGGATACCGCGTGAACCTCATTGCCTGCCGCATCCTTCCCTTGAACATGCAAATACCATTCTCCGTCCACACCGTCTTTCTTTAGCTCACTGCCATTACTCAACAACTGCCAACCATCCGTTGGTTTAGTCGTGTTGCTTTGCGTCCATACATATTCCAGCGTAGCGTTCACCAGACCGCTGCCGCCAGCGTCATAGACCGTTGCCGTTACCGAAGCTGCCCGCGCAGATGTTCCGTTGCCATCCGGACTGAAGGCAACCGTTGGCGGCGTCTTATCGATATTGATCGCAAGCGGGATGCTTAAGCTATTATCAAGCGAATCTATCACCCTGAACACGACCGTGTTCATTCCTGATTGGAAGAACGTGGCATCCGCACCAAAATTCAATTCCGGATCTCCGTTCAACGACCACTTGATAATGGGAGGGCCGTTTTCCAGAGCTTCTGCCGTAGCGCGCACCTTAACGCTTCCATTCGTCCATTCCCCGCTCTTATAGGCGTCGCCATCCGATCCATCCGGATTTACCTTATTCATCGTGGGCGTCAGCTTGAAGTTCCCCTTGCTGATGTTTACAGTGCGACTCTCGAGTTTCACATTGCCGATTGCATCGCTCGCTTGGAAAATGATCGTATGAACCCCGGATTCGGTCAGAGTGACCGGATCAAGATCAGAATAATCCGTCCATGTCTTGCCCCCGTCAAGCGTATACTTAAAGGTTGCGATGCCGCTTAGCGAATCTGTCGCTGCGGCGGTTATAACCACGTTCTTGCCTGTCCACGTATTCTCCGGATAAACGGCATTGTCGTCCTCCGTCTCCATCGTCACGCTGACCACCGGAGGCGAGTTATCAATCATGAATGGCGCTGAAGTTTTGCTCGCCGAATTCCCTGCATAATCTCTGGCCCGGACATGCAAATACCAGTTCCCATCCGCGCCGGTGTGCGTAAATTGCGCGAGTTGCGTGGCTGGAAGGAGAGAGAAACCGGCCCATCCGCCAGAGGGAGCCGACGGCAATTGCGACCAAACATATTCCAGCGTAGACGCATCGATGCCGCTCGTCGCATCCGTGACCTGAACAGCGGTCGTAATCGTTCTTAACGGCACAGCGCTGCCATCAGGATCAAAGTGGATAACAGACGGCTCCCGATCGCGGGATACCGTTAACGTATACGTCTGGGGCGGCTTCATATACGGTTCTACGCGCACCTTGATCACAGCTCCGGTAGGCGGAACCGTAACAGCGACCGTCTGGCCGCTTGGTTGCAGTTGATCATTAATATAGAGTGCGGAATAAGTGGAATCTCTCAAATCCGCCTTGATATGAACGCTCGACACCCCTGGGGCAATGTCATAGTGATAGGAAGTCACTGATGGAGAAAATGCCTGGGAAGGCGCGCCTTCCGCAACCGTCAAGCCGATCAATTCGTTGTTGCCCGGCACAGAGGTTTGCGAGCCCCAACTGACGACGGTTCCGTCGCTCTTCAATGCCAGGGAATGGTTGACACCCGCCGATATCGCAACTACGTCGTTCAGTCCGACAGGGGGTGTTGCTTTTCCATTCCTGTTATCCCCCCAACCGACAACCGTGCCATTCCGTTTCAACGCCAAGGCGTGCTCACGATTGGCCGATATCGCAACGACATCGTTCAGTCCTGCAGGTACGTTGATTATCCCGTTCCCGTTATATTCCTTCCCCCAAGCGACAACCGTGCCGTTCGACTTTAACGCCAAGGCATACATGTATCCGGCATCAATCGCAACCACCCCGGACAAACCGGCAGGCATACTCGTCGCCCCCGATCCGTTTGTTCCCCAATCGACGACCGTGCCGTTATATTTCAAAGCCATCGAATAATAAGTGCCTGCGGCTACTTTAGTAACGCTGCTTTTCGCCGCATCCGGGATCGTCGATTGTCCATTGCCATTAAGCCCCCATCCGATTACCTCGCCAGCGCCCGGCAGAATCGATGTTTCCCTGACCGTCAAGGTGTGATGGCCTGCCGCAGCCATGGAGATGACCCTGTTCAGACCGGGAGGGACATTGGCCTCGCCTGCGTCGTTGCCTCCCCACACCACAACCGTGCCGTTTGATTTGCGAGCCATCAAGGTGGTGTCCTTCGCATAAACTTCGACCACGTCCTTCAGCCCCGCAGGAGGCTTGGCCCAACCGTCGACCTGGGTTCCCCATACGATGACGGTGCCGTCCGATTTTAAAGCGATGGAATTATTCTCAGCGGCTGCGATCTGAACCACTTTAACCGCAGCGGGCGAAGCCGCCTCTGCCGGCTTCGCAACAGGAACCGCGCACAGCCACCCCAGAATGACAGCCATCCATATGTTGATCCACTTTATATTCGTTCTTTTATGCTTACGTAAGCGTTCCATATAGCCTGGCTCCTTTCCTTCACAAGGTATTAGCGTAGAATGATGTAGATTCGCGGCAACTTCCATATAGAGTGAATTATATCAACAGTTCCTCCCCGGAAATCTTAATGAAATCTTAAAAGATATCATCCCCCCGTTCCCAGAAAAACAAATCCCCGAAAAATCGTGCTATGATCAAGCTAACTCAAATTTCTGGACGGTGGCGACTATACAATGGAACAAATACTCGTAGTGGATGACGATCCGCAAATCCGCGAAGTGATCCGCACTCATATCGAACAAGCCGGCATGCGTGCAATTGAAGCTGAATCAGGACGACAAGCGATTGAGCGGCTGGAATCCGAGCAGGTGGACGTTATCATACTTGATCTCATGATGGATGACCGCGACGGATTCGAGGTGCTGCGCTACTTGCACAATCGCGGACTAGACACCTTGACGATCGTGGTAAGCGCAAGAAGGCAGGAACAGGACAAGATCGACACACTTGGACTTGGAGCAGACGATTACATGACGAAACCGTTTAGTCCAATGGAATTAATCGCCCGCATCCGGGCCGTATTGCGCAGACGATACCCGGCAGCCAGCCGATCCTCTACGCTCATTCGATTGAGCCCTATGGTTCTGGATGTCGATAACTATACCCTGCTCATCAAAGACGATAAGGTTTCCTTAACGATGGTAGAGTGCGGTATGATGCAGTTCTTCATGCAAAATCCCGACCGTGTCATGACAAAGCTCGAAATCTATCAACAGGTCTGGTTGCACGAACGATATGACGACAACAACTTAAGCGTATATATCAGTCGGTTGCGCAAACAGTTGGAACGGGCCGAATCCTCCTGGGAAATACAAACGGTTCGCGGCGTAGGTTACCGGTTGACGGGGGCAGGAATATGAAGCTGCGCACTAAGCTATGGCTGCTGCTTGTCGTGAGTACCGCAATGAGTATGGTTCTGTTCGGCTACAGTTCGGTCTGGATCGGGAAAGCCGCGAATAAGGGCTACGCGCTGTTCCAACTGAATCCGCTGGCGCAATCTATCGTGGATTCGATCGAGGAACAACCTGAGTTCGGAGAGGATGCGCTGAAACGAACTTTGGATAACGCGCATGTGGAGCATCCCGCTATTCGATGGTTGTGGCTAAACGATCAAGGACAGTCTCTCTACGATACGTCGGGGCTCAATCCGAACTTATCCTTCAAAGACTTGGCCATGCTGATGCAGCAAATGCCCCAGAGATTTTTGACGGATGACGATGTTCATATTCTTACTCCGGCAGCGAGAGACGGGCAGTCGTACTTCTTGCTCCTCAGCATTCCGGCTTCCGAGATGAAGCAAGGCGAAGTGTATTTTATGGTCCGTACGTATAAATCGTTGTTAACGCTCGTCGTTCCGATTATTCTCTCGTTTTCGCTGCCTTTTTTACTGGCTATATGGTTGTTTTCTTCTATTAATAAAAGAATCCGCAAACTCAATCATGCCCTGAATCAATTGAACATCCAGAGCGATTCCCCTCATGTCGAACTGGTCGATAGATCCAAAGACGAGTTGGGCCAGCTTACGCAGCACTATAATTCCATGGCGCTTCGGATCCGCTCCCAATTCGCGGAAATTCAGCAGTTCGAGAACAAGCGCAAGCTCCTGCTGTCCAATCTGTCGCACGATCTGCGCACGCCTCTGACGACGATGCTCGGCTGCGCCGAAATGATACGCACCGGCAATTACAAGGATCAACAAGAGCTGCAAGGCAGAGCCAAAATCATTCTTCAACGCTGCAGGTATATGGACAAGCTGCTGGATCAGATGCTGGACATCTCCCGTCAGGATTCGGACGATCTGACCATTCGATTAGCGGATCATAATCTATCGGAAGTCGTTCGTAAAATCGCTGTTGAATATATCATGATCCTCGACGGCGATCAGATTCAGTTCGATGTCGAGATGCCTGACGAGGATATTCAGATTGCTGTCGACGCTCCTCTGATCGAGCGGGCGCTGCGCAATCTCCTCGATAATGCGGTCCGTTACGGCAACGAAGGACGCTATCTCGGCATCCAGTTAACGGCGGATGAACAAGCCGTGAATTTGATCGTGAAAGATAAGGGCAAAGGGATTCCTCCAGAGCATCATGCGCGGATCTTCGAACGCTTCTACCGTGTGGACGGGGGAAGAAAAGGAGAAGGGTTAGGGATCGGATTGGCCATTGTCAAGGATATCGTCGAGGCTCACCAGGGAGGGATAGAGATGAGCAGTATCCCAGGCGTGGAAACGACGTTTCGGATCACGCTGCCGAGGGCGTGACGTCTTGGGCTGACCGTTGACGAGCGCGCTGATCGACGCCCGCACAGACGCAAGGTGTCCTATTCGATTTGACGGCAGCAGCGCTTTTTTCAAAAAGGATCACCTCCGCCTCCCTCACTAATGGTAGAATAGAAAAAACTGGATGGCAGTCAGGCCAAGCGCCCGACGATTGGAGGTTGATCCTATGCCCAGAGGGCCGAAAAAAAGCGCCGTACCCAAAAGCCGGGCAACATCGCGAGCGCAAGCTGGTCCGGCGAGCGCACCCTCTCCCGGCTTCATGCCCGGCACGTCCCCTTCGCTCTCGCTGCTCGGAACAATCGGCAACAGCGCCGCGCAGCAGCTGATCGGACAGACACTGTCAACCGGCACGGCTTCAGGCAGCGGACCGTCGGATGAGGAACACCGCGCCTATAAAAAGAGAAAAAAGGAAGGCAAGGCGAGAGAATATGTGCGTGAAGCTCTCGATTACGATTCGTCGGACAACGAAAGCGAGCTGGACCAGGATACGTTCGTCCGATCGCTGGAGCAGATCGTATCGGTCAAGAAGCCTTATCAAGGCGTAGCCGATTTGAAGAAGCTCTCCGACCGGGTAGGAGAGGAACGGAAGGACGACGGAGAGATGTCCGCGCAGACGTTCGAAGAGGTGAGCCGGCTGCACGATAGCCGTTCGGGCGTTGTCGGCGTCCGGGACAACCCGATCCTGTTCGAGGCGCACCGGAGCATTATTCCGATCGAGGACGCGCAAGCAGCCAAAAAGACGAGAATTCCGATGGGCTACGGCGCTTATCGCCAAAAATTCAATACGGCCGTTCCCAAGTCGGTTCAATACCTTATGGAGCGCAACGGCTTCGAAGAGGACGATATTGCCGCAAGCCTGCAGCCCGACAGCTCCCCAGCGTTCAAGGAAATGCTCGAATCCGGCAGGCTCGACCTGCGCAGCGGCCGCGACAAACCTCCGGCGCTGGAGCACAAGGTCAACAAAGCCGGCCCGCAAGGCCACCCGATCGGGCAAGTCCGCTCGCGCAATCTCGTGCTCGTAAACGACGACCGCAAGTACGACGAAGGGCCTCATCCGATGATGCACAGCATCAAGGCGGCCGAAGGCAGCGGCAAGACGAATTATTCCCTGCTGGACGACGACGCCGGAGCGGCGATCGCCTCCGGCATCCGCATAGGAATCCGGCGCACGCGGGAGGAGCGGGATCAGGACGACGGGTCGGATACCGATTAAGGCGGAAGCGATCCGGCCAAGGAGACACGCCCGTTTATTTTATCGAAAAAATTGCGGCAAATACGGCTTGTTCTGCTCCAGCATTTCGTCCAGCAGCACCTTGGCGACTTTGACGGACGGAACGAGAGGATGGGAGGCCATCGCTTGCAGCGCGATTTCCCGGTCGCCGGTGATCGCGGCCTGGATCGTCAATCTCTCGTACGACTTGACTGCGTGGATCAGTCCTTTGGCCTGCTCCGGCACCTTCGTGACGGGAAGCGGGATCGGGCCTTTGCCGGTTACGACGCAGTTGGTCTCGATGGAGGCGTCCTCCGGCAGGAAGTCGAGCGTCTTGCCGTTCGTCACGTTCAGCGTCTGAATGTCCCTCTTGTCGTTGTACAGGGAGACCATCAGGTTAACCGCGGCTTCCGAGTAGTACGCTCCGCCGCGCTGCTCCAGCTGCTTCGGCTTCTCTTCCAGGTTCGGATCCTTGTACAGCTCGAACAACTCGTCTTCGACCCGCTTGACGACTTCCGCGCGCGTTCCTTTCGCCTTCAGCGATTCGAGCTGCTCCTCCAACATGACGTCGGTCAGGTAGAAATATTTCAAATAGTACGATGGGAAACCGCCCAGACCGCGCAGGAAGTCGAGATCCCACTCCGTCGCGGGCACGTTCTTGCCGGAATACTCCTCGCGCTTGTCAAGCAGCTCCGCCAGCTTGTCTTCGCCGTTCACTTCGATTCGCGTCACCCAGTGCAAGTGGTTGAGGCCGACGAATTCGGTGTACAGATGCTCCGGAGTTGTCTCGTATTTCTTGCTCAACCATTTGTGCAATCCGATCGGCGCGTTGCAGAGCCCGACGCTCTTCACCTTGGAGTGACGGGAGATCGCCTCCGTGACCATGCCGGCCGGATTCGTGAAGTTCAGCAGCCAGGCGTTCGGGGCCAACTCCTCGATGTCCTTGCAGATGTCGAGCAGCACCGGAATCGTCCGGAGCGCCTTCATCATTCCCCCCGGTCCGGTCGTCTCCTGCCCGATCACGCCGTACTTGTTCGGGATATGTTCGTCCCACTTCCGCGCTTCCAGCAACCCTACGCGCATCTGCGTCGAGACGAAATCCGCTCCCTCGATCGCTTGCCGGCGGTCGAGCGTCAGATGAACTTCCATCGGCAGACCGGATTTGACCACCATTCTCTTCGCCAGCTCGCCGACGATCTCCAGCTTATGGCGGCCTTCTTCGATATCGACCAGCCACAACTCCCGGATAGGCAGCTGCGCG
>Ga0065721_10049953_pt1 | contig 24932 bp, 20 predicted proteins | sample Mesricmetagenome_FD_59108 | JGI IMG/M metagenome (GOLD analysis project Ga0065721, IMG submission 59108) | Mesophilic microbial community from rice straw/compost enrichment Sample: eDNA_1 v2 (version 2) | ecosystem: Engineered > Solid waste > Grass > Composting > Bioreactor | place: USA: Davis... | reverse complement strand
CCTCCATGCCCTCGGCGGGCTTGATGGAGATGCCGCCGGTGTCGAAGCAGACGCCCTTGCCGACGAAGGCGATCGGCTGGTCGCCGGCCGCGCCGCCGTTCCACTGGATCACGGCCAGCTGGCTTTCGCGGCGGCTGCCCTGGCCGACTGCGAGCAGGGTGTTCATACCCAGCTTCTCCATCTCGGCCTCGCCCAGAATCTCGACGGTCAGGCCCAGACGCTCCAGGTCCTTCACGCGGCGCGCGAACTCGGCCGGATAGAGGACGTTGGCGGGCTCGGACACCAGGTCGCGGGCGAAGATCACGCCGTCGGCCACGGCCGACAGGCCCTCATAGGCGGCGTCGGCGGCGCGGATGTCGGAGGTGACCACGCGCACCGTCTGGATCGACGGCTTCTTGTCGCCCTTCTCGGTCGTCCGGTACTTGTCGAAGCGATAGGCGGCCAGCTTGGCCGCGAAGCCGACGCGCGCGGCCTGTTCGGCCGTCAGATGCGCGGCGTCGATGGTCAGGGTCGCGGCGCCCGACATCTTGGCGGCGGAATAGGCGTTGGCGCCGAAGGCCTCGATCGCCAGGTCGTCCAGACCGTCGGCCGCGCCGACGCCGACCAGCAGGATCGCATCGGCCTCGACGCCGTTCGGGGCGGCGACGCTGAGGCTCTGGCCCGCCTTGCCCAGGACGCGGCTCTTCGAGAGCGCCCTGGACAGGGCGCCGCCCGTCGCCTGATCGAGGGCGGAACCGGTCCCGGCCAGGACGCGGTCCTCGTGAACCGGGACGGCCAGGATTTCGGCGGTCCCCGCCGCGGCGACGAATTCGATCTTCATTCGGCAACTCCGGCCAGGCCCGCCTGGCGTCAGCTTGAAAAAATGCGACGGCGCGCCAGCTTGTCGCGGACGCGCCTCGATGTGCTACTAGATGCCCCTCATAGCCGCCGCCTGCAACCGGGCGAAGTCCTTCCGCCCATGACGCTGATCCAACGCTATCTCTTTCGCCAGCTTTCCCTTCCCGTGGTTGCAGCGTGCGCCGCGCTGGCGGGTATAGGAATTCTGAGCCAGTCCCTGGACCAGCTGGAGATCATCGTCGAACGGGGCCAGAGCGTCTGGACGATGGTCAAGCTGACGCTGCTGGCCCTGCCGCAGCTGCTGTCGGTCATCCTGCCCATCGGCCTGTTCATCGGCGCCCTGATCGCCCTGACGCGGCTGCAGCGCGAGCAGGAGATGACGGCGGCCTTCGCCGGCGGGCTGACCCGCTGGCAGATGATCGCGCCGGCGGCCCGGCTGGCGACCCTGGTCGCCATCGCGGCGCTGTTCATCAACCTGTTCGCCCTGCCCTGGGCTCAGCACGAGGTGCGCCGCCAGGCCTTCGCCATCCGCACCGACCTGGCGGCCCTGCTGGTCGAGGAGGGGCAGTTCGTCCAGGGCCCCAACGGCCTGACCGTCTATGTGCAGCAGATCGAGCAGAGCGGCCTGCTGGTGAACCTGTTCGTTTATCTGGTCGACGGCGACGAGGTGACCACCTGGAACGCCGGCGAGGCCCGCTTCGGCCGCGACGCGACCGGCCAGCCGATCCTGACCATGATCGACGGCTCGGCCCAGCGCTACTCGTCCAACGGCGTGCTGGAGACCCTGTCGTTCCAGCGCTACGACTTCTCCCTGGCCCCCTTCGCCGATGTGGCCGAGACCATCCGCTACAAGCCCGCGGACCTCTACATGCGCCAGCTGCTGAACCCGTCGCCGCGCGTGCTGGAGAGCGCCGGGTCCCGCGGGGAGCTGCTGGCGGAGGCGCATTCGCGCCTGTCCTCGCCCCTCTACGTCCTGGTCGCCATTGCCATGGCGCTGGCGGCCATCCTGGGCGGCGCCTTCAGCCGCAGCGGCTACAGCTGGCGCATCGCCAAGGCGGCGGGCTTCTTCCTGCTGGCGCGGGTGATCGGCTATGGCCTGGTCGCGGCCAGCGCCTGGAACGGCTGGATGAACGTGCTGCAGTACGCCGCCCCGCTGATCGCCCTGGCCATCGCCCTGCGGGTGCTGTTCCGCGCCCTGAAGCCGCGCCGGAGCCGGCTGAGACCGATGGTCCGCAGCATGAAGGCGCGGTTCGCATGACCCTGGCCCTGCCCGCCCTGTCCCTGCCGCGCCGCCCGATCCGCATCGGCCGGATCGAACGCTATGTGCTGATCCAGCAGCTCCGGTCGCTGACCACGGCGCTGGCGGTCATCGCCGCCCTGGTCATGCTGATCGACTTCGTCGAGGTGTCGCGCGGGGTCGGTTCGGATCAGGACCTGTCGGCCGTCAGGATCCTGAGGCTGGTGGTGCTGAAGTCGCCGGCGGTCATCGTGCAGCTGCTGCCGTTCGTCTTCCTGTTCGGGACGCTGGGCGCCTACATCGCCCTGAACCGTCGCAGCGAGCTGATCGCCATGCGCGCCGCCGGCGTGTCGGCCTGGCGCTTCGTGCTGCCGGCGGCCGGGATGGCCTTCCTGCTGGGCGTGCTGACGGTGACGGTGCTGGGGCCGATGGCCTCGGCCGGCGATGCGATGTGGCAGCGCGAGCGGGCGCGCATCTCGGGCACCGCGCCGGGCGCCGGGCCTCAGGAGGCGATCTGGCTGCGCGAGGGCGACGACCAGCGCCAGATGATCATTCGCGCCGGCCGTCAGGACCGGGCCAACGCCCGGCTGCTGGACGTGACCTTCTTCATCTACACGACCCAGGCCGGGGGCGGCCGCACCTTCTCGGAACGGATCGACGCCCAGTCGGCGGCGCTGAGCGCCGGGCGCTGGCGGCTGGAGAACGCCACAGGCGCGACGGTGGGCCAGCGGGCCGTGACCTACTCCACCCTGGACCTGCCCTCCAGCCTGGCCGACGAGGAGGCGTTCGAACGCTTCGCCCGCCCGCAATCCACGCCCTTCTGGTCCCTGCCGAACCAGATCCAGCGCATCGAGAACGCGGGCTTCAGCTCGACCGCCTATCGGCTGCGGTTCCAGCAGCTGCTGGCCACGCCGCTGGTGTTCGCGGCCATGTCCATCCTGGCGGCGGCCTTCTCGCTTCGGCTGATGCGGCTGGGGGACCTGGCGCGAATGAGCGTGGCGGCGGTGATCCTGGGCTTCGCCTTCTTCTTCCTGAACCAGTTCTCGGCGGCGATGGGCTCGGCCGAGGTGGCGCCGCCGTTCGTCGCGGCCTGGCTGCCGCCGATCCTGACCGCGCTCGCCGCCTTCACCTTGCTGTTCTATACGGAAGACGGCTAAGCGGACGGCCCGCTTCTTCCCCACTGGCTCAACGACGGATGGCATATGCAGGGTGATCGCCGCGAGCGCCGCTCGAAGGTCCTGAGGCTCCGGCTGCTGGCCGGCGCGGCCCTGGCCGCCTGCGCGCCCTTCGCCACGACCGCGGCCGCCCAGGAGACGCCGAACGCCGCGCCCCCGGCCGACGGCCTGCCGCCCGAGGCCGTCTATGTCGAGGCCGACAGCGCCCGCCGCGAGGGCGACGTGATCGTCGCCGAGGGCACGCCCCAGGAGCGCGTCTATCTGCGCACGCGCGGCCACACCCTGCGCGGCGAACGGGCGACCTACGATCTGCAGGCCGGCACGGCGACCGCCGAGGGCCGCGTCGAGGCGACGGCGCCGGACGGCACGGTCGTCCACGCCAGCCGGCTGGAGCTGGACCAGGACCTGAACACGGGCGTGGCGGTGGACTTCGCCACCCGGACGCCGCAGGGCGCCAGCCTGATGGCCGCCACCGCCGTGCGCCGCAGCGAGCACGCCAACGAGCTGAACTACGCAGTCTTCACCCCCTGCCCGATCTGCGACGCCAACGGCCCCAAGACGCCCAGCGTCTCGATCCAGGCCGAGAAGGTGGTGCAGGACGAGGAGCTGCGCGCCATCCTGTATCGCAACGCCGTCTTCCGCATCGGCGGCGTGCCGGTCTTCTACACCCCCTTCTTCGCCCACCCCGACCCGTCGGTGGAGCGGGCCTCCGGCTTCCTGGTGCCGATCGTCAACTATGACGAAGGCCGCGGCCTGTCGGTGGAGGTTCCCTACTATCAGGTGATCTCGCCGTCCGAGGACTGGCTGATCAGCCCGCAGTTCAACACCGAGGTCGCGCCGTTGCTGAACCTGCAATGGCGTCGGCGCTTCTCGAACGCGATGATCGTCGCGCGGGGCGGCTATACCTATGAGCGGAACTTCGGCGACTTCGACCTAGACAGCGACGGCGACTACGAGAGCAACGTCCGGTTCGGCGACCGCGAGCACCGCAGCTATCTGCTGTCGCACGGCGCCTTCGATCCGGAAGGGCCCTGGCGGTTCGGCTTCACCGCCGAGCGGACGTCCGACAAGACCCTGTTCGACCGTTACGACGTGCGCGACCCCTATCAGGACAACGGCCTGTACTACGGCGACCGGCGCCGGCTGATCAGCCAGGTGTACGCCGAACGGCAGACCGAGCGGTCCTACGTCTCGGTGGCGGCCTTCTCGATCCAGAGCCTGAGGCTGGACCCGCGATTCGCCAACAACGACTTCCGCGACGCCGAAGGCTTCAAGGTGTTCGAGGACGACAACACCCTGCCGGTGGTCGCCCCGCTGATCGAGGCCCGCTGGGAGCCGGACGGCCCCGTCCTGGGCGGGCGTCTGCGGCTGAAGGGGTCGGCCGTGTCGCTGTATCGCGACACCTATGTCGGATCGCCCGTCCTCAGCGTCGCCGCCCTGCCGGACAGCGCGGCCGGCCTGCCGGGCGTCGACAGCCGCCGGATCACCGGGCAGTTCGAATGGCGACGCGCCCTGATCTCGCCGATCGGCGTGCGGTGGGAGCCCTTCGTCGACGGCCGGGCCGACGTCTATTCCATCGGCGACCTGCCGCCGGTCCTGGGGATCGACCAGGACGACGCGACCGTCAGTCGGACCCGCCTCAGCGCCGGACTGGACGTCAGCTATCCGCTGATCAAGCGCACGGCCGGGGCCGACGTGATCCTGGAGCCGGTGGCCCAGCTGTCGGTCTCTACCGATCCGGACCTGGACCCGCGCATTCCCAACGAGGACGCCCAGGTCGTGGAGCTGGACGAGTCCTCGCTGTTCCGCATGGACCGTTTCCCCGGCTACGACCTGGTGGAAGGCGGAGCGCGCTTCACCGCCGGCGGACGCGCCACCATCCGCTGGACCGAGGGCCGCAGCGCCAGCCTGTTCGTGGGCCGCAGCCACCGCTTCGACGAGGAGGACGGCTTCCGCGTTCCCCTGGCCGACCATCCCACGCGGCTTTACGACCCCACCGGACTGGCGTCGGAGACCTCGGACTGGGTGGTGCAGGGAACCTTCTCGCCGTCCGACCGAATCCGCAGCTGGGGCCACGCCACCATCGACGGCTCGGGCGACATCCGCCGGGCCGAGGCGGCGATCGACGGCCGCTGGGGCCGGCGCAACCTGGCCACCGTCAGCTACATCGTCGACCGGTCCGATCCGCTGTACCTCGAAAGCCGGCCGAACCCGGACGATCCCGCCGGTCCGCCCATCGGCTCCAGCAACCGCAACTACGAATTCGTCCAGTTGGCGGGCCAGCAGTTCGTCTATGGCAACTGGGGCTTCACCGTCGCCGGCATCGCCGACCTGGAGCGGGACGTCCTCACCCGGTCGGAAGTCGGCCTGCTGTTCGACGACGACTGCTTCCGCTTCGAGGTGGGCTTCCGGCGCGACAACACCCGCGTGCGGCCCAGCGGCCCATCCGAAGGGGTCTATGTGCGCCTAAACCTCGCCACTTTCGGAGGTTCAGGTTATGGACAGGGCGAATTGCGTTGAGCATGAGGCTCGACGGGGCCCGCGCCTGCGATCGGCGCGGCGGGCGAACCGCTTTGAGGAATCAGGACGACCTATGGGTTTGATGCGTTATTCGACGGGGGCTGCGCTCGCCGCGCTCCTCCTCGCCGGTTCCGCCTATGGTCAGACGGCGCCGACCCCGGCTCCGGCGGCCGGCGCGCCCAATCCCGCCGCCGAGGACGCGCCCGTCCGCGCCCAGGCCGCCCAGCCGCAGTTCGAAATGGCCGACGGCATCGTCGCCACGGTCAACGACGCCATCATCACCGGCTATGACCTGCGCCAGCGGATGCTGATGCTGATCGTTTCGTCCCAGGTGCAGCCGACCGAGGAGAACCTGCCGGCGATCCAGCAGGCGGCGCTGAACGCCCTGATCGAGCAGCGCATCCAACGCGGCGAGATGGCCAACTACGCCGAGCAGCTGCAGGTCAGCGACGCCGAGCTGGACGAAGAGATCGCCGCCATGGCCCAGAGCGCCGGCTCGACGCCGGACGCCTATATGAACTTCCTGCGCGAAGGCGGCATCCAGCCCGACTTCTTCCGCGAGAACCTGCGCACCGAGATCGGCTGGCAGCGGCTGGTCGGCGGCCGCTTCGGCAGCCGCGCCCGCCCCAGCGCGACCCAGATCGACCAGGAGATGCGCCGCCTGAACGAGGCCGCGGCCCAGCCGCAGTATCTGGTCGGCGAAATCTACATCGAGGCCTCGCGCGTGGGCGGTCAGCAGGCGGCGCTGGACGGCGCGCGTCAGCTGGTCCAGCAGATCCTCCAGGGCGCCCCCTTCCAGGCCGTGGCGCGCCAGTTCTCGGCCGCGCCTTCCGCCGCCGCCCGCGTGCCCGGCGACGCCGGCTGGGTGGTCAAGGGGACGGTCCAGCCGGCGCTCCAGACCATCTTCGACCAGCTCCAGCCCGGCCAGCTGTCGAACCCGATCCCGGTCGATGGCGGGGTCTACATCATCTACATGCGCGACAAGCGCGAGGGCGCCGCCACCAGCCTGGTCTCGCTGAAGCAGGTCATGGTCCAGCTGCCGGAAACGGCGTCCGAGGATCAGGTCGCCCAGGCGACCCAGACGCTGGAGGGCCTGCGCCAGGGCCTGACGTGCGACAACATCCTGTCGCAGGCCACCGCCACGCCGGGCGTGCTGGGGGTCGATCTGGGCGAATCGGATGTCGGGGACCTGGCGCCGCAGTTCCAGCAATTCGCCCGTGCGGGCGAGGTCGGGGCCGTCTCCACCCCGATCCGGACGCCGCTGGGCCTGCACCTGGTCGCCATGTGCGGTCGTCGCGTCGGCGGTCCCGAGGCGCCGACCCGCCAGCAGGTCGAGAACCGCCTGCGCGCCCAGAACCTGCAGGTGCTGGAACGCCGCTACCTGCGCGATCTGCGCAACAGCGCCCTGATCGAGTTCAAGTGATCCGGCCCCTGGTCCTGACGCTGGGCGAACCCGCCGGCGTCGGGCCGGAGATCGTGGCGGGGGCCTGGCGCGCCCTATCGGCCGAAGGTTCCGCCTTCGCGGTCATCGGCGACGCCGACCTGCTGCGCCGTCAGGGCCTTCCCGTCGCGGAAATCTTCACGCCCGGCGAGGCGGCCGACGCCTTCGCCCGCGCCCTGCCCGTCATCCACCGTCCCCTGCCATCCCCGGTCGAGGCGGGACGTCCCGATCCGGCCAACGCCGCCGCCGTGGCCGACGCCATCGAGGAGGCGGTCGGCCTGTGCCTGGCCGGCGAGGCGTCGGGCCTGATCACCGCCCCCATCGCCAAGGCGCCGATGTACGCCTCGGGTTTCCGCTTTCCCGGCCATACGGAGTTCATCGCCGAACTGACGGCCGATGCGCCCTATGCGGGCACGCGCGGGCCGGTGATGATGCTGACGGCCCGCGACCTGCGCGCCTGCTTGGTGACCATCCATGTCGCCCTGGACCAGGTCGCGGAGCTGGTGACCGCCGAGCGGGTCGCGCGCACCGCTCGCGTGGTCCACGAAAGCCTGAAACGCGACTTCGCCATCGCCCGGCCGCGTCTGGCCATGGCCGCCCTGAACCCCCACGCGGGCGAGGGCGGCGCCCTGGGCCTGCAGGAGATCGAGACCCTGATCCCGGTGGCCGAACAGCTGCGCGGCGAGGGAATCGACATCACCGACCCCCGGCCGGCCGACACCCTGTTCCACGACGCGGCGCGCGCGACCTATGACGCGGCGATCTGCATGTATCACGACCAGGCCCTGATACCGGTCAAGACGCTGGACTTCTGGGGCGGGGTCAACGTGTCCCTGGGCCTGCCGGTCGTACGCACCTCGCCCGACCACGGCACGGGCTTCGACATCGCCGGCAAGGGCCTGGCGCGGGCCGACAGCCTGATCGCCGCCGTCCGCCTGGCGTCGGAGATGGCGGCGGCGCGCGGGGCGCGCTAACAGGACCGGGTGACCGACCTTCCTTCCCTGCGCGAAACGCTCGACGCCCACGGCCTGTCGGCCAAGAAGAGCTTCGGCCAGCACTTCCTGCTGGACCTGAACGTGACGCGAAAGATCGTCCGCCTGGCCGGTCCGTTCGAAGGCCGCGCGGTCATAGAGGTCGGCCCGGGCCCCGGCGGCCTGACCCGCGCCCTGCTGGAATCCGACGCCGGCCCGGTGGTTCTGGTGGAGAAGGACCCCCGCTTCATCCCCCTGCTGTCCGAACTGGACGACGGTGGGGGCCGCCTGGCGATCGTGGAGGCCGATGCGCTGAAGGTGAAGGAGGCGGACCTGGTCCAGGGGCCAGCGCATCTGGTCTCCAACCTGCCCTACAACGTCGGCACGGCGCTGCTGATCAAGTGGCTGACCGGGCCGTGGACGCCGTGCGCCCTGACCCTGATGTTCCAGAAGGAGGTCGCCGAGCGGGTGGTCGCGGGGCCCGGCGACGACGCCTACGGCCGGCTGGCGGTGATCTCCCAGGCCGTCTGCACCGCACGCATCGTCATGCACCTGCCGGCCGCCGCCTTCACCCCGCCGCCCAAGGTGGCCTCGGCCGTCGTGCATCTGGTCCCGCTGGCGGAGCGCCCCTCGCCCGATCGGCTGAAGCGGCTGGAGCGCGTCACCGCCGCCGCCTTCGGCCAGCGCCGCAAGATGCTGCGCTCCAGCCTGAAACAGCTGGGCGGCGCCGCCCTGTGCGAGGCCGCCGGCATCGAACCTGACGCCCGCGCCGAAACCATCGACATCGCGGGTTTCCTGCGGCTGGCGGACGCCCTTCCCCCGGTTCAGGCCCAGGTTCAGGCCCAGGTTTAGGCATGACCGTCGAACCCTTCCGCGCCATCACCGTCAGTCGCCTGGCGCACCAGTTGAAGGGCGAGGGGCGCTCCATCATCCATATGGAGTTCGGCCAGCCCTCGACGGGGGCGCCGGCCGCCGCCATCGCGCGGGCGCACGAGGTGCTGGACCGCGACGGCATGGGCTATTGGGAGAGCCCCGCGCTGCGCCAGCGCATCGCCCGTCTCTATGACGAACGTCATGCGATCGGGGTCGATCCAGATCGCATCCTGCTGACCTGCGGGGCTTCGCCGGCGCTGGTGCTGGCGCTGAGCCTGCGGTTCCGGCCCGGGGACCGGATCGCCCTGGCCCGGCCCGGCTACGTCGCCTATCGCAACAGCCTGCGCGCCCTGCATCTGGACCCCGTCGAGATCGCCTGCGGGCCCGAGACGCGGTTCCAGCTGACCGCCCGCCAGCTGGAGGCGCTGGACCCCGCGCCGGCCGGCGTCATCATCGCCAGCCCCGCCAATCCGACCGGAACCGTCATCCCCGACGCCGAGCTGGCCGCCATCGCCGAGGTGTGCCGCGCCCGCGACATCGCCATGGTGTCGGACGAAATCTACCATGGCCTGAGCTACGTCGGGCCGACCGCCTCCATGCTGCAGTTCGCGCCCGAGGCCCTGGTGATCAACAGCTTCTCCAAATACTGGAGCATGGCCGGATGGCGGCTGGGCTGGTTGCTGGTTCCGTCGGACCTCGTCCCCGCCGCACGGGCCTATATCGGCAACCTGTTCCTGACCCCGCCCAGCCTGAGCCAGCACGCCGCCCTGGCGGCCATGGATGCGACGGAGGAGCTGGAGGGCCACCTCCAGACCTATCGCCGGAACCGCGACCTGATGCTGGAGGCGCTGCCGACGCTCGGCCTTCGCCGGATCGCGCCTCCGGACGGGGCCTTCTACATCTGGGCGGACATCGGGCACCTGACCGACGACAGCGTGGCCTTCTGCGAGCGCCTGTTGCGCGACACCGGCGTGGCCACGGCGCCGGGCGTGGACTTCGATCCCGTGGAGGGACACCGCTTCATCCGGTTCAGCTTCGCCGTCTCGACGGCCGAGGTGGAGGACGCGCTGGGCCGCCTGCGCGGATGGTTCGCGGCGTATCGCTAGGCCGCCTCCTGGGCCGCGGGCTTCACGGCCCGCTGCAAGGCCTCGTACAGTTTCTTCGGCTCCAGCGGCTTGGCCAGCCAGTCGGTCATGCCGGCGGCGTAGCAGGCCTGGACCTGTTCGGCCTCGGTCCCGGCGCTGAAGCCGATTACGGGCGCCCGGGCGTTCGGTCCGTCGCCGGCGCGCAGCCGCCGGGTGGTCTCATTGCCGTCGATGCCGGGCATGTTGACGTCCATCAGCACCACGTCGAACACCCGCTCGGCCAGCAGCGTCAGGGCCAGGTGGCCGTCGGAGGCGGTGGTCAGGTCCACCTCCAGCGGCTGGAGCACCAGGGCGATGGTGCGGCGGTTGATCTCGTGATCGTCCACCGCCAGCACGCGGATGCGGCGCTCCAGCGCCGGCGCCGCGGCCTCGAAATCGTCCTCCGCCTCCGTCGGGCGGCCGGCGGGCAGGTCGATGCACAGGGTGAAGGCCGCGCCCTGGCCCTCGACGCTGGTGGCGGTCAGGTCGCCGCCCATCAGCCGCGCCAGCTCGCGGCTGACCGTCAGGCCCAGGCCCGTGCCGCCATAGGTGCGCGCCACCTCGGCCGATCCTTGCGCGAAGGGCGAGAACAGCCGGCTCATGGCGTCCGGCGAAATGCCGGCGCCCTGGTCGGCCACGGTCAGCGTCAGGCGATGCAGCCCGCCCTGCTCGGGCGCGGAAGCCTTCAGCCGGATCAGGCCCGACGGCGTGAACTTGATCGCGTTGGAGACCAGGTTGTTGACGATCTGGCGCAGGCGATAGGGGTCGCCGCGCAGCCAGACGGGGTCGCCGTCCGCGCCTTCCGCCTCCAGCCCCAGGCCCTTCTCCGCCGCCGGGGCGCTCCAGAAGCGGACCGCGTCGCGGACGAAGTCGCCCAGCTCGAAGTCGCGGCTTTCCAGCGACATGGCCCCCGCCTCCATCTTGGAGTGGTCCAGCAGGTCGTTCAGCATGCCCGTCATCAGCCGGCCGGCGTCGATGATCAGGTCGGCGGTCTCCTCCCGCTTCTCGGGCAGCTTGCCGCCGCGGATGACGTGGGCGCCGGCCAGGATGGCGCTGACGGGGGTGCGCAGTTCGTGGCTGACGATGGCGGCCATGGCGGCGCGGTCGGCCATGGCCGCCTGCGCCTGCTCCAGCCGCCGCTCGGCCTCGGCGCGGGATTCGACCTCCGCGCGCCGGGCGGCGTGGACACGCCAGTAGACGTTCAGGATCGCCCCGGCGAACAGGACGGCGGACAGAGTCATGACGACCACGCCGTGCAGGTCGCCCTGGACCACCTTCACCAGCGGCATCAGGGCCAGGACGACCAGATAGGGCGCCCCGCCGATGAAGAAGACCGCCCGCGAGCCGACGCCCGAGGCGACATTGGTCAGAAGCCCCCCCGCCAGCGTCAGCGCCGCCAGGGTGACCAGCGCCGGGTGATTTGTCGACCACAGCACCAGGGCCATGGCCCCATAAGCGGTCGCCATCAGGGTCGTGGACAGAAGGGCGGCGGCCACGGCCGGGCGGGAGGCGGAAGGGACAGCGCGTCGGAAGGGCGCCATCGCCAGGACCTCCAGCGCCTGGACCGCGCAGGCCAGGACCAGCCACCCCGGTATCCAGCGGCCCATGCCGGCCGCGTGCAAGGCCCAGGCGACGACGCCCGCCAGCAGCAGCCGCACCGGAACCTGCTTCAGCCGCTCCTTCGCGCTGGCGGCCAGGATCGGTCCGATCGAATCGAGAAAACGCATGACACCCCCATTCGCCGGTCACCGTTAGGCCGGTTTGGCGAACAGGTTATGAATCAGCCATGGCGGCGCGTGCTCTAGGCAATCTTCCGTAGTGGTCCGTTTACGCGCTGGAACCCGCCGCGATGCAGACTGGCGGCCTGTAGAGTAGAGTTGCGTATCCGAGGCGGCGCCGTCCCTGCGGCGCCGCCTTCAGACCACTTCGCGCAGCAGGGCGTCCTTGTAGTTCCGGACCCACAGGTTGCGGAAACGCCTGGACCGCTCGGCGTGATAGATGTGCGCCAGTTCGGCGTACGACCGGTCGAAGTCCTCGTTCACCAGCACATAGTCGAAGGCGTCGCAGTGTTCGATCTCGCCCTTGGCATTGGCCACGCGGCGCTCGATCACCTCCTCGGCGTCCTGCGACCGGGTCACCAGGCGGCGGCGCAGCTCGGCCAGGCTGGGCGGCAGGATGAAGACGCGCACGGCGTCCTCCGGGCATTTCTCGGCCACGTCGCGCGCGCCCTGCCAGTCGATGTCGAACAGCACGTCACGCCCCTCGGCCAGGGCCCGGTCGACCGGCGCGCGCGGGCTGCCGTAGCGGTTGCCGTGGACGTCGGCCCATTCCAGGAAGGCGTCGGCGTCGACCAGCCGCTGAAATTCCTCGTGGCTGACGAAGTTGTAGTCCCGGCCGTGCACCTCTCCGGGGCGGATATCGCGCGTGGTCATCGACACCGACAGCTCCAGCGCCTTGTGATCGGCCATCAGCCGGCGGCACAGGCTGGTCTTGCCCGCGCCCGAGGGGCTGGCGACGATCAGCAGGACGCCGCGGCGGGGGGTGTGTTCATTCGACATTCTGGACCTGTTCACGCAACTGCTCGATCACGGCCTTCAGCTCCAGGCCGAGTCCGGTGAGGGCGGTGGTAGCGGATTTCGAGCACAGGGTGTTCGCCTCGCGCATGAATTCCTGCATCAGGAAATCCAGTTTGCGCCCGGCGGGCGGCTGGCCCAGCAGCTGGCGGGCCGAGGCGACGTGGGCGGTCAGGCGATCCAGTTCCTCGCGCACATCGGCCTTGGTCGCCAGCGCGGCGGCTTCCAGGAAGATGCGGTCCTCAAGGCCCGGCGCGTCCGGGGCCAGTTCGGCGATGCGGCGCGTGAAACGGTCGCGGATGGCCTCGACTTGGCCTTTCGCCTCGGCCTCGGCCTGGCCGACCAGGGTCTCGATCCGGGCGACGAAGTCCTGCAGCACCGGCGTCAGCTGCGCGCCCTCGCGCTGGCGGGATGCCTTCAGGGCGTCCAGCGCCTGCTCCACCGTGGCGGCCATGGCGGCCTGGATGGCGGCGCGGGCCTCGGGGTCGTCCTCTTCCTCGGGCGTCTCGATCACGCCGCGAAGCGCCAGCAGGCCGTCGGCCGAAGGCGGCGTCGCCCCGCCCTCGGCCAGCTCGTTGGCCAGGGTCAGGTAGCGCGACAGCAGGGGCGCGTTGATGACGACCGCCGCATCGGCCGCTTCCAGTCGCCGCGCCTGGACGCCGATCGAGACCTGCCCGCGGGCGAACCGCGCCTGCGTCGCCGCCTTGGCCAGGCGTTCCAGGTCGTCAAAGCCGTTGGGGCCGCGATAGCGGACCTCCAGATTTCGTCCGTTGACCGAGCGCGCCTCGACCGTCCAGGTCCAGCCGTCGGACACGCCGTCCGCCCGGCCGAAGCCGGTCATGCCCGAGATCTGGCCCAAACTCTGGCCCGAAAGCGCGCTCATCGGTTCGGACCCTGGCTGGCGCCGGGCGGCAGGGTCAGGGTCGCCTGACCGCCAGCGGCGGGCTGGGCCGCCGGATCGGTCATCGGCGCGGGCGACATGCCGGGCGCGGCGGGAGCCGGGCTCTCGGGCGGCAGGCCGGCCTTCTCGCGCTCGATCTGGCGCCAGCGGGCGACGTTGCGCAGATGGTCTTCATAGGTGCTAGCGAACACATGGCCGCCCGTGCCGTCGGCGACGAAGAACAGGGCCGGATCGGCCGGCGGATTGAGCACGGCGCGCAGGGCCTCGCGCCCCGGATTGGCGATGGGCGTCGGCGGCAGGCCGTCGATCAGATAGGTGTTCCAGGGCGTGGCCTGCTGCAGTTCGGACCGGCGGATGCCCCGCCCCAGGGGCCGCCCCTTGGTCAGGCCGTAGACGATGGTGGGATCGCTCTCCAGCCGCATGCCCTGGCGCAGGCGGTTGGTGAAGACGGCGGCCACGCGCGGCCGCTCGGCGGCGAGGCCCGTCTCCTTCTCGACGATGGAGGCCAGGACCAGCGCCTCCTCGGGACTGCGGACCACCGCGCCCGGCCCGCGCTGGGCCCACAGGACGCGCAGGTTCTCGCGCGCCGCCACCTGCATCCGCTCGATCACCGCCTGTCGGGTCTCGCCGCGCGTGACCTCATAGGTGTCGGGCCACAGGGAGCCCTCCTCCGGGATTTCCGCGACGGTGCCGGTCAGCACCGGCTCCTTGGCCAGGATGTCCACCGCCTGGGCCGAGGACCAGCCTTCGGGCAGGGTCACGAAGTGGCGGACGACGCGCCCCTCGACCAGCAGCCGGACCACTCCCGCCAGGGAGGTCCCTGAAGGCACCTCGTACTCCCCCGCGCGCAGGCGCCGGTCGGCGCCGGTCACCGCGACGGCGGCCTTGAACATGTCGGTGGAACGGATGACGCCCGCCGCCTTCATCTGGGCGGCGATGGCCGAGACGCTGGAGCCGCTGGGCAGGGTGACGATGGTGCTGTCGCCCTGGCGCGCGCCGGGTCCGGGGCCGAAATAGACGAACCACAGCGCCGCCAGGGCCACGACCAGGAACAGGGCGAAGGTCGCTCCCCCGGTCAGCAGGGCGACAATCAGACCCGGCCGTTGCGACTTCTCGACCCGCCCCCGGCCGAACATCTCAGTCCACGACCTTCTTGAAGATCACCGAGGCGTTGGTGCCGCCGAAGCCGAAGCTGTTGGACATGGCCACGTCGATCTTCATCGGCTTGCCCTTGTGCGGCACCAGATCGATGTCGGTCTCGTGCTCGGGATCGTCCAGATTGATGGTCGGCGGGGCGATCTGGTCGCGGATGGCCAGGACGCAGAAGGCGGCCTCGATGGCGCCAGCGGCGCCCAGCAGGTGGCCGGTCATCGACTTGGTGGAGGAGACGGCCAGGTTCTTCGCATGGTCGCCGACCAGCCGCTCGATGGCCTTCAGCTCGATCCAGTCGGCCATGGTCGAGGTGCCGTGGGCGTTGACGTAGTCGAGGTCCGACGGGGTCATCCCCGCGCGCTTCAGCGCCATCTTCATGGCGCGCTCGCCGCCCTCTCCGTCCTCGGACGGAGCGGTGATGTGATAGGCGTCGCCGCTCATGCCGTAGCCGACGACCTCGGCGTAGATCTTGGCCCCGCGCGCCTTGGCGTGCTCGTATTCCTCCAGCACGAAAATCCCGGCGCCCTCGCCCATCACGAAGCCGGCGTGGCCGCGGTCATAGGGGCGCGAGGCCTTCTCCGGCGTGTCGTTATAGGCGGTGCACAGCGCCTTGCAGGCCAGGAAGCCGGCGATGCCGATCGGCACGACCGAGCTCTCCGCCCCGCCGCAGACCATCACGTCCGCGTCGTCCAGGGCGATCATCCGCGCCGCGTCGCCGATGGCGTGGGCGCCGGTGGCGCAGGCCGTGACCACCGCGTGGTTGGGGCCCTTCAGCCCGTGGCGGATCGAGATCTGGCCGCCGGCCAGGTTGATCAGCGCCGAGGGGATGAAGAAGGGGCTGACCCGGCGCACGCCCTGTTCCTTCAGGACGATGGCCGTGTCGGCGATGGGGCCCAGGCCCCCGATGCCCGAGCCGACCATGACGCCGGTGCGCTCGCGGTCCTCGTCGCTCTCGGGCTTCCAGTTCGCGTCGTGCAGCGCCTCGTCGGCCGCCGCGATGGCGTACAGGATGAAGTCGTCGACGCGCTTCCGGTCCTTGGCCGACATGATCTTGTCGGGATCGAAGTCGCCCTCGCCGCCGCCGCCGCGTCCGTCCACGCTCGGCACCTCGCCGGCGATGGTGCAGCCGTAGCCCTCGGTGTCGAAGGCGGTGATCGGGCCGATGCCCGACCGTCCCTCGACGATGCCCTTCCAGCTCTTCTCGACGCCCCAGCCCAGGGGTGTCAGCAGGCCGATGCCTGTCACCACGACGCGACGCATGGCGTCCGCTCCTTCAACTTCCTCGATCCGCCCGGTCCCGCGGGGACCCGGCTCAGAAACAGTAAGGGCCGCCAGGCGCATCCGCTAGGGAGCGCCGGGCGGCCCTGACTATCGCCGTACGGCGGCTGGGATCAGCCCGCCGACTTCTCGTCGATGTACTTCACGGCGTCGCCGACCGTCTGGATGTGCTCGGCGGCGTCGTCGGGGATTTCGATGTCGAATTCTTCTTCGAAGGCCATCACCAGCTCGACGTTGTCGAGCGAGTCGGCGCCCAGGTCGTCGATGAAGCTGGCCTTTTCGGTGACCTTGTCCGGATCGGCGTCCAGGTGGTCGATGACGATCTTGCGAACGCGCTCGAGGGTGTCGGACATGAGTGTCTCTCTGCCTGTCTAATGTCGCCGTAGAGGCGGGGTCTTCTCAAAAATCGCCGTCTCACGGCAGCGATGGCGACGCAAGCCCCAAAGGGTCGAACCGCCAATGCATCCCGCCCTTTAGCACAGCCGTCGGGGCGGGAAATAGTCTGTTGCGTGTCGTGATCTGGGTCAGATCATCGCCATGCCGCCGTTCACGTGCAAGGTCTGGCCCGTGACATAGGCCGCTTCGTCCGAGGACAGATAGACGGCGGCGGCGGCGATCTCGTCGCCCGTGCCCAGCCGGCCGGCCGGGATTTTCGACAGGATGGCGTCGCGCTGCTGCTCGTTCAGCACGTCGGTCATGGGGCTGGCGATGAAGCCCGGCGCGATGCAGTTGACCGTGATCCCGCGCGAGCCGACCTCCTGGGCCAGCGACTTGGAAAAGCCGATCATGCCGGCCTTGGACGCCGAATAGTTGGTCTGACCGGGGTTGCCGGTGACGCCCACGACCGAGGTCACGCCGATGATGCGGCCGGCGCGGCGCTTCATCATGCCCTTCACCGCCGCGCGGCTGAGGCGGAAGTAGCTTTCCAGGTTCACGCGGATGACCTGGTCGAAGTCCTCGTCCTTCATCCGCATCAGCAGGCCGTCCTTGGTGATGCCGGCGTTGGCCACTAGGATGTCCAGTGGCGCGCCCGCCGCGGCTTCGGCCGCCGCGACAAGGCCGTCGACCGAGTCCGGCTCCGACAGATTGGCCGCCGCGAAGTGGGCGCGCTCGCCCAGATCCTTGGCCAGATCGGCCAGCACCGCCTCGCGCGTGCCCGACAGGACCACGGTCGCGCCTTGCGCGTGCAGCGCCCGTGCGATCGCCCCGCCGATGCCGCCCGTCGCGCCGGTCACCAGCGCGGTCTTGCCTGCGAGATTGAACATTCAAATCCTCCGCTCATCCCGGCGAAAGCCGGGACCCAGTGCTTTCACACGCAGGATGGCCGGGATCACCACTCCTGCGCAAACGCATACACCCATCGCCCAAAGAACTGGGTCCCGGCTTTCGCCGGGATGAGCGGCAAAATTACAGACCCTTCGCGAACGCTTCCAGGTCTTCCGGCGCGTTCAGCGGCAGGCTTTCGGCGTCCGGGGCGATCCGCTTGGCCATGCCGGTCAGCACCTTGCCCGAGCCGACCTCGACGAAGCGGGTCACGGCGCCTTGGGTCGCCATCCACTCCATGCTCTCGCGCCAGCGGACGCGGCCGGTGACCTGTTCGACCAGCAGGCGGCGGATCGTTTCCGGATCGCTTTCCGGGCGGGCGGTGACGTTGGCGACTACCGGAACCACCGGAGCTGCAAGCGTCGCCGAGGCCAGCGCCGCGGCCATCTCGTCGGCCGCCGGCTGCATCAGCGGACAGTGGAAGGGCGCCGAGACGTTCAGCGGGATCGCCCGCGCGCCCAGTTCCTTGGCCTTTTCGATGGCGCGGTCCACGGCCGCCTTGTCGCCCGAGATGACGATATTGCCGGCGTTGTTGTCGTTGGCGACGACGCAGACGCCGACCTCGGCGCCCGCCGCCGCCGCAGCTTCGGCCAGGGCCAGGTCGGTCCTGGGCCCGATCAGCGAGGCCATGGCGCCCTTGCCGACCGGCACGGCGCGCTGCATCGCCTGGCCGCGCAGCTTGAGCAGGCGCGCGGTGTCCGAAACGCTCAGCGCGCCGGCCGCCGCCAGGGCGGAATACTCACCCAGCGAGTGACCCGCGACGAAGGCGGCCCTGGACACGTCCACGCCGAACTCGACCTTCAGCGCCCGGATCACGGCCAGGGACACGGCCATCAGCGCCGGCTGGGCGTTCTCGGTCAGGGTCAGCTGGTCTTCCGGCCCCTCGCGCATCAGGACCGACAGCTTCTGCCCCAGCGCCTCGTCCACCTCGGCGAAGACGTCGCGGGCCGATTGGAAGGCGTCGGCCAGCGCCGCGCCCATGCCGATCGCCTGGCTGCCCTGTCCGGGGAAAAGAAGCGCGAGGGTCATCGACCGCTCCAGAATCGTTGGTGAGGCGCGGAGCCGTAAGGCCAGTCTTCCGCAAGGGCAAGCCGCACCGCTACAGCAGCCCGGCCAGTTCGTTGCCCGCCAGCACGGCGAACAGCACCGCCGCCGCGCCCAGCAGAAGGTTGGACGCCCAGCCGCTGCGCCATTCCGGCGGCGTGCGCGAACTGTTCAGCAGCCAGATCAATGTGCCCGCCAGGAAGGGCATGAACAGGCTGCCCAGGACGCCATAGGCCACGATCAGACCGAACGGCCGGTCCATGAACAAGAGGACGATGGGCGGAAAGGTCAGCCACAGGGCGTAGGCGCGGAACGGCCAGGTCCGCTCGACCGGACCCTGCCCCGCGATCCCTCGCTCCAGCCCGCGCGAACGGCCCGCGACGTGACCGTAGAAGTCGGCGAACATCAGGCTGACGCCCTGCCAGACGCCGATCAGGCTGGAGAAGCTGGTGGCCCAGAAGCCGACCAGGAACAGGATCGAGACCGGCCGCCCGAACCGGTCGCGCAGAACCTGGTCCAGGTCCAGCAGGCCCCGGTCGCCGCTTCTCAGGGCGACGCCCGCCGCATGGAGCAGCTCCGCCCCCACGATCAGCATGGCGACCACGAAGACGCCGGTGACGACATAGGCCACGCCGTTGTCCAGCCGCATCACCCGCATCCACGCCGGTCCGCGCCAGCCTTTGGCGTTCACCCAATAGCCATAGGCCGCCATGGTGATGGTGCCGCCCACTCCGCCGATCAGGCCCAGGGTGTAGAAGACCGACCCTTGCGGCAGGGTGGGCCACAGGCCGGTCGCCAGGGCGGGCAGGTCGGGCGCCACCAGGACCGCCAGGCCGACGACGGTGACGAACATGGTCCCCACCAGGGCCGTCATGACCCGTTCGAACAGGCCGTATCCGCCGAACCAGACCAGCCCCAGTCCGACCACGCCGCTCAGCACGCCCCAGACCTTCAAGTCGCCGCCGAACAGGGCGGCCAGCGGCAGGGCCGTCGCGGTCATCGCCGCGGCGCCATAGACGAAGCCCCAGACGATCACATAGAGGCCGAAATACAGTCCGGCCCAGTTCAGCCGCCCTCCGAGCCAGCCCCCGCCCAGCGACGACCAGCCGTCGAAGATCGTCCGCCCGCTGGCCAGGGTCCAGCGCCCCACGCCCTCGGCCAGGGCGATCTTGATCACCGTGCCCGCGATCGCGGCCCACAGCAGGGCGTAGCCGAAGCGCGAGCCCGCGATCAGCGTCGCGACCAGATCGCCGGCGCCGACGCCGGTGGCGGCCACGACGATCCCCGGTCCGATCAGGGACCAGCGGGCGGGGGCGGTCTGGGGCTGGGTTTCCGGCTCGGACATGCACGGACCCTAGCCCGGCGCCCGAAAGCCGTCACCTTCGCAGGCGACGCAGGCGGCGACGCTTGCTAAAGCGGGCGCGACCCAGCCTTCGAGGTGCGACTTGCCCTTTCCCGAATTCGACCCGGTCCTGATCCATCTGGGCCCCCTGCCGATCCGCTGGTACGCCCTGGCCTATGTGGCGGGCATCGTCCTGGGCTGGTGGTACGCCAGCCGGCTGGTGAAGTCGGCCCGCGCCTGGACGCCCGGCCGAGCGCCGCTGACGCCGAAGCAGCTGGACGACCTGGTGCTGTGGATCGTGCTGGGCATCATCCTGGGCGGGCGGCTGGGCTACGCCCTGTTCTACAAGCCGGTCATGTACGCCCAGCTGTTCACCGGCGACACGCTGGGCGAACGGTTCGAGCTGTTCCAGCTGTGGACCGGGGGCATGAGCTTCCACGGCGGCTTCCTGGGCGTGGCCCTGGCCATCATCCTGTTCGCGCGGGCCCAGAAGATCGACATGCTGCGGCTGGGCGACCTGGTGGCGCCGGTCGTCCCGATCGGCCTGTTCTTCGGCCGCCTGGCCAACTTCATCAATGGCGAGCTGTGGGGACGCGAGACGACGGTCCCCTGGGGCGTCAACTTCTGCAACGCCCGAGCGCGCGAGATCTACGGCCCGACCTGCGAATATCTGGGCCAGGGGCCGGGCGACGTCGTGCGTCACGCCAGCCAGCTGTACGAGGCCGGGCTGGAGGGCCTTCTGCTGTTCGCCCTGTTGTCCCTGGCGGTGTGGAAGGGCGGTCTGCTGAGGAAGCCGGGCTATGTCACCGGCTTGTTCCTGGTCGGCTACGGCCTGTGCCGCGCCGCGCTGGAGAACGTCCGCCAGCCCGACTTCGGCATGCCCGACTTCCCGCTGGGCCTGACCATGGGGATGATGCTGTCGATCCCGATGATCCTGATCGGCCTGTGGCTGATCTGGCGGGCCCGGAGCCGGCCGCCGGTCGACGCATGAGCCTGAAGGCCAGGCTGGCGCGCGAAATCGCCCTGACCGGGCCGATGACGGTCGCCGACTATGTGACCCGCTGCCTGCACGATCCGCAGGACGGCTATTACGCGACCCGGCCTTCGCTGGGGGAAGGCGGCGACTTCATCACCGCGCCCCTGATCAGCCAGATGTTCGGCGAGTTGATCGGCCTGTGGGCGGTCGAGACCTGGGAACGGCTAGGCGCGCCCGAGCGGGTGCGGCTGGTCGAGGTCGGCCCCGGCGACGGAACGCTGATGAGCGACGCCCTGCGGGCCGCGCGCCTGTCGCCGGGATTTCTGGAGGCCGTCGAGGTGCTGCTGATCGAGCCGAGCGCGCCCTTGCGCCACCTCCAGGCGCGGGCGCTGGCCGGCGCCGACGTCTCGCCGCGCTGGGTGCGCGACCTGGCCCGGGTGGAGACCGACGCTCCCGTCATCCTGGTCGCCAACGAGGTGCTGGACTGCCTGCCCGCGCGCCAGTTCGTCAGGACCGACGACGGCTGGTTCGAGCGGCGCATCGGCGTCACGGACGAGAACGACCTGATTTTCGGCCTGTCGGCCATCACCGGCGGCTTCGTCCGCCCCGCCTTCGACGTTTCGCCCGGTCAGACGGTCGAAATATCCGAACAGCAGGCCGCCTTCGGCCGCGACCTGGGCGCCCTGGTGCAGGCGGCGTCGGGCGCCGCCCTGCTGATCGACTACGGCCGCGCCCGGCCCGAGCCCGGCGACACCCTCCAGGCCCTGAAACGTCACGAGAAGGTCGATCCGCTGGAGACGCCAGGCCAGGCCGACCTGACCCAGTGGGCGGACTTTCCCACGGTTCTGGAGGCCGCCGTGCGCGCCGGCGCCGACGTGACCGGTTGCCTGGGCCAGGGCGACTTCCTGCGACGCCTGGGGATCGAACATCGTGCTGAAGCCTTGAAACGGGGACGCCCCCAGGCCGCGCCCGTGATCGACCGCCAGCTGAACCGCCTTACCGCCGAGGACCAGATGGGAACCCTGTTCAAGGCCGCCGCGATCTTCTCGCCCCGCTCGCTGGTCGTGCCGGGGTGGGACGCATGAGCGCGCCCGAGCCCATCACCCATCCGCTGCTGACCGCTGCCGGGATCGCCCACGGCTTCTTCACCCGCGCGGGCGGGACCTCGACCGGCCTCTACGACGGGCTGAACTGCGGCGTGGGGTCGAAGGACGATCCGGCCGTCGTGACCGAGAACCGCCGGCGCGTCGCCGCGGCCCTGGGCGCGGACCTGGACCATCTCAACGGCTGCTATCAGATCCATTCCGCCGTCGCCCGCGTCGCCGAGGGGCCGTGGCGGGGCGAGCGGCCCGAGGGCGATGCGGTGGCCACCGCGGAGCCGGGCGTGCTGTGCTCGGTGCTGACGGCCGATTGCGCGCCGGTTCTGCTGGCCGATCCGGACACGCGGATCGTCGCCGCGGTCCACGCGGGCTGGAAGGGCGCGCTGGGCGGGATCGTCCATTCGGCGGTGGCGGCGATGGAGGCCCTGGGCGCCGCGCCCCATCGGATGCTGGCCGTCATCGGTCCCTGCATCGCCCAGGACAGCTATGAGGTCGGCGCCGACTTCCAGGAACGGTTCGCCCACCACGATCCCGGCAGCGACCGCTTCTTCCGGGCGGGCCAGACGCCCGACAAGCGCCAGTTCGACCTGCCCGGCTTCGTCCTGTGGCGGCTGCAGCAGGCCGGTGTCCGCCAGGCCGTCTGGACCGGCCACGACACCTGCGCGGACGAGGATCGCTTCTATTCCAACCGCCGCGCCTTCCAGCGCGGAGAGGCGGACTTCGGCCGGCTGATCTCGGTCATCGGGGTTTGAGTTTTCGATTCCGCTCATCCCGGCGAAAGCCGGGACCTAGTCCTTTGGGCGATAAACTCATGCATTGGCGCAGGGGTGGCGATCCCGGCCATCCTGCATGTGAAAACACTGGGTCCCGGCTTTCGCCGGGATGAGCGGAAGAATTATCAGCCCGCCTGCGCCAGTTCGGGCACGCGGGTGACCGTGCGCCAGGCGTGGGGCGCGGCCAGCAAGGCGCGGACCAGCTTGTTGTTCAGGGCGTGGCCGGCCTTGTACCCCTCGTAGCGGCCCAGCATCGGCGCGCCCAGCACATAGAGGTCGCCGATGGCGTCCAGCGCCTTGTGCCGCACGAACTCGCGTTCCATGCGCAGGCCGCCGGGGTTCAGGATGTCGTCGCCGTCGATGACCACGGCGTTCTCCAGCGAGCCGCCGCGCGCCAGGCCCGCCTGACGCAGGGCCTCGACCTCATGGGCGAAGCCGAAGGTGCGGGCGGCCATGATCTCCTTGCGGAAGGTCTGCTCGTCGACGACGAAATCCACGACCTGATTGCCGATGGCGGCCGAGGGAAAGTCGATCTCCATCCGCATCTCGTAGCGGTCGCAGGGCAGCAGCACCGCGTGCTTGTCGCCGTCCTCGACCCGGATCGGCTCCAGGATCTCGATGTAGCGCAGCGGCGTCGGCTGGGGGCGGAAGCCGGCGCGATCCAGCAGGCGCACGAACTCCAGCGCCGAACCGTCCAGGATCGGCAGCTCCGGCCCATCCACCTCGACCACCACGTTGGAGACGCCCAGGGCGGCGAAGGCGGCCATCAGGTGCTCGATCGTCGACAGGCGCACGCCGGCCGCGTTCTCGATCATGGTGTTCAGGCGCGCATCGACCACGGCCTCGCCCGAGACGGGGATGCGGTTGTCGCGGTCCGTCACGTCGGTGCGCACGAAGACCACGCCCGTGCCCGCCGGCGCCGGACGCACGGCCAGGCGCACGCGGCGGCCCGTGTGCACGCCCACGCCGGCGATGATCGCGGGCGCGACGAGGGTGCGTTCGTGTTGGTCCTGGATGACCGGCAAGCTCAAACTCTCTTCTGCGCGCCTTTCCGCCTCTGCGTGCGGATTACGCCTCACAAACGATGTAGCGAGCCTGCTGCAAGCGCGAAATGAAAGTCGGGTTTCGGATTGTTTCCGAGGCTAGGACTTAGGAATTAGCGCTTGGGAATTAGGAGTATCGCCCCCACGAAAAAGGGGCGGCCACAGCGGCCACCCCTAATTCCTACTTCCTAAGTCCTACCGCCTAGTTCGCCAGTCGGCGGAGAAAAGAGGGAATCTCCAGGTCGTCGTCGGCGGACCCCGCCTGGGGCTCGGGCTGGACCGCCGGCTGGGCGGCGGCGCGGCCCGTGGCCATCGGACGCGGCGCATAGGTCGGCTGCGGCGCCGGGGCGCGCTTGCGCCCGAACAGGCTCCAGCCGCTGCGGCGATGGTCGCGGTCGTCGTAGTCGTCGACGGGCTCGCCCTGGTCGTAAAGGTCCACCTGGGCCGGCGGCGCCATGACGGGCGCCGGCTCGGGCGCGCGGGCGGCGGGCTGGCGCTGGGTCTCGTACTCCTCGACCCAGGGATCGACGATCGGGTCCAGGGCGCGGGGCTGTTCCTCGGCGACGCGGATCACGGGTTCAGGCCGGGCCTCGACGCGGGGTTCCGGCGCGCGGACAACGGGGGCCTCATAGGCTGGAGCGACCGGCGCGATGGTCGGCTCGGGCGCGCGCGGCGCCTCGGCGCGGACAGGTTCGCGCATCGGCTCGCGGGCCGGCTCCGCACGGTGCGAGGCCGTGCCGTACAGACCGCCGGCGGACCGGCGGGCGTCGTGCGACGGCATGCTGGCGGGCGGGGCGATCGGCTCGATGCGCTGGCCGCCGACCTCGTCCATGCCGGTCGCCACGACCGACACGCGCAGCTTGCCTTCCAGCGCCGGGTCGAAGGCCGCGCCGAAGATGATGTTGGCGTCGCCGTCCACTTCCGCCGAGATGGCGTTGGCGGCCTCGTCGACTTCCAGCAGGGTCATGTCCAGGCCGCCGGTGATGTTCACCAGCACGGCCTTGGCGCCCTTCAGGCTGGTCTCGTCCAGCAGGGGGTTGGCGATGGCGTTCTGGGCGGCCAGCAGGGCGCGGTCGTCGCCCGAGGCCTCGCCCGTACCCATCATCGCCTTGCCCATCTCGCTCATCACGGCGCGGACGTCGGCGAAGTCGAGGTTGATCAGGCCCGGCAGGATCATCAGGTCGGTGATCGAGCGCACGCCCGAGTGCAGCACCTGGTCGGCCATGCCGAAGGCGTCGGCGAAGGTCGT
>Ga0065721_10005474_pt1 | contig 24933 bp, 17 predicted proteins | sample Mesricmetagenome_FD_59108 | JGI IMG/M metagenome (GOLD analysis project Ga0065721, IMG submission 59108) | Mesophilic microbial community from rice straw/compost enrichment Sample: eDNA_1 v2 (version 2) | ecosystem: Engineered > Solid waste > Grass > Composting > Bioreactor | place: USA: Davis... | reverse complement strand
GTCGTCGCCCTGCTGGGCGCGGCCGTGGCCGCGGCCACCCAGCCGTCGGGCGTGGCCTTCGGGGGCGCGCTGATTGCGGACGCCGCCTCGGCCTTCTCCAAGGTGGCCATCTACCTGGCTTCGGCCGTGGCCATTCCGATCGCCCAGCCGTGGTTCGAGCGCCGGGGCGTTCGCAACTTCGAATTCCCGGTGCTGATCCTGCTGGCCGCCCTCGGCATGGGCATGATGGCCTCGTCCGGGGACCTGATCTCCCTCTACGTGGGCGTCGAGCTGCACTCGCTGGCGCTCTACGTCCTGGCGGCCATGCACCGCGACGACGCCAAGGCTTCGGAAGCGGGTCTGAAGTATTTCGTCCTGGGCGCGCTCTCGTCGGGCTTGCTGCTCTATGGCGCCAGCCTGATCTACGGCTTCGCCGGCTCCACCGTGTTCAGCGAGATCGCCGAGACGGTGAAGGGCGGCGCCAATGTGGGCGCCCTGTTCGGCCTCGTGTTCCTGATCTGCGGCCTGGCGTTCAAGGTCTCGGCGGCGCCGTTCCACATGTGGACGCCGGACGTCTATGAGGGCGCGCCGACGCCGGTCGTGGCCTTCTTCGCCGCCGCGCCCAAGCTGGCCGCCATGGTGCTGTTCGCCCGCGCCCTGGCCGACGGCTTCGCCGGCGCTGCGCCCCAGTGGCAGCAGGTGCTGGTGGTCATCGCCCTGATGTCGGTGGCCGTGGGCGCCTTCGCGGGCCTGGTGCAGAAGAACCTCAAGCGCCTGTGGGCCTATTCCTCCATCGCGAACGTCGGCTACGCGATCCTCGGCCTCGCCGCCGGCACCCAGGAAGGCGTGCAGTCCATGCTCGTCTTCATGGTGCTCTACATGATCGACGTGACGGGCTTCTTCGCCTGCCTCACGGCCCTGTCGCGTCAGGGCCGGGCCCTGGAGACGGTCGACGACATGGCCGGCCTCATCAAGGAACAGCCGGGCATCGCCCTGGCCATGACGGCCTTCGCCCTGTCGGCCCTCGGCCTGCCGCCGTTCTCGGGCTTCTGGGCCAAGGTGTTCGTGTTCAAGGCCGCCATCGACGCCGGCCTCTGGGTTCCGGCGGTGCTGGGCCTGGTGGGCTCGGTCGTGGCCGCGTTCTACTACCTCCGCCTGCTGAAGGCCGTGTGGTTCGACGCCAGCCCGGGCGCCACCGACAAGCCGCCGGTCGAGGCCCGCGGCACGGCCATCGCCCTCGGCCTGTTCTCGTTCCCGCTGGTCCTCGCCGGGCTGGTCTGGATCTATCCGGCCGCTGGCCAGGCGGCGCGGGCCTTCGGGCTTGGCTGAGCTTCCGCCGATCGAGGCCTACGAGAGCCTCGACTCCACCAACGCCGAGGCGCGGCGGCGCGCCGAGGCGGGCGAGGCGGGTCCGGTCTGGATCACCGCCGCGGTGCAGACCGCCGGCCGCGGGCGCCGCGGCCGGCCCTGGTCCTCCCGGGCCGGCAACCTCGCCGCCACCCTGCTGACGGTCTCCGACGCCCCTGCCGCCGAGGCGGCCCAGATCTCCTTCGTGGCCGCGCTCGCCGCCTGCGACCTCGCCGACGCCTGCCTCGGCCCCGGCCTCGCCCGGCTGAAGTGGCCCAATGACGTGCTGATCCATGGCCGCAAGGCCGTGGGTGTCCTCGTGGAGTCCGGCGCCCGGCCGGACGGGCGCCTCTGGCTGGCCGTCGGCGTCGGCGTCAACCTGGCCCACGCCCCCCAGGACGCGGAACGCCCCGCCGCCGCCTTCGCCGACTACATGCAGGCCCCCCCGCCGGCGCCCCTGGCCGCTCTGGATGTGCTCCGCAGCACCTTCGACCACTGGCGACGCACCTGGACCACCCAGGGCTTCCCCCCCATCGCCGAAGCCTGGACCGCCCGCGCCATCGGCCTCGGCGAGCGCTGCGAAGCGCGACTTCCCAACCGCACGCTCGTCGGCGTCGCCGAAGGCATGGACGCTGATGGCGCGCTCCGTCTCAGGCTGGACGACGGCAGGCTCGAGCGCGTAACCGCGGGCGACGTTTTCTTCGGAGGGCCGATCTGATGCTGCTGGCCATCGAGCAGGGCAACACCAACACGCTCTTCGCCGTGCATGACGGCGAGCGCTGGATCGCCCAATGGCGAGCAGCGACGGACTCCACCCGGACAGCCGACGAATACGCCGTCTGGCTTTCGCAGCTGCTATCCATGGCAGGGCTGGCCCTCGGCGCCTTCGACGGCTGTATCGTCTCAAGCGTGGTGCCGCAGTCGATCTTCAACCTCCGCAACCTCGCCCGGCGCTACCTGAAGGTGGAGCCCCTCGTCATCGGGGAAAACGTCGACCTGGGCATTCCGGTGCGCATTGATAAGCCGTCTGAGGCCGGTGCGGACCGGCTGGTGAACGCCATCGGCGCCCATGCCGTCTATCCGGGCGGGCTGATTGTCATCGACAGCGGCACCGCCACGACGTTCGACGTGGTGGCTGCTGACGGCGGGTTCGAGGGCGGCGTGATCGCTCCGGGGATCAACCTGTCCATGGAGGCGTTGCATACCGCGGCGGCCAAACTTCCCAGGGTCGCGATCCAGAAGCCGCGGAAGGTCGTGGGCACGGACACGGTAGGCGCCATGCAGTCTGGCGTATTCTGGGGGTACATCGCCCTGATCGAGGGCCTGATCTCGCGCATCAAGGCCGAACGCAATGAGCCGCTGACGGTTGTCGCCACCGGAGGGGTTGCGTCTCTGTTTCACGGCGCCACCACGGCGATCGACAAGTTCGACTCCGATCTCACCATCCGCGGCATGCTGGAGATCTGGCGCCGCAACCAAGGCAAGGCTTGATGCCCCATAACGACGCCGCCGACGAACTCGTCTTCCTGCCCTTGGGCGGGTCGAACGAGATTGGAATGAACTTCAATCTCTATGGCTTCGGGCCGCCGCACGATCGCAAATGGATCGTGGTCGACCTCGGCGTCACCTTCGGCGACCAGACCACGCCTGGGGTCGAGGTGATTCTGCCCGATCCCGAGTTCATCGAGGAATACGCCGACCGGATCCTGGGCATTGTTCTCACGCACGCTCACGAGGACCACATCGGCGCCGTGGCGTGGCTGTGGCCCCGGCTCAAGGCGCCGATCTATGCCACTCCGTTCACGGCATTCATCCTGCGCGAGAAGCTGCGCGAAGCCGACCTGCTGGAAGAGGCCCAGATCACCGAAGTGCCGCTGGGCGGCAAGATCGAGCTTGGGCCGTTCAGCCTTGAACTGATTACGCTTACCCATTCCATTCCCGAGCCAAACGGCCTCGCAATCAGGACGCCTCTAGGCACGGTCCTGCACACCGGCGACTGGAAGATCGACCCTGACCCATTGTTGGGCGGTCCCACCGACATCGACCGCATCCGCCAGCTGGGCGACGAAGGCGTGCTGGCGATGGTCTGCGACAGCACAAACGTGTTCCAGGACGGTCACGCCGGTTCCGAGGCTGACGTGCGAGCCGCCCTCACGCCGCTGATCAGCGGGATGAAGGGCAAGGTTGCGGTCGCCTGCTTCGCTTCGAACGTGGCCCGTATGGACAGCGTGATCCGCGCGGCCGAGGCCGCAGGGCGGCGCGTCTGTCTTGTGGGGCGGTCGATGCACCGCATGGCCGCTGCGGCCAAGTCGGTAGGGTTGATGCAGGACGTGCAGCCGTTCCTAGACGATACTGAGGCCAAGCACCTGCCGGGCCACCAGGTCCTCTATCTCTGCACCGGTAGCCAAGGCGAACCGCGAGCGGCGCTGGCGCGCATCGCAGATGGCGCCCATCCGCATGTGAGCTTGGGGGCAGGCGACGCCGTAGTGTTCTCCAGCCGAGTGATCCCCGGCAACGAAATCCCGATCCGCAACCTCCAGAACAAGCTGACCGAGCGCGGCGTTCGCCTTTACACCGAGCGCGATCATCCGGGCATCCACGTGAGCGGCCACCCGTGTCGCGACGAACTGGCCGAGATGTACCGCTGGGCGCGCCCGGAGATTGCGGTGCCGACGCACGGTGAGCGTCGTCACCTGATGGAGCACGCTGCCTTTGCGCGGGACCTTCAGGTGCCCCAGCAGGTGACCCCTCGCAATGGCGACATGGTGCGTCTTGCGCCCGGCCGGGCTGAGGTGATCGACGAGGTGCCCGCGGGCCGTCTCTTCGTGGACGCAGGCGTGCTCACCCCCGAGAACGGCGACGCTCTGCGCGAGCGCCGGCACGCCGCCTACAACGGCATGATCGTGGTATCGGTCGTGCTCGACGGCCGAAGCCGCTTGGCCGCGGGGCCAGCCGTCCGCGCCCTCGGTCTGCCGGCGGACGAGGATTATCCTCTGGATGAGGCGCTCGATGATCTTGCCGAGGAAGCCGAGCAGGCTTTGGGGCGGCTCAAGGGGGAGGAGCGGGAGATCGATGCTGACGTCGAAACCGCCATCTCCCGGGCTGTGAAGAAGGCGAGCCAGCGAATCTGGGGCCGTCGCCCCGTTGTTGAAACGACGGTTCTGCGGGTCTGAAACGGCGACGGTTGGCCGGAAGGACGGGCGCGAGGCTGACGCTCGGTGATCTCGCGCTCGTTTCTGAGGCGGCGTATACCCACCTCATGATCGGACGACTGAACCATGTGGGGATCGCCACGCCTTCCATCGACGACGCGGTGAAGTTGTATCGCGACGTCCTCGGCGCCACCAAGATTGGCGAGAAGTTCGAGATGCCGGAGCAGGGCGTCTGGGTCTGCTTCGTCGATTTACCCAATAGCCAGATCGAGCTCATCGAACCGGCCGGCGACAACTCGCCGCTCAAGGGCTTCCTTGAAAAGAACCCGGCGGGCGGGCAACACCACGTCTGTTTCGAGGTGGACGACATCATCGCTGCGCGCGATGACATGGCCGCCAAGGGCGCAACGGTGCTGAACGGCGGCGTGCCGCGCATCGGAGCCCACGGCACGCCGGTGATCTTCGTGCATCCGAAGAACATGGGTGGTGTTCTGGTCGAACTGATGGAAACGCCGAAGGGGGGCGCACTGATATGAGTCCGGTCACGGCGATCGCGATCTTCCTCACGATCTGGTGGACCGTGCTGTTCGCCGTGCTGCCGTGGGGCGTGCAGAGCCACTACGAAGCCGGCCTCGATAAGGGGGATGGTGGAGATCCCGGGGCGCCGGTCGACCCCAAGCTTAAGCAGAAGTTCTTCACCACGACCTGGGTGTCGGCCATCGTGTTCGCGGTGGTCTATGCGATCATCCACTTCGGGTTGGTGAAGCTTCCGTCGCTACCTTCCGGCTACTAGCCGACTTTCCAGCGCCGTGCCGGAGCCGATCCGCCACAGGCGCGTTGCCAAGCTTCGTGGGGGGAGGCTATCAACGCGCCTCCTTCCCGCCTTGAATCCTTAGGACACCAGAGACGATGCGCCTTTCGCGTTACTTCATGCCGACGCTGCGCGAGGCGCCTTCCGACGCGCAGATCGTCTCCCACCAGCTCATGCTCCGCGCCGGGATGATCCGCCAGGAAGCGGCCGGCATCTATGCTTGGCTGCCGCTGGGCCTGCGCGTGTTGAAGAAGATCGAGCAGGTGGTCCGTGAGGAGATGGATCGGGCCGGCGCCATCGAAGTGCTGATGCCGACGCTGCAGCTTGCCGACCTGTGGCGGGAGAGCGGTCGCTACGACGACTATGGCGAGGAGATGCTGCGCATCAAGGACCGCCACGAGCGCGACCTGCTGTACGGCCCGACCGCGGAAGAGGTCATCACGGACATTTTCCGCGCTTACGTGAAGTCCTACAAGGACTTGCCGAAGAATCTTTACAACATCCAGTGGAAGTTCCGGGACGAGCGCCGCCCGCGTTTCGGCGTGATGCGCGGCCGCGAGTTCCTGATGAAGGACGCCTATTCGTTCGATATCGACGAAGCGTCGGCGCGGCGCGCGTACAACCGGATGTTCCTGGCGTATCTGAACATCTATTCGCGCCTGGGCCTGAAAGCGATTCCGGTGCGGGCGGACACGGGGCCGATCGGCGGCGACCTGTCTCACGAATTCATCATCCTCGCCGACACCGGCGAGAGTGAGGTGTTCGCCCACCGCGACCTTGTTGAGATGGGGGCGCCCGGGCCGGATATCGACTGGGACGGCGACCTTGAGCCGCTGGTGCAGCAACGCACCCGCCTCTACGCCGCCAGCGATGAGATGCACGACCCGGCGCGCTTCGAGGCTGAGGCCCCCGCAGACAAGCGTATGAGCGCTCGGGGCATCGAGGTGGGGCACATCTTCTACTTCGGCGAGAAGTACTCGAAGTCCATGAACGCCAAGGTGGCGGGGCCGGACGGCCAGGAGCGGTGCGTCCACATGGGCTCGTATGGCGTCGGGGTCTCGCGCCTCGTGGGCGCGATCATCGAGGCCAGCCACGACGAGGCGGGCATCATCTGGCCAGACAGCGTCGCGCCGTTTGGCACGGCGGTCGTCAACCTGCGGCCCGGCGAGGCGGCGGTGGACGAGATTGCCGAGCGCGCCTACCGGGCGCTTCAGGCGGCGGGCAAGGAACCTCTGCTTGACGATCGTGACGAGCGGCCGGGGGCGAAGTTCGCTTCCCTGGATCTGGTGGGCGTGCCCTGGCAATTGATCGTCGGCCCGAAGGGCGTCGCCGAGGGCGTTGTCGAACTGAAGCGTCGGGCCACCGGCGAGCGCCAGAGCCTTCCCCTGGACCACGCCCTCAAGGTGATCGCAGGGTGAGCGAAGCGGCAGCGGTCATCGGCGGCCGCGCGCCGCCGTTCGGCTACTGGGAGCGTATGCTCGCCGGCCGCTATCTGCGGGCCAAGCGCAGCCAGGGCGGCGTGGCGCTGATCTCCGTCATCTCCTTCATCGGCATCATGCTTGCTGTGGCGGTGCTGATCATCGTCATGAGCGTTATGAACGGCTTCCGGTCCGAGATGCTCACCCGCATCCTGGGCTTCCAGGGCCATGTTTATGTCATGGGCGGGGTCTTGGACGGGCCGGAACGCGACGCTGCCGTGCAGCGGCTGTTGCAGGCGCCGGACGTGGTGCAGGCCGCGCCCATTGTAGAGGCCCAGGCCATCGCCCTTGGTCCGACGCAGATCTCGGGGGCCATCGTGCGCGGCATCAGCCCGAAGGACCTGCAGGCCACCCGCATGGTAGCGGATAACGTCACCAAGGGTTCGCTGAAGGAGTTCGGCGTCGGCGAGTACGGTGGCGAGACCATCCTCGTGGGTGAGCGCCTGGCCCAGTCCCTTGGCGTGGGTCCGGCGGATGTCCTGACCCTGATCTCGCCGTCGGCGGGCGTCACCGCCTTCGGCGGCACGCCCATGCAGAAGGAATATGTGGTCGGCGGGACGTTCGCCGTGGGCATGAGCCAGTACGACCAGGCCTACATCTTCATGCCCTTCGAGCAGGCCCAGCTCTTCTTCGGGCGTGAGGGGACGGCTGACGCCATCGAGGTCCGCGTCGCCGACCCAGACCATGCCGGGCGGCTGAAGGCGGCCATCAACGCCGCGGCCGGCCCGTCGGCCATCGTCACCGACTGGACCCAGCGAGATAGCTCGTTCTGGGACGCACTGAAGATCGAGCGGGTGATGATGCGCATGATCCTCATGCTGCTGGTGGCCATCGCCGCGCTGAACATCATCTCGGGCCTTGTCATGCTGGTGAAGAATAAGGGCCGGGACATCGCTATCCTGCGAACCATTGGGGCGGGGCAGGGAGCGATCCTGCGGATCTTCTTCATGGCGGGTGCCAGCATCGGCGTTCTGGGCACCATCGCCGGCCTGGTGCTTGGCATTCTGTTCTGCGCCTACATCACTCCGATCCAGCACGCCCTTGAGGTGATCACCGGGGCGGTGTTGTTCTCGTCCGACGTCTATTTCCTCGACCGCGTGCCGGCGAAGATCGACTGGGCGGAAGTGGCGATCGTGACCAGTTGGGGGCTGGCCATGAGCTGCCTGGCCACCCTGCCGCCGGCCTGGCGCGCCTCGCGCCTCGATCCGGTGGAGGCGCTCCGCTATGAGTGAGCCTGTCCTTTCCATCCGTGGCCTGGAGCGCACCTATCGCACCGCCGCGGGGCCGCTCACGGTGCTGCGCGGGGTCGATCTTGATCTCAATCCCGGCGAGATCGTCGGGCTGATCGGCCCCTCAGGGTCGGGCAAGTCGTCGTTGCTGCATGCCGCCGGCCTCCTAGAGCATCCCGACGCGGGGCGGATCACGGTCCTTGGGCAGGATTGCTCGAACCTCAACGAGCGCGAGCGGACGCGGGTGCGCCTGGCGACCGTGGGGTTCGTCTACCAGTTCCATCACCTGCTCCCGGAGTTCTCTGCCCTCGACAACGTCGCCCTGCCGCAGATGATCGCGGGCCGCAGCCGTCAGGCGGCCCGCAAACGGGCTGCGACGTTGCTTGGCGAACTCGGGCTCGGGGACCGCGTCCACCATCAGCCCGCGCAGCTCTCCGGAGGGGAGCAGCAGCGGGTCGCCATCGCCCGGGCCCTGGCCAATGCGCCGCAGGTGCTGTTGGCGGACGAGCCCACCGGCAACCTCGATCCCAAGACGTCGGAGGCGGTGTTCGAGAACCTCTACGCCCTGGCCCGGCGGCAGGGCGTCGCCGCGCTGGTGGCCACCCACAACCTCGAACTTGCCGGCCACATGGACCGGGTGCTCGCGCTGAAGAACGGTCACCTCGAGCCCTGGACAAGGCCTTAGCGGCGGGCCGGGCCGTCCGCCGGCCGGGGAGCGGCCAGATCGATCTGTTCAAGCAAGGCCAGCAGCGCGGCATTCGCGGCGTCGATGCTCTCGGGCCTGCTCATCTGATGCAGGCCGTAGATGTACTCGCCGCGGCGCAGGAGCAGCACAGTCTGGACAACGCCGTCATTGTCGAGCCACTGGCGGCCCGCCTGGATCTGACTCCTCGGGCCCGTGGGCGGGTTCGGCAGCCTGCGCGCCACGCCGGATTGCTGCTCGAGGGCGCGGATGGTGGCTTCCCAGATGGCCTTGTCCGCGGACTTGTCGGGCGTGCGGGTGACAGCGATCCTCAGGTCGCCGACGTCGCCGGACAGCAAACAGGCGAGGTCCAGGCTGGCCAGGTTCGGATCGTGGACAGCCACAACTGATCTTTCAAACTCACCGTAACTCTCGGCGCAGGCGAAGCCGGAGCCGGCCATGACGTAGGCGTTGTTGTCGTCGTAGGCGAACAACTCGCCGTCGGGGAAGAGCAGGGTGGCGTAGCCCCCGGAGGCCGCGATGTCTTGCGGCCGGATGATCTCGACTTGGCGGCCGTTCTCCGTGGGGACGAACAGGCTGATGGCGTCGCCGACCGGGGCGTGCACGGCGACCGGCGGCTCCGAGCCGTCCATCAGGTCGGCGATGTCGTCCGCCAGGCGTTCCATACCGGGCGGGCCGTCGTACATCTTGAGGACATAATTCAGCCCGTCCATTCGCGCGATCAGGTAGTAGCCCGGCGTGGCGGTGGCGGCGGGCAGGCCGCGGCGGCCGGCCTGGTTCCAGGCCTCGGCGTCCGCCAGGGCGGGGCCCTTCATGAGGAAGAAGAAGGACTCGTTGTCAGAGGGGGCGCGGATCCAGCGCGGTGGCAGCTCGGGTCCGCCGCCATGAATGGTCCAGACCGTGTCGCCGGTGACGAACCGCGCAACCGGGCAGGGCGCGGCGCCCGCCAGTTCGCGGGCCGGCCAGCTGTCGTCCCCCGTTGGGGCATGGAGGGCGAGGAATATGGCGCTGACCAGGGCGCCGCGCTGGGCCTCCGTAAGTTGCTCCTCGAACTTGAGCGACTTGCCGGTGTCAGGAAGCGCCGTGGCGCAGGCCGCGGGCGGCGAGGCCTGGAACATCCGGCTTGGTCCGGGCTGCGCCTGGGCGCCGCCTGAGGCGATGGCCGAGGCGCAGATCAGCGCCGCGAGGCCCGAAAAGACACGCATGACGATAGCTCCTCCCAGATTCCACTAGAGAGGCCCACAGAGATTGTCGCTCACGGTAGAGTTTGTCGTCGGAGCCGGGACTAGCTGGGACTTGCCGGGATTTCGCGGGACGACGACGCGCCCGCTCGGTCAAGTATTCAGTCAGCGTTCGAAATGCGTGTGAACGTAGTTCGCACGACCATCACACCCCTTGAGCGAAGGCCAGCGCGGCGGCGGCTTCGGCATGGAATTCAATAGCAGCGCTCGCCGCCGCAAGGCGGTCCGTCGACGCCGTGCCAGTCGCCGACACGTCGCCCTGAAGGGCCTGAATGGCGACTCTCAGCTGTTCCCCGGCCATCATGAGAGCTGCGGCTAGCTCTTCAACGCTGCGGTCGTTTGCAGCTGCGGGTGGCCCGATGCTCAACGTGCGCTCGCTCTATAGTGGACGTTTTGGAGCTGGGTCTCGCGATTAAGGTTCTGGACCTCTTGCAGTTGCGCCGCGACGCCAGCCGCGATCGCTTCCAGCCGCTCGGCTGCCGCCAGATTTCCGGCCGACACTGCCGCACGCAACTCGCCCATGAGTTCCGCCAGCTGAGCGCGCAGCCTTTCAAGCGAGGCGACGATCTCTTGCCTGCTGCGATCGTTGGCGGCGACGAGACGGTCAGTTTCGATCGTCAGAGAGCCGCCGAACATCTCCTTGAGGGCAGGGATGTTCGACACCAGGACCCGCGAACCGCCCTCGCTCACCGCCTGCTGACTCGCCTGCATCTGCAGTGCGGAGGCCTGGGCGATCTGAGTGAGTGAAACCCGCATCGCCGCGAGCTGGTCGGCCTCACTGCCGCCGGCGCCGCCCATGCCGCTGAGGCCGGCGATGTCCGCCTGCACGCGATCGGACAGCGCCAGGCGATCCTGCGCCGAGCTCGTCGCGTTGCGGTCTGCCGATAGCAGCCGGTCGGCGTAGGAGGTGATGTTCGACAGGGCGTCCGGATCTCGGGCTCGGGCCTTGGCGAGCTGGGCCTCGTACTGGCGCAGCGCCTCTTCCTTGGCCGCCTGGGGCGAGAGTTCGGCCGACGGCGACAGGCGCAGTTGGTCCAGCCAAGCCAGGAGGCGCGGTCGGGCCTGCTCGAAGACGTCGGCAACGTCCGCGACCGCGCCGGCGAGCGCCTGCAGCTCCAGCCCGCGAAGTTGCTCGAGCTGGTCCAGGAAGTCGGTCCCAAGCACGCCGGCCTCGATCAGCTTCAGCGCCTCGGTCCGCTTGGCGTCGATCTCGTCGTTGACCCGCTTGACCCTGTAGGCGTTCGGGTTCGTGAGCTCGAGAATGCGATCGCCCACTGACTTCTTGATGCCGGTTGCTTGCTCCAGGAGCGCGTCAGTCGAGTCATCCACGACGTCGCTGAACTGCTTCAGCACCTCGGCGAGCTGCAGCTGCTCGAGCTGGGTGAGGTCGGCCGCCGTCTTGTCGTATACGGCCTGGGTCAGATAGCCGGCGTCGAGGGCCGCCTTCAGAGCCTTGCGCTGCTCCTCCTGGGCGCGCTTCAACTCCTCGATGGCCCAGGCCTTGGGGTCGGTGAGCTGCAGGATCATGTCGGAGATCTGCTTCGGGATCTGCTGTGCGGCCTCGTACGCGGCCAGCACCTCGGCGACGGCCTCGAAGCCCTTGCCCGCAGCCAGGGCGCCTTCCACGGCCTTCTTCTGGCCCTCGCTGACGTAGGTGGCGCTCTCCAGCAGGGCGCGCATGGCGACGTCCACGGCCGCGCCGGAATCGCCCACGGCCGAGCGGAGGGTGCGACCGCTCTGCAGGTAAATCTGGGTTTCGTCGCGGGTGCCGATCACCATGCCGGTGACGGCGTCCTTGATCCCGATGCCGGCTGCCTTCAGCGCGTCCTGGATGCCGATGACGGCTTCGCCGGCGGCCTTCACCGCCTGTTCGGTCTCGGCATTCCGCTTGTTGCCGCTGAACTGACCGGTGACCAGGTCGAAGCCCGCTCCGTGGTTCGACGGCTTGCCGCCCACGTTGAAGATTTTGGCGGCGGCATACAGCGCGCCGGCGGCCAGGGCGATCGGACCCGCCACCGCGCCGAGCGCCATCAGGCCATTAGCCGCCGCCGCGCCTAGGGCTCCGCCGCCGAGGGCCGTGCCGATGCCGCCAGCCATGGCCACGCCCGCGCCGCTGGAGAGAAAACCGCCGAGGCCGAGCCCCATCCCGGCGATGCCGAACCCGCCGCTGATCGCTCGACCGGTGCGGCCGCCGATAGCTTGGCCCGCGACCTGGCCTACGGCGCTCACGCCGCCCCAGACCCCGCCGTTCTTGAACGAGCCCGCGATCCCCTGGACGGTCGCCATCAGTCCGCCCAGCGCACCGCCGAAGTCGCCATTCTTCAGGCTGCGCCGGAACTGCTCAAAGCCGAAGGTCGCATCGTCCAGGGACATGATGAGATCGCGAAGCCGCTCCTCGTACGTCTGGATGCCTTTCGCGCCCTCGCTGAGCGTCTCGGGTGTGCGCAGGAGTTCGGCGTTCGCGTGCTCCTGGGCGATCGCCCACTGCTCGGTGTTTTCCGCGACGGCGCGGGCCTGCAGCTCGCGCTGGGTGATCAGGCCCTCGCCGAACTGGATCGCGTCGTTCAGCTGGCGTTGTGTGTCGGCCACGGCCTTCTGGCGCTGGCTCATGGTCCGATCAGCCGCCGCGGCTTGGGCGTCGGCGATCTTCTCCCACGCGCCGGCTAGCTCGAGGGCCTTCTCCCGTTCTTCGCCCAACTGAGCCAGGAGCTGACGCTGCCGCTGCAGCGGCGCGTCTTCGATCATCCGGGCAAGCTGGAGCCGGCGCTGGCTCTGCGCCGTGGCGCCGATCGCGGCGATCTCCGCCCGGAAGCTATCGATCCGCTTGTCGGCGGCTTCGATCTCGGCCTGAGACGCCTTGAGCGCCCGACGGGCGGCCGCCTCCGCATCCTGCTGGGCCTTCTTCTGCTCCGGCGAGGCGCGAAGCTCGACGATCTTCTTGTCGGCGGCTGCGATCGCGTCTCGGGCCTGAGCTTCGGTCAGGCCCGCCTTGGCGAGGGCAGCTGAGCCGCCGCGCAGGGTTTCCTGCAGGAGTGCGCGCTGCCGCTCCACCTCCTCGATCTGCCGCGTCTTCGGGAGCAGGGAGTCATAGGCCGCCTCGGCTTCGCGCGAGGTGTCGGTGATCAGTTTGATGCCGGCGGCGAGCAATTCGGCCTGGCGCTGCCGGATCGCTTCGGCCTCCCGCGCGACCTCCATGCCCCGGTAGGTGCCGACGATGGTGCCGACGCCACGGCCGACGAGTTCCCATGGGTTGGGATTGTCGATCTCGGCGAGGCGCTCTCGGTTGGCCTTGCGCTCAGTGTTGATCTCCTGGCGAGCCGCTTCCTTGCGGGCATCAGCGNGCTTCACGTCGGCGACCACGCGTTCCATAGGCGCGAGCCCAGTCCAGTCGCGGTTGATCCGCGGCTTGCCGTCTTCGAAAGCCTTCCGATTGTTCCGCCAGACGTTGACGATGCGCTCGGCCGAGAACTGCTCGATGTAGCGGCGCGACAGCCGTAAAGCGCTCGGCGGGATGGTAAGGCCCTGGGCTTCGCAAAGCTTGAAGAGCTCGAACTCCGCGAACCGTCGGACGTTGGCCCAGCCGCCTTCCTCAGCACGGCTTTGCCAGATGGCTTTGACCTTGGCGTCGATCATTTGCCCGAGATCCTCGAGCGTTTGCCGCGATGCGCCGGCGGCCAGCGCGGCTTCATCGAACGGGCGTGAGATCACCACACGGGCGCGGCCGGCGTTCGCCGGGCGCTTGCGAGCCAGGCCGGCGAGCCCATGCCGCTCATACTCCGCAAGCCAGCGCTGCAGGGTTCGGAGATCTGCTGCGCCGGTCGCCTCGGCCGCCCGCAGAGCAGAGGCGCGCTGAGGTGACCCGCGGGGGTGTTGAAGAGCGGACTCAATAGCCTTCAGTCGGCGCGCGACTACATTCGCTTGATCAGCGGCAGCAGAGAAGCGGGGCTGATCTTCATCGGAGCTGCGAAGCGGCATCGGAGGTGGTTCGATGGCCCTTCGAAGGCTGTTCACGCTGACCTCGTAGATGAGGCCACTTCGCCCGCCGCGTCCGCGAACTACTCGGACCTCAAGCACTTTTCCGCGCCAAGGACGGCCGGCTTTCGAGGCGCGGAGCGCCTTGCGAGCGGCCTGCGGTGATACACCTGCCCAGTCCGCGAAGTCGTCAGCCCTGACCCAATCCCCCGATGCCGCCATGTCAGAACCCTGGCGCGCGGCTTGCCTGGATGATGCGCCTCTTCAGCGCCTTGGCTTTGGGACCGGTATGCTGACCTGCTAGGACTTTGTGGGCGTAGCGCGCATCAACGCCGTTCGCGCGGCACCAACCCTTCAGGGTGGTTCCCTCCAAGATGAAACCTGCCTTAACTCTTGCCAGATCGCCGGCCTCGTCGCGCATCGGCTGTCCACCGCGTTGACATTGATAATTTGGAATATGCCAAAAATCCAAATGCAGCAAGCGCTCACCGAATGGGGCGGTGACACGGCATCGCTCATCGACGAAATGAAGCGGCGCGCGGGCGTTCGGACCGACCGTGACCTGGCTAGCTTCCTAGGTGTCGCGCAGAGCACAGTGTCGCATTGGCGCGTGCGCGGGCAGGTGCCCATGCCCTCATTGCTGCGCTTCGAGCGCATGTTGGAGTCTGGTGGTGGTGGAGCTGCCCTGCGCTCCATCGCGGCCCGCATGGTGGCGATTCGCCTCGCCGAGTTCTGGTACGAGCGGTCAAAGGTGGCGGGAGCGACCGGCGGCCGCGACCTGATCTATTTCTCGGTTGCGGCGTGCTTCCCCATCATCTGTGACGCGATCATGGAACATCTGCAGAAGTACGAGTCAGCGACAGGGAAAGACCCGGTCGCTGCTGGCGAGGACGTGATGAGAGATGAGGAATACCTGAAGCGACTTAGGAAGTGGGTGTCGGAGCTGCCCGTTCACGCAGCCAGGCTCTAGCTCGGGTCAGTTTCGCAAAGTGGTTTCTCAAACCGGGCTAGATTGAGAAACCACTTTGTCAGCCGCTCTGATTTCTCAAGCCTTTTCGCTTCGGCCTGATTGGGAAACCTAGGAAGTTTCCCAATGGGTCCCAGTCCAGCGCTAAGCCGCAGTGCGCACGGCACTTTCCTTCGGCGCTAGCGACAATCTCTAGTGGTCAGTCAGCGACAATCTCAAAGAGCCGCCCCACAGGCGCCTCGCCGGCGGCGAACTCCAGCTCGACGGTGATGAGGCCCGCCGTCGGCAGCTGCTCGGCCGGAGACGAGGGCGTGAGGGCGGCGTGGCTGGGCTTCGGCGCCGGCGGCCGCTTGAACAGGTTGATGAGCTTACGCACGGACGCGACGGACGCCCGCGTCGCCTCTTCGGTCAAGATTTGCTGAGCACGGACGGCTGACGCTGTGCTGCGCCGGACGTCGCCAGCGGGCGGCGCAAGGGCCTCCCGGCGTCTTCAGGTCGGTCGCCTGGGCTGCTAGATTGCAATGCAGGGTGGCGCGCGCCGCCTACAGTTGCAGCTTCGAGCGTGCGTCATGTCGCGTTCCTCCCAGCCGGCCGAACTCGCCAAGTCCGCCATGCGGCTCACCGCGGGCTTCCTGCACGAGAACCACAAGATCGGCTTCCTGGTCGGCGGGGATCCGCCTCCGGGCCGCACGCCGGTGACCGAGCTGATCGCGCTCGCCATCCTCCAGGCCAATGTCGCGCAGGTGCTGCGCGATCCCGCCCGGCACCTGGCCTACGGCGCCTTCGAGGCCCCGCCGCCCGACCAGGAGCGCCGGCCGGTCAGCATCCGCGCCGTGGCGGCCTCGCTCAGCCTCTCGCACGAGACAACGCGCCGGCACATCGTGCGTCTGGCGGAGGAGGGCCTGGCGGTGATCACGCCCGAGGGCGTGTATGTGCCGCAGTCGGCCATGGCGTCGCCGCTCTACGTCCGCGGCGCGGTGCAGGTCACGGAGAGGCTGCGCGAATTCCACGCCCGGCTGGTCGAGGCCGGCGTGCTCGCCTGGCCGGAGGCGTCGCCGCCGATGGAGGCGCCGTTCCCCTATCGGGCGATGATGCGCCGGTTCGGCGACTACTTCCTGCGGATGACCGACGGCATGAACCGGATCGTCGGCGACCTCGTGCTGTCGATGCTGCTGATGGCCATGTTCCAGGAGTCCGTGCTCGAGGGCCGTCGGGTGGCGGTGACCCGGGTCGCCGAGCTGGTGCGGCTGCCGCACGAGACCGTCCGGCGCAAGGTCGCCCGGCTGGAGGCGGCGGGGCATTGCCGGCGCACGCCGGAAGGGCTGGAGACGCCGCCCGACCTGCTGGACCGGCCCGCCTGGGCGGCGTTCTGCGAAGCCAACCTCAGCGACCTGCGCCGCTTCTTCGCCGACCTGCAGGCGCTGGGCGTGATCGACGCCTGGAAGGGCCAGGCGGAGCCGCCGCCGGCCTGAGCGGCCGATCCCCATTTTGAGACACCGGACGGCCGCCGGTCCCCAGATTGAGACGCCGGACCGGCAGGCGCGCCTGCGCGGGATGCTAACTGCCCCTAGACAGTCAGCAACTTGCCCGGGGGGGGGGCAGCATGCCATCAGCAGCCTTCAACAGCCTGCCCTTCATCACCGGCATCCCGTCGAGCTGGCCGACCCTGCCCGCGGGGGTGGCGACCGACATGCCGGACATCGGGGTGACCGATCCGGACGACGACGTGATCACCGTCACCCTTTCGCCGTACAACGGGACCATCGGCGGCGTCGCCGACGCCGACTTGTCGCGCGACGGGGTGCAGGTCGTGGGCGCGCCGGCGGCGGTGACCGACCTCCTCAAGGGGCTCACCTTCACGGCGAGCGACGCGACCTTCGGCATGGCCTGGATCAGCATCGAGGCCTCCGACGGCCAGGTGAGCTGGTACGACACCCTCTACGTCAATGTAACGGAGGGACCGGACAGCGGGGAGGGCGGAGTGGGCGGCAATCACGCCCCCGGCGTCTCCACGCCCATCGTCTTCCCCTACACCGCCGTGCGGGTGGGCGAGGCCGACCCGGTGGACGACGTGACGATCACCGACGCCGACGGCGACCCGCTAACCGCCACCCTGACAGGCTACAACGGCCAGGTCGGCGGGGTCGTCGACGAGGATCCGCTGACGGCCGGACTGCAGGTGAGCGGCACGGCGGCCGAGCTGACCGCCAAGCTCGCGGACCTCACCTTCACGGCGGGCAATGACGACGACCTGGCCTGGATCGACATCCGCGTCTCGGACGGGCAGGCGACCGGCTCCGGAACGATCATGCTGAGCGTGACGGGCCGGAACGGCGCGCCGGCCTTCTCGGGCCTCAACGACGCGAGCTCTCCGGCTGTGATCGAGCCGCGGCTCTGGGCCGACCTGCCGGCCTTCACCGTCTCCGACGCCGAGGGCGACGTGCTCACGCTCAGCCTGTTCGCCGGGGCCATCGAGCTCGAGGGCGTCGTCGACGACGACGAGGACGCCGAGGGCGTGCAGCTGGTGGGCACGGCCGACGAGATCAACGCCCGGCTGGCGGCGATCGACATCAAGCTGGACGAGCCCCGCGACGACTTCATCTCCATGAGCCTGACGGACGGCCACCAGCCGCTTCCCGTCTGGGGCTCGCTCTGGATCAAGGCCTGGAGCGACAACGCCGACCCGACGATCGCCGGCATCGACCTCTCCGACGTGAACGTCCGCAAGGGCGTGGCCTCGGCGCTCCCCGATTTCACCGTCGCCGACGCGGACGGCGACGTGCTGACCCTGACGCTCTCCGACTACAGCGGGACGATCGGCGGCGCCGTCGACGCCGACCCCGACGCCGAGGGGTTCCAACTGGTCGGCACGGCCGAGGCGCTCAACACCGCCATCGCGGACCTGACCTTCACGGCCAGCCGCACGGGCATCATGACCATCCGGGTCAGCGTGTCCGACGGCCGCGTCCCGGACCAGGCCTTCACCTGGATGAACGTCTTCGCCACCGCCAACAAGACGCCGGCCTTCTCGGGCCTGCCGTCCACGACCCTGCAAGGGGCTCCGGGCGAACTGCTGCAGCTTCCCGACGTCACCGTGGCCGACGGCGACGGCGATCCGCTGACCGTCACCGTGCTGGCGGAGAACGGCGTCGTCGGCGGCCTGACCGACGCCGACCCGGACGCGGCGGGCATCCAGCTCGTCGGCACGGCGGCCCAGATCAATGCGGCGCTGGCCGCGGCCACCTTCACGCCCGAAGCCGCCGGGCCGGCGAAGGTGATCCTGCGCGCCGACGACGGGATCGTGACCACGGCCGTCGAGCGCACGATCAACATCCAGGCTGAGCCGCCGCCGCCGCCCGGCGCGCCCACGCTTGCCCTCGACGCGGGTTCGGACACCGGGGCCGCGGGCGACCTCCTGACCGCGGACGCGACGCCGAAACTGACCGGCGAGGCCGAGGCCGGGACGCTCGTGCGCATCTACCACGGCGCGGCGCTCCTCGGCGTCGCGACCGCCAACGACGCCGGCCAATGGTCGTGGACGCCCGGGGGAGCGCTGCCCGACGGGGCCTACACGCTGACCGCCGTCGCCGTGGGCGACAGCGGCGAAAGCCCCGCTTCGACGCCTCTGGTCCTCTCGATCGACACCGACGCGCCAGCCGTCGGCGTCTCGGCCGCCACGACCGCGCTGGCGAGCGGCCAGACGACGACGCTCACCTTCACCTTCGACGAGGTCCCGGTGGGCTTCGACGCCGGCGACGTCGCGGTCACGGGCGGAACGATCCTCGGCTTCACCGCGACGGACGACCCGAAGGTGTTCACCGCGACGTTCCGGCCCGCGGAGGGCGCGACGGCCGCCACCGTCAAGGTTGCCGGCGGCTATGCCGACGCGGCCGGCAACGCGGGCGCAGGCGGCCGGGTCGACCTGACCATCGCCCCGCCCGCCGAGCCAGAGCCCGAGCCGCCCGCGCCGCCGCCGCCGGTCGAGCCGCCGCGGACGGTCGACGGCGTGCCGGTGACGACCACCACCACGACCCATGCGGACGGCTCGCAGACGGAGACCGTCAGCATCCCGGTGGTCACCCCCGGCCGGGTGGAACAGGTCGGCGGCGCCGGCGTGGCCGACATCCCGCTCGCGCCCACGCCGTCCGGCGGCGAAAGCCCGCTGCTCGCCCAGCTTCCGGTGGGCTATGGCCTGCAGGCGGCGGGCCCGCCGGGTGCGGGGACGGCGGGGAACTCGCTCACCGACCTGATCCGCGAGATCCAGGGCCGCACGCAGGCCGGCTCCACCGACCAGACCCTGCTCACCGGCGGCGGCGCCGGCTTCCTCGGCGCGCTCGCCGCCGACACCCCGCTGCTGGTCCGGACGCTCACGCCCGTGGTGGGCGTCGACGGCGCGCCGGCCGCGCCGCTCGTGCTCCAGGGGTCCCCCTCGCCCGACGCGCCGCTGATCGCCCTGGTCATCGACACACGCAGCGTCCCCTTCGGCGCGTCGATCGAGCTCGAGAACGTCGAGTTCGCCGCCATCGTCGGCGCGGCCCGCGTCACCGGCGGCGACGGGGCCCAGACGGTGTGGGGCGACGGCGCGGCCCAGTACATCGTCCTGGGCGCCGACGACGACGTGCTCCACGGCGGCGCCGGCGACGACACGGTCGGCAGCGCCACCGGCAATGACACCGTCCAGGGCGGCGAGGGCCAGGACGTGGTGTTCGGCGGCGAGGGCCACGACTTCGTCCACGGCAACACCGGCCGCGACACCGTCAACGGCGGCGCGGGCGACGACCGCGTCTACGGCGGCCAGGGCGACGACCGGGTGTTCGGCGACGAGGGCTCCGACCTCGTGTTCGGCGACCTCGGCGACGACTTCCTGCACGGCGGCGCCGGCGCCGACCTCGTCGACGGCGGCCTGGGGAACGACACCCTCCACGGCGGCCAGGGCGGCGATGCGCTCTCCGGCGGCGAGGGCGACGACGCCCTGAACGGCGACCTCGGCGACGACGCGGTGCACGGCGGCCTGGGGAACGACGTCCTCTATGGCTACGACGGCGCCGACACCCTTCGAGGCGGGCAGGGGGACGACATCCTGCGCGGCGAGGCCGGCGACGACTGGCTCGCGGGCGATCTCGGATCCGACACCCTGTTCGGCGGGGCGGGCGCGGATGTGTTCCACGCCTCCAGCGGCGCCGGCCAGGACCTCGTCATGGACTTCGACTTCGCCGAAGGCGACCGCGTCCGGCTGGCCGCCGGGACGGCCTACACGGTCAGCCAGGTGGGCGCCGACACGGTCGTCGACCTCGCCGACGGCGGCCGGATGGTTCTCGCCGGGGTCCAGCTCGCGAGCCTGGGCGAGGGGTGGATCCTGGCGGGGTAGGGGGCGGCCTGGCCGATCGCGCCGCGCCGGCTCGGGAGGGCGCGGGCGTGGGCGCCACGGGCCTGGAGGGACGAAGCCGGGCCGGGCCCGTCTTGCGGGCTTGTGGTTTCGGCAAGCTTGGCCAATCGTCGTTCGCTGGGAGGCGCGCCGACTGGAGGCGCCGTTCGGGAGGATGCACGATGGGGTGGAACGGGCGACGCGCGGGCTGCGCGGCGGCGATTGGCGTGGCGCTGGGAGGGCTGGCCTCGCCGGCGGCTTCGTTCGGGACGGCGAATGGCGGGATCTGGAGCGCCGAGCACAGCCATGTGACTCGTTACGCGCTCCGCGCGCAGGGCCTCGGCCCGCTGACGATGGACGCCCTGGCCGGACGGCCGACCCTCACGTCCGGCTATGGCGCGGTGGGGGCGCCCGACGTGCTCGGCAGCCCGCTGGGATCGCGACATGAGGCCCACTGCGACCACGGCGACCACCTCGCGGTCTCGGGCTATCCCCAGACTCAGGCCCAGGCCCAGGCCAACCTGACCGCCTGCCGCAAATGGATCGACGACGCCCTGAAGGTGGCCGTCGTGAACGCCGGCCGGCTGGTCAACACGGCGGGCGTCGTCCAGGCGCAGGAGGCGACGCTGACGCCCGCCTGCAAGTTCGACGACAGCGCCGACCGGGCCAAGTGCATGGTGCTCGAGAGCTTCGGCCGCGCGTTGCACGCGACGCAGGACTTCTACTCGCACACGAACTGGGTGGATCGGCCGGACACGGGCGCGGTCGACGAGGACAATCCGCCGGGGCTCGACCGGCAGGGGCCTGCAACCTGGCTGAGCCTCCGCGCGTCGGCGGCGTTTCCGGCGGGCCTGATCAGCGGCTGCTACGAAGGCAAGCCGGAAACGATCTACTGCCGCTACGGCCTGACCAACCGCGTGAAGCACGACGTCCTGAACAAGGACACGGGCCCGATCAGCGACACAGCCGGCGCCACGGGGCCCGGCACGACGGATCGCGGCGGGATCAACGGCAACTTCCAGCGGGCGGTCAGCGCCGCGAGCGACGACACGTTGGACAAGTGGAAGCTGCTCACCGAGCGGATCCAGGCGGCCTACCAGGGCGCGCGCGCGCAGAAGATCGTCTGCGTGATCAGGTCGGACAATCCGGCCGCCTGCTGAGGCGCGGCCGCGGCCTACCAGGTGTCGTCATCGTTGGGATGCACCCAGGGGCCTAGGTCTATGATGCGCGAGAGGAAAGGGCCGCGCTCGACGGGCGCGGCCTGATCCCGTGCGGCCATGGTCTCGACCTCTTCGACGAGCACCGCATAGCGGCGCACCGGATCGCCCCGACGGCTCGGCAGCTCCATCGGCACTGACCATTCGACAGCGGCGCCCTTCAGGACTTGCGGCGCCTGCTGCCGCTTCTGGAGGAGCTCCCCGCTGCGGAGCACCGGCTTCCAGCGGATGTGCTCCGGTCGGTGATGGGTCACCTCGTCGGCGTTGATCGCCTGCAACACGGTGATGTTGAGCAGCGGCGTAGGCCCGCGCGGCAGGAAGAGCGCATCCCCGACCTCGCGACGGAGCTCCGCGAGGGCCTTCTCGTCGTTGAAGCCAACGCCCCTGACCCGCACCACGAACTTCTTGGGCCCATCGAACTCCACCTCGACCTCTCGCCGGGGCGGTAGTTGCGCGAACTCGGCGATGGGGTGGGAGAGCTCGAGGTCCTTCACCGCATGGACCTGCAGCCGCGTCAGCCCGAGCTGGACGAAGGGGAAGTAGACGCCCTTCGGATCAATGTGGAGGTCGCAGTAGTGGCCTTCGTCGCCGGCCTGCGGGGCCATGGGGTGGTAGCCGAGGATCGTGACCGGCAGCTCGGCGGGTTCCTCGGGCGGCGCTCCCGGAGCGCCGGGGTCGGCGAGCCTCAGGGGGAAGGTGGCGGGGCCGAAGCTCGGGCGTCGCGCATCCTTGGGGTCCTTGGGGATGAAGTCCTCCGCACGGAGAAGTCCGTCCGAGGCGCCCGAATGGTGGATAGGATCGGCCCCGCACCGGCTCACGAACTGGTCGAAGCGACCGATCCCGTCGAGTTGGCAGACCGGTTCCTGGAAGAGCGGCCTGCCGCCGAGGATCGGCAGGATCACGCCCAGCATCTCGCCCTCGCCCGAGGCGAACCAGTTTCGCTTCAAGTAGATTCGCAGGCCGGTCTCGCGGGTGAAGACCACGCGTCGCGCGCTCTTGACCGCCTTCTTCCACCGGAAGATCGGCAGCACCCGCTCCACCTCCGGCGGCGGCGGTCGGAAGGTGCAGGTGGTCCAGACCTCGGACTTGAACGGCGTGGGCGCGGAGGGCAGGTCGAGCTGGGCGTCGCTCAGCCCGGGATAGTGGCCAGTCCACCGCGAGTTCGCCACAAGGCTGACGTCGAGCCGCCGCGCCTTGCCATTGGCGAAGCTGAACGAAAGCTCGCGGTAGGGCGGCGGTGAGGGTCTGGCGGTTTCGGGATAGGCGTGGGCGTCATCCTTCAGGAAGCTCACCGGCTGGCCGAAGAGCCGGCGCCGGACGGGCTCCGCTTCCAGGGTGAAGAGGCGCGCATTGTTGGTCATAGGCTGATAGCGCCATGAGCCGTCATCCGCCTGCACATAACGTTCGGGACTGTGCTCGACCCAGCTGGCCTCGCAGCGCAGCTTCCCCGTCGTCAGGCGATCGGTGAGCGCCTCCCCCACGAAGAAGGTGGTGGAGCCGCCGGCCTCGCTCGGCCAGGCGTAGAGCTTCTCCGGATCCTGCCGCGCCACGTAGGAGGGCCAGGTTTCCTTCTCCGGCCCGGGCGCGGTGGAGTCCCTCGAGCTCGGCTGGACCGTGAGGGTGACGGCATGAAGCGTCGGCCCGGCGATCGTCTTGCCGGGCCGGAACGCATCGGGCTTGTCCACGTCGTCGAACCGCGGGGCTTCCAAGGGCCGCGGCACCGTGTGCGCCACATTGAGGCGGTGCTGGTGCTGGTAGATCGCCACCGGCCCCTGGCGCTGCACGCAGGCCAGGGCCGCATCCGGGTCGGCGTCGGCGAGGGCCAAGGCCGAAGGGCCGATCAGCCGGCCCTTGCCGGCGGCCGCCACGCGCCTGAGAGCGCCGTCGGGCACGGCGTGCTCGCGCCGCATTCGGTCGGCGTCCGTTTCCGCCCAAAGCTCCAGTTGCGCCGTTTCCCCGGGCGCAAGTTCGACCTGCAACTTGCGCAGCACCACGGGACGGCGGGACGGCTCCGCGTAGACCTGCGCCACGCCGCCTGGCTTTACGCGTCCGCGCTTCCCCTTGAGCGCGGCCGCGGTGCGGCCGACGAGTTCGAGATAGACGGGCTCCGCCGCGGAGGGGGCGTTGCTCGCGTCGTCGTCGCGCCAGAACGGGACGCCGTCTCCGCTCGACTCGAAGCCGGATGCGTCCTCGCCGTCCACCAGACGGGCCCGGAGGATACGCGCCAACGGATCGGCGTAGCGCGGGCGCGCGGGCGGGCAGCAGCGGTCGTCGAGGACCAGCACCGCCCCGCGGCTGCGCTCGTCGTCTTCCGAGCCTGTGGCGATCTTGCCAAGGTCATAGAGTTCGCCCGGCCGGCCGTCCGGGCATCTCGGCTTCGGCAGCGTCGGGAAGCCCCAGCCGCCCCGGCGCGCCACGGGGAATTCCCCCGTGAAGGGGTTCAGCATGGCCATGACCCGGGTGTTGGCCAGGCTGCCGGGCGGCGTGTCGACGGTGTTCAGGGCGTCGAAGGCGCCGTGCTGCTCGCTCAGGTGGAACGGCACGCTCGGCGGGGTCACGAAGCGCCGGGTCTGGTCGCCCACGCGATGGACCACCAGGTCCTCGAGGGACTCGCCGTACGGCATGGCCGCGCTCTCGACGAGTTCCTCGTCGTCCCAGGCGAGGAGCACATCGGGCGCGCGCACCGCCTCATGCCGCTGGTAGAGATATGCGGTGTCGCCCCCGGCGCCGAGCCAGAGACGCTCGGCGGCGTAGCGGCGCTCGGCGTCCGGCAGGTCCAGGCCGCAGCCGTTGGTGAGCACGGCCCGGGCGCCGAACACATAGCTTCGCCCGGCCCGCAGCGGCGGCGGGTATCGCGCGGGGTCGGCGGGCAGGTCGACGACGACGTCGATGGCCAGGTCGTCGGCGGGGTTCGGCCGAAGCGTCGCGCCGAGCGGCGGCTCCCCGGTCTTGGGATCGCCGTCGGCGAGGGCGGGCAGGCCCAGGGTGTCGCCCTGCCAGGCGAACAGGACGTCGTGGTGCTCGAGGATGACCTGGCCCGCGGCGTCCTCCTTCAACTGCGTCATCGGCTGGACGTAGCCGTCCTCCCGGGCGCGGCGTGAGCGGACCTCCGGGGACCTGAGGAAGTCCGCCTCGATGTCGCGGTGCTCCGTCGTCGCCTGGCCGTTCTGCTCGGTTGGCCGGAAGTAGCCCACCTCGCGGCCGACCAGGCTGCGCCACCGGCCGGTCAGGTCCGTCGATGTCCGCTTGAGAACCGCGGCGTCGATCCGATAGCCCTGCACCAGGTCTTCGATGTCCCGGATCTGCGCCCAGCGCTGGTCGCCCGTCGCGGTGGCGTTGTGCGCGACGATGTCGGCGATCTTCTGCTGACGGTCACCTCAGCGCGCCTCTGCTCTGCGGGCGGCCGAGGCGACCGGCGCAGCAGATCTCCGAACCCTGCAGCGCTGGCTTGCGGAGTATGAGCGGCATGGGC
>Ga0065721_10049952_pt1 | contig 24935 bp, 28 predicted proteins | sample Mesricmetagenome_FD_59108 | JGI IMG/M metagenome (GOLD analysis project Ga0065721, IMG submission 59108) | Mesophilic microbial community from rice straw/compost enrichment Sample: eDNA_1 v2 (version 2) | ecosystem: Engineered > Solid waste > Grass > Composting > Bioreactor | place: USA: Davis... | reverse complement strand
TCTGCCTCTTGCATCGTTCCGTCTTTGCCATTAGACACGGCGTCGCCTGAAGGGGTTTAGCTCAGTTGGTAGAGCATCGGTCTCCAAAACCGAGGGTCGTGGGTTCGAGTCCCCCAGCCCCTGCCAGGCATCTCATTGAAATCATTGCTTATTCTACGCCTTTTTTCGGATTGGCGCTACCCGGTTTACCATTTTCCAACCGAGGTTTGCCAGAGTTGTTCGCCTTCTGGACCGTTTCCAGCATAGCGATTTTCTTGCCTTCGAGCTTGGCTCGGCGAGAATAATGCCGGGGCATCGCCACCGAATCTTGGCCTAATTGCAGCCCGATATCGCGATCTTCCCACCCATCCTCCAATAAATTCGTTGCCACGGTATGCCTTGTGCCGTGGAAGGTGAGGTCAGGGCCAATGTGCCCCGCCTTCTCCGCTTTGGCCTTCCATGCCCGCCAAGATGCGCGAAAGCCGCTGCCCGTCCATGGCTTGCCTCTGGAGTTTACGACAAGGGTGGTCGCCTCGTGGTCAGGGATGGTCGCAAGGATTCGAGCAAGATCATCCGAAACGGGCTGGTCCATTAGTTTGCGGTTCTTCGATGCCCGCCATCTGAGTCGGCCGTTCGCATAGGCCTTCTTGCTCATCCGCAGAATATCACCTTGGCGGGCGCTGTGGAAAAGGCCGATGGCCACAGGCCATAGCAGATGGGGCGGCGCGTGGTTCAAGACGTAAGCCCGTTCCTCGGCGGTCCATGGCCGATTTGCTTCTTCATCCTCCTCATCGTCCACATCGGGGCTATATTCTGGCTTCGGCCTTTGTGCGCGCTCAACCTTGGCCGCCTCATTGGCGGGCACGAATCCCTTTTCAACCCCATACTGCAGAACCGCCTTTAGGGTGGTGATGACCTGGTTGGCGAACTTGTATTCGTGGGCCAGCTTGGCCTTGTCGCGAAGCTGAGCGATTTCAGGCGCCACAATATCGACTAGGGGCGTGTCCAGGCCGTCATTGCCAAACCATTTGAACACACGCTCGTAGTCAGCCCTTGTGCGCTCCCTGAGGCCGCCCCAGTGGTCGCTATGGGTCTTGTACTCGACAGCGAGAAGCCGGAGGGTTCCGGGTTGAGGCTCCTTGGCTTTGTGCAGATTGTCCAGCCGGGCGACTTCGGCGGCCAAAGCGGCGCCGCTGAGATGGCCGGGGATCGGGGTCATGGAAGCGCGATGATACATGCGCTTTTTGCCATGGCGATCCGTAAACCGCTTAATGCCTTTGATCCGGGCTATCATTTCCTGCTCGTTCTGCGAAGCTGCGCTTACGAGGAACCGGATTGCTCAACTGGTCAAGCCATGTATCGAGCTGGCGCTGATCGTACAGGAGCTTTGACCCAATCCGAACTGGAGCAACGGGGACTGCGGCAGAGAAGCCAGCCCCGCTTTCAAAGCCGCAATAATTGGCCGCCTCTGCTTTTGTGAGCATCCTGCGGGTAGGCGAAGATAGGGCAGCCATCACTTCCCCTCCTTGGCGGCGCGGGCATCAATGCCTTCCTGAGCCAGAATGCACAGGGCAAGGATCATATCGGGATCGGACTGAACCTTTGGCTGCTTCGCGCGATATGCGGCGTCCGTGATCATCACGACCTCGCCCAGCCCGCCGGTCCTCAGGTAGTCGATGACGAACGCGATATCCTTCGGCAGATTGTCGTTTGCGCGCTCAGGCTTCATTCCCGCCTCCCTGAGATAGAGCGGCGCTGACACGGCGCAGGTCTCTGACGATAAAATCGGCAACGCCGAGATCAGGGAAATCCGCGAGCGCATAGACGGCATTGTCAGGGACGCCTGCGGCAAGTTCTTTCGCCTCGTCAGCAAACGGTCTCAGCGCCTCCTCAAGGGCTTTGATGCGGGCCTCTGCGCGTTCCTTCTCGGCAATGGCGTCTAGGGCGACTTTGGACGCCGCGCCACGGCTCAATTCTAGCCGTTCCGTACTGATCTTATCCATGGTTGTTCTCCTTCCGGCGAAGCGTGTTCGCGGACTTCATGGGCCTGGAAGGCCATTGGTGGTTGGGATTGCTCGGCACCTTCGCCCGCTGCGCGCGAGGCTTCCGGGGCGGCGTAGGGCGCTCGCTGGCAGGCGTTTCGGCATCGAGCGGGACAATCACCAGTCCGGACAGAACAAGGCTCACAAGCGTCTCGCAGAGAGCCCTGAGCGCATCCCCGGTGTACTGGGAACGGTTCTTGCCGGTGTCGTATTCCGTGTGACATGACGAGCAGGCCGGGAAGCCCAGAATGTCATGGGTCTTCATGCCCATGCCTTTGCCAAAGCCGTTGAGGTGAGCCCATACGGTCGTGGCCGGGTCATTGTTGCAGATACCGGGCAGGCGCAGAGCGCATTGGGCGCCCTTGGCGCTGCGCAGTATCTTCTTGCTGCGGATCATAGCCCGGCCCCACGCATGAGGAGGTCGGTCGTGTCGAGGCCAAACGCGGTTGAGAACAGGCTGCCCGGCGTGCCTTCGATGAAGAAGGTTTTCTCGCAGGCGCCACACTTCAGCTTGCCTCTCGGTTGCTGGCCTTTGCGGCCGCGCAGGACATGCCACCAGTCGTCATAGCCCATGTGGCCACAGCGGGGGCATTGGGGCTCGGACCCATAGCGTAGAAGTTGACGAGCCTTGACCTTCATCGTCCCGCCCTCCGCTTCGGCAGCGATACAGCCATAGGCTTGCGAGAACGGGCGAAGGCCACGGCTTGGGCTATCGATATGGGTTTCCCCATTTCGGGCGTGGTGGGGCACTTCTGGGGCTTGGTGGCAATGATGAGCATCATGCCGCCCTTCCTGCATTGAGGCCGGCATAGCGCAGGTCCTCGGGGACGGAGAGTTCGATGCCCTGCTCGGAAAAGTGCCGGTGCATGGCGTCCAGAAAGGCCGTCATCTGCTTCGTCGTCATGCGGGAGGTCACCGGGAAGGCAATCGGCTCCATCATGCAGCGGATCTTGGTTTCGTACGGCAGCGGCTTGATCGTCGTGTCGTATGCCTGCTTGAAGGCCTCGTCCTCGTTGCGGAGCAGGGGGACGCCGATCTCCAGCTTGCAGTAAGCCCGCCACCACTCGTGGTTTTCGTCCCGGTTCTGCATTTGGATTTCTCCAATCCAGAGGTGGAACAGGCGGTTCTGCTTGCTGGTGCGTGCGCCGCCTTTGGCGATGCTGATCGTGAAGGGCGTCTCCTGCTTCTCAATGAAGCGAAGCAGGGACTGGCGACCGAACTCGGATTCGATGAAGCGCTGCACCATGTCAGCGCCTCAATCTCGTGGTGGGGCAAAGGGTATGGAATCCCCGTCATCGCCGCCCATGTTGCCGCCGCCGCTATAGCCTCCACTTTGCCGGGACTGGCCGCCGCCGGATGGTTGCCGCCCGCCGTTGTCATCGCGGGGCTTGGGCGGGAACAGGACGAAGTTGAACATGCCATCCACCGGAGCGGGCATGGCTTCCATCTTAACGGACCAACCGCCGTTCTTGGTGGCGAAGGCCACCCCCACCTTGGTGTATGCGGTCTTGGTTTCATTGCCCGCCTGGTATTCGCGGGTCAAAAGCACGTCGAGACGTTCGGCCATTATGCGGCGCTCCGTTCATCAAAAGGGGTGTCGGTGGCGGGCTCAAGCTCCGCCTTCTTGGTGTCGTATGCGGCCTTGAGGCGTCCGCGGGCATCGGCATCTCCGATTGCCTTCCATGCCTTCTCGAACGCGGTCTTGAGCGCGTCGGCATTGGTTGCAGCCTTGATGCTGGACATGTGCGCCGTGACAGAGGCCTCGAACTGGCGCTGCTGTTCTTCGTCCACGACGTTCTTCTGGTCCTTGTCGTAAAGAGCCAGGCCGAAGGGGTTGCCGAAGGTCATCAGGGCGCGCTTCATGGCGTCCGTCTCGGCTTCCTTGACCCCCTATCGGCATCCAATATTGACCCCCTGATGATGATTGTGGGGGCGGGCCGGACGCCGGAGCTGGTCAGGGTTGCGCAGGCGTTCGGCCCGCGAGGCGAGATGGTCAGGCTCTGTTCTTGAAGCGCCAGCTATCGTTTCCGGTCTCGACGATATCGCAGTGGTGGGTCAGTCGGTCGAGCAGTGCTGTGGTCATTTTGGCATCGCCGAAGACCGAGGGCCATTCCCCGAAGGTGAGATTGGTGGTGACGATGACCGAGGTCTGCTCATAGAGGCGGCTGACCAGGTGGAAGAGCAGTTGGCCGCCTGACTGGGCGAAGGGCAGATAGCCCAGTTCATCGAGGATGATGAAGTCCTTGCGGCCCATATACTCGGCCAGACGGCCTTGCTTGCCAGCCCGGGTCTCGGTCTCGAGCCTGTTGACCAGATCGACGACGTTGAAGAAGCGGCCCCGCGCACCATTGCGGATACAGGCCCGAGCAATGGCGATGGCCAGATGGGTCTTGCCTGTTCCGGTACCCCCGACCAGCACGATGTTGCGCTGGGTGGTCAGGAAGTTGCCAACGGCTAGGTCGCGCACCAGGGTCTCGTTGATGCCGGTATCATCGAACACGAAGTCATCCACGTCCTTGGCCAGGGGGAGCTTTGCGATGGTCATCTGGTATTTGATGGACCGTGCCTGCTTCTCGGCAATCTCGGAGGTGAGCAGGTCCGAGACGATCCGTTCGGGTTGATGTTCGCGCTTGATGGCTGTGGCGATGATCTCGTCATAGGCGCTCTTCATGCCGTAAAGCTTGAGCGCGTTCATCGTGGCCAGGATCTCGGAGCGTTCCATCATATTGCCCTCCTCAGGCTGTCATAGCGGGAACAATCGGCCGTTGGCTCGATGCGGAGCCGGAGGGCCTGTGGGGTATTGAGGATGGTGACCGGGCTGCGCGGTTCGCGTTGCCGGGCCAGGATATTGAGCACGATATCGGCGGAACAGACCCCCTCGCGCACCGCTTCTGCGCAGGCCGCCTCGACCACGGGCAGACCATCGCTGAGCACGGCGGTGAGGATGCTCACCATCTGCCGGTCGCCATCGTCTGCAGAGCGCAGCCGGCGCCGGATCTTCTCGATGCTGACCGGCAGCACCCAGTTCTTGAACGGAGCGCCATTGCGCCAGGCACCGGGCTTGCGGGCCAGCACCGGCACGTAATGCCAGGGATCGTAGATGGTCTGGTCGCGCCCGAAGGAACGGGCATGCTCACCCACCACGAGGCCATCCTGGCGCAGCTCGATGCGGTCAGCATAGGCCCGGATCTCGACCGGACGACCGACGGCATGAGCCGCGACCGAGTATCTGTTGTTGTCGAACCGCACCAGGCAGGTCTTGCTGACCGAGGCGGTCACGGCATGGAAGCCGTCGAAGGCGCCGGTATAGGGCACCAGACTGGGGCGTTCGGCTTCGAACACCTCCCAGATGGTCCGATCGCGGAACTCGGGATGCCGGTGTGCCCGGGCATAGGCAATGGTCTTGTCCAGCAGCCAGGCATTGAGCTCGTCATAGCTCCGGAACCGCAGACGCGGCGTGAAGAAGCGTTCCCGCACCAGGCCGACCTGGTTCTCGACCTGACCCTTCTCCCAACCGGAGGCCGGTGTGCAAGCGACGGGGTCAACCAGATGATGGCCGCACATCTGCAGGAAGCGCCGATTATAGGCCCGCTCCTTGCCCACGAAGATGGTCTCGACCGCCGTCTTCATGTTGTCGTAGATGCCGCGCGTGCAGGTGCCCTTGAAGAAGGCAAACGCCCGATCGTGGGCGTCGAACACCATCTCCTGGGTCTCGCGCGGATAGGCTCGAACGAACATCATCCGGCTATGGCAAAGCCGCACATGGGCAACCTTGATCGTCACCGTCGTGCCGTTGAGCAGCACGATCTCGTGGCTCCAGTCGAACTGGTAGGCTTCTCCGGGCGTAAAACTCAGCGGCACAAACGCCGAGGCGACACTGGCCGAGCGATCCCGGCTCCAGTTCCGGGCGTAGCGCCGCACCGCATCATAGCTCCCCTCGTAACCGAGGCTCGCCAGTTCCTCAAAGACCCGGATCAGCGTCAGCCGCTCGCGTGCCGCCTTCCCTTCGTTGGCCAGCAGCAGCCGGTCCAGCTCAGCCTGCCACGGGCCGATCCGCGGCAGCGGCTGCTTCTCACGTTCATAGGAAAAGCTCGTCTCGCCCGACCGGATGATCTTGCGCACTGTGTTACGCGCAACATGCAGTTCCCGCTCGATCTGTTTGATGGACTTGCCTTGCACAAAATATGCCCGACGAACCCGTGCAATCGTATCCACGCCCTTCATCCCCCAACCGCCCGTCAAATCCAAAACAGGCAGTCTGATCAACAAATCCAGGGGGTCAAAATTAGATGCCGATTACCCCCATAACGGGGTCAATTTTGCACGCCGAAACACAGGCAGTGGTCGGTTCAATGCCGAACCTGCGCAACCCAGATGGCAATCGGGTCGTGTTTTCGTGGGGCGTGCGCAACACCCCCGCTGAACAAGCCCTTCGCCAGCACGCAGCTGGGCTCGTGGACGGCCTTGTGGGTGTCGCCACTGGCATGCGGCTCAAGCTCGTGCCGCTGGAAACGCCACCGGAAATCGCAGTGGTCTATATCGGCCAGCTCATGGTCGTGCCGATGGACATCCCTGTCGGCCACACACCGCTGATTGATGGGAGGGTAACGCGCACGGCGGCGGGCAATTCCGAGGCAGGGGATTATCTGGGCTCAATCGTCCTGAGCCAGAAGCTCAGTTCGTCGGTGTCGTTTCAGTACCTCGATGACGAATGGTACCGCCAGACCATGCGGCCGTTTGTGCAGCGGGGCAGGGGCACGCCGTTCTTTTTCTCAGGGTTCCCCGAAAGCCATCCCCGCGAGGCGGGCTTTGCCTGGCTGACCAGTGATCCGCGTCCGGACTTTATCGGCTCTGAATGGGTCAATATCTCCTTCGATATGGGCGGCATCGTCACATGAGAAAGCGCTTGCAGTTCATCGAAATCGATGTGCCGGTCTGCTCGCTTTCATATGGTATTGCGCCGTGCATCGCGGCCATTGGCGTTACCGGCGATGCGCAGTGCTTCAATACGAAACGCACCTGTCAGTCGAAGGCCAACTATGCCGAAACGCTTGTGACACTGCGCTTTGCCGTGGACGTTGGCGAATATCTGCCGAAGTCGATCCCGTGCATTCCGAACATCATGGATCACAGCGACATCAGTTTCACCGCTGGCGAAATCTCGCTGGGCAAGAATCTTGGCACGCGCTCCAGTCTAAAAGTTGTCTTCCGCGACCATCCACATTCTGACGCCGGGGCAGGGTATGACCCTTACTGGCGCGAACGAGGTATTGATCCGTTCAAACTCGGATCCCATTGGGGCAAGTTCCGCGCCCGCCAGCCGTTCTTGCAGGGCCGCAATCTGCGTTGGATTCAGGGCTTTGCAGGCCAAGAACTGGCCGAAATGGAAACGCGGCACTTTTTCATCGAAAACTTCGATGGCCCCGGCCTCGATGGGATCTATTCCATCACGGCCAAGGATATTTTGAAATTCTTGGACGATGACCGCGCCCTTGCACCGCGACCCAACAATGGCGAGTTGGACACGCTGGAGCTTGGCGCTTCTGATGTCGCCGCGCAGCTTTTCCCGGTCGGGATTGGCGATGCGGAATATGCAGCAGGCGGCTGGCTCGCCATCGGCGGTGCCGAGGTGGTGGAGTTCACCCGTACCGGAGACACGCTAACCATCGTTCGCGCTCGTCTGGGGACAGAAGCTGTCGAACATGAGAGGGGCGACCGGGTTCAAGCCGTTCTGCGCTTCGAGCAGCAGCGGGTTTCAGACATTCTCAATGCGCTGCTGACCCAGTATTGCGGCATTGATCCTTCGCTGATTCCGCTCGATGCCTGGCATGATGAGGACGACGCCTATATCGGGCGGCTCTACACAGGCAGCATTGCTGAACCGACTTCTGTTCGCAAACTGGTCAATGAGTTGATCGAAGAAGTCGGGCTCGCCATTTGGTGGGACGACATTCGCCGGTTGGTGCAGTTGCAGGCCATTCGCCGCGTGCAGCCTAGCGCCGACAAGCTGACGCCGAACAATGTGGATGAAGGGTCGCTCTCAATCGCAGAGCAGCCCACCAAGCGCATTTCCGAAATGCTGGTGGCCTATGGGCTGCGCAGTCCACTTCACCCGCTCAATGACTTCACTAGCTATCGGGAGGCACGGTTCCTGCGCTCTGGGGAAGCCGAGGAGGACCATGGGGCACCTTCCTATAGGGAAGTGCACTCACGATGGATTACACGGCTCCAGACCAATACAGCGGCGCGCGTAGGCGCTGTCCAGATCGGGCGATTCCGCGACCCCCCGCGCAAGTTCTCGTTCTCCGTCTTTCGGCAGGAGGGCGGCATTCAAATTGAGGCTGGAGGACGATACCAGCTCTCCGGCTGGCCGATGCAGGACGCTGTGGGCAACAAGGTCGACGTGCCGATCCAGGTCACGCGCCTGACCCCGCGCCCCGAGCGGTTCATGGCCGAAGCCGAAGAGATGACCTTTTCCGATCTCGATTTGGGCGATATTGGCGACCCCGATCCTCCGCCTCCGCCGGACAGCCCGCCAGAGCGGATCATTACGCTGGATAGCGGGTCGAACATCAACTTGCGGGCCATCTACAACAGTCTCTATCCCGACTTCGGCGGGGCCACGGAAGAGGATAAGCTTCCAGTCACGTTCCTGCTTCCGAGCGGGCGTCGCATTCACTCAGAATCGGCGGGAACTCCAGCAGTTGTCACCGGAAATTGGCCGACCAACCTCGTCACCCTCAAACTTATTAACCGAGGCCGCATCCAGGGTCGCGGCGGCAATGGTGGACGCGGCTCTATTCAGAACCCCACGTCTAATCCCGGCGCAGGACAACAGGGCGGTGCAGCCATTCAGGCCACGGTCGACCTCGACCTTGATGTTCAGGGCGGCGAGGTATGGGGTGGCGGCGGAGGCGGTGGTGGCGCTGCGGTCCGTGGCGGCGGCTTCTTCCTAACTCCAACATTGAGCCGTGGCGGCGGCGGCGGTGGTGGTGCCGGTACGCAGCCGGGTAATGGCGGCGAGGGGCCCGGCAATGCCCAGAATGGGCAAAGAGGCACCGACACCACTGGCGGTATCGGCGGCGCCTCTTGGACCAAAGAGTCATTCTACGAATTTGAGTATCTGTTCCCCGGCATTCGGGGAGGGCAGGGCGGTGGTCCCGGCCAGCCTGGTCAGACTGGTGCGGCGCAGTCTGGATCGCCCGTCATGGCTCCCGGCGTCGGTGGCGCGGCCGGACCGTCAATTCGCGGCATCGGTTTCGTGAGCATTACCGGTTCGGGATCGATCCTCGGTCCGCAGATCAGCTAACGGCGGCGCACCGCCACATCTCTCGGAGACAATTATGGTATATGCTCGTTACTCGGGCACGGCTGTGGATACGGCCGGCAATGTGTTGCCCAATGCAACGGTCGAAGTGCGCCTTGATGTGGCTGGTCGCCCCGCGCGCCAGCTCTATGCTGATCGCTCAGGCACGCAGCCGCTCGGCAATCCCATTCAGGCAGATGCGCAGGGCCGCTTCGGCTTCTATGTGCGGGGCGGAGCGTACTATCTTCGCATCTACACCGGCCCTTCGCAGGAGCCGACGCGCCAGTTCATTGATCGGCATGTGGCCATTGGCACAGCCGCTGAGATGGACGTTGAAGATCTGGCCTCGGCTTTGGAGGCTGGGACGGCACGTTTCGACACAATCGAGCAGTTGCAGGCTTTCGTTCCGCCCAACGCTCGGGTTGGCGCGAAGATCAACGCCGGGCCTGAGGCTGGCTTCTATCGCTATGACGAGGAAGCAGAGGAAGGCGAGCGCTGGGTCTTTGAGCGCACCCTGTTCGACACGCTGGCGCGCATGAACGTCACCGGTGGCACGGCAAATGCCATCGAGGCAGAGATTGCGGCGGGCGTAGATCCCGCCAACGTGGTGATGCTTCTGCTGACGCCCGAGGCGACGAACACCGGGGCAGTGACGATCAACGGCACCGACCTGGTGGCCTTTGACGGCTCGGCCCTTGAGGCTGGCTGGCTCGTGGCGGACGTGCCGGTGTTCCTGTTCGTCAATGGCGATAGTGATTATCAACTCACCAGCGACGTGCGGTACCAGATACTCGCGGACGAAATAGCGGAGACCAAGGCCGAAACCGTTGCGGCGCGCGACAAGGCAGAGCAGTGGGCCGACGAAGACGAGGACGTGCCCGTCGAAACGGGCCTGTTCTCGGCCAAGCACCATGCCATCAAGGCAGCGGCATCGGCCGATAGCGCATCTGAAGACGCTGGCACAGCCTCCACAGCGGCAGGGACGGCGACGGGGGCGGCAGAGGATGCAGTTGAGGCCAAGGAGGCTGCAGAAGCTCTCTATGGTGACCTGACCGCTGTCGAGCAGGCCAAGGACGATGCCGTAGCCGCAGCAGAGGCGAGCGGCGATGTGGTGTTCTTTGACACCAAGGCCGACGCGACCGCCGCGCTCGGGAGCCTTGCCGACCAGCAGGTTGTCCGCATCTTCGCTGACGAAAGTAAAGGCGGCGCCCAGGTCTTCTATCGCATGGAGAGCGGGTCTCTTGTCGAAAAGGTTGATACGGACGAGCGCACAGTTAGCGTGACGAATATCCGATTGGGCTCAACGGTCTCACCGGAGATGTTCGGCGCACTCGGCAACGAGGGCTTGTCGTTCACCAATGACGACATGGGGGCGTTCCAGCGAGCGGCCAATTATCTTCATAGCGTAGGCGGCGGCACTCTTCTGCTGACCAAGACCGATTACTATCTGTCGAGTTACACGGGTGCGGACGTAGACAATGCGGCCTGTTTTCAGGCGGGCATTGCAGATGCGACCGTTAGCAAGATTTGGCTCGTCCCCGCCAACGTGCGCGTCCAAGCGGTCGGTCAGACCACCCTCCATATTGAAGGCGGTTCCTCGTCTCCCTTCGGCTACTCTACCTCGGCTAACGTTTTGGTCTTCTGCGGCGAAGAAGAATTTTTGGAAGTCACAGCCGCGACAAATTCAACCCGTACGGCGACACTCCCGGACACAACCGGGCTAAGCGTCGGCCAGACGGTGAACTTGTCTCGGCGTGGCGGTATTGAGGGCGGCATACCTTACACGCCATCACAGGAGCGAGCGCCCCATCAGTTTCTTACCATTGACAGCATTGTCGCCAACACATCTGTCAAGTTTAAGGAGGCGTACATTCATGATTTTGAGGCAGCTCAGGACTTGCGCGTATGCTGGCCCAAGGACGGTGTTGCCTATCCGCGCAACGTGTTTTTCGACGGCGTAAAGTTCAAGAAGCGAACAACTAGCGGCTATGTGCTGATTTCGCGCGCTATGAATGTTGGGTTCGGGGGCGTCGAGTTTGAAGATACTGGGTTCTCGTTCGGCATGTGTCAGGAGGTCCGCGTTGGATCTTGGAAAACTCGTTCTCTTACCGAGAATACCACCGGCGCTCAGATGACGATCGAGAGCTGTTCAGACGTGAGTATTGGAACGTTTTCTGCTGAAGGCAACGGCTCCGATAATTCACTCGGGCCGCTGTTCTTTTCCGACAATTGTAGGGATATCCACATCGGAAAATACACGGCCAATCGCTGGGACCGCACAGGCTTTGCAGCTTTCTATAGCTTCGATGGGCGTATCGATGAAATGACGTTGATAGACTGCGGAACTGCTGCTTCAGGTGTTAGTTTCGATGGTGCTCTTACAGCGGGTCAACCGGCTGTTGGGACTTACGGAAGCCGTGCGCTTGCTGAAGCGGACCTGTACAAGAAACGCAATCTGGGCGGCAATTCTCGCCTATCTATCGGCAAGCTGAAAATCGTCGGAAATGTGGCGGTTCCGGTTCGGCTGCATGATATCGACGCAGATATCGAAACCGCGTACATTGAGTTCGCAAACCCCGGCAATAACCAAGTTGCACCGTTCTTCATCGGGCAGAGTGGGGATAAGACCGCTGACGCCACATACTACCCTCTCGGGGGCGAAACGAAACTGCGAGTTAAAAGTCTGGAAATAAAGACTAAGAGCGGCGATCCTGCCATTCTGTCTAACAAGAATGGCATCAGCGGGCTGCTCTACTACTCCCAAGCAATGTTAGCCGCCGATGCTTTGGCGGGGCAAGCGTCTATTACGCTGGTCGATGCAAGTGTGGTAACTAGTTTTGCGTCCACGCCGATATATTTTATCAACCCCTCTCAGGCGGGTGCGACTGCTGCAACTAGGGTAGTTTCCAACATTGCCGGTAACGTTGTTACTTTTACTGTAAACCTGACGGAAACGCTCCCAGCCGGAACTAAAGTGTGGCTATACGCCGGGGCGAATGAGATCAACAAGGGCGTCCATCTTGACCGTGTAGTGATGGACGGCGTTGAGGTTCCCGCCCTTGGGGGCGACCAGCAGGTTTACCCGACGTTTTCAGGCGCGTCTGCGCCTTACGCTGCGTCGCTGGCGCTCGCCATTCCGACTACTGGCGATTGGCTCCTGAGCGTTCACATTCAGTCGGGCGACAAAGCGCACTCCGATCGGGTGGACTATGTCGTCACCTACGACACTACCAACGCCTCGTTCCCCTATACGGCGATTGCAGAGAGACGCGGGCCGAAGGCGCGAACGGCGGTGGCAATTGGCACGGCTACTGCGTCCGGGGGCGTGGTGACTATTCCTCTTGAGAGCTCGGCGGCAGTACGCGGCCCGCGGGTCACGTATAGATGGCGGCCTGACCGGCGTATGCTGAATTAGCGTCCTTAGCGGATCCTGCGGTTGGCCGTTGATCTTGCCCACCCCGGGGCATCACAAAAAGGTCTCGCTGGACTAAAGACAGCGTTGCTACAGCGCCGAAGACGACGCAGAAGAACCTGTCCCCGAACGGATGCGAGAAGAAGGTCACGGCGAATAGTCCGACAAATCCCACTGAGATTTGTACGGCAATTAGGCGGTCCTTTTTCTCGCCCTTCCTGGTCCAACTGTTAGCAAGGGAGGCAAGGAAAGGGACAACAAATAGGAGCGGCATGATCCAGCCCCCTAGCACCCCTTGCGAAAAGGCACTGTAGACCCACAGGCTGTGGCCGAACTCAAATGCGCCGTACCCTGTATTCTCGCGGATGATGCCAAGAGATATTATGTCTCGCACCACGCCAGGGTCATAGTAGTGGAGCGCTCCTAGGCCTCTCCCGAAGAATGTGGAGAATGCACTTTCCGTCAACAGGCGCCATTGGGTAGTATATTCGGCCAAGCGGGTGAGCCATGTCGGGTCAGCGATAGTGCTGTGCGCGGAAATGCGATCAGCCCAAATAGCGGGCAGCCCTACATTAAGGAAAGGGGCTATGATGACCGCCGCAGCGGTCAAGTTAATTTTCAGCAACAAGGCACGGTCCCTATGTCGGACCGAGAGCACCCCCAGCCACGCTAGTGCCGCCATGGCAGCTAGTGCGTATGTCCGGGTGGCCGACAGGAAAATAACGGACGCACACAACAGGAAAAAACCAAGCCACTTCAGCCTGATTTTACTAGCTAGGTACATCGAGAACCCGAGCAGGAGAACCGAACTGACCGGCGAGATTTGGTAGCGCACTTCACTAAGGGGGATGCGTTGTATGCCCACCACTTGCACGACTGCCGCAAGTACAGACGCAGCGATAGCCCAGCAGACAACGTTGAAAATAAACTCGGGAGGTTTCCCACGCCTCACCCAACGATAGGTGAGGGCCGCAGCCATAAATATCAGCAGATAGCGTAGCTCCAGCCTGAGGAAGTTGCCGTAAGGCACTCCGTTAACTGCTGCGGAAATGAAGGCGGTTGCGATGAGCAGCCCTATCAGCATCAGCCCAAATTTGGCGCGCGGGAACGCGCGAACGGCCCGCCCGGATAGCAGGTACATCGCAGCCAACCAAGAACCGAAGAGCACAGCAAGCAAAAGGGCTTGCATCAAGTCCCCACCGCCGTCTTGAGAGCGATAGTCCAGCGCCAAGGCGAAAAAGAATAGAGCTACGGTAAGCTTTTGTGACCTAGTTGGCATCCGGGACCGTCCTGCGCGGATTCTTAGGTCCACCTACCATGCCTGTATCGTCCGCACAACGGTGCTCTCCAGCCGCGCGCTGACCCGATTACCACCCCATCCAACACATCGCGGCGGTCCATCTGGGCCGCCTCTTTGTTTCTCAACACATCAATGGAGGCCGATATGGCCAATACCGGCAAGGTCTATAAGACCTGGCAGCAATTCCCCATGTCCGAATGGCGCTGGCCGAACTTCTCCCCGCAGGAACTTGCCAGCAAGCGGGAAGGGGAGCTGATGATTGATGAGGATGCGCTCGATAAGCTCCAGAAGCTCCGCAACATCCTTGGCAAGCCGCTGGTCGTTACGAGCGCCTACCGCTCCGAGGCTCACAACCGAAAGGTTGGCGGCGCACCGAATAGCCAGCACCGCAAAGCGAAGGCGTTCGATATCGTGATGGCCAACCACGACCCCGCCCATTTCGAGAGCGCGGCAAAGGCCGTTGGTTTCACCGGCATCGGTCATTATCCGAAGTCTGGCTTCATGCACATTGACACCGGCCCGGCCCGCCGCTGGAACGATGGCAGCGACTTTCCGAAGGCTGCAACAGCCACGCCGAACTTTCAGCCGGAGCCTAAGCGCGAGACGATCAAGGACATCATCACCAAGCCCGAGGTGCTGACCGGCGCCGGCGGCGTTCTGACCGGGGCAGGGGCTATCTCCCAAGGTTCGGGTCCGGTGCAATTCGCCCTGGGCATTGTGCTGGTCATTGTCGTCTGCGCATTCATCGCATGGATGGTCAGCAAGGCGCTCTCAGGGCCGAAAGAGGTCTGATCCATGCTCTCCAAGTTCAAGACGTTCGCGGCCCTTTGCGGGGCCTTTTTTGTGGCCGTGGTAATTGCGTTCCTGAAGGGGCGCAAGGCCGGGGTCGACCATATCGAGGCGGAGCAGTCAGCCCGCCGCGTTCAATCCATGAAAGACCGAAGGGCGGTTGACGATGACGTTCAAAACCTTGGCAACAATGATGTTGATCAGCGGCTTAATCGCTGGATGCGCGACGACGAGCGGTGATTTCTGCGACGCCGCATCGCCCATCCGGCCATCAATTCAGGATCAGATGACGGGCGGTACAAAGCGCCAAATACTTGCTCACAACGAATACGGCGCTCGCGCCTGCCGGTGGAATTGACCCATGACCGACCCCATTCAGACCTTCTTCGGCATCAAGGTCACAACCTTGGTCGCGTCCTTCATTATGGCCCTACTGGCGGTGCTGCTCGACATAAGGCGGCACAGCTTTGTTACAGGCGTGCTGGCGGTGTTCTGCGGCATGGCGGTTGCTGTTCTGGCGACCGATCCAATCGTGGCCAACCTCAACCTCCCTGGCGACTGGTCACATGCCGTTGCAGGGGTGCTGGGCATCTCTGGCCGGAACCTTGTGATTTGGGTGGGGCTGGTCAGCAAAGACCCACTGGCAGCGTGGAACCGCTGGCGTGGCAATGAGCCGAAGAAGGACGCCTAGTAGATGGCGGTCTATGCGGGCGAAACACTTGTGAACGCGATCCGCCACTGGCTGCGCATTCCGTAGCTTGTTCTCTTTCTGTTCTGATTATAAGACTCGGAACCTTGCGAGATAGCGAGGTTCAAAATGTCAGGCATGGGCCACAATCACGAAGCCCCATACACGGTAGAGCAGGCCACTCTGCTCACCTTGCTTCAGAACAAGGGTTTTTGGCCACCGAGCTTTGGCACAAGGAACGAAAAGCTCGCATGGCTGGAGCAGAATCGTTGGCGCGTCGATCCGGACGCCAAGCGGCCAGAGCCAAAGGAATAGCCACGGTTACAGGCGGTGTTTCCGCCTAGTTGCACCAGAATTCGGGCCCGTTTGGCCAACGGCGTGCCAGCCCTTCGGAGACGAGTATATCGCCAACGTCCCGGCCATTTATTCGGAGCGTGCCGAGATTGCGCCCATACCGTCCACAGCGACACCTTCATCGGTCACGATGGCTTCAGTATCTTTGGCGCGGGCGGCGGCCACGACACGGCGCATATGGGCGGAGGTATCGACCTGTTGGCCGTGAACGGGATGCCAGCAGATTTCACCATTGACCTTTCTGCCGGTGTCGTCGCCAACGCTGCGGCGGGATCCAGCGTGACCTTCAGCGGCGTGGAGCTGCTGACCTTCATCCATGGCATGACAAATGTGGTCATGGAGTTGATTGAACACACTGGCTTCAATGACTTTGCGTCGGGCAACCTCACTGAGGACCTTCTTGCGGTGGATACTACCACAGGCGCACTGAGATACTGGGACCTCCATCTCTCTGCGCCCGTCTATCTTACGACATTGGGCAACCGCGAGGTGATCGGCATCGGCAATCTCAACGCCGATGTCAGCGACGATGTGATTTATCGCACAAACACGGGTTGGTACGGCTTCATTGACGCCAATGGCGGCAACAACAACATCGGGTTCCGCAATGGCCAGAGCCTTGCGGCAATTGGCGATATAAACGGTGATGGCCGAGACGATCTGATCTTCGAAAACGATGCGACCGGCTTTTTCTCCTATGTGCGGGGCGGGGACCTCGCCAGCGTCAATATCGGCTCGCGCGCGGGGTCCACACTAGTGGCCACGGGGGACTTCAACGGCGATGGCAAGACCGACCTGCTGTTCAGGAACGACAGCAGCGGCTGGTTGTCCTATGCGCGGGGTGGTGATCTGGCCAATGTCAATGTGGGCTTCCGTACCGGCCAGGAGATGCTGGCGGTCGGCGACTTTGACGGGGATGGGCGCGACGATGTGCTCTTCCGCAGCACGACCTCGGGCTGGATGTCCTATGCCAAGAGCGGCAACGGCGCGAACGTCAATTTGGGATACCGCGACGGTCAGGAACTGCTCGGGGTGGGCGACTTCAATGGCGACGGCACCACGGATTTGTTGTTCCGCAAGACCTCCAGCGGCTGGTTGTCCTTCATGGAGGGCGATACCGGCGCCAATACGAATATCGGTTTTGTGAACAACAAGACGCTCGTGAGCATCGGCGATTATGATGGGGACGGGATCGACGATCTGCTCTTCCAGCACAACACGACCAAGGTCGTCGAAATCATGTCCGGCGCGAACCCGTCCAACATCACGACGCTGGGCAATTTTAACGGCCAGCAGATCCTGTCCGGGGACTTCGGCACCAATATGGGCGACGACATATTCATCGCCTGAGCTTCTGCTTCTAGGGGAGGGTGGTGCCTGGCGCCTCCCTTCCACCTTTGCAAGGGCCAGACTGCAAAGGCCCGACGCCAGCCCCCGGTTGGGGTTGGGAGTGCATGGGACCGGGGACTGACTTTGGAGGTCGCAGGAGGCAAATCCTGCTGATCTGAAACGTCGGGACGCCCCAAAGGTTGCAACTCCGCAAAGGTGAGCGGGGCAAGGCCAGCGGGAAACCTGAGGTTCGGGTTACTCTGCGGCGGCGGGCAAGGCGGCGGTACGCCGTGCCTTGAGCCTGTTCAGCTGATGGGCCGCATGCGCCAGCAGGGCAGTGCGTGTCTGCTCGTGCGGAACGAAGCCACAGTCCGCCTTTACCGGCAGATCGAGTTCGTACACGGTTTGATTGCCCAAGACATTTTCACGCACGCGCACGCGCACAGCCCCCGTCATCCGGCCCTTGATGGTCCTGTGCGGGCCGAAATGGAGCAACTGGCAGGCGACAACCTCGAATGACATGGCTCCCTCCATGAGCGCTGCCACATTCCGGGCGTCTTTATCCAACGCCAACATGCGGGCCCGCGCAAGCAAATTAGAGCGTGTTTTGCACTTATGCTTTACAACCGGCACAATTCGGAGGGTGCGTGAGGGTTGATGATTCTCTTTTCGGCCTGTTGCATTCCTCTGGCAAAGCCTCTAGATAGCCGGTCTCTAGCCGTGCGGGATTCCTGCGCGGCCTTTGGTTTTGCACCAAGATACCCGAGTTGATTTGCCCATGGCCCGCACGAACCCAATCCAGTTTTTCCAGCAGGTTCGCTCGGAAGTCAGCAAGGTCACCTGGCCGGGCCGGAACGAGATCGTGATTTCCACGATCATGGTCCTGGTTCTGGTCATTCTGGCCAGCCTGTTCTTTCTCGCGGCCGACCAGGTCATTTCCTGGCTCGTGTCCTTGATGCTGTCGATCCGCTGATCCGGATCAATCTTTAGCTAGTTGGGAGCGGCGACCCTCTTATGGCCAAGCGCTGGTACATCGTTCAGGCGTATTCGAACTTCGAGCGCAAGGTGGCGGAAGACATCCGCCTCAAGGTTGCGCAGAAGAAGCTCGAGCACCTGTTTGAGGACGTGATCGTGCCGACCGAAAAGGTCGTGGAGATCCGCCGTGGCCGCAAGGTGGATACCGAGCGCAAGTTCTTTCCGGGCTATGTCCTGGTGAAGATGGACATGACCGACGAGGCATTCCATCTCATCAAGAACACGCCCAAGGTCACCGGTTTCCTCGGCGCGGACAACAAGCCCATGCCGATTTCGGAGAGCGAGGCCATGTCCATCCTGCAGCAGGTGCAGGAAGGCGTGGATCATCCCAAGCCCTCCGTCAGCTTCGAAGTGGGTGAGAGCGTTCGTGTGTCGGACGGTCCGTTCGCCAGCTTCAACGGCATCGTCGAAGAGGTGGACGAAGAGCGGTCCCGCCTCAAGGTCGAGGTGTCGATTTTCGGTCGCCCCACTCCGGTGGAGCTCGAATACGGTCAGGTCGAAAAGGTCTGACCCTGGAATTCCGGCGCAAGCCGGTAGCTGCCGGGTCGCCCGGCAAAATCCGTGGAAGGGGATGGCGCTTTGCCGGCGCCAGGAAACCGCACCACGGCTCAACTGCCTTCGGGCAAACAGAGGATAGAAAATGGCAAAGAAAGTCGTTGGTTATGTCAAGCTGCAGGTTCCTGCCGGCTCGGCTACCCCGTCGCCCCCGATCGGCCCGGCCCTCGGTCAGCGCGGTCTGAACATCATGGAATTCTGCAAGGCCTTCAATGCGGCCACTCAGGAGCTGGAAAAGGGCTCGCCCATTCCGGTGGTGATCACCGCCTATGCCGACAAGAGCTTCACCTTCGAGATGAAGCAGCCGCCGGTCACCTACTTCATCAAGAAGGCCGTCAACCTCAAGTCCGGCTCCAAGCTGCCGGGCAAGGAATCGGCTGGCACCATCACGCAGGCTCAGCTGCGCGAGATCGCCGAGAAGAAGATGAAGGATCTCAACGCCGACACCATCGATGCTGCTGTGTCGATGATCGCCGGCTCCGCCCGTTCCATGGGCATCCAGGTCGAGGGCTGATATAAATGGCAAAGATCGCAAAGAAGGTCGCCGCTGCTCGTGAAGGCATCGACCGCAACAAGCTGTATGCTCTCGAAGAAGCCATCAAGCTGGTGAAGTCGAAGGCTTCGGCCAAGTTTGACGAAACCGTCGAGATCGCGATGAACCTGGGCGTTGACCCGCGTCATGCCGACCAGATGGTTCGTGGCGTCGTGTCGCTGCCGAACGGCACCGGCAAGACCGTTCGCGTGGCCGTGTTCGCCCGTGGCGCCAAGGCTGACGAAGCCACCGCTGCCGGTGCAGACATTGTCGGCGCTGAAGACCTGCTGGAAACCATCCAGGGCGGCAAGCTCGATTTCGATCGCTGCATTGCCACCCCGGACATGATGCCGCTGGTCGGTCGCCTCGGTAAGATCCTGGGCCCGCGCAACCTGATGCCGAACCCCAAGGTCGGCACCGTGACCATGGACGTCAAGGGTGCTGTCGCCGCTGCCAAGGGCGGTGCCGTCGAGTATCGCGTCGAGAAGGCCGGTATCATCCACGCCGGTGTTGGCAAGGTGTCGTTCTCCGAAGAAGCTCTCATCGAGAACATCAAGGCCTTCACCGACGCCGTCGTGAAGTCCAAGCCTGCTGGCGCCAAGGGCACCTACGTCAAGAAGGTCGCCGTGTCGTCCACCATGGGCCCCGGCGTCCACGTCGAGCCGAACACGGCGCTCTAATTCTGAAATTCCGGGCGGTTCGCCGCCCGGTTTCGCCGCCTCTTCATGGGGCTGCGTTAAGTCCTGTCCGAGACTGCCGGCCGGCATCATGCCGTTAATTCCTTTCGGAGCCAGCAATAGACGGGGTGAGACCCAATTCCGGGCCGAATGGCCCACCGGGTTGAGGTTCGAACCTAAGCCAGTTGCCCCTCGGGGCGCTCGGTTGGCAGGCACTAACCGTTGTTCCCCGGCTCGTGAGGGCAGGGGGCAGCAATTGGCAATGGTCCCTTGGTATTCGCCCTGGGGCCAATTTGTGGAGACTAGCTTTGGAAAGAGCGGAAAAGAGTGCAGTCATTGCCTCGCTCCAGGAAGCCCTCGCGGGCGCTGGATCGATCGTGGTTGCGCACAATACCGGCCTGACCGTCGCTGCGTTCACCGATCTGCGCGTGCAGGTCAAGAAGGCTGGCGGCAAGGTCAAGGTCGCAAAGAACCGCCTTGCCAAGCTCGCTCTGAAGGAAACCGATGTCGCTGACATTTCGGACCTGTTCACCGGTCCGACCGTCATCGCCTTTGCGGAAGATCCCGTCGCTGCGCCCAAGATCGCAGCGGCCTTCGCCGAGAAGAACCAGAAGTTCGTCATTCTCGGTGGTGCCATGGGTCAGACCGCTCTGGACGCCAATGGCGTCAAGGCGCTGGCGACCATGCCGTCGCTCGACGAACTGCGCGCCAAGCTCGCAGGCCTCGTCAAGCAGCCGGCACAGAACATCGCTTCCATCCTCGTGCAGCCGGGTGCGGGCATTGCTCGCGTCCTCAAGGCTCACGCGGAAAAGAGCGAAGCGGCGTAAGGCCGTTCCAAACTACCTCAACATTCGAAACCGAACCCAAACTGGAAAGAGTATAAAATGGCTGATCTCGCCAAGCTCGTAGACGACCTCTCGGCCCTGACCGTTCTGGAAGCTTCCGAACTGTCCAAGATGCTGGAAGAAAAGTGGGGCGTTTCCGCCGCCGCTCCGGTTGCTGTTGCCGCTGCTGGCGGTGCTGCTGCTCCGGCCGCTGCCGCTGAAGAAAAGACTGAATTCGACGTGATCCTGGCCGCCTTCGGCGACAACAAGATCAACGTCATCAAGGAAGTCCGCGGCATCACCGGCCTCGGCCTGGGCGAAGCCAAGGCCCTGGTCGAAGGCGCTCCGAAGGCCGTCAAGGAAGGCGTGTCGAAGGCTGAAGCCGAGGACATCAAGAAGAAGCTGGAAGACGCCGGCGCCAAGGTCGAACTCAAGTAAGTTCGACTTCGGTCTTGATTTTTGCGGGATGGCGCTTTATGTGCCATCTCGCTTTTCCGTTTTCTACGGAACGATTCGCCTCGGCCGATTGGATGGGTCGAGGCCCCAATTTGCGGAAATATATGACGATTTTGGATGTCGCGGGCACTTGTAAGCCGCTGTTGACCTCGCCGTGGGCTATGCCGCGTGCGGGGCTTTAGTTGCTGATCACGATGCTGTGACCCGGGCCAACGGGGGGTTGGACCGGGCAGATTGCGTCATTCGACAACCCTGGAATTGACTACCAGGCATATATCCCGAGCGCCGACGGCGGATAGTCGGTTCTTTGGATATCTGCCTCCGAGACAAGCAAAAATGGAGCGTCATGCCGGCAGGTGATGGCGCGATAACCAGAAACAGGAGCTTTCATGGCTACCACGTTCAACGGCCGCCGCAAGGTTCGCAAGTCCTTCGGCTCCATCCGCGAAGTCACGGAGCTGCCCAACCTGATCGAAGTCCAGAAGGCTTCCTACGATCAGTTCCTTCAGGTCGATGAGCCCAAGGGTGGTCGACTGGAGGAGGGCCTGCAGTCCGTCTTCAAGTCGGTTTTCCCGATCACCGATTTCTCCAACACGGCAAGCCTTGAATTCGTGCGCTACGAATTCGAGCAGCCCAAGTATGACATCGACGAGTGCCGTGCGCGCGACATGACTTTCGCTGCCCCGCTCAAGGTGACGCTGCGGCTGATCGTGTTCGAGGTGGACGAAGAAACCGGCGCCCGTTCGGTCAAGGACATCAAGGAGCAGGACGTCTATATGGGCGATATGCCCTTCATGACGCCCAACGGCACTTTCGTCGTCAACGGCACCGAGCGCGTTATCGTCTCGCAGATGCACCGTTCGCCGGGTGTGTTCTTCGATCACGACAAGGGCAAGACCCATTCGTCCGGCAAGCTGCTGTTTGCCGGCCGCATCATTCCGTACCGCGGTTCCTGGCTGGACATCGAGTTCGACGCCAAGGACATCGTCTATGCGCGCATCGACCGTCGCCGCAAGATTCCGGTCACCTCGCTGCTCAAGGCTCTGGGCATGGATGCCGAGGAAATCCTCGACACCTATTACACCAAGCTGCACTACGAGAAGACCGAGAAGGGCTGGCGCGTTCCTTACGATGCCGAGAAGTGGAAGGGCGCCAAGCCGAGCCACGACCTGATCGACGCGGCGACCGGCGACGTTGTTCATGAAGGTGGCAAGAAGCTTTCGGCCCGTCAGGCCAAGAAGCTGGCCGAGAACGGCCTCACCCACCTGCTGGCGGTCGATGAAGACCTCTACGGCATGTATGTCGCCGAGGATCTGGTGAACCTTCAGACCGGTGAGATCTATGCCGAGGCCGGCGACGAGCTTGACGAGAAGCTGCTCGCTACGCTGGTCGAGAAGGGCTTCGATGAGCTGCCCATTCTCGATATCGACCACATCACCATTGGCGCCTATATCCGCAACACGCTGGCCATCGACAAGAACGAGACCCGCGAAGATGCTCTGTTCGACATCTATCGCGTGATGCGTCCTGGCGAGCCGCCGACCGTGGAAACCGCCGAGGCGATGTTCCAGTCGCTGTTCTTCGATCCCGAGCGCTATGACCTTTCCGCGGTCGGCCGCGTGAAGATGAACATGCGCCTCGAGCTCGACGCTCCGGACACCATGCGCACCCTGCGCAAGGAAGATATCGTTGAAGTCGTCCGCACGCTGGTTGACCTGCGCGATGGCCGCGGCGAAATCGACGACATCGACAACCTGGGCAACCGCCGCGTTCGCTCCGTCGGCGAACTCATGGAAAACTCCTACCGCCTTGGCCTGCTCCGCATGGAGCGCGCCATCAAGGAGCGCATGAGCTCGGTCGAGATCGACACTGTCATGCCGCAGGACCTGATCAACGCCAAGCCGGCTGCTGCAGCCGTGCGTGAGTTCTTCGGTTCGAGCCAGCTCAGCCAGTTCATGGACCAGACCAACCCGCTCTCGGAAGTGGCACACAAGCGTCGTCTTTCCGCGCTTGGGCCGGGCGGTCTCACCCGTGAGCGCGCCGGCTTTGAAGTGCGCGACGTGCACCCGACCCACTATGGCCGCATCTGCCCGATTGAGACGCCGGAAGGCCCGAATATCGGTCTGATCAACAACCTGGCCACCTATGCCCGTGTCAACAAGTACGGCTTCATCGAAACCCCGTACCGCAAGATCGTGGACGGCAAGGTCACGGACGAAGTGGTCTATCTCTCCGCCATGGAAGAGGCCAAGCACTACGTCGCGCAGGCCAACGTCAAGGTGAACCCCGATGGCACGCTGGCGGACGATCTGGTGATTGCTCGGCACGCTGGTGACAACGGCCTGACGCCGAAGGAAAACGTCGACCTGATGGACGTTTCGCCCAAGCAGATGGTCTCGGTCGCTGCTTCGCTGATCCCGTTCCTCGAGAACGACGACGCCAACCGCGCCCTGATGGGTTCGAACATGCAGAAGCAGGCTGTGCCGCTGCTGCGTGCTGAAGCTCCGTTCGTCGGTACCGGCATGGAGCAGGTCGTGGCCCGTGACTCGGGCGCCGCGATCGTGGCGAAGCGCACCGGTATCGTGGACCAGGTGGATGCCACCCGTATCGTCATTCGTGCAACGGAAGAAACCGATGCGTCGAAGTCGGGCGTGGACATCTACAACCTGATGAAGTTCCAGCGTTCGAACCAGTCGACCTGTATCAACCAGCGCCCGCTGGTCGTGGTTGGGGATCACATCAACGCAGGTGACATCATCGCCGACGGCCCGTCGACCGAACTGGGCGATCTCGCTCTCGGCCGCAACGTGCTCGTCGCCTTCATGCCCTGGAATGGCTACAACTTCGAAGACTCTATCCTTCTGAGCGAAAAGATCGCGATGCAGGACGTCTTCACCTCGATCCACATCGAGGAATATGAAGTCATGGCCCGCGACACCAAGCTTGGTCCGGAAGAAATCACCCGCGACATTCCGAACGTCTCGGAAGAAGCGCTGAAGAACCTCGACGAAGCCGGTATCGTTCACATCGGTGCCGAAGTGCAGCCGGGCGACATTCTGGTCGGCAAGATCACCCCCAAGGGTGAATCGCCGATGACGCCGGAAGAAAAGCTCCTCCGCGCCATCTTCGGTGAGAAGGCTTCGGACGTTCGTGACACCTCGCTGCGCGTTCCGCCCGGTGATGCTGGTACTGTCGTTGAAGTGCGCGTGTTCAACCGCCACGGCATCGACAAGGACGAGCGCGCCATGGCTATCGAGCGCGAGGAAATCGAGCGCCTGGCCAAGGACCGCGACGACGAGCAGTCGATCCTCGACCGCAACGTCTATGCGCGTCTTAAGGAAATGCTGTTCGGCAAGGCCGCTACGGCAGGCCCGAAGGGCTATGTCGTGGGCACCAAGCTCAATGACTCCATCTTCGAAGCGCAGCCGCGCTCGAAGTGGTGGCAGTTCGCGGTTGATGACGACAAGGTCATGGCCGAGATGGAAGCTCTGCATGCCCAGTATGAAGAGAGCCGCCGCCTGCTCGAGCAGCGCTTCATCGACAAGGTCGACAAGCTCCAGCGCGGTGACGAACTTCCGCCGGGCGTGATGAAGATGGTCAAGGTCTTCATTGCCACCAAGCGCAAGATCCAGCCGGGCGACAAGATGGCCGGCCGTC
>Ga0065721_10049951_pt1 | contig 24949 bp, 24 predicted proteins | sample Mesricmetagenome_FD_59108 | JGI IMG/M metagenome (GOLD analysis project Ga0065721, IMG submission 59108) | Mesophilic microbial community from rice straw/compost enrichment Sample: eDNA_1 v2 (version 2) | ecosystem: Engineered > Solid waste > Grass > Composting > Bioreactor | place: USA: Davis... | reverse complement strand
ATCTGGTTGAGCGACTGCGCGATGAGGAAGCTGCGGATGCCGTAGCCCGCCATGAAGGCCAGCGCCGTCTCGAAGAAGTCCAGGCGCCCCAGCGCAGGGAACTCATCGAGCATCAGCAGCAGCTTGTGGCGGCGCTTGATGCCATCGGAGCCATCGAGCGATTCGGTGAGGCGCCGCCCGATCTGGTTGAGGATCAGGCGAATGAGCGGCTTCGTCCGCGATATGTCCGAAGGCGGCACTACCAGATACAGCGATACCGGATGCTCGGCCGCGATCAGGTCAGCGATGCGCCAGTCGCAGCGCGAGGTGACTTCGGCCACGGTCGGGTCGCGGTACAGGCCGAGGAACGACATGGCCGTGGACAGCACGCCCGAGCGTTCGTTGTCGCGCTTGTTGAGAACTTCACGCGCCGCCGATGCGACGACCGGATGCGGCCCATCGCCGAGGTGCGGCGTGGTCATCATCCGGTGCAAGGTCAGCTCGAACGGGCTGGCCGGGTCGGACAGAAAGTTGGCGACGCCGCGCAGCGTCTTGTCTTCGCCTGCGTAGAGCACATGCAGGATGGCCCCAACCAACAGCGCATGACTGGTCTTTTCCCAATGGTTGCGCTTCTCCAGCGCGCCTTCGGGATCGACCAAAATGTCCGCGATGTTCTGCACGTCGCGCACCTCATGTGCGCCGCGCCGCACCTCCAGCAGCGGGTTGTAGGCCGCCGACTTCGCATCGGTCGGGTTGAACAGCAGGCAATGCGAGAAACGCGAGCGCCAGCCTGCGGTGATCTGCCAGTTCTCGCCTTTGATGTCGTGGATGACGGCGGATGCGGGCCAGGAAAGCAGCGTCGGCACCACGAGGCCGACGCCCTTGCCCGAGCGCGTAGGCGCGAAGGTCAGGACGTGTTCCGGGCCTTCATGCCGCAGGTATTGGTGATCGTGCTGGCCGAGGAACACGCCGGCCGGTTGCGTGAGGCCCGCCTTGCGAATGTCCTGCGCGTTAGCCCAGCGCGCAGAGCCGTAGGTGGTGACGAGGCGAGCTTGGCGCGAGCGCCAGACCGACATGGCGATGGCAACGCCCACGGCGACCATGCCGCTGGCACCGGCGATGGCGCCGCCGGTATCGAACACGCGCGGCGCGTAGGCATCGAAGAAGAACCACCACTCAAACAGTTTCCAGGGGTGGTAGATCGACGTGCCAAGGAAGTCGAACCATGGCGAGCCAAGGCGTACTTGATAGCCAAGGGCGGCTGCTGTCCATTGTGTGGCGCCCCACACGCCGGCGATCACGATGCCGAATACCACGGCGATCTGACCGAACAGCACGTTCGTCCCTTGCATAACCTCGCCTCCGATCACGACACACAGAGGTGCCGCAGCACTGAGGATCAAGGCGTTCGCGCAGGTCGGTCAAAGGCCGATGTGGCGGCAATTTAGGCCCAAAAAGTCAGATTTCCTTTAGTGGCGAAAGCAATAAAAACGCCGCAAGCGCGAGCGCATTGCGGCGTAGTGAGGTAACAGCGAGAACTTCGTCGCAGCGAAGCGACCGAGAGATAACCTACTTGGATTTTTGCTCTGGCCGATCACCGAAAAATCGCCGTTTGGCGGCTTCGGCAGCACGCAGACATAGTTCGTCGCCAACCTTCGCGCGGTCTTCCTTGCATTGACGTTGAATCTCTTTGATGCGTTCGGGATTGGCTACGAGCGCATCCACGGTTTCCGAAGGTTGAGAAGGACCGCATGCAGGCAGTGCAGTGACCAATATCAGCAATATCACTTTGTTCATAGCCTTATTCCTACTATCGGTCGCGTGGAAGGTCTTCGGGGATGCCGAGTTCATCAGCCGAATCAATAAAATCTACTCGTTCGATAAATCGAGCCAGCATTTCGGACGGCTCCGTATCGCGGCGCAGCAGATAGGTCATGAGCATAGTCGGCTTGCCCGCCAAGCGCCGGGCCACGACTCCCGGCTCGCGGCTGGAAGCAATGTGCGCCTCGCCCGCCAAGCCCAATGCTAAGCCGGCGGAGACTAAAGTCATCATCACGTCGAAGGTCGCCACGCGCTGCGCGATCAGCGGCTCTTGTCCGCATGTGCGTAGGAACCGATCGACCTGGCGCGCGTGGCCTTCGCACACTGCTGGGTCGCCCAGCGCCAGCGGATGGCGCAACACCTCCTTCAGCGGGATCTGTTTGAAGGCAAGCACCGGATGGCGGGCTGGTACCGCCACCATCAATTCGTCTTCCCATGCAGGAGTGACGATGATGCCATCACCTGCATCCCCTGCCATCGAGAAGCCCGCGTCATACAGGTCGCTATGAAGCCCCTTGATCTGCTGATCCAAAGGCACCTCGAACAATCGGATTTCCACCTCGGGGTCCTCTTCGCGGCTGCGCGCCAGCAATGCCGGCAGGCGCGAAGGCGTGACGCCATCGGACAAGGCAATACGCAACTGGCCGCAAAAGCCGTTGGCGGCGGACTTGACACTATCGCGGGCCTGCTCCAGCACTGTAAAGACTCGCTGAACGTGCTCCAGAAACAGCCGTCCAGCGCGGGTCAGTTGTGTGCTGCGAGTGGTGCGGACAAACAGGCGTGCGCCGAGTTCTTCCTCCAACTCCTTGATGGTGCGAGATAACGGAGATTGGTCGATGTGCAACCGCTCGGCAGCGCGGGCAAAGTGAAGCTCCTCTGCTACAGCGAGGAAACACCGTAGATGACGAAGCTCCACAAATCAATCTCCTATTAAGTGTTATTTGAACCTACACATTGAATCTTCTGTCCGGGGTAGTCACCGAAGGCCATGCGCCTATCCGAATCGGACAGGCGCTGGGACTTCTTTCTGACGCCATTGGGAGGCATCAGCAGATCGCGCGAATTACCCGCCGTGCTCCTGTTCAAGCAGCGAGCTGAGGCGAGCAACTTCATTGCTGGTAATGGCAATGTTCCGCCCGTCCTTCGTCGCCACTGAGGCGCCGATGGATTGATACACGGCGCGTCCGAAGCGACTTTCCTGTGCCATCTTTCCATCCTTGAAGACGTACAGCGTTCCCCCGTCAGCCAGCGGAACCATCTCCTTGGCTGCCTGGGCTGCTGCATGACCGGCGAAGGCAGGCACGGAGAGGGCGCTCAACAGGGCGGCAATGACAATTTGCGATTTCATGATCGACTCCTTTGTGAAAACGACGACAACTTGCGCCGCGCCGTTAAATGTAGAAGCGCGCGATCTACAGATCGCTTACCCGTGCATTACATTCAATTCATGTGCTGTCATTTGGTGCCAGTCAAGGATTAGGTGCCGTTGGGAGAAAGGATGCCAAGCCACGCAACGCTCGCCAAAACCAGAACGGCTAATGTCGCCTCCGTGAACAGACTCTGCCGTAGCTTGACGACCGCGTGTGCGTGGTTGCCTGTTCTCAATGCCGCCTCCAGACTTGGGCTCAGTCGAAACCGATTGGCTGCCGCCAGCGCGAGCATTCCTCCGAACAACAGGAGTTTTCCTACGAGCAGGCGGCCATAGAGCGTTGAGAAGAGCGGATCAAGCGATGGCCCAGCGATCAACAGGTAATTCAGGGCTCCGGTCACGACGAGTGCCGCCACGATCACAGTACCTATCCGAGCGAAACCATTGGATGTTCGGCTCAGGATCTCTACTGAGCCTTGCCCGGTATTTGGTTTGTTCGCCGCAAGCACCAAGAACGCGATCAATGCGCCTACCCAGGCACCGGCCGCCCAGAGGTGCGTGATGTCCGAAGCGAGATGAATGTATCCGCGCACGCCGTCATCCATGGCGCCATGTCCCGCCCATGCAAGGGTTGCCAACGCCACACCACTGGAAGCGGCCATCGCTGCAAAACGCAGTGTTGAATTCATGCGCAACACGGCGATGAGCACACACGTCACGAACGCCAGGATGCGAATGCACCAGGCGATGCCCATGTGCGTGCCCGTAATGAGCATGTCGAAAACGTGCGTTGACAGCTCCGCGTAGCTTTGGGCGCCGGACATGGCCTTGGCCATGACCGTCATGCCCCACATCGACAGGACAATGCCGATGGCGGCGGATGCGCCAATGAGTACGCGATAGCGGCGCGAGATCGTCGAGGATCGCTCGTCGTTGCCCAAAGCATAGAGTCCGAACATGGCGACGCCAAACGCCGCCGCCAGGTCCAGATAAAGCGCCAGGCGCAGGACGATGGTCAACCAATCCCCGGCCATGGGCTTACTTCACCTTGAAGGTGACGTTACCCGTGATCGGATGCGTGTCCGAGGAGACGGCACGCCATTCGACGCGATAGTCGCCCGGCTGGAGCGCTTGTGCCGGCGTGATGACCATGGTCTTGCCGTCGCCGGCACCCGCGACGCTGGCGTTGATCTTCATCGGGCCATGGCTCGCCATTCCCGGCATGCCCGTCATGACAAGGCTTGCGGCGGAGAACTGCGGCACCAGCGTTTCGGAGAACTTCAGCTCGATGGTGGCTGGCGCGGAAACCTGCGACTTGTCGGCCGGCGTTGAAGACACCAGCGAAGGATGCGCGAATGCGGCGGTGGCGAACAGGCCAGCAGCGATCGGCGCGACGAGCTTGGCGATGAAATGTGAACGGGTCATAGAGATTCCTACCTTGATGTGTGAGGGTGGTTTAAGAACGAAATGCCAAGATAAGGCTTGCACCTTCGCAACGGCGTGGAACGAAAGAAACGGTTCGCTGGGCGATAGCAGACTCCTGTTGGTTCTGAAAGATGTTTCGGTCACAGTCGGCTCGCTCTCAGCCGCAAGGCGTTGCCCACGACCGATGCCGAACTCAGGCTCATCGCCAATGCTGCGATCAGGGGCGACAGCAACCAGCCCGTGAGGGGATAGAGAACCCCGGCGGCGATGGGGATGCCCAGCGCGTTGTAGAGGAAGGCGAACATGAGGTTCTGCTTCATGTTGCCCACGGTACTCACCGAGAGCGTGCGAGCGACAGCAATGCCACGCAGGTCGCCCTTGACCAGCGTGACCTGAGCGCTGTTCATCGCCACGTCGGTTCCCGTTCCCATGGCGATGCCCACGTCTGCCTTCGCCAAGGCCGGCGCGTCGTTGATGCCGTCTCCGGCCATGGCGACGATGCGGCCTTCTTTCTGCAGCCGCTCGATCAACATGAGCTTGTCCGCCGGCTTGACCTCACCATGCACCTCGTCGATGCCTAGGCGTGCACCGACGGCTTTGGCGGTGGTCTGCCCGTCCCCGGTGGCCATGATGACCCGCAGGCCCGCAGCCTTCAACGCGGCCAGGGCCTCGGGGGTGCTGCCCTTGACCGGGTCGGATACGGCGAGCAAACCCGCGAGTTGCCCGTCCACAGCCAAGTACATGACGCTGGCCCCTTCGCCGCGCAGAGTTTCGGCCTGGGGTACGAGCGGTTCCACCGATACGCCAGACTGTTCCATCAGCACTGTGTTGCCCAACGCCAGTTGCCGGTGCTCAACCTTTCCGCGCACGCCGATGCCGGTTCCCGATTCAAAGCTCTGAGGCTTCACGAGTTGGAGGCCCTGGGCACGCGCGGCCTGCACGATGGCGTCGGCCAGGGGGTGTTCACTGCCCTGGTCCAGGCTGGCCGCAAGACGCAGCACCTCATCGTTCGTAAAGCCGCGTGCTGCGACGACCTGATCGAAAGCAGGTCGGCCTTCGGTCAGGGTTCCTGTCTTGTCGATGACGAGGGTATCGACCTTGCGAAGATTCTCGATCGCCGCGGCATCGCGGAACAACACGCCCTGCGTGGCGCCACGGCCCGTTGCGACCATGATCGACATCGGCGTGGCCAGACCCAGCGCGCACGGGCAGGCGATGATCAGGACGGCCACCGCATTGATCAGTCCATAGACCCAGGTGGGCTGTGGCCCGAAGAATCCCCATACAAAGAGCGTCGTGACCGCAATGGCGACGACGGCCATCACGAAGTAGCCGGCAACGACATCGGCCATGCGTTGCATCGGTGCCTTGGAACGCTGCGCCTGGGCGACCATCTGGACGATCTGCGATAGAACGGTGTCCGAGCCGATCCGCTCCGAACGCATGACCAGCGCGCCGTTGGTGTTGAGTGTGGCCCCGATGACCTTGTCGCCCGCGCGCTTGCTGACGGGCAGCGGTTCGCCGGTCAGCATGGATTCGTCAATCGAGCTGCTGCCCTCGTGCACGATGCCATCCACCGGCACCTTCTCGCCGGGTCGGATGCGCAGCAGGTCGCCGACGTGCACATGGCTGAGCGGCACGTCTTCCTCGCTGCCGTCCGCATTGATGCGCCGCGCGGTCTTGGGCGCCAGCCCCAGCAGCGACTTGATAGCCGCCGAAGTCTGGGAGCGGGCCTTGAGTTCCAGCACCTGGCCGAGCAGTGTCAGCGAGATGATGACGGCGGCGGCCTCGAAATACACGCCGACCCGTCCCATGGACATGAAGGAGGCTGGAAACACTTCCGGCGCAACGGTTGCCACGACGCTGTAGATGAATGCCGCACCCGTTCCCAGGCCGATCAGTGTCCACATGTTCGGGCTGCGGTTGACCACGGACAGCCAGCCGCGGGAGAAGAAGGGCCAGCCGGCCCACAGCACGATCGGCAACGACAGCACCAACTCGACCCAGCTCTGCGTAGCCATGTCCATCAGGTGCAGCCGCTCGCCCAGCATCGCCAGCGCCAGGACCACGAGCGTCAACGGCAAGGTCCACCAGAAGCGACGCGAGAAGTCACGCAACTCCGGGTTGTCGTCGTCGAGGTCGGGCAGCAGGGGCTCCAGCGTCATCCCGCACTTGGGGCAGGTTCCCGGATGATCCTGGCGGATCTCCGGGTGCATCGGGCAGGTGTAGATCGTTCCGGGTGCGGTTGGCGATGCCGCCGGGGCCGGTGAAACTGCGGTGCTGGCATGGTGATGCGGCGCATGGCCGCTGCCTGTGCCTATGCCCGCGCCACCGCTGGCATATCGCGCCGGATCGGTGTCGAATTTGGCCTTGCATCCGGTGCTGCAAAACAAGTACGTGTTCCCCAAGTGCGTGGAGCGGTGCTCCGACGCCGCCGTGACCGCCATGCCACACACCGGATCGCGCGTCGCGGCATCGGGCTGCGAGTGGCTTGAGGACCCGCCCGCGTCGTCACTGCCGGCATGGCTGGCGTGATGGTGGTGCTTATGCGGGCCGGACGTTGTGGCACCCGCCGCCATGCCTGCGTGCTCATGTCCTGAAGACTTGCTGGGTGAATTCATAGTGACAAGTGCCCTCCGCCGTTAACCGTTGGTGTCTGGTGATCGCAGCAGGCCGCAGGCGCGCAAGGAGACAAGCGCGGCGTCGCGTGCTCGCACTGTGCGAGCACGCGACTCATTGCTTCTGCTCCTTGGCGGGTGCGGCACCTTCCTCACCCTGACGCGCGGCATGATCGTGTCCGCCGTGGCCGTGACCACGGTGCATAAACAGGTGCATCAGCGGACAAGCCGCCAGCAGCAGGAAGGGGAGATAGCCGGCAACATGTGCCGTGTGCTCCTTGAGCAGGAAATACGCGGCGACAGCGGCGATGATGAGGAACGCCACGCCGTAGCGCGATCGCCAGAACCGGGGACGATCGCTGGGGGTCTGTGTGTGCTGATGCTGCATGGCATATCTCCACGGAAAAGAGTTGATGGATGGTCAGAGATGCGACTGATAGACCGTGCTACTACCGTTTTTCCCGATCAGCAGCACGTCGTAGGCGTCCTTGCGTCCACCATAGGCCGGACCATCCATGCCGGGCGAACCGACCGGCATGCCCGGCGCCGCGAGGCCGATGGCCTGCGGGGCTTCGCGCAGCAAGCGTTGAATGTCCGAGGCAGGCACATGACCCTCGATGGCATAGCCGCCGATCTGCGCCGTGTGGCACGAACCGTACTTCTGCGGGATGCCCAGCCGCGTGCGCGCTGCCGTGTTCCCGGTGTCAAGAACCTGCACATCGAAGCCTGCGCCTTGCAGGTGTGAGACCCAGTCCTTGCAGCAACCGCAGCTCGGGTCCTTCCACACCTTGGCGATCGGTCGGCTCTGCGCCAGGCTCGGTCCTGCGAGTGCCATCACCAACAAGCCAGCGATCAATGCTTGGCGTCTCGGCACTTTGCCCTGGCTTCTGTCGTAGTGCATGTTCATAGATTGCCTCTCATCAGATGATCAAACCCACAAGGTTCTAGAACCAGAATCGCACGCCAGCCACCCAGCGCGTCTGCTGCGCGCGGCCACCTTCGGCACGCACATAGTCCGCTGTGCGTCCGAAGCTGCCCGCCCGTTCCACGCCGATGTAGGGGGCGAACTGGCGACTGAATTCATAGCGCAGGCGCAAGCCAGCAGACGCTTCGGCCAAGCCCTTGCCGATACCGCGTTCCGGGTCGTCCTTGCCATAGAACTGCAATTCGGCACGAGGCTCCAGAATCAGTCGCTGGGTCAGCAGCAGCTCGTAGCTGCCTTCGACACGCAGCGCCGTACGTCCGCCACTTCCCACGTAGCCCGTCGCCTCCAGCTCGAACCAGTAGGGGGCGAGGCCCTGGATGCCGAAAGCCAACCATTGACGGCTCGGGCCTTCTCCGTTATCCACCCGAACGCCGAGCTGGGTGTCCCAGTACGGTGCGACGGCGTGCCCCCAGAGAAGCTCGGTACGCGATTCTTCGAGCTTTCCTTTGGCGATATCGCCTTCGGCCTTCACGACGGCCTTGTTGTAGGTCGTCCCATACCAAGCCTGGAGGTCGTAGGCCGTGGAATCGTCCCCTTTGCGCGTGAAGCGGCGTTCCAGGGTTTCGCCGCGCAACGAGAAGAACCTGTGTTCGTCGGCCAGCATCAGCCGCGGCACACCGGGTACGGCGTAGTCGCCCGATCCCAATGTCAGGCCATTGGAGTAGCCATGCGGATCGCGGGCGTCAGGAGGCGCCGACCCGCCCTGCATCTGCATGTTGCCGTGATCCATGGCCGGGGCCGCGGTCGAGCCGCTCGCCGACGTCGCGTGACCCGCGTGCGGGTCGGCGGCAGGAGCCACGGTCTGAGTGGATGGCGCGGCCGTTTGAGCGTCGGCCTGGCCGTGCGCTGCATGGTCGTTCTGTGCTTGTGCCTGGGCGGCGACGCTTACCAGGGCCAGAAGCGTCGTGGCCAGTGCGCGAGTGGGGAGTGCTTTGGACATTCTTGGTCTTCCTTGTGCGCTGGGTTCAAGACACCACGACTTCGCGGAACATGCCGGCATCCATGTGGAACATCAGGTGGCAGTGCCACGCCCAGCGGCCGAGCGCGTCGGCTGTCACCAGGAAGCTGATGCGTTGTGCCGGCTGCACCGGCAGGGTGTGGCGGCGCGCAAGGAAGCGACCGTCGGGGCTTTCCAGCTCGCTCCACATGCCGTGCAGGTGCATGGGATGGGTCATCATGGTGTCGTTGTGCAGAATGACCCGCAGCCGCTCGCCGTGTTTGAAGTGCACCGGCGTGGACTTTCCGAACTCCAGCCCGTCCAGGGACCATGCGTAGCGTTCCATGTTGCCCGTGAGGTGCAGTTCGACCTCCCGGCCAGGGCCTCTCTTGTCCAGCGGCCCCGACGGGGTATGCAGATCCGCGAGGGTCAACACTCGCCGACCGTTGTTGCGCAGTCCGATGCCGGGGTCATCGAGGTTGGTGCGCGCCATGTCAACGCGCATGTCCGTGCTGGCACCATACTCGGTGCGAGCGTGGCGAGCAGTAGTGCTGGGCACGGCCAGTCCCCCCGCCGCCGCGGCGTGTTGGCTGTGATCCATCGCCATGCCACCGTGGTTCATGGCGCCGTGATTCATGCCAGCCATCGCCCCATGATCCATCCCGGACATCGAACCCGAGCCCATCCCGGTCATCCCGGTCATCCCGGTCATCCCGGTCATGCCCGTCATGCCCGTCATGCCCGTCATCTCCATGGCTTGGCCGGACCCGCCGTGGTCCATGCCCCCCATCATGCTGCCCATCATGTCGTTCATGGTCAGCCATTCGACCGGATCGAGGGCAGGCACGGGAGCTTGAAGACCTTCACGCACGGCCAGCGTGGCCCGCGCGTAGCCTGTCCGGTCCATCGCCTGGGCGAAGATCGTGTAAGCGTCATCCCGTGGCTGGACGATCACATCGACGGTTTCGCCCGGACCGAATCGGAACTCATCGACCGTCACCGGCTCCACGTCAACACCATCGACGTGCACCACCGTGAGTTTCAGTCCGGGAATGCGTACGTCGTAGAAGGTGTTGCCCGCACCGTTGACCATGCGCAGCCGCACGCGCTCACCCGGTCGGAACAGCGCCGTCCAATTGCCGGCGGGGGTGACGCCGTTGGCCAGATAGGTCAGCGTGGCGGCAGACAGATCGGCGAGATCCGTCGGATTCATCCGCATCTCGTTCCACATCTTGCGCTTGTCGATCGCAGCGGCCATGCCGTCGCGCGAGGCGTCCCGGAAGAAGTCGAAGACGGTAGGTTGGTTGTAGTTGTAGTAGTCGCTTTGGGACTTGAGCTTGGTGAACACCCGCATCGGGTCTTCGTCGGTCCAATCCGAGAACAGCAGCACGTGGTCACGGTCGGCGCGGATGGTCTCGGCACCAGCGGGGTCGATGATGATCGCCCCGTACATGCCCGTGAGTTCCTGGAAGCCGGAGTGCGAGTGGTACCAGTAGGAGCCGCTTTGCTGAACCTTGAAGCGGTACGTGAAGGTCTCGCCGGGAGCGATGCCATTGAAGCTGATGCCCGGCACGCCATCCATCTGATACGGCAGGATGATCCCGTGCCAGTGGATGGATGTGGCTTCACGCAGCTTGTTGGTCACACGGATTGTGACGGTGTCACCCTCACGCCAACGCAATGTCGGTGCCGGCAGCGAGCCGTTGATGGTCGTAGCCACGCCTGGCTTGCCCGTGAAGTTCACGGGCGATTCGGCGATCACCAAGTCGAACTCGGTGCCCTTCAGCACAGGGGCGGCACCGCGCGTCGCGGAGCCTTGTTGGGCAAATGCCCTGAGCGCCGGGGTGGACAGCCCGGCCAGGACGCCGCCAGCGGCCAGCCCCTGAACAAAACGCCGACGAGACAGGCCCAGTGGGGGCGCGATTACAAAGGGCGAACGAGGCGGCATGGCCTGAAATCCTCCATAGATAACTTGAAAGTCGTCTTTAGAGCCGCCTTTGGTCTTGGGCGGCACGGTTCGACGCATGGAGGTCATGCTATGGAGTGACCACTTTCGGATGAATGACCCTTGGATTACATTCATGTAATGGTCGCGTCATCTTCGTGGCAGGAAGCGACTATTACATTGCCCCTAAGAAGCAAATGAATGGGGCATCGTGGGCGGCAAAATTCCTTACGCCGCAGCGATTTCATGGGGCATGCGATGAAGCTGTTGGTCGTTGAAGACGAGAACAAGACGGCGGATTACGTCCGCCAAGGTCTCATGGAGGCAGGGTTCGTCGTGGATCTGGCGCGTAACGGATTGGACGGACACCACTTGGCCATGAGCGAGACCTACGATTTGGTGGTCTTGGATGTCATGCTGCCGGATGTCGATGGCTGGCGCATCGTGCGTTCGCTGCGAGATGCTGGCAAACAAGTCCCTGTGCTATTTCTAACCGCACGTGGCAGCGTAGATGACCGCGTCAAGGGGTTGGAACTGGGGGCAGACGACTATCTCGTCAAGCCGTTCGCGTTCTCGGAATTGCTGGCGCGGGTGCGGACGCTGCTGCGACGCGGAAGCGCTCCGAGCCAGCCTGATCGCATCCAAGTTGCCGATTTGGTGCTGGACTTGCCGCGCCGACGTGCAACGCGCGCTGGTCAGCGCATCAATCTCACCAGCAAGGAGTTCGCGTTGCTCGAACTGCTGGCACGCCGACAGGGTGAAGTTCTGCCGCGTTCGTTGATTGCGTCTCAGGTATGGGACATGAATTTCGACAGCGACAGCAACGTCATTGATGTGGCCATCCGTCGTCTGCGCGCAAAGATCGACGATGCGTTCAATCCAAAGCTCATCCACACTGTACGTGGCATGGGATACACGCTCGATGCGCCTGATGATGACCTCGCGCCATAAGCCACGGCGAAGCCGTCCCGCGTCGCTTGCATTGAGGGTCACGGCCCTGGTTGGCATTGCCACTACCTTGGTATTTCTAGCGTTCAACTGGGTTGTCGTTAGATCCCTGGAGCACCACTTTGCCCAACAGGACGCCCATGAACTGGACGCAGTGGTCACGGCCTTGGCAGAGCCGTTGCGACAGATCGCTAATGACATGGACAAAGATGAGTTGCGGCAGCATTTAGCCAATGCAGTGGCAGGACATCATGGGATGACCTATGGTGTCTATGATCGGCCGGGCAATACCATCTATGCCACGCCGGGTCCTGACCTGTCGAAACTTGCCAGCAGCAAAAAGTTGGTCAACCGCATCACCGCCGACGATTTGACGGTGTGGCAAGAGAATCAGAGGTCTTATCGAGGTGTGGCGCTACAACTGCCTGCCGACGATTCGGCGGCACCTGGCTACCGCATCGTCGCTGCCATGGACATCGGCTTTCATCTCGATTTCTTGGCAGAGTTCAAGCGCATGCTCTGGTGGGCGACCTGCCTTGTTCTCTGCATTGCGCTCGGGGTGGCTTGGCTGGCCGTGCAATGGGGCCACCTTCCAATCCGCAAGGTCAACGAGGAGATTCGCACGATCCGCTCTTCAAAGCTAGATGTGAGACTTGATCCTCTGGACGTACCTATAGAACTGGCTGAACTTGTGGTCGCCTTCAACGACATGCTGGCCAGAATCGAGGAAGGGTTTGTCCGCCTGTCGCACTTTTCCGCCGACATTGCGCACGAGTTGCGTACACCCGTTACCAACCTGATTACGCAGTCCCATGTGGCGCTCGGGCAACCCCGCAGTGCAGAGGAATATCGGGAGATCCTCTACTCCAACTTGGAGGAGTTTGATCGCATGAGTCGCATGATCGGCGACATGTTGTTTCTAGCTCAAACGGAAAATGACCCTCGAAATCTCCGCCTCGGCGAAATCGACTTGGCTGAGTTGATCCGAGGTTTGTTTGACTACTTCGAGGCATTAGCTGAAGACCGCAACATCACACTTTACGCAAAGGGTGCTGCCGAACCAATACGGGCGGATCGTGAGATGTTGCTGCGGGCGCTCAACAATCTTCTTTCCAACGCAATCCGTCATACTCCCTATGGGTCGCGTATTACAGTCGCTTTGGCGCAAGATGAGCGATGGACAACGATAAGTGTCGAAAATCCGGGCGAGCGAATTTCGGAGGCTGATCTGCCGAAGTTATTCGATCGCTTTTTCCGAGTAGATCCTGCCCGCCAACGAAAGAACGCAGGTGCAGGGCTAGGGCTGGCCATCGTCAAATCAATTGCCGAAGCTCATGGTGGACATGTGCAGGCAACGTCCAGCGATACAGCGACTAAATTTGATCTAACGCTGCCTCGCATCGCTTAGTTGGCCTCTCGCCATTGCGGGAGAATGCAGATCGTGGATGGGCGCAGTTTCGACTCGTCGGAAGCAGGTTGCTCGTCAGATGATGGACATGCCTTTCTGCCGTCCAATCTCCCATGACACACTGACCTGCCGGGTTTCTTCGGACCACTGAATACTTGGAAAACGACTTCGGTTAAGCGGCAACCAGGCCGCACTGTAATCCAAATGCGTAAGGGGTAAGGTTCTTCAGGCTGGAATGCGGTCTGACCTCGTTGTAGTGCCGTCGCCAGGCTTCGATTACGACCTTGGCTTCGATGCGGTTGCGGAACCACATCGCCGGTGGAGGCATCGGCGGAATGGCTACGGCCATCGCTCTTCTACAACGAGGCTTCGATGTCGAGGTCTTCGAGCAGGCGAGCGAAATCCGGGAGTTCGGCGCGGGAATTCAGATCAGTCCTAACGGCAATCGCGCGCTCGACTCGCTCGGCGTATTCAAGGCGCTCTACGAACTGGCCAATCCCTCCGACGCGAAGGAAATTCGCCTCTGGAACACAGGAAAAGTCTGGCCTCTTTTCAGCCTGGGCGAAGCGGCCGTCCGGAAGTACGGCTATCCGTACATGACGGTATTCCGCCCCGACCTGCTCCGGGTCCTGGCCGACGAAGTCAAGCGGCTCAAGCCAGACGCCATTCATGTGAACGCGCGTTGCGTGGACCTCAAGCAAACGGCTGACGGCGTCGAACTGGAACTGGCCGATGGCCGACGCGTCAGCGGGGACGTGCTGGTCGGCGCCGACGGCGTCTACTCCCGGATTCGCGCGGCATTGTTCGGCGAAGACCCAATCCTTTTTTCCGGCATGGTGGCATGGCGCACCCTCATCCCCATGGAAACCCTCCCGGAAAAATTCCGCCGCAGCGTGGCCGTCAATTGGGTCGGCCCAGGTGGCCACATCGTCCACTATCCGATTCACAACGGAACCTACATGAACTTCGTAGGAACGTTGGAAAACTGCACATGGGATGGCCCCCCGTGGAGCGCCACGGCCGAGGCCCAGGAGTGCATCTCCGCCTTTTCGGAATGGCACGACGACATCCATACCATGCTGCAGAATGCGCCATCGGTGACCAAGTGGGCCATGTGCACCCGCCCGTTCCTGCCGACTTGGGTGAGCGGCCGCGCGGTCTTGCTGGGCGATGCATGCCATGCCACCTTGCCCTTCCTGGCCCAGGGTGCCGTCCATACCATCGAAGATGGCGTGATCCTCGCCCGCTGCCTGGAAACCTACTCTGATTCGGGAGAAGCCCTCAAGCGCTTCGAGGCTGCGCGACAACCCCGGACGTACGCAATGGTGAAGGGATCGAGCGACAATACGCTCCGCTTCCACAATCCTGCCTTGGCCAACGTCGATACCGCGGAGGAATTTATTTCCCGCGAGTGGCAGAGCGATGCCATTGCCCAACGCTATGAATGGCTGTTCACGTACGACGTGGATCGCGTCCCGGTCTGAGTTATCGAGCACCTTAAGCGCCTACCGCGGCCTCATTTCTTTTCATCCCCGCCGCGGATGGCCAGCCCTCGTCCCTATCGCAGTTGAGGGCCGAATGCGGCCCGGATATCCCCTTCTTCAGCGCCGGCGGACAATAACAGCGACAGCAGCAGGCGAGCCTTGTTCGCCGCCAGCTGGCCGCCGGCGATCAAACCGCGGGCAAGCAAGTCGGTTTCAGAGCCGGCAAACCCGTACGTACGCGTGAACACGCTCCCTGCCGACACGCGGGTCGCCAGCACGACTGGCATGCGTTCGGCAAGCTTGGCCACGCTATCGACCGCCTGCGCGGGCAAATGGCCCGCGCCCATGCCCTCCACGATCGCTCCGTGATACCCCAGGTCCGCTAGCACATCCGCCAGCCGGGCATCATCATCCAGCCCGACCGACAACTGTGCCACGGGAGCCCATTGGGGCGGTGTGGGGTTTTCCATGCGTACGAGTAACGCCTCAGTCCGGCGAAGGACGGGCCGGTGCCAGATTTGGGCCTGTCCTTCGACGACAGCCCCAAGCGGGCCACTCCCGGCCGAGACGAACGCACTGGGCAGCGCCGTGTGCCCCTTTCTCGCCAAACGGGCTCCGTGAATTTCGTCGTTCAATACCACCATGACCCCGCAACCCGCTGGCTCGGGGCTTGCGGCCACGGTAACCGCAGCAAGCAGGTTCGCAGGTCCGTCTGCGCCCGGCGCCTCTGGGCCTCGCATCGCACCCGTCACGACCACGGGACGCTCCAGCGCCAACAGCTCATTCATGACGAACGCCGTATCTTCTATGGTGTCCGTCCCCTGCACGAGTACCGCTCCCGCCACGTCTCCTACTTCTAAACGCTGCTTGAGCAACTGTGCAACCTGCCACAGATGTGAGAGGGTCAGCGACGCCCCAGGCAGCATGAATGGCGTCGTGACCTCGAGCGTGGCCACTTGCGCCAATTGCGGCACGGCTTGCACCAGGCGTTGGCCGTCGAGCGTCGGCCGAATGCCGCCGCCATCGTCCGCGGTCATGGTGATGGTGCCGCCCAGGGTCACGACCAACACGCGGGGCAGGCTCATTTTTCCTCCTGCTGCGTATTGAACCAATCCAGGATCTGCTCCCCGGTCCATACCAGGACGCCCTCATGCGACAACACGTAGTCGTAGAGCTGCTCCAAATATCCGATCCGGTGCGGCACGCCGCTCAGATAGGGGTGGACGGAAATCGCCATGACGCGCGGCGCCTGCGCACCGTCCCGGTATAAGCGGTCGAAATGTGCCTTCCCCCGGCGCAGCATCTCATCGGAGGGCTGCTGCTGCACGGCTGAAATCACCACGTCATTGAGCTCGACGGTATACGGAATCGACGTCATCGCGCCCGCAGAAGTACGCAAGCGCACGGGCTGATCATCCAGCACCCAGTCGGCGACATATTCGATGCCGCATTCGGCAAGGTAATCGAGTGTGTCGTCGGTCTCGGTCAGGCCGGGGCTCTCCCAACCGCGAGGCGCCTTGCCGGTAAAGCGCCGGATTTCCTCCATGGTCTCCCGGATGGCCGCAGGCTGGTCCTCCACTTTATGCATGGGCCGCTGCACGAAGCCATGCCCCATGAACTCCCACCCCGCATCCCGCGCCGCAGCACAGACCTCTTCATATTGGCGGATCGCGGCACCATTGAGCGCAAAGCTGGCAGGCATGGAACGCGAGCGCAGCGCCTCGAGAATGCGCCAAAAACCCACCCGCATGCCGTATTCGTGCCACGCCCAGTTAGGAACGTCGGGCAGCAGGGGCGCCCCCATGGGAGGTGAGAGGACCGCCCGCGGCATGGCACCCGTGGGCTGCCAGACCTCGACGTTCACGATATTCCATAAAACGACGCGCGCATCGCCAGGCAAAGTCAGGCGGGGACGGCGCACGATGGATTGGTAGGGCGCGCGAGTCGATACGCTCGCGCCGGTCGGTTGTGTCATGACGGGACAGATATCGGCAGTGAACTGGAGCCTCCCATCATCCGCATCCACCCCGCGCTGGTCAACGATGCTCCGTCAAAGTTCCACATATTGGACAAACATTCTCACTCTGGACCATGGCGCCCAGCCATGCTCCGTGCTAGATCAAGTGCTCAAACCAAGGTATTGAGTGCTGAACGGCGGGCTCGGCTTTGGTGCGCAACGCACCGAGATGAACTTCAAAGTTCCAAATAGCGAAACAAATGGCGAATATGTTGACCGTCGAAATTAGGGGCTTATAGAGTGCTCCGGACCTTCCCGCCCTATGGGCAATTCATCCACCATTGCCTTACCCTCTGCCATGAAAACGATAGCCACGATATCGCTCGCTTCCTCGCTGCTCTGCGCGGCCGTTCCTCATCCAACGCTGGCCCAAGGCCAGGCCTACCCCACCAAACCCATCACGATGGTCACCGGTTTTCCGCCTGGCGGCATTTCAGACGTGCTGGCGCGCGCGCTTTCGGCGCGGCTGTCGGCCCAAATGGGGCAAAGCGTCATTGTCGAAAACCGGCCGGGCGCCGGCACGACAATTGCCTCGGCGTATGTGGCCAAAGCAGTACCTGACGGCTATACGCTGTTGTTCCAAGACATGACGACACATGCGATCAACGCCAAGGCCTACAAGAACTTGCCATTCGACGCACTGAACGACTTCAGCCTCATCAGCCTGGTGGCGTCCACGCCCCTGATGATGGTGTCCAGCCTGGGCTCTGGCGCTAACGACGTCAAGTCGCTCGTCGAGCTAGCCCGCAAGAACCCTGGAAAAGTCAGCTACGCTTCGTCCGGCAACGGCACCATCATGCACCTGGCCGGCGAAACCTTTAAACAAGTCATGAAGATCGACTCGCTCCACGTTCCCTACAAGGGCGGCGCCCCCTCCGTCCAAGCCGTGGTGGCTGGCGAGGTGACGTACAGTTTCCTGAGCATGCCGCCCGGCGTGGCGCAGGCAAAGGCCGGCAAGGTCAATGCGCTCGCAGTGACGACCGCCAAGCGCGTAGCCGCGATGCCAAACGTGCCTACGCTCAAAGAACAGGGGGTACCCGTGGAGATCGTTTTGTACAGCGGTCTCATCGGGCCCAAGAACATGCCCCCTGCCGTCGTTGCCCGCTTGAATGAAGAAGTCAGGAAAGCGCTCGAGTCACCGGAAATGAAGCAGACCCTCGCAAACGCCGGCGCTGACGCGCTGGCCAGTTCGCCTGAGGAATTCGCCCGGCTGTTGAAAGCCCAAGCCGTCGAGATGGCCGAGGCCGTCCAACTGGCAAACGTCACCCTGGACTGACGACGCAACCACCCATGTCCACGCGGACCACTGACGTCCACGGTGCGCAAACCATCAGCCGCGCGGTCCGCGCCCTGCAGGTCGTCGCGGCGCATGCGCCGGAAGGAGTGCGGCTGGTGGACATTGCCCGTGAGCTCGACCTACAACGCCCCACCGCGCACCGACTGCTCAAGGCGCTGACGATTGAGGGGCTCTTGCAGCAGGACGAACGATCGCGTCGCTACACACTCGGGCCGATGCTGTTCGAACTAGGCATTTCGGCCACGCACCAGTTCAACCTGAAAGAGGTGTGCCAGCCTGTGTGCGACTGGCTCGCCGAACAAACCGGCGACACGACCTTCCTGTTCCTGCGCAGCGGCTACGACGCTGTCTGCATTTCGCGCACCCAGGGCCCTTATCCGATCCAAACGCCGTCCGTACCGCTTGGCAGCCGCCAACCCCTCGGTGTCAGCGCGGGCGGATTGGCGCTGCTGGCAGCGTTGCCGGAAGATGAAATCGAAACCGTCATCAAGGCTATCGCGCCGAGGCTCGGCGCCTATGGCGACCTCGACACCGACGAACTCCTGGAACTGGTCGGCCAGGCCAAGCTCTCCGGATACGCGGTTACGAGCAATCATGCCGTACCAGGCGTCCGGGCCGTCGGCCTACCGATTTACAACGCTGCGCGCAGCCCCATCGCGGCCTTGGCCGTCGCCACCACGCAAGCTCGCATGACCGATGAACGCGTCCGCAACATCCTGCCGAAACTAAGAGCCGCTGCCAAGGAAATTACTCGCCTGCTTCGACAATGATCGCTCCATGAACCGCTATCCCACTCCCCATCTCGCCGCACGTGCGGACAAAGCCCTGGCCCGCAACATGACGTTGCTCGCTCATCATGAATTGCATGGCTACGGAGGCCTGGGCGAAGGCATCGCCATGCAGCAATGCGCAGACGGCCGGCGTATCCTCTGGCTGGCGCATGAAGCCGCACCGAAGAATTTCACCGGCGTCGATGTCACCGACCCGCGAGCTCCGCGCGTCATCGTCCAGACCGAGCTGCCGCACATGAAAGTGCGCTCGAACTCCCTGGAAGTCAGCGGCGACCTCATGGCCGTGGCCTACCAGACTCAAGCGCCTGGCATGCAACCCGCCGGGTTCGACCTGTTCGACATCAGCAAGCCGGAGTCGCCCAAGCTGATCTCCCATTTCGACTGTTCCGGCCCCTACTCGCGGGGCGTCCACGCCCTCTGGTTCGTGGACGGCCAATACGTGCATCTCGCCTCAGGCGCGCCGGATTTCCAGCCGCGCAACCCGTTGGACGACCAGTTCTACCGAATCATCGATGTACGTAACCCCTCTCGTCCGGTCGAGGCCGGCCGGTGGTGGCTGCCGGGCACCCGGGTCGGAGACGAGGCACCTGCCCCGCCCCGCCTGCCCAAGCAGTTCGACACCGGATTCCGGGTGCACAATACCAACGTCTACCCTGAAAGGCCCGATCGCGCTTACATCGGGTATATCGACGGAGGAGCCATCGTGCTCGACATTTCCGACATGGGTTCGCCCAGAGTCGTATCGAGCTGGAACCACTCTCCCCCCTTCAACGGCTTTACGCATACGGTGCTGCCGCTTTTCGAGCGCAATCTCTGGATCGTAAGCGACGAATGCGTTCAGGACGACGGTGCAGACTGGCCTAAGCTGGTGTGGGTAGTGGACGCCCGCCACGAGGCGAACCCGGTCCCGATCGGCACCTTCCCTGCCCCACCGTTCGAGGCGTTTGCGCGTCGCGGCGGCCGGTTCGGCGCGCACAACCTGCACGAAAACCTGCCCGCTCCCTGCTCGTTCCGCTCCGATCGGATCATCGTGGGCACGTTCTTCAATGCCGGCGTCCGCGTCTACGACACGAGCAACCCGTGGCAGGTGCAGGAAGTGGCCTACTACGTCCCGGCTGCGCCCTCACTCTCTCCCGTGGGCGCTATCCAGCTGAACGACGTATATGTAGACGATCGCCGTATCGTCTACACCGTCGATCGCTTCTGCGGTGGCCTCTACATTCTGGAAATGCACGTCGGATGAACGTCGCCATGACAACAGGTTCGCCCGCCCCCATCGCCGGCCGGTTCCCAGTGACGCTGGTTACGGGCTTTCTCGGCAGCGGCAAGACCACGCTACTCACCCGGCTGCTTCCCCACCCATCGATGCGCAACGCCGCAGTCGTCATCAATGAGATCGGCGAAATCGGCATCGATCACGACCTCGTTGCGTTCTCGTCAGAAAACGTCTCCGTGCTCGCCAACGGATGCATCTGCTGCACCGTCCGCACCGACTTACAGGAAACGCTGCGCGAACTTTTCGGACAGCGGCGCTCCGGGGTGATCCCGGACTTCGATCGCGTCATTGTCGAAACCACGGGATTGGCCGATCCCGCACCGGTGATGCAGACCCTGCTCAGCGATACGATGCTGGCGGCGCACTATCGCCTGGATGGGATCATCACCCTGGTCGACGCGGTCAATGGCGGCCAACAGTTGGAGGAATATCCCCAAGCCTCCAAGCAAGTCGCATTGGCCGACCGCATCCTCCTCACCAAGACGGATCTCGCCGGCCCAGGGCAAACGGTGCAATTGGAACGAATGCTGCGCAGGCTCAACGGAAGCGCTCCGGTCCTGCAGGTCCTGCACGGGCAGATTGAACCCGAACAGCTAACCGGCCTGGGGCTCGACGGCACACGCCCTACGACCGCGGCCTCGAGTTTCCTGGGAGCTCCCCTCGACACTCCAGAAATGGCAGACGATTCCGTAGGCAAAGCGTTTCGCCCACATCTGCAAAACATACGCACGCTTTCGCTGAGGTTCGATGAACCGTTCACATGGGCCGCCGTCACCAGTGCCCTGGAACTGTTGACGGCATTACGCGGCCCCGACCTGCTCAGGATGAAAGGTATCCTGAACATCGAAGGAGCTCCGGTCGTCGTTCAATGCGTGCAGCACATATTCCACCCCGCGGTGCCGCTCGAACGTTGGCCGGACGAAAATCGCCAATCCCGCCTGGTTTTCATTACCCGAGCGATAGAACCCACTGCGCTCGAGTCGGCGTTCCGCGCGGCCCAGACCCTGGCACGCGGAAGTGGGTGAACGCATCTCAGCCCGCCCCCCCTTTCCTCGCGTCGCCCAGAGGGCGCATGCGCAGCAAAAGTTAGTTTGTGCTCACATTCAAAAACCCCTTCTTTACCGATAGGGCCGCTGGCGAAGAGGGTCTGCGCCGGCCGCGGTTCCCGGGGCAGGTTGGCAAGCGCAGTATCATGGATGTAAAAGCCGCATAAATGATGGATCTTGCCACACTCACCTGGAGGATCTCTCATGAGCAAACGTGTCAAGCTTCCCCCCATGCCGACCTTCGTCATGAAGCCTCTCCCGCCCGTTTATCGCGGTCCGGCCGTCGCGGCCGGGCGGGAGACGACCAATGTGACCGACTATCTCTGCCATCGCTGCAACACTGTATTGGCTACGCGTGTGACACCCGAACAAATCACTGGCACGGCGTTCATCTGCTGGAAATGTGGTGCGCACTCGGGGTTATTGCGCGCCCCGTCTCTGCAGTAAGCCCAGGATGACGAGCGGGGCAGATGGCGCGGCGACGGCTGCACCCTGCACGGCGGCCTAGGCGGCCGCCGCGTGCTGCCCCGCACGTCGTCCCCTGCCCGAGAGGTTAAGCTACGGGCTTTCGCGTCATAGAATGAAAAGAACGCGCTCGTTATGAAGACTGAACCCAAGAAGCGTCGTACCCAGGAAGAACGCAGCGCGGAAATGGAGCGCAAGCTGCTGGAATCCGCCATCGCCTGCATCGCAGAGTACGGAGTCACCGGTTCGCCCAACACCAAGATCGCTAAGCGCGCGAATGCGACTGGCGGAGCCATCCAGCATCATTTTGGCAACCGGGAAGGGTTACTGCTGCGCGTTGTCGATGACTTCGGCGAGCATTTGGAACGTGAGTCAGGATCGTTGGCCGTCACGGGGGGAACGCTGGAAGAACGGGTCGGGCAGGCCTGCGATGCGACTTGGCGCATCGTGAGCAGCAGGCACTACTTGGCGATCCTGCAAATCCTCCTCGCGGTGCAAGATGATTCCGTCTTACGGTCCGATCTTTCCGATCGGCTGCAGGCCTTCGAGCAGTCCCTGGATCGACTCTGGACGGCGGCCCTGGCCGAAGTGACCACGAAAACCGAGCGCATAGCGGCCGTGCGCCATATCGCGATGGGGACTTATCGCGGCTTGGCGGTGCGGATGCTGTTCCGTCCCAACCATGCCAAGTGGTCCCTAGAGCTCGACCTCCTGAAAGAAATGCTGGTCAACGCGCTGCGCAGCCAGCCCGAATGACGGGTTTGCACCGTTTGCGACCACGGGTTCACCCTAGCTAGGGTTTTCATAGCCGCTTCAGGCTTGACGATCGGACTGACAGCCTCTAAAAACATTCATTGCACAATGAATGTTTTTAGAGGCTGGAGACAATGAGCACCCCCGACGATCACGCCACCCCCGTGCGCCAGCGATGCGTCACTTCCTACCCTGCCCGGCGAAACTACCGCCCGGGCGTCGTTCACCCTCCCCAAGCGCCCGGGGTCCAGAACGCCATCGATATCCATTGCCACGCCCATGAAGGCCAGCAAGACGCACTGTCCCTGGCCAAGCTTGCGTCCGAGAACGGCATGGCGGGCATTCTCTACAAGACCATAGGGCCGATTTCCGGTGATTACCAACCGGCGCGCGAAGTGCGCCGCGTCGTCGAAGCGCTGCACCGCTGGTCCGACCAGACCGGAATCCGTCCCATCGAGTGCTGGGCCGGCTACGGAATTACGATGGACAACCGTGAGCCCTCCTTGGAAAGGCTGCAGGAAAACCTCGACGACGGCGTCGTGGCAGTCTGGCTCCCCGTGTTCAACCATGCCAACACCTACTATAAGGTCGGAGGCAAAGCGATCTGGATGCATCCCGACGCGGACCCCCAGGCGCACACGCCTCCCCTGCCGTGGGAAGAAGCGCTGAAGTACGGCCATTACCTGATCGACGAGAACGGCAAACTCAAACCTTTCTATAAAGAGGTCGTCAGAAGAGTCGCCGACAGCGATGCTGCCTTATTCTTCGGACACGCGACACATCCGGAGATTTACGCGCTAGCCGACTTCCTGGTAGGCATCGGTTTCAAGCGCGGCGTCATCGACCACCCATTCAGCCCCTTCGTGGACTTAAGCATCAGCCAGATGCAGGAGCTTGCGCGCGCCGGCATTTATCTGAACTTCACCTACGACGAAATTTCCCCACTGCTCGGTGTCGACCCCAAGCGAATTTATGACGCCATCCGCGCGGTCGGCGTCGACTCTGTCACGTTGTCCAGCGATGCAGGGGAACCGCTCTTCCCGCACTCCGTGGAATGCATGCGGTTGATACGCGGATACATGGAAGCCTTCGGCCTGAGCCCGCAGGAACTAGACACCGTCTGCTGCGCCAACCCGGCAAGAGTCGTCGGATACGAGCACGCACTCGTTTCCTGAGCGCGTGCGCATCCAAACAAAACAAGAACCCACCCATACCGCCTCAAGCCACGACAGCCATCCCTCCCACGGCTCGGGTAAGAGAGGAGACAACCCATGAAATCAAAGTCCAAGGGGGCGGCTCGCCGCCGCTTTTTGCAAAGCGCCTCGTCCGCCGTCTTGCTTGCCACGGCGCCCGGCATCCGCGCGCAAACTGAGAGCTGGCCAGCCAAGCCGATACGCTTCATCGTTCCCTATCCCGCTGGCGGGGGCGCCGACGCAGTGGGGCGCCTGGTCGCCCAGAAACTCGGCGCTGCCCTCGGTCAACAAGTCATCGTAGAAAATAAACCCGGGGCCAGCACGATCATCGGGACCGAAACGGTCGGCAGGGCCTCGCCCGACGGCTACACCATGGGCCTGATATCGGACTCCCATGCCGTCAACCCGTCCTTCTTCCCCAAACTGCCCTACGACAGCATGCGCGATTTCGAGTTCGCCGCGAAAGTCGTCGAGTTTCCCCTGATACTGGTGGCAAAGCGCGACCTGAACGTGCGGACGGTGAAAGAACTCATAGCCCTCGCCAAGGAACGCGATGGCAAACTCAACTTTGCGTCCGCCGGCAACGCCACGCCCCAACACCTCGCCATGGAATGGTTCAAGCTGCTGACGGGCACGAACATGAACCACGTCCCCTACAAGGGCGCCAATCCGGCCCTCATGGACGTGCTGGGCGGGCAGGTAGACCTCATGTTCGGCGCGACGGTGAATTGCCCCGGGTTTTGCGGAGGCTCCAACCTTTGAGAGAATGGAGCCCTTATGAGCAAGCAGAACAAGTTTTCCCCGGAAGTTCGTGACCGCGCCGTGCGTCTGGTACAAGAGCATCGTGGCGAGTATCCATCGCTGTGGGCGGCCGTCGAGTCCATAGCGCCGAAGATCGGCTGCGTGCCGGCCACGCTGTTGGAATGGGTCAAGCGCAGCGAGATCGACAGCGACATGCGTGATGGCATGAGCACCAGTGAACGAGAGCGCATGAAGGCTCTGGAACGCGAGGTCAAAGAACTGCGCCGGGCCAACGAGATCCTGAAGTCGGCCAGTGCTTTTTTCGCCCAGGCGGCGCTCGACCGCGAACTGAAGAAGTAAACGCCTATATCGACCGGCACCGGGACGTCTACGGGGTCGAGCCGATCTGCAAGGTGTTGCAGGTTGCCCCATCGGCGTATCGGCGTCATGC
>Ga0065721_10005045_pt1 | contig 24952 bp, 24 predicted proteins | sample Mesricmetagenome_FD_59108 | JGI IMG/M metagenome (GOLD analysis project Ga0065721, IMG submission 59108) | Mesophilic microbial community from rice straw/compost enrichment Sample: eDNA_1 v2 (version 2) | ecosystem: Engineered > Solid waste > Grass > Composting > Bioreactor | place: USA: Davis... | reverse complement strand
CGGGGCGTGACATCGACGCCCAGGTCGGCCGGCTTGACGGTTTCCAGCGGCTTCTTCTTGGCCTTCATGATGTTGGGCAGCGTCACGTAGCGCGGCTCGTTCAGGCGCAGGTCGGTCGTGACGACGGCCGGCAACGTGACTTCCACCGTCTCCAGGCCGCCGTCCACTTCGCGCGTCACGCGGGCCTTGCCGTCAACGGCCTCGACCTTGGAGGCGAAGGTGGCTTGCGGCAGGTCGGCCAGCGCGGCGAGCATCTGGCCGGTCTGGTTGTTGTCGTCATCGATGGCCTGCTTGCCCAGGATCACCAGGCCCGGCTGCTCCTTGTCCACCAGCGCCTTGAGGATCTTGGCCACGGCCAGCGGCTGCAGCTCGGCGTCGGTCTCGACCAGGATGGCGCGGTCCGCGCCGAGGGCCAGCGCTGAGCGCAGCGTTTCCTGGCATGCGCTCGCACCGCACGAGACGGCGATCACCTCGGTGGCGACGCCCTTCTCCTTGAGCCGAACCGCTTCTTCGACGGCAATTTCGTCGAAGGGATTCATGCTCATCTTGACGTTGGCCAGATCAACGCCAGTTTGGTCCGCCTTGACGCGCACCTTGACATTGAAATCGACCACCCTTTTGATGGGAACGATAATCTTCATGATGTTGCTCGATCAGTAATTCTTACGACAACGAAACTTGAATTACCCGCCAGGAGTAAATTCATGGCCGCAAAGCACGGCAGCATTGCAAACCAGCAGCCTCATCCTGCAGAGGGGTCCGGCGCTATGAGGACAAAGCACCTTGCGGCTCTGCCAGAGCCAGCCGGTCTGTACTTGCCGAATCGCCGCCCTCAACAAGAAAATCTCAAGGCTGCTTTGTGCAACCGGATACCCTGCCTGCCTGCTTTTAGGTAAAAGGCCGTGACACCGGCTTTTTACGAGAAAAATCAATCGGCAATTTCGATCTTGAGTTTCCGTGCCAGTCCAGTCCAGCGCTCGAGGTCCTTCTGCATGAATTCCTTGAACTGGGTGGGCGACGTCGGCTCGGCCACATCCTGGCCGGCAGCGTTGATGCGCTTGACGACTTCGGGGTCCCGCAAAATATCGGCGACTTCGTTGTGGACGCGCGTCGCGATAGGGGCCGGTACGCCTGCCGGCGCAAAAAGGCCCACCCAGCCGAAAACGTCGAAGTTCTTCAGGCCGGGAACATTGCTTTCACTGAGCGTCATGACGTCCGGCATGATGGAACTGCGTTTTGCGGTGGTCACGCCCAGCGCCTTGACCGTGCCGGCGCTCATCTGCGCCGCTGCCGACACGACGCCGTCGATCATCACGTCCACGTGGCCGCCGATGAGGTCCATGAGGGCCTGCGAGCTGCCCTTGTAGGTGATCTCGGTGAGCGCCGCCCCCGACGCGGCCTTGAAGGCCTCGGTGCTCATCTGGCTGATCGTTCCCGGGCCCAGCGACGCATAGGTGTACTTTTGCGGGTCGGCCTTGGTCAACTGCACCAGTTTCTCCAGCGAGTCGATCGGCGAATCCTTTTTCACCAGCACGACCATCGGACCCTTGGTCGCCAGGAGAATAGGCGCAATATCCTTGGTCGGGTTGTACGGCATTTTTCGCCGGACCGACGGAATGATCGTGAACGGCGACAAGGAGCACATGCCCAGGGTATAGCCGTCTGCCGGTGACTTGGCGACGGCATCGACGCCAATAATGCCACCCGCGCCACCACGGTTTTCCACCACCACTGGTTGGCCCAGGCGCTGCGCCAAGCTCGGCCCCAGGGTCCGCGCGATCACGTCAGCGGCATTTCCCGGCGGGAAGCAGACGACCAGGCGCACGGGCTTGCTGGGCCAGTTTTGCGCAACCGCCGCACCGGAGTAGAGGCCGATGGCCGCTACTGCCGAAACTGCAGCCAGGGTTTTCACCCAGGTTTGATGAAGTTTTCCAAACGTTTGCATGCATGTCTCCTGAACGGGTGACTGGCTCTGTGGCCCTTGCGCGCATTCATGCGCCTTTGCATCCTATGGCGGCGAGCATTCCAGTAAACAAGCTCATAGCCACCATGTGGACTACCAGGATGAATCGGGCGACTTGTCGTCGGACGCCGTATTCAGCCGCGCGAATATCCGAAAATCGGGACTGACCAGTAAGCCAATCCGGACGCCGGAATTTGTTGCTGGCTCAGTACAAGCCTCGTACTCGGGCATGCAGCCGCGCCAGGCCGAACAGGGCGTTCAGGCTGGGCGTGGGCACCTCCACCTGGCGCGCGATCTCCAGCACGGCGCCCACCAGGGCATCGAGCTCGACCGGCTTGCCCGCCTCCACGTCCTGCAGCATCGAGGTGCGGAAAGCGCCCAGCTGGCGGGTCACGGCGTGCCGCGACTCGGGATCCGCGTCGATGGGCAACCCGATGCGCCGGCCAACGCTGGAAGCTTCCAGCATGCAGGCCGACATGAAGTTGCGCACCAACTCATCGTCCAGGATGCGGTCCCCCGTCGCGCCGGTGAGGCCAGAGATCGGGTTGACCGTCATGTTGCCCCAGAGCTTGAACCAGATTTCCTGCTGGATGGACGCCGCTTCCTCGACGTCGAACCCGGCGTTGCGCAGGAGCGCGACGGCCGCGCGCGCCCGTGGCGTGGCGGCTCCGCCGGTGGGCTCGCCGATGATCAGCCGGTTGCCCGCGACGTGCCGCACGATGCCAGGCCCGTCGGTCGCCGCCGACAGGTGCGTCACGCTGCCCAGCACCTGAGCCGCCGGAATGGCGCGGGACAGCACGCCGTCCGGATCGACGCTGTCGAGCCGCAAGCCCGAGGCCGACTCGCCCAGGCCGTGCAGGAACCACCAGGGAATGCCGTTCATGGCCGAAAGCACGGTGGCCTCCGGCCCGATCAGCGGGCCGATCTCCCGCGCCACGGCCGGCAAGGCCGTGGTCTTGACGGACAGGATCACCAGGTCCTGCGGACCCAGTTCTTCCGGACGCTGGCTCGCCTGGATCGCGAACTGGCGCCGCCGCGGCTGGCCTTCATGCGTGTCGATGAGCTCCAGGCCCCGTTCGCGCACGGCTTGCAGCGTGGCACCCCGCGCCACGGCGCTGACGGCCACGCCGGAGGCCGCCAGCCGGGCGCCGATCAGGCCGCCGATGGAGCCCAGGCCGTAGATGCAGATCTTCTTCATGGCGTTTCCTCCGCTCAGTCGAGGTCGCGGTACGAGGGATCGATGCGGTCGACCTGGCGCACCAGGGCGTCGAAGACGTCGCGCCCGCCGCCGTAGCGCAGGTCGAACTGCAGGGCGTCCGCGCTGGCCTTGCGCTGCACCGCCTCCGGCACGGGCACCGTGGACCCCAGGGCCGCCCCGGCCACCTGGATTTCGCAGGCGCGCTGCAGGGTCCAGAGGTAGGCCAGCGCCTGCGCGATGTGGGCGCCCCAGGACAGCAGGCCGTGGTTGCGAAGGATCACGGCCTGCGCGTTGCCGATCGAGCGCACGACCCTCGGCCCCTCGTCGGCGTGCACCGTGATGCCCTCGAAGTCGTGGTAGGCCACCCGCCCGTGCAGCATGGCGGCATAGAAGTTGTCCGTAGAGAGTCCCGCGGCGGCGCAGGCCACGGCCGATCCCGCCGTGGTGTGGGTGTGCATGACGCAGTGGGCGCCGGCGACCCCGCCGTGGATGGCCGAGTGCAGCATGAACCCGGCCGGATTCACCGGGTGCGCCGACTCGCCCACCACGCGGCCCTGCAGGTCGATCTTGACCAGGTTCGACGCGGTGACCTCGTTGAAGCACAGGCCGAAAGGGTTGATGAGGAAGTGGCGCTCGCCGCCGCTGACGCTCTCGGGCAGGCGAACCGTGATGTGGTTGTAGATCAGCTCCGTCCAGCCCAGGTGGTGGAAGATGCGATAGCACGCGGCCAGCTCGTTGCGCAGGCGCAGTTCGTCGGGATGCATCGTGCGGTTCCTTTTCAATCGTCAATCGAGGCTGTTGGCATGCAGCCAGGCGCACAGGGAGCTGCCCCGGCCCGTGCCCAGGTCGGCCAGTTGTGCCAGCAACCGCTGGGCGCCTTCGCGCGTGGCGTCATCGGCGCAGCCCATGAACTTGGTGCGGATGTCCTCGTCGGACAGCGGCAGCTTGGCGTGCCCCCGGGCGAAGCGGATCGGTCCGCTGTCGAGCACCGAGCCATCGCGCAGTTCCACGCGCACGCGGTCGTGCAGGGCGAAACCGGGCTCGACCGGGCAGCCCGGCGGCACCGTTTCCGCGTGCACGTGCCGCATCAGGGACTGGATGTCGTCGCGGGCGACTTGCGCATCGGTGACCTGCGCCAGCCCCACCGCGCCCTCGCAGGCGGCCATCGCGCAAGCGAACTCGATGCTGAACTTGGCCTGCAGCGCCGTGGCGGGCTGGTGCGCGTGCAGCACGCGGGCCGTGACGTCCGAGAGTGTCGGCACCATGCGCAGCACGTCCTGCGGCTTGAAGCCATGCGCCTGCTTGAGCGCAATGACGCCATCGATGACCCGGTGGCCCGCGTAGCAGACGGGGTACTTCTTGACGGACAGCCCGTTGCTGCGGATTCGCAGCTCTGGCGCCGGCGCCCACGCCTGCCGGTTCGCGCGGCCCTGGGGCGAGAAGGCGGCCAGGAAGCCCGTGGCGCTCTCGAAGATGTCGGCCGACGCCGTGGCGCCGGCACGGGCCAGGCGCACGGCCTCGATGCCGTGGCTGGCGGCCCAGCCGGCATGCAGCGGCTTGGTCATGGAGCCGAAGTTGCCCATCAGGCCCGAGGACAGGCTGGCCGCGATGCCCAGCGCATGCGTGCAGGCCGCCGCCGGCAGGCCCTCCAGGTGGGCGACGGCCGCGGCCGCCGCGACCGTGCCCAGCACGCTGGTCGGGTGCCAGCCCTTGTTGTGCAGGGAGTCGGGCTCGCGCCCCACCAGCTCGGCCCAGACCTCGTAGCCCACCAGATAGGCGCGCAGCAACTCGCTGTCGGGAGCGCCCCATGCCTCGCCGGCGGCCAGCAGCGCCGGCACCAGCACCACGCTGGGATGGCCGTTGAGGGCCATGTCGTCGTAATCCAGGGCATGGGCCGAGACGGCGTTGACGAAGGCCGCGTCGGGCGCGCTGAGACGCTCGCGGCCGAGCAGCACACGGGCCTGCGGCACCGGCCCGCGGCTGGCGGCCACCTGGTGCGCCGCGCGCGTCACCGGCTCTCGCAGGCCGCTGAGCAGGCACGCCAGCGTGTCGATGAAGCCGTTGCGCAGGGTCGGCAGCACATCGTCGGGCACCGTTGCGAAACCGGGCGCCGCCACGAACCCGCCCAGTCCTTGTGTCAAAGACGCTGTCATGGTGTCTTCCAGCAGAGTCGTTGCGCTGCGCGTCAGTACGAGCGCGGCATGCTCAGGGTGTGCTCGGCCACGTGGGCCAGGATCAGGTTGGTGGACACCGGCGCCACCTGCATCACGCGGACCTCGCGCCACTTGCGTTCCACGTCGTACTCGCTGGCGAAGCCGAAGCCGCCGTGCGTCTGCAGGCAGGCTTCCGCGGCATGCCACGCGGCCTCGGTGGCCAGCAGCTTGGCCATGTTCGCGTCCTCGCCACAGGGCCTGCCGGCCGCGAAGAGCGCGGTGGCCTTGCGCACCATCATCTCGGCGGCCACGGTCTCGATGTGCGCGCGGGCGATCGGGAACTGCACGCCCTGGTTCTTGCCGATGGGCCGGCCGAAGACCACGCGCTCCGTGGCGTAGGTGGCCGCCTTCTTCACGAACCAGCGCGCGTCGCCCAGCGCCTCCGAGGCGGCGATGATGCGCTCCGCGTTCATCCCGTCGAGGATGTAGCGGAAGCCCTTGCCCGCTTCGCCGATGCGGTTCTCGACCGGCACCTTCAGGTTGTCGATGAAGATCTCGGTCGTGTTGTGGTTGACCATCGCCTTGATCGGGCGGATCTCCAGCCCATTGCCGCGGGCTTCGCGCATGTCCACCAGCAGCACCGAGAGGCCCTCGGTCTTCTTGGTGACCTGGTCGGCGGGCGTGGTGCGCACCAGCAGCATCATCAGGTCGGAGTACAGGGCGCGCGAGGTCCAGACCTTCTGGCCGTTGACCACGTAATAGTCGCCCTTCGGATCCTTGACCAGCTCGGCCCGGGTCTTGATCTGGGTGGTGTCGGAACCGGTGGTGGGCTCGGTGATGCCGAAGGCCTGCAGCCGCAGCTCGCCGGAGGCGATGCCCGGCAGGAAGCGGCGCTTCTGCTCCTCGCTGCCGTGGCGCAGCAGCGTGCCCATGGTGTACATCTGGGCGTGGCAGGCGCCGGCGCTGCATCCGGCGGCGTGGATCTCCTCCAGGATCACCGAGGCGGCGCGCAGCGGCAGGCCCGAGCCGCCGTACTCCTCGGGGATCAGCACCGCCAGGTAGCCGGCTTCGGTCAGCGCCTTGACGAAGGCGTCCGGATAAGCGTTGCGCTCGTCGAGGTCGCGCCAGTACTCGCCCGGGAAGTCCTGGCAGATGCGCCGCACGCTCTCGCGGATTTCCGGATAGTCCTCGCCCAGCGGGACCGAGATGTCGAGTTGGTCGGCAATGGCTTGATTCATGATCGTTGGCTCCGTGTAGGGGTTGCGAAGGCGCGCCGTGGTCAGTGCGCCAGGGCAGCGGTTTGGGTCTTGTTGAAGTGCCTGGGCAGGCCGGCCGTGGCCAGGGCGCCGTACAGGGGCACGCCAGGCAGCCAGTCCGACAGGCGCTTGCGCACGGCCAGCAGCGCCTGCAGGTCGATGCCCGTCTCGCAGCCCATGGCTTGCAGCAGGTAAACGAGGTCTTCCATGGCCACGTTGCCGCTGGCGCCCGGCGCGAAGGGGCAGCCGCCCAGGCCGCCGAGGGAGGCGTCGAACTTGGTGACGCCCGCATCCAGTGCGGCCACGACGTTGGCCAGGGCCAGCCCGCGCGTGTCGTGGAAGTGGCCGCCCAGGGGCAGCGCCCCGATGTCGCCCCGGACCTGCGCGAAAAGCTGCCCGACCTGCCGCGGCTGGGCATAGCCGACGGTGTCGGCCAGCATGATCTCGTCGGCCCCGAGCTCCGCCAGGCGGGTGGCGAGCTGGCGCACGCGCCCGGGGTCGATGCTTCCTTCCATCGTGCAGCCGAAGGCGGTGGCGATGCCGGCCTCGATGCGCGGGCGGCGTTGCGGGTCAACGTCGCGCGCCAGCTGCACCACCGACGCGAACTCCTGCAGCGCCGCATCGGTTTCCCGCCCGGCATTGCCGCGGCTGTGCGCGCCGCTGGCCGACAGCACGAACACCAGGCGGTTCGCCCCCGCCTCGATGGCCCGCTGCGCACCGCGGGCATTGAGCGTGAGCACGGTGGTCTCCAGGCCGCTGAACCCGCTGGCCGCGTCAACCATGTACTCCGCATCGGCGAACTGCGGCATGCGGCTCTTCGAGACGAAGGAGGTGATCTCGAACGACGCCACGCCGGCATCCGCCTCCTCGCGCAGCCACGCCAGCTTGACCTCGGTCGGCACGAAGTGCTCGACCATCTGCAGGCCGTCGCGCAGCCCGACCTCGCGCACCTTGACCAGGGAACCGCTCACGACGCCATCTCCTGTTGGTCACGGTAGCGCTGCAGCAACTCGGCGTCGGCGTTCAGCGCGGACGAACCGCTGCGGATCGGCGGGCGCGTGCCGTCGAAACGCGCCGGCATGCCGACCAGGGTCATGGGCGAGCCGGGCACCGGTTGCAGGATGCCCAGCGCCTGGGTCTGGGGATGCTGCAGCGTCTGGTCGATGGACTGCACGGGCGCGCACGGAATGCCCGCGCGCTCCAGGATGCCGACCCATTCCTGCGTGGAGCGGCGGGCCATCAAGGGCTCGATCAGGCCGTCGATCTGCGCACGGTGGGCCACGCGCGCCGGGTTGGTGGCGAAGCGCTCGTCGCGGGTCCACTCCGGGTGGCCCAGCACGGTGCAGAACTTCTCGAACAGGCTGTTGTTGCCCGAGGCCACCACCAGATGGCCGTCGCTGGTCGCGTAGGCGCGGTAAGGCACGATCGTGGCCGCACCAGAGCCGTGGCGGCCCGGCACTTCGCCGCTGCTCATGAAATGGGCCGCGGCGATCGACATCCAGGCCAGCGCCGTCTCGTACAGCGACACCTCGACGCAGCAGCCCTCACCCGTGGCCTGGCGGCGGAACAGTGCCGCCAGGATGGCGTTCGCGGCCCACATGCCCGTACCCATGTCCACCACCGAGTAGCCGGTGCGCACGGGCGGGCGCCCTTCCTCGCCGGTCACGCTCATCAGGCCGGCAAAGGCCTGCATCAGCGGGTCGTAGCCGGGCTTGTCCGACAGTGGCCCGCCGCTGCCGAAGGCGCCCAGGTCGCACCACACCAGCGACGGCTTGAGTTCGCGCAGGCGCTGCGCCCCCAGGCCCTGAGCCGCCAGCAGGCCCGGCCGCATGCTTTGCAGCACCACGTCGGCCTCTTCCAGGATCAGCCGCTCCACGGCGGCCAGGTCGGCCGGGTCGCGGAAGTTCACCGCCACCGAGGCCTTGTTGCGGTTGACCGCCTGGAACATCGATGCGGCCCCGTCCCAGAACGGGGGGCCCCAGGCGCGGGCATCGTCGCCGTCGAGCTTCTCGACCTTGATCACCTGCGCGCCCAGGTCGCCCAGGACCTGCGTGGCGGTGGGCGCCGCGATGTTCTGCCCGATCTCGATCACCGTCACGCCCGACAAGGGGGCATGGGCCGGCGCCACGGAAGTGCGATTGTTGCTGCTGCTCATCATTGCCCCTCGAAGCGCGGCTTGCGCTTTTCGTTGAAGGCCGCGACGCCTTCGACGCGGTCCCGGCTCTTGACCATGCGCTGGTAGGCCTCGATCTCGAAGTGCATGCCCGTGGCGAGGTCCTGCTGCAGCCCGTGGTGGATGGCGTGCTTGGCCTGGCGTACCGCCAGCGGCGCGTTGCCCGCGATGCGCTCGGCGATGGCCAGCGTTTCGGCCATCAGGTTCTCCGGCTCGCACAACTGGTTGACCACGCCCCAGGCCAGCGCCTGCTCGGCGTTGAAGGGCTTGGCCGCCAGGATCAGCTCCTTGGCGCGCTTCTCGCCCACGGCGCGCGCCAGGGTCTGCGTGCCGCCCGCGCCGGGCATGATCCCCAGGGAGGTCTCGGTCAGCGCGAAGCGCGCGGTGCGCGAGGCGTAGGCGAAGTCGCACAGCAGCGCCAGTTCGAGGCCGCCACCGTAGGCGGCGCCGTTGACGGCGGCCACGACGGGCACCGGCGAGGCCACGATGGCCCGCACGGTGCGCTCCATCAGCTCGTGCTGCAGCACCCACTCGTGCTCGCTGAGCAGCTTGCGCTCCTTGAGGTCGCCCCCGGCGCAGAACGCCTTGTCGCCGGCCCCGGTCAGCAGCACGCAGCGAAAGCGCGTGCGCACGATCTCCAGGGGAGCGAACACGTCATGGAGCTCGCGGGCCGTGAGCGTCGTGAACGCGTTGGAGGCTTCAGGGCGGTTGATCGTCACCCGCAGCACATGCGGGGCCGGCTCGTCGACGAGCAGGGTTTCGAACCGTCGGGCCAGGATTTCTTCCGGCCATTTCTCGTATCCATTTCCGATCCAGGACGACATTGCCTTCTCCACATGAGTCCACATAGCGGACATTCGTTATCGAAACGAACTCAACGTGGAATGGATTCTCTGGAACAATGCCCTCAATTGTTCAACCGAAGTTCCACAATATGGACTCACATGAAGCGACCGGGAAAACGCGCACGAAGTCTTCGGGCACCGGGGGCACGCAGGCGATCGCCCGCGCGACGGCGCTGCTGCGCGAGATCGCCAACAGCGCTGGCGGCGAGCGCAGCCTGGCCGAGCTGGCCCGCAGCCTGGACATCGAGCGCCCCACCGCCTACCGCATCCTGCGGCGCCTCGTGGAAGACGGCCTGGCGGTGCAGAACCCCGTGACGCGCGGCTACGGGCTCGGGCCCTTGCTGTTCGAGCTGGGCCTGCTGGCCAAGCCGCCGCTGCAGTTGCAGGCCCTGGCCGGCGAGGCGGCGACGCACATCGCGCACGAGAGCGGCGACACCGCCTTCGCCCTGCTCACCAGCGGGCTGGACTCCGTGTGCCTGGACCGCAAGGAGGGCAGCTACCCCGTCAAGGCCTTGCTGATGGGCGTGGGACGCCGCCGGCCCCTGGGCATCGGCGCGAGCAGCCTGTCCATGCTGGCGGCCATGGCGCCTGAAGAGGCCAGCCAGATCCTTGACGCGAACGCCCACCGGATCGGCGCCATGGGCGAATCGGACGTCGCGAACCTGAAGGCGGTCGTCGAGCAGGGACGCCGCGACGGCTTCGTGCTCCGGGCACCCGTCGATGCGCCGGAGATCCTTTCGTTGGGGGTGGCCGTTCGCAACGCCTACGGCCACGCCATCCTGGGCCTGTCGATTTCCGCGTTGCGATTTCGCATCGAGCAGCGCTTCGACCGCCTGCTCGCCGTATTGCGCGAATCCAGGGATATGGTGGAAACGCGCCTCAAGGCCGAGGGGCCGGCACGCGACATCAAGGAGGCGTGATGCCAGGTTGCGATGGCCAGTGAAGTCACGCCGTCATGGCCGCGCAGGGGCAGTGTGGTCTGGGGAAAGTTGTTGGTTGTTAGCCGTGAGCTGCGTTGTGCCGACAACTACTTCGTCATTCCCGCGCAGGCGGGAACCCAGGCGGCCCCCAAGTCAGCCGCACGCAGCGCGGGCAGCGCACAGGATGCCTTCGCACCCTGGTTCGCCGCACCCATGCTTCGCTCTGGCGTAGGGCCGCCTGGACCCCCGCCTACGCGGGGATGACGAAGCAGGAGGGATGCTGCCCGTGCTTCGTCCAGCAGGAGCAGCTTCACTTTCCCCAGGCAGCATGCGCCCTATCAGCCGCGCGCCGGCAGCACCGTGCCCACGCACTCGCCAAAGCCGATGCGCGCCGCGCCGGGCTTCTCGCACCAGCCGCGGATGACGACGCTGTCGCCGTCCTCCAGGAAGGAGCGCTGCTCGCCGCCGGGCAGCTGCAGCGGCTGCTTGCCGCCGGCCGTGAGTTCGATGAGCGCCCCGGCCTGGTCCAGCGTCGGGCCCGAGAGCGTGCCGCTGCCGAACAGGTCGCCCGGCTGCAGGTTGCAGCCGTTGACCGTGTGGTGCGCCACCATCTGCGCCACCGTCCAGTAGGCATGGCGGTAGCTGGTGCGGCAGATCGTGGCGGCGGCGCCGCCCGCCTCGCGCTGGCGCGGCGTGAGCAGATCCACCTGCAGCTGGATGTCGAACGAGCCCTCGCGGCGGTTGGCCTCGGAGTCCAGGTAGGGCAGCGGCTGCGGGTCGCCCTCGGGGCGCGTGAAGGGCACGCGGAACGGCGCCAGCGCCTCCAGCGTCACGATCCACGGCGAGATGGTGGTGGCGAAGTTCTTGGACAGGAAGGGCCCCAGCGGCTGGTACTCCCAGGCCTGGATGTCGCGCGCGCTCCAGTCGTTGAGCAGGCAAATGCCGAAGACATGCTCCTCGGCCTCGGCGATGTCCACCGGCTCGCCCTGCGCGTTGCCGCTGCCGATGAAGATGCCCAGCTCCAGCTCGATGTCCAGGCGCCGGCTGGGGCCCATCACCGGCTGCGCGGCGCCCGCGGGCAGCGTCTGGCCCACCGGGCGGCGGAAGGCCTGGCCCGAGACGCCGATGCTGGAGGAGCGCCCGTGATAGCCGATGGGCACCCACTTGTAGTTGGGCATCAGCGGGTTGTCGGGACGGAACAGGCGGCCGATGTTGGTGGCGTGGTGCACCGAGGTGTAGAAGTCCGTGTAGTCGCCGATGCGCGCGGGCACGTCGTACTCGGCCTCGGCCTGGGACACCAGGCAGGACTGCAGCGAGCCCTGCTCGGCCGCGCCCTGGCGCAGCCCGCGCGACAGGGCCAGGCGCAGCGCGGCCCAGGCCGGCTGGCCCAGCGCCATGAGCGCATTGAGCTTGTCCTGCGCGGCGGCCCGCACCGCCTCACCGGCAGCGCCGCCGAACACGCCGGCCGCGGCCACCGCCGCCAGGTCCACGATCTGGTCGCCGATCGCCACCCCGCCGCGGAAGGCTTCCGCGCTCCCCTTGCGGCGGAACGCGGCAAAGGGCAGGTTCTGGATGGTGAAGCCGGTGTCGGCCGCGTTGGCCGACGCGACCCAGCTGCGCAGCGCGGGATCGTGGGTTTCGTTGAGAGAGGTCATGGCTTCAGGTCCTCAGGCGCTGGCACTGCCGTCGTGCATCCAGGCGGCATGCTGCGGCGCCCGCTTGGTGCGGCTCCACTCCTCCAGCATGTCCCACTTCACCTCGTCGAGCTTTTGCATCATCTCGGGCGTGCTGCAATCGGCGGCCAGCTCCAGGCGGTGGCCGTTGGGGTCGAAGAAGTAAATGCTCTTGAAGATCGTGTGGTCGGTGGGGCCCACGACCTCGATGCCGGCGGCCTCCAGCTTGGCCTTGGTCGCCAGCAGCGTGTCGATGGAGTCCACCTTCAGCGCCAGGTGCTGCACCCAGGCCGGCGTGTTGCGGTCGCGGTCCATGGGCGGCTGGCTGGGCAGCTCGAAGAAGGCCAGGATGTTGCCGTTGCCCGCGTCCAGGAAGATGTGCATGTACGGATCGGGCGCCTTGGTGGAAGGCACCTCGTTCTCGGCAATGGCGAGCACGAACTTCATGTCCAGGTGCTTGCCGTACCACTCGACGGTTTCCTTCGCATCCTTGCAGCGGTAGGCGACGTGGTGAACTTGCTGGATCAGCATTTGAATCTCCTGCAGATGTTGTTGGTGGCTCGGGCTCAGAGGTCGCGCAGCGCGGCTTCGAGCTGCTGCTGGAACAGGTCGGCGTCGCCCAGCGCCTGGGCGTTGAGCAGCGCCAGCTTGACGAGGAAGAGCTCCGACTTGTCGCCGGCGGCGTCGATGGCGGTGGCCAGGCGGTCGTAGACGGTTTCGAGCCCGGAAATGTCCAGGGCGGTGTTCGGGGCGGTCATGGGTTGTCTCCTCAGCGCGGCAGGGCGGCGTCAAAAGCGGCTTGCAGCCGGGTGGCATCGAGCGTGAGCCAGCGGGCGCACACGTGCTGGTCGGGGCGCAGCAGGTACGCGCCGCCGCTGGCGCGCACGCCGTAGTGCCGGCGCACGTGGCCGTCGGCATCGGCCAGGGTCAGTTCCGCGCCGGCCACGGGCTGCGCGGCACCGATGGCCACCACGCGCAGCGGCACGCCGCGCGCGCGCACCGTGTCGATGACCTGCAGCAAAGGTGCCGGGATGGCCGCGGCCTCGGTGAAGTACAGCAGGTCGAAGCCGCCGCCCAGGTGGTCGAGCAGGAAATCATCGGCGCCCAGGCGCACGTTCTGCGGCGGCGCGCCATGAGCCGGGCCGGCGGTAAACAGCGCGTTGTCGTCGCCGCGGCTGTTGAGCATCGAGTCGGTGTACTCGTGCGGCCGCGAGGTGCGCCAGTGGTAGAGCGGGCGCACGAACTCCTGCGTCAGCGACAGGGACAGCACCGCGTCGCGCAGCAGCTTGAAGCCGCGGCTGGGCGGGGTCATGAAGCGCGTGCTCTTGCCCGCCTCATCGATGATCTCGCGCGCCGCGCCCACGCGCTCGGCGCTGAAGTTGGACAGCAGTTTCTTCCCGGCCAAGCCCTTGACCACGAAGGCCAGGTGCCAGGCCAGCGACTGCGAGTCCTGGAACGCCGTGTTGGCGCCGCGCACGCCGAAGATCGGCAGCAGGTGCGCCGCGTCGCCGGTGAAGAGCACGCTGCCGTGCACGTAGTCGGGCAGCGTCAGGGTGCGCGCCGAATACACCGAGCACCAGTCCATCTCCCAGCTCACGCCGGCGTGGCCGATCATGGCCAGCTGTGCGTCGATGCGCTTCTTCAGCGACTCGGGCTTCAACGCCTCCTCGGGCGACTCGCCGGCGGGCAGCTGGTAGTCCACGCGCCAGATGCCATGCGGCTCGCGGTGCAGCAGCACGGTGTTGCCCGGGTTCCACTCGGGGTCGAAGAAGGCCAGCCGCTCGGTGGGCAGCGGCAGGTCCACGCGGATGTCGGCGATGACGAAGAAACCTTCGTACGAGGCCCCTTCCATCTGCAGGTTCATCGCGGTGCGGATGGCCGAGCGCCCGCCGTCGGCCGCCACCACCCAGTCGCTCTCCAGCGTGTAGGGGCCTTCGGGCGTGTCCACCTCCAGCCGCGCGAAGCCGTCGAGCTGCTCCACCTTCGTGAGCTTGTTGCCCCAGCGCAGGTCGATCAGCTCGCTGCCCTCGCAGGCATCCAGCAGGTACTCCTCCAGGTACTGCTGCTGGATGTTGATCATCGGGAAGAAGCGGTCGTCCGGATCGTGCGGCGCCTCCATGCGGAACACGCGCTGGCCGCGGTAGAACGAGTTGCCGAAGCGCCAGGGCAGGCCGTTCTCGGTGATGCGCTGCGCCACGCCCACCTGCTGCAGGATCTCCATCGAGCGCCGCGTGAACACGATGGCGCGGCTGCCCTGCGAAACCTGCAGCTCCGCGTTGAGCAGCACGCTGGGCACGCCCAGGCGCGCGAGCTCCAGCGCGGCCACCATGCCGGCCGGCCCCGCTCCCACGACCACCACCTTCTGGCGCTGCTGCGCGGGATTCGCCGAGGGCAGCCAGGGCTTGTGGATCTGATAGTCGTAATAGATGGAAGGACGCGGCTCGGTAGTCGGCTTGTGCATGCTGTTGTCTCCGGTGTGGTGCTGCGCTGCGTGGAACGAAAAGCCTTGCGGGAGCAGGGCGATCTCACGGCGCATGGCCCAGAACATCTGTGCGTACAACTATTTTGGGTTGACGAACCTCAAAGGTCCATAACGTATTTCTACTTAGTTGTACGCGCAGATGTTTTTGCGTAAAGTCAAACCAGAATCCGGCATCCAGTGCCTCGCGCCGTGCGAGCCGCCAAGGCCATCCACGTTTCCAGGAGACATCTTCATGACCCCCATCCGCGCCCCGCGCCGCTCGTTCGTTCTCGCCGCCCTGTCGCTGCCCCTGGCGGCGATGGCCTTTCCCGACAAGACGATCGAGTGGGTGGTGCCTTATCCGGCCGGCGGCGGCTCCGACGTGGTGGCGCGCACGCTGACCGAGCCCATGGGCAAGGCGCTGGGCCAGACCATCGTCGTCAACAACAAGCCCGGCGCGGCCACCAACATCGGCGCCGATTACGTTGCCAAGGGCAAGGCCGACGGGCATCTCCTGCTCACGGCCGACACGGCCACGCTGGCGGCCAATCCGTTCCTCTACTCGAAGCTGTCCTACAACGTCGAGAAGGACTTCGCCGCGGTCGGGCTGATGGCGCGCTTCCCGATGCTGCTGGTGGTCAACCCCGCGGTGCCCGTGAAGAACCTGGCCGAGTTCAGCGCCTGGGCCAAGCAGCAGCCGCAACCGCCGGCCTACGCCACGCCCGGCTCGGGCAGCCCGCACCACCTGGCCACCGAGCTGTTCCGCGAGCGCGCCGGCTTGAAGTTCACGCACGTGCCCTACCGCGGCGCGGCGCCGGCGGTGCAGGACGTCATCGGCGGCCAGGTGCCCTTCATGTTCGCCGACAGCGCCAGCGCCTACCCGCACATCGTCTCGGGCAAGCTGCGCGCCATCGGCGTGGCCAGCCCCAAGCGCGTGGCCGGCTTCGACACCGTGCCCACGCTGCAGGAACAGGGTGTCAAGGACTTCGAGGCCTACGCCTGGCAGGGCCTGGTGGTGCCGGCCGGCACGCCTCCGCAGGCCATTGCCGCGCTCAACAAGGCCCTGGTCTCGGCGCTGCAGAGCACGGCCGTCAAGGCCCGCTTCCAGACGCTGGGGCTGGAAGCCATCCCCAGCTCGCCGCAGGAGATGGCCGCCTACGCCAAGAGCGAGCGCGAGAAGTGGGGCAAGGTCATCCGCGCCAACGACATTCGCCTCGACTGAAGATGGCCGCCCGCCAGAAGGAGCACGAGTTCCGACTGGAACGCACCGTCACGCACCGGCTGCACACGCTCTCCAAGCTCACGGACCGCCTGAGCCAGGCGGCCTACCTGGAAGCCACGGGCATCCCGCTCAACGAGGGTCGCACCCTGGCGGCGGTGGGCGCCTTCGCGCCGCTGTCGGTCAACGACCTGGCCCGGCTGGCCAACCTCACCAAGGGACAGGCCAGCCGCGCGGCGCAGACCCTGGTGGACCAGGGGTTGGTTGACAAGCAAAGCAATGCCATGGATGCGCGCGGCGTGGTGCTCACGCTCACGCCGCACGGGCAGCAGTTGTGGCGGCGGCTCAAGGGCGTCATCCAGGCGCGCAACGAGGACATCACCGCCTGCCTCGACGAGGCCGAGCGCCGGCAGCTCGACCGGCTGCTGGATCGGCTGGTGGCGCATGCGCTGGCCGCCGCGGGCGAGGAGCCCCAGCGGGGCGACGCTGGAGGAATGGCATAGCGGGTCCCTGTCGCGGACCCATCACCCCCGCGCCCGGTACTCCGAGAAGATGTTCAGCTCGACGTGCCGCTCCACCTCCAGCAGCCCGCTGCCCGTCAGCGTCTGCATGACCTGCTGCGGCGGCACGCAGGCTTCGATGGTGTCCCAGTAGTAGCGCCAGAGCATGGGCGTGTCCTTGGCGCGGGACACGGCCCGGGCCAGCAGCGGCACCACGCCACGCATGTAGGCCTTGAGCAGGGCATGGCCCAGGCGCCCTTCGGGGCGGGTGATTTCCAGGATCAACAATTGCCCGCCCGGCTTGAGCACGCGGCGGAACTCGTCGGCCGCCGCGCTGAAGTCGGCGATGTGGCGCAGCGCGTAGCCCATCACCACGAAGTCCGCGCTGGCATCGGGCACCGGGATGTCCTCGGCCCGGCCCAGCCGGCACTCCACCGGCTGCTCGAAATGGGCTTGGCCCATCATCCCCGGGCTCGGGTCCACGCCCACCAGCCGATGCGGCTCGCCAGTGATCCTCAGGATCTCGCGCGACACCAGCCCGGTGCCCATGCCCACGTCCACCACCTGCAGCCCCGGCTTCAGCCCGGCGCGCAGCAGCGCCTGGCGCCGGTACCACGAGCCCGTGCCCAGGCCCAGGATCTTCTCCAGCCGGTTGTAGTCCACCGCCGTGTCGTCGAAGGTGCGGCGCAGGAAGTCCTCGCGCTTGGCGGCGTCGTCGGGCTGGTAGTACGCGGGCAGGGGCGCGTGAGGCAGGTGGACCGGCGCGGCGTCGCGATCGGGCGAGGAAGGTTGCGTCATGTTGGGTTCGGGGCCGGCGGGTCAGGCACGGGCCAGGGAGGCGGGCTGCCGATGCTACTGTCACGCCCCTCGCGTCTTCCCGGTTCGCGGCATGCCTGGGCCACCGGTGGGGCCACCGGGCGTGCCGGCTGCCCCTGCATTCCCGCTTCGTGGGCCGAGTTGTCCGAGGCCAAGTGGATGCGGGCGCGACACCTGCCCTGAACCGGGATGAAGACCTCGACACGACCTGATGCAACCGCAAGCCCTCCGCATCTACGCCGGACCCGCCGCACGCGCGCGCTTGCGCGAGCGCGGCCTGCGCGCCGATGACGTGCGCGTCGTGCCCGCCGCGGCGGCCGGGCCCAAGGGACTGGTGCTTCATCCGTTGGACCGATTCATCTTCGGCCACTGGCTCGCGCACGGCACGCGGCCCGTGCACCTGCTGGGCGCCTCCATCGGCGCCTGGCGCATGGCCAGCGCCTGCCTGCCCGATGCAGACGCCGCCCTGGCGCAGATGGCGCACGACTACATCCACCAGCGCTACGAGCACCCGCCCAACAAGATGCCGTCACCGCGCCACGTCAGCGAGGTGTTCGGTGCCCTGGTGAGGGAGCGCTTCGGGCACCGCAGCGCCGAGGTGCTGGGCCATCCACGCTTCAGGCTGCACCTGTTCACCTCGCGCGGCCGGCACTGGCTGCTGCGCCGCGAGGGCCGCTGGCGCACGCCGCTGGGCTGCGTGGGCGCGTTCGCCGCCAACGCGGTGAACCGCGGGGCGCTGGGCGCCTGGCTGGAGCGCGTGGTGTTCCACGATGCGCGCGCGCCGTCGCTGCCGCTGCAACTGCGGGACTTCCGCACGCAGCGGGTGACGCTGGGCGCGCACAACTTCTGCGCCGCGCTGCTGGCCAGCTGCTCCATCCCCTTCGCCCTCGATGCCGTGCACGACATTCCCGGCGCGCCGCCCGGCGCCTACTGGGACGGCGGCATCACCGACTACCACCTGCACCTGGACTACGCGTCCATGGACGAGGGCCTGGTGCTCTACCCCCACTTCCAGCGAAAGATCATCCCCGGCTACCTCGACACCCTGTTGCCCCGCCGCCGGCACCCCGACGACCGCCTGGCCAACGTGGTTGTGCTCGCACCCGACGCGGACTGGGTGCGCCGCGCCCTGCCCCACGGCAAGCTGCCGGACCTCGACGACTTCAAGGCCTACGCCGGCGACCTGCAGGGCCGCATTGCGGTCTGGAGCCGCGCCGTGGCCGAGAGCCAGCGGCTGGCCGAGGAGTTCGACGCGGTGCTGGCGCAAGGCCCGTTTGACGCGCTCCCGCTGGCATGACCGGGCGCCGCCCGCCGCGCTCAGCCGCGGGCGCGGTACTCCGAGAAGATGCTCAGCTCCGTGTGGCGCTCGACGCCGTTGAGGCCGTGGCCCGCCAGGGTCTGCATGATCTGCGCCGGCGGCACGCAGGTCTCGATCGTGTCCCAGGTGTAGCGCCAGAGCATGGGTGTGTCCCGGGTGCGTGCCACGGCGCGCACCAGCCAGGGCACCACGCCGCGCATGTAGGCCTTGAGCAGGGCGTGGCCCAGGCGCCCCTCGGGGCGGCTGAATTCCAGGATCAGCAGCCGCCCGCCGGGCTTGAGCACGCGGCGGAACTCGTGCGCCGCCGCGCCGAAGTCCGTGACGTGCCGCAGCGCGTAGCCCATCACCACAAAGTCCGCGCTGGCATCGGGCACCGGGATGTCCTCGGCGCGGCCCAGCCGGCACTCCACCGGCTGCTCGAAACGGGCCTGCTCCATCATTCCCGGGCTCGGGTCCACGCCCACCAGCCGATGCGGCTCGCCGGTGATCCTCAGGATCTCGCGCGACACCAGCCCGGTGCCCATGCCCACGTCCACCACCTGCAGCCCCGGCTTCAGCCCGGCGCGCAGCAGCGCCTGGCGCCGGTACCACGAGCCCGTACCCAGGCCGACGATCTTCTCCAGCCGGTCGTAGTCCACCGCGGCGGCATCGAAGATGCGGCGCAGGAAGGCCTCGCGCTTGGACGCATCGTTGGACTGGTAGTAAGTGGGCAGTGGCGCGTGCGGCAGGCGTACCGGCGAGGCGTCGCGATCGGGCAGGCGGGGATGCGTCATGAAGGAGCCCTTGCGCACGGCTCGGGCATGAACGGTGGACCAGCGGCAACGATGCTACCGCCCCGTCACGACGGCTTTGCGGCCTGCCGCGGCCCGGATGCGGCCCGGATGCGGCCATTGGCGTAAGACTGGAGAAAGCCTGCCGTGATGCAACGCCGGATATCCCGGGCCATGGCACGTGGCTGCGCCCGCCGCGCACCCTGCAACGAGTTGATCCGACCGGCTCGACTACAATTTTCGGTTCGTTTGAATGTAGTTTTCCGAGGAACATCACATCGTGTCTGCCACCGACGTGAAACCCGCCGGCGATGTGCTGCCGCCTTCCGCGCTGGAACCCGAGCTCGCCGAGCTTTTGGTCCAGGCCTTGAATCTGGAAGTTGCTCCCGCCGATATCGATCCCACCGCACCGTTGTATGGCGATGCGCTGGGGCTGGATTCCATCGACATCCTTGAACTGGCGCTGGAAGTGTCGCAGCGCTATGGCTTCGAGCTCCGCTCTGACGACGAGAACAACCACAAGATATTCGCTTCGCTGCGCAGCCTGGCCCTCCACATCGAGCAGCACCGAAAGCGTTGACCGGTCCGTCATGACGCATTGGCAGCTGGGCCTGGCGCTGCTGGGCGTCATCGCTTACTCGCTGCTGTCTCATGTCTTGATGCTGTACGCGGCCCACGAGCCCTGGGCCGCGGCGGCGTTGCTGGGTCCGCTGCTGGCCATGGTCGGCGCGATGGCCTGGCGTGGCCGGCATCGCGTGGGCATGTGGGCCGTGCTGCTGGCCGCGCTGGCGCTGCTGGCCGTGTGCCTGCGCGGCGGCGTCGGCGACGTGAAGCTGCTGTACCTGCTGCAGCACGCGGGCGTGCACGCCGCGCTGGGCGCGAGCTTCGGGCTCACGCTGAGCGGCCCGGGCCTGTCGGCCATCGGCCGCGTGGCGCAGCAGGTGCACGGCACGCTGCAGCCGGCCATGGAGCGCTACACCTGGCACGTCACGCTGGTGTGGACCTTTTACTTCTTCGCCATGGCGCTGGGCTCCGTGGCCTTGTACCGGTGGGGACCGTGGGAAGCCTGGTCGCTGCTGGCCAACCTGATCACGCCGGGAGCCATCGGCGCGCTGTTCGTGGGTGAGCACCTGCTGCGCTACCGGCTGCATCCCGAGTTCGAACGCGTCTCGCTGCTGGACACGGTGCGCGCCTACCGCAAAGTGCCCGGCGATCGCTGAGCCCGAAGCCTCAACCTTTTTCGCCCTCTCGCCGTGCTTCCCTTCCTCTCCCCGCGCGATCTCGACGCTCCCCTGGCCTGGTGCGGCGGCACCCCGGTCAGTGCCCGCCAGTTCCTGCGCGACGTGGCGCGGATGGCCGAACGGCTGCCCGCGCAAGGCGCGGCGCTGAACCTGTGCGTGGACCGCTATCGCTTCAGCGTCGCCTTCGGTGCCGCGCTGCTGCGCGGGCACGTCTCGCTGTTCCCGCCCAACGCGATGGCGCAGACCATCGACCAGTTGCGCTCGCAATATCCGCTGCTGTGGGCGCTGGCCGACGAATCGACCTTGGAAGGGCTGACCGGCCTGGACGTCCTCGCCGTCACCGGCGCCGCACCGGACGCGCGCGCCGAAGCCATCGTTCTGCCGCCGGAGCAACCGTCCGCCTGCCTGCTGACTTCCGGCTCCACCGGCGCCCCCCAGCCGCACCTGAAGCACTGGGGCACGCTGGTGCGCAACGCGGCGCAGGAGGCGCAGCGGCTGGCGGCGTTGCTGCAGCGGCCGAGCCTGGACGGCCTGAACATCGTCGCCACCGTGCCGCCGCAGCACAGCTACGGCTTCGAGTCCAGCGTGCTGCTGGCGCTGCAGGGCGGTGCCGCCATCGACGCCGGGCGGCCCTTCTACCCCGCCGACATCGCCGCCGCGCTGCAGCGGCTGCCGCGTCCGCGCGCCCTCGTCACCACCCCCTTCCACCTCAAGACCCTGCTGCGCTCGGGCGTCGAACTGCCCGAGGTGGACCTGGTGCTCAGCGCCACCGCGCCGCTGTCGCCGCAGCTCGCGCAGGAAACCGAGCGCCGCTGCGGCGGCGTGCTGGTGGAGATCTACGGCTGCACCGAGGCCGGCCAGGTCGCCACCCGCTGCACCGCGCGCACGGACCTCTGGCACACCTTCGACGGGCTGCGCATCTCGAAGCTGCCGGGCCTGGGCGAGGAGCAGGGCGAGCGCTACAGCGTGCAGGGCGGCCACGTGGCCGAGCCGACGCTGCTGGCCGACATCCTGGAGCTGCAGGACGCCGAGCATTTCCGGCTGCTGGGCCGCGCCAACGACCTGGTGCACGTCGCGGGCAAGCGCAGCTCGCTGGGGCACCTGAACTTCCACCTCAACAGCATCGAGGGCGTGGAGGACGGCGCCTTCTGGGTGCCCGACGAGGTGACCGACGGCGTGGCGCGCCCGGTGGCCTTCGTGGTCGCGCCCACGCTGAGCGCGCGCGCCATTGCCGCCGCGCTGCGCGGCCGCATCGAAGCCGTGTTCGTGCCGCGGCGCATCGTGCACCTGCCCCGGCTGCCGCGCGAGGCCACCGGCAAGCTCACCGCGCAGACGCTGCGCCAGCTCGCGCGCGAGCACCTGTCTCCCCGCACGCCATGAGCCCGACCTGCAGCGTGGTGCGCCGCATCGAGGCAGACCATCCCAGCTTCGCCGGCCACTTCCCGGGCCAGCCCGTGCTGCCCGGCGTGGTGCTGCTGGCCGAGGTGATGGAGGCGCTGCGCGGCGCGGGGCTGCCGGACCGGCCGGGCGAGCGCTTCGACATGCGGGCCGTGAAGTTCCTGTGGCCGGTGCGCCCCGGCGACGACATCCGCATCGACCTGCAGGGCGAGGCCGGCCGCGCCCGCTTCGAGGTGCACTGCGGCGGCAAGGTCGCCGCCAGCGGCCAGGTCGTCTGGAGCGCCGCGTGAGCACGCCGATGAGCGGCAACGACGCACCCGTGGCCGCGCCCGCCGCCTGGGCCCGCGCGCCCGAGCGCAGCAACATGCTGACGCTGCGCCTGATGTGCTGGATCGCGCTGCGCTGCGGGCGCCGCGTGGCGCGCGCCGTGCTGCACCCGATCGCGCTGTACTTCGTGCTGTTCGCGCCCGCGGCGCGGCGGCACTCGCTGCGCTACCTGGGCCGTGCGCTGGGCCGCCCGGCGCGCTGGAGCGACGCCTACCGCCACGTGCACAGCTTCGCCGCCACCATCCTGGACCGCGTCTACCTGCTGCGCGGCCAGCTCGATCTCTTCGATCTGCGGCTGCAGGGCGTGGAGGCCATCGACCAGGCCATGGCCGAGGGCCACGGCGCCTTCCTGCTGGGCGCGCACCTGGGCAGCTTCGAGGTGCTGCGCACGGCGGGCTGCGCCCAGGGGCGGCTGCGCGTGGCGATGGTCATGTACCCGGACAACGCCCGAAAGATCAACGCCGCGCTGAGCGCCGTTGCCCCCGACGCCAAGCCCGAGATCATCGCGCTGGGCCGCATGGACTCGATGCTGGCCGTGCGCGACTGGCTCGACGGCGGCGGCCTGGCCGGCATGCTGGGCGACCGCGTGCTGCACGACAGCGACGCGCAGCACGGCAAGGAGCTGCGCGTGCCCTTCCTGGGCCGCGAGACGGTGTTCAGCGACGGCCCCTTCCGGCTCGCCGCGCTGCTGCGCCGGCGCGTCATCTTCATGGCCGGGCTGTACCTGGGCGGCAACCGCTATGAGGTGCGCTTCGAACCCCTGGCCGACTTCACGCAGCGCTGCGACGCCGCCGAGCGCGAGCGCCGCATCCGCGAGGCGGTGTGCGGCTACGTCGCGCGGCTGGAATCGCTGTGCCGCGAGCATCCCTACAACTGGTTCAACTTCCATGATTTCTGGCATGAGGACTAGGCGCGGCCTGCTCGCGCTGCTGCTGGCCGGCTGCAGCCTGCCGGCGCTGGCCCTGGAACTGGGCGAGCTGATGAGCCTGCTGGGGCGTCAGACCAGCGGCCAGGCGCGCTTCTCGGAACAGCGCTTCGTCAAAGGGTTCGACGAGCCGCTGCTGGCCAGCGGCACGCTGGCCTTCACCGCGTCGCCGCCGCGCTTCGAGCGCCGCACGCTGAAGCCGCGCGCGGAATCCATGGTGGTCGAGGGCAACACCGTCACGCTCAGCCGCGGCGGGCGCTCGCGCACGCTGGCGCTGGACGCCGCGCCCGAGGCCATGGTGGCGATCGAGGCCCTGCGCGGCACGCTCACCGGCAACGCGCAGGCGCTGCAGCGCACCTTCCGCACCAGCCTGCAGGGCACGCTGGAGCGCTGGACGCTGGAACTCACGCCGCTGGCCGGCAGCGCCGCCGGGCAGCTGCGCTTCGTGCGCATCGTCGGCCTGCGCGACGAAGTGCGCAGCATCGAGACGCAGCTGCTCGATGGCGACCGCACGGTGCTCACCATCGAGCCGGTGCGCGACTCGGCGGCGTCCACGCCGTCCAAGTGAGCGCCGTGTCCCCCGCCGTCGCGCCGTCGCAGCGCGGCCGCGCCGCGCTGCTGCTGTGGCTGGCGCTGATGGCGCTGTGCGTGCTGCTGATCGCGCGCGGGCGCTTCACGGCCGACCTCTCGGCCTTCCTGCCGGTGAGCCCCAGCGCGCAGCAGCGCGTGCTCATCGACCAGCTGCGCAGCGGCGTGGCCTCGCGCACGCTGCTGGTGGGCATCACGGGAGGCAGCGCTGCCGAGCGCGCGGAAGGCTCGCGCGCGCTGGCGGCGGCGCTGCGCGCCGATGAACGCTTCGACCAGGTGCACAACGGCGAGCGCGGCGACTGGGCCGCGGCCGGCGAGCTGCTGCTGCGCCACCGCTACCAGCTCAGCCCGGCCGTGGACGCCGAGCGCTTCACCGTGGCCGGGCTGCGCGACGCCATCGACGAGACCCTCTCGCTGCTGGGCACGCCCGCCGGCGCCGCCGTCAAGCCGGTGCTGGAGCGCGACCCCACGGGCGAGCTGCAGCGCATCGCCGAAGCGCTGGTCCCGGCGCAGGCGCCGCGCATGGAGGACGGCGTGTGGGTGTCGCGCACCGAGCCGCGCGCGCTGCTGCTGCTGACCCTGCACGCCCCGGGCGACGACCTGGACGCGCAGGCCGTCGCCATCGAGGCCGTGCGCGCGGCCTTCGCGCCGCAGGCCGCGCGCGGGCTCGCGCTGCAGCTCAGCGGGGCGCCGCTGTTCGCGGTGGACAGCCGCAGCCGCATCCAGCACGAGGTGATCGTCATCGCCGTGACCGGGCTGGTGGTCATCGGCGGGCTGCTGCTGGCGGCCTTCGCCTCGCTGCGCGCGCTGGCGGTGGCGATGCTGCCGGTGGCCAGCGGCGTGCTGGCGGGCATCGCGGCGGTGGCGCTGGGCTTCGGCACCGTGCACGGCATCACGCTGGGCTTCGGCAGCACGCTGATCGGCGAGGCGGTGGACTACGCGCTGTACTACCTGATCCAGGCCCGCGACGGCGGCTGGCGCCGCTGGCGCGACCACGCCTGGCCGACCGTGCGCCTGGGCCTGCTGACCTCGGTGTGCGGCTTCGCGGCCCTGGTGTTCTCCGGCTTCCCCGGGCTGGCGCAGCTGGGCGTGTTCTCCGTGGCGGGCCTGGCGGCGGCGGCGCTGACCACGCGCTGGGTGCTGCCAGTGCTGGTGCCGGCCGGCGCCGCCGGGGCGGGCCGGCTGCTGCCGCTGGGCCGCTGGACGCA
>Ga0065721_10004694_pt1 | contig 24960 bp, 22 predicted proteins | sample Mesricmetagenome_FD_59108 | JGI IMG/M metagenome (GOLD analysis project Ga0065721, IMG submission 59108) | Mesophilic microbial community from rice straw/compost enrichment Sample: eDNA_1 v2 (version 2) | ecosystem: Engineered > Solid waste > Grass > Composting > Bioreactor | place: USA: Davis... | reverse complement strand
CAGCGTAATCCGACACCAAGCCCAACCCCGCCCATGCGGTTAAGGTTGGCACTGATCAGGGCGAAACGCCCCCGAATACCGTAAACATCGGCCAGCTTGCAGCTGGCATTTTTTAAGAGGCCGTTATGAGCATTAAAGTTATCGAAGGTGATTTCGCTGCAAGCCAAGGCAAATATGCATTGATCGTCAGCCGCTGGAACAGTTTTGTGGTGGAAAGCCTGAAAGAGGGTGCGCTGGATACCCTGCGCCGCCACGGCATTAAAGACGAGAACATCACAATCTACTACGCGCCCGGTGCGTTTGAATTTCCGGTGGTTGCCCAGAAGATTGCGGCCAAGCAGGAGTTTGATGCAATCATCGCCCTCGGCGCAGTTATCCGTGGAGGCACGCCGCACTTTGATTATGTGGCCGGGGAGTGCACCAAAGGCCTGGCCCAGGTTTCATTGAATGCCGGTGTGCCCATCACCTTTGGCGTATTGACCGTGGACTCTATCGAACAGGCGATCGAACGCTCTGGTACTAAAGCCGGCAACAAAGGTGTTGAGGCGGCCGCGACCGCGCTGGAGATGGTATCGCTGCTGGGCCGGATCTGATCCTGTCACATTGCGCAATGGGTTCCGTTGCGCAGATCCATCCCCCACTATTATTCGCTGTTTGTTTTTCAGGTAAGACTTAATGAGTAATTCCTCCGACGCTCCCGCCTACAAGGGTTCTACCGCTGCGACGCGCCGCATGGCTCGTCATTACGCCATGCAGGGGTTGTATCAATGGAAGATGGCGGGAGCCAGCATCAACGTAATCGAGGCGGAGTTTCGCACCGACAACGATATGAAGAACGTGGATGTTGCTTACTTCCACGAAATTCTCCACGGTGTGCCCCAGCACCTAAGTGAGCTGGAAGCGCTTTTCTCGCCCTACCTGCTCGACCGCGCCCTGCACGAACTGGATCCGGTCACCGAAGCGCTGTTGCGTATGGCGACTTATGAATTCAAATTCCGTCTCGATGTCCCATACAAAGTTGTCATCAATGAAGCGGTTTCCCTCGCCAAGAAATTTGGTGCGGAAGACAGCCATAAATTCATCAACGGTGTTCTCGACAAAACCGCTGCAGTGGTCCGTGCCATTGAGGTGAATGCTGACCGGGGCGCCCGCCGCTGATCCGCCGAATGCAATGAACGAGTTTGAACTGATTCGCCAGTTTTTCCAGCGTGAGCAGGTGGAGCAACCACAGGCTGGCGTGATGCTGGGAATCGGTGATGACTGCGCCCTGCTGCAGCCGCCGGCGGGTCAACAGCTGGCGGTATCGGTGGATACCCTGGTGGCCGATGTCCACTTCCCCGCAGATGCCGACCCGGAGCAGATTGCCGAACGGGCACTGCGGGTCAACCTCAGTGACCTGGCTGCCATGGGGGCTGATCCTTTGTGGTTTACTCTGGCGCTGACACTGCCGGCTGTTGATGAAGACTGGCTGCGCGGATTCAGTCGCGGCCTGTTCCGTGTCGCCCGGGCATTCAACTGCGCACTGGTAGGCGGAGACACCACCGCTGGCCCATTGAGTATCACATTACAGGTGATGGGGGCCGTTACGCCCCATCTTGCTTTACGGCGTGACGGCGCCAGTGCCGGCGATTACGTGGTGGTTACCAATTATCTTGGCGACGGTGCGGCTGCACTGGCGGTCATCCAGCAGCGGTTGCAGCTGGAGCCTGTCCATGAAACCTACCTGCGCGAGCGTTTCTATCATCCCCGGCCGCGCCTGGAAGAAGCCAGGCTGCTGCGAGGACTCGCCAGTGCCGCGCTGGATATTTCTGATGGCCTGGTTGCCGACCTGGGCCACCTGTGTGCCGCCAGTGATCTGGCAGCTGTCATCGATGTGGAAAGCCTGCCTTTGTCACCGGCCCTGCAGGCCCTTGATGATCTGGATCAGGCGCGTCGCTGGGCCCTGACTGGTGGCGATGACTATGAACTGTGCTTCACCCTTCCGCCGGAGAAGATGCCGGAACTGGCCATGCTGATTGCCGAGGGCAGGCTGCAGGCCAGCGTGGTGGGGGAGCTGGTTCCAGGACGTGGCGTAACCTGTGAATTGCAGGGTGAGCCTTATGAATTGACTCAACAAGGCTATCAACACTTCTCCCATGAATAATCCAACCTTAAAGGCCCTGCTGACCAACCCCAACCACTTTTTTGCCTTCGGCTTCGGCAGCGGGCTCGCTCCGCGGGCGCCGGGGACCTTTGGTACCTTGGCCGCTATTCCGATCTTCTGGCTCATTCAGGACCTCTCCTGGCCACTTTACCTTTCCTGGCTGGTCATCACCTTCGCTCTGGGGGTGCTCTGGTGCGATCGCAGTTCCCGCGCGCTCGGCGTCCACGACCATGGCGGCATCGTCTGGGACGAGATGGTGGGCTACTGGCTGACCATGTTTTTTGCTCCCGCGGGCTGGCAGTGGATGCTGGTCGGATTTATCCTGTTCCGTTTCTTCGACATACTGAAGCCTTGGCCCATCGGAGCGGTGGACCGGCGGGTTCACGGCGGATTCGGGATCATGATTGACGATATACTGGCGGCAGTTTATGCCTGGGTATGTCTGCAGGCGCTGGCCTGGTTTATTTGAATGAAGAAGGGACTTTCGGATGCAACATTTTATTCAGCTCGCGTTGAGACGCATGATGAAGGCACCAGTACACCTGATGGTGCTCCTGTTGATGATTGCCCAGGGCGCAGCCGCCATGGACATCCAGGTACGGATGCTGGCACGCGGCAGTGCTCTGCTGGAGATTGACGGCAAGCAGCGGATGCTGCGCGAAGGCAACACCAGTCCCGAGGGAATACGGCTGGTTTCCAGTGATGGCAAGGCTGCAGTCGTGGAGATTGCCGGCAAGCGGCAGACGCTCACACTGACCAAACGTATCGCCGCCAGCTTTGTTGGTGCGGAGAAATCCGTGGTGCGTATCGCCAGTACTCACGGCGGGCACTACATCACGCCGGGCAGAATTAACGGGATGCCCGTTGAATTCTTTGTGGATACCGGAGCGACCAGCATCGCCATGAACTATCTGGTCGCGGAGCGCCTGGGCATTGATTACCGTGCCGGCCGCCCCGTTCAGGTCAGTACGGCCAACGGCATCAAGCAGGCTTACGAAGTCATCCTGAGTTCGGTATCAGTGGGCGACATTGAAGCCCACCAGGTCAAGGCGACAGTCAGCAGTACTGAATTTCCTGAGGTCATCCTGCTGGGCAACAGCTATCTGAGCAATGTGGATATGCGAGTGGATAACGGAGTTCTGCTTTTACAGTCCCGCCATTAAGACAATTTTCGCTGCACTATAGAGGATTCTTTGGGCAGTATTCATTGAGGTTCACGAGTGACCATTCGTTTTATTGAATCGTCCAAACTCCCCACACCCTGGGGTATGTTTGTGATGCACGGCTTCGCCGACGACTCCACGGATAAAGAACATCTGGTGTTGACCATGGGCGACATCAGCAGCGATGAGCCGGTGCTGGCACGGGTGCATTCCGAATGTCTTACCGGCGATGCCCTGTTCAGCCTGCGCTGCGACTGTGGACCGCAACTGCAGTCTGCCCTGCACAAGATCGCTCTCGCCGGACGCGGTGCGGTATTTTATCTGCGCCAGGAAGGGCGGGGCATCGGCTTGCTGAACAAGATCAAAGCTTACAAATTGCAGGACTGCGGCGCAGATACGGTAGAAGCCAACGAGCGACTCGGTTTTGGTGCTGACATGCGCGACTACAGCATCCTCAAGCCTATGCTTGAACATCTGCAGATCAAGTCGCTGCGTCTGCTGACCAACAACCCCCGCAAGATCAAGGCGCTGCAGGATATGGGCATCAATGTGGTGGAGCGCCTGCCGCACCAGACCGGCCGCAACCCGCACAACGTCAAATACCTCGAAACCAAGCAGGGCAAACTCGGCCATCTGTTCGATGTGGATATGGACGAAGCGCCCGCTGAAAATCCTCACCAAAACTAACGATACTGGATTCTGTTATGACCATTCGCATTGCAATCGCCGGTGCCTCCGGCCGTATGGGTAAAGCGCTGATCGAAGCCGTATGCGCCAGCGAAGCCCAACTGACGGGCGCTGTTGTCCGCCCCGAAAGCTCCCTGGTTGGAGCCGATGCCGGAGAGCTGGCCGGCCTTGGCAAAAAGGGTGTGCCCCTGAGCGGAGATTTAGCGCAGATCATTGATCAGTTTGATGTCCTTATCGACTTCAGCACACCGGCCGCCACCTTGGCCAATGCCGCCTTATGTGCGAAGCATGGGAAAGGCATGGTTATCGGTACCACAGGGTTCAGTGCGGATGAAAAAGCGGAGCTGCTGGCGCATCAGAATAATATTGGCTTATGTCTGGCTGCCAACTTCAGCACTGGTGTGAACCTGTGCTTCAAACTGCTGGACATCGCCGCCCGCGTACTGGGTGACGATGTGGACGTGGAAGTCTACGAAGCGCACCATCGCCATAAGGTCGACTCGCCGTCAGGTACTGCACTGCGCATGGGCGAAGTACTGGCCAACGCGTTAGGACGTGATCTGGACAAGGTCGCCGTCTATGGCCGCGAAGGCCAGATCGGTCCCCGTGACCGCGACACCATCGGCTTCGCCACCGTGCGCGGCGGCGATGTAGTGGGTGACCATACCGTAATGTTTATGGCGGACGGCGAACGCGTCGAGATTACCCACAAAGCCTCCAGTCGGCTGTCCTTTGCCCGCGGCGCTGTCCGTGCCGCGCAATGGCTCGTTCAACAAAATCCCGGCCTCTACGACATGCAGGATGTCCTTAATCTGCGTTGATGCCAGTTGCGGTGAGGGACTCAACCACCTCCTCACCGCGCGCGATCGGTTCATGGCCCCGCAGCTCGGATTGATCAAGTCGGCCTGCTCCCGAACCCGCAGGTCGAATTAGCCCAAGCAACCTACACCCAAACCCGCAGGTCGGATTAGCGCAAGCAACCTGCTCCAAAAACCCGTAGGTCGAATTAGGCAAGCAACCTGCTCCCACCGTAGGTCGGATTAGCGCAAGCGTAATCCGACATGTCAGCCCCAGCCTGATCCCGTATGCCGGTGCAAGCGCAATCCCACATGCCGAAAAGTTTATTCACAAGCCAAATGCCCAAATTGGGGCAATATCTATTGGACACATCCAGCTCGCTCCCGTAGAATTCGCGGTCAGATTGTATTTGGCCCTAGCCGCGCCACGGTCGCACGGAATTGAGTATAAAAAGCGAGATGAAGCTGCGCGTTTCATCTCGCTTTTTTACACCACGACCGAGCTTTTCACTCACTTCTGCCCTTTCTATACACGCTGATTTCGCACCTTTTGCAGTGCGATTGCTTCTCTCGGCCTGTAGAAAGCCGGTGTGTGAAAAGTGTGCGCCGCCAACCATACCTGAGGAGGTTGACTTGATTACCGGGGAATCCCACTTGGCTTCTAGAAAGCCCGCGCTACTGGTTCTTGAAGACGGCAGCGTTTTTCGTGGCACTGCAATTGGTGCTGAAGGTCTGTCTGTTGGTGAGGTGGTGTTCAATACCTCCATCACCGGATACCAGGAAATACTGACCGACCCGTCCTATGCGCAACAAATCGTCACCCTGACTTATCCCCATATCGGCAACACCGGTGTCAATTCTGAAGATGCTGAATGTGACACCATCTGGGCCACCGGCCTCGTGATTCGCGACCTGCCTCTGCTTGCCAGCAACTTCCGCAGTGAACAAAGCCTCTCCGAATACCTCACCGCCAAGAATGTTATCGGCATTGCCGATATCGATACCCGTCGCCTGACCCGCATCCTCCGTGATAAGGGCGCGCAGAACGGCTGCATCATGGCCGGTGACGATGTGGATGAAGCCAAGGCCCTGGCGGCGGCCAAAGGGTTCCCCGGCCTGAAAGGCATGGACCTGGCGAAAGTCGTCAGCGTTAAGCAAAGCTATCGCTGGGAAGAAGGCACCTGGGCGTTGGGCAAGGGCCATGCAAAACCTTCCGGCGATAAAAAATTCAAAGTGGTTGCTTATGACTACGGCGTTAAGCGCAATATCCTGAGGATGCTGGCTGACCGCGGCTGTGACATTACTGTCGTCCCGGCTGAAACACCGGCGCAGGACGTTCTGGCCATGAATCCTGACGGCGTCTTTCTCGCCAATGGTCCCGGGGACCCGGCACCCTGTACCTACGCGATTGAAGCGATCAAGACCATCCTCGACACCAACCTCCCGGTATTTGGTATTTGCCTGGGCCATCAGCTGCTGGCGCTGGCCTCCGGTGCCAAGACGATCAAGATGAAGTTCGGTCACCACGGTGGTAACCACCCGGTGCAGGATCTGGAAAGCGGCCGGGTCATGATTACAGCTCAGAACCACGGGTTTGCCGTAGAGGAAAGCAGTCTGCCGGCCAACCTGAAGGCGACGCACAAGTCGCTGTTTGACGGCTCACTGCAAGGCATCCATCGCACCGACAAACCGGCATTCAGCTTCCAGGGGCACCCCGAAGCCAGCCCCGGACCCCATGATGCCGATGGTCTGTTCGATCACTTCATCGAACTGATGCAAGCGCGTAAAAGCTGAGTCCACGGGGCTCGCGTCGCCCTCCCGTGCGACACTGAGCGAGTAGGTCGGATTAGCCGCAGGCGTAATCCGACACCACACCTGAATTTGTTATTGCAGTGTCGGATTACGCCTGCGGCTAATCCGACCTACGGTCCCCGGACCGATACTAGACTGGAGCAGACATGCCAAAACGTACCGACATTAATAGTGTTCTGATTCTAGGCGCCGGCCCGATTGTGATCGGCCAGGCCTGTGAGTTTGACTATTCGGGCGCTCAAGCCTGTAAAGCCCTGCGCGAAGAGGGCTACCGCGTCATCCTGGTGAATTCCAACCCGGCAACCATCATGACCGACCCTGCCATGGCTGATGCCACCTACATCGAGCCGATTGAATGGCAGACCGTTGCCAAGATCATCGAGAAAGAGCGCCCGGACGTTATCCTGCCAACCATGGGTGGACAGACTGCCCTGAACTGCGCGCTGGCGCTGGCCAAGAACGGTGTGCTGGAAAAATACAATGTCGAACTGATCGGTGCGAAAGAAGAAGCCATCAACATGGCAGAAGACCGTCACCTCTTTGATCAGGCGATGAAGCGTATCGGTCTGGAATGCGCGCGCGCACGGATTGTTCACTCCATGGAAGAAGCCAAAGAAGTCCCCAAAGAATTTGGCTTCCCCTGCATCATTCGCCCGTCTTTCACCATGGGCGGTTCCGGTGGCGGTATCGCCTACAACTGGGAAGAATTTGAAGAGATCTGCGCTCGCGGTCTCGACCTGTCGCCCACCAATGAACTGTTGATTGACGAATCTCTGCTCGGCTGGAAAGAGTATGAGATGGAAGTGGTGCGTGACAAAAACGACAACTGCATCATCGTCTGTTCCATCGAAAACTTTGACCCCATGGGCGTCCACACCGGTGACTCCATCACCGTGGCGCCGGCCCAGACCCTGACCGATAAGGAATACCAGATCATGCGTAATGCTTCGATCGCGGTATTGCGTGAAATCGGCGTCGAGACTGGTGGTTCCAACGTCCAGTTTGCTGTTAACCCGGTGGATGGCCGGATGGTGGTGATCGAGATGAACCCGCGGGTATCCCGCTCATCAGCCCTGGCTTCCAAGGCAACTGGTTTCCCCATCGCCAAGGTCGCTGCCAAGCTGGCGGTCGGTTATACCCTCGACGAACTGCAGAACGAAATTACCGGTGGCGCTACACCGGCGTCCTTCGAACCCTCCATTGACTATGTCGTCACCAAGGTCCCGCGTTTTACCTTTGAAAAATTCGGTGATGCGGACGCCCGTCTTACTACCCAGATGAAGTCTGTGGGCGAGGTCATGGCTATCGGCCGTACCTTCCAGGAGTCACTGCAAAAAGCCTTACGTGGTCTGGAAGTGGGATCAGCCGGTTTTGAATCCAAGGTGGATTACACCAGCGAAGAGGGCGCAGCCCGTGTGCGCCGTGAACTGGCCACCCCCGGCGCTGAGCGGATCTGGTACGTAGGTGACGCCTTCCGTATGGGCATGAGCGTGGATGAGGTATTCAAAACATCCGCTATTGATCCCTGGTTCCTGGTACAGATCAAAGAGCTGATTGATATTGAGCAGTCGCTGCGCGGCAAGTCGCTTACCGATCTGGACGCTGGCAGCATGTTCCGCCTGAAGCGCAAAGGCTTCTCGGACAAGCGCCTCGCCCTGTTGCTGGGCTGCACGGAAAAAGCTGTGCGCCAGCATCGTCAGCAGCTTGAGGTTCGTCCGGTCTACAAGCGTGTCGATACCTGTGCTGCGGAGTTCTCTACCTCCACGGCTTATATGTACTCCACTTATGAAGAGGAGTGTGAAGCCAACCCCAGCGACAAGAAAAAGATCCTTGTTATTGGCGGTGGACCCAACCGTATCGGTCAGGGCATCGAGTTTGACTACTGCTGTGTGCATGCCGCGCTGGCCATGCGCGAAGATGGTTATGAAACCATCATGGTCAACTGTAACCCCGAAACCGTATCAACCGACTACGACACCTCTGATCGTCTGTTCTTTGAACCGGTCACGCTGGAAGACGTGCTCGAAATCGTCCACAAAGAAAAGCCTGTCGGTGTGATCGTACAGTTCGGTGGCCAGACGCCGCTGAAACTGGCGCGTGCACTGGAGGCCGAAGGCGTACCTATCATCGGTACCAGCCCGGATGCCATCGATAAGGCTGAAGACCGTGAGCGCTTCCAGCAGATGATTGAAAAGCTTGGTCTGCGTCAGCCGCCGAATGCGATCGTGCGCTCGCTGGAAGAAGCGCTGGTGGCCGCTGATAAAGTTGGCTATCCGCTGGTGGTTCGTCCGTCTTACGTACTGGGTGGTCGCGCCATGGAGATCGTCTACAAAGAAGACGAACTGCGTACCTACATGCGTACCGCGGTACAGGTTTCTGAAGATGCGCCGGTGCTGCTTGACCACTTCCTCAACGCTGCAATCGAAGTAGATATCGATTCTGTCTCTGACAGCAAACAGGTTGTAATCGGTGGAATCATGCAGCACATCGAACAGTGTGGTGTGCACTCCGGTGACTCCGCCTGTTCGCTGCCGCCTTACTCGCTGCCGGCTGAGGTGCAGGATGAGATGCGCGAGATCGTCAAGAAGATGGCGATTGAACTGGGCGTTATCGGCCTGATGAATACCCAGCTGGCTTATCAGGACGGCAAGATTTATGTGATCGAAGTTAACCCGCGCGCGTCACGTACCGTGCCCTTTGTATCCAAGTGCATTGGTGTGTCACTGGCGAAGGTGGCGGCGCGTTGTCAGGCAGGTGTTTCGCTGGCAGACCAGGGCTTCACCAAAGAGATCATCCCTGATTATTACAGCGTGAAAGAAGCGGTATTCCCCTTCAATAAATTCCCGGCGGTTGACCCGATCCTCGGCCCGGAGATGAAATCTACCGGTGAGGTCATGGGTATCGGCGATACCTTCGGCGAAGCCTACGGCAAGTCCCAGCTGGGTGCGAACAACCGTATAGCATCCGGCGGAACCGTCTTTATCAGCGTGCGCGATATGGACAAGGTCGGTATCGTGCAGGTCGGTAAGGATCTGGCGCAACTGGGCTTCAAGATAGTGGCAACACGCGGCACGGCTGCTGTGTTGAAAGATGCTGGCCTGGATGTGCAGATCGTGAACAAGGTTCAGGAAGGCCGTCCCCACATCGTGGATATGATCAAGAACGATGAGATCGATATGATCATCAACACCGTTGAAGGCCGCCAGGCTACCCGGGACTCTTCATCCATTCGTCGCAATGCTGAAAATCATCGTGTGTATTACACCACCACCCTCGCCGCTGGTGAGGCGGTGTGTATGGCGCTGAAGGGCGAGTCCCAGATTCAAGTTCGTCGTTTACAGGATTTGCACAAGAGGATAGGTGCATGAGTACTAAATTCCCGATGACCGTTCAGGGCGCTGAAAAGCTGCGCCTTGAATTGGAAGATCTTAAGAAAGTTCAGCGCCCGCGTATCGTGCAGGCGATTGCCGAAGCGCGCGAACACGGTGACCTGAAAGAGAATGCCGAGTATTCAGCGGCCCGTGAGCAGCAAAGTTTCTGCGAGGGGCGGATTCAGGAGATCGAATCCAAGCTGAGCAATGCGCAGATCATCGACGTCACCGCTATCCCGCACACNGGGAAGGTGATCTTCGGCACCACTGTTACCATCATCAACCTCGAAAATGATCAGGCCATGACCTATCAGATCGTAGGNGACGATGAGGCAGATGTTAAAGCCAACAAGATTTCGGTGAACTCACCCATTGCCCGCGCGCTTGTGGGTAAAGAAGAGGGTGACGTGGTCGTTGTGCGTGCCCCCGGCGGTGAAGTCGAATATGAGATTGACTCGGTACAGCACATCTGATTACTGAGTAGACTGTCTGGTGAAAGGCCGATTGGATGTCCAATCGGCCTTTTTATTTTTGCGCTGTCGCACAAGTCTATTCGCTACAGCCAGTACATCTGTTGCCGTTGAAGCTGCTAATATGGATGACATTCTGTCGACAAGCTATTGTTTTACATGAAGCCGTGCGGCACTGTCGCAAACACTTACTGTCAGCGTGATGCAGGGGGTAAAACAGGTGGTTTCTGATCCGGACGTGAAGAGGTGTTATGTCATTAAAGCTATTGTTAACCGATGCCAGTAACGCGATTGGCAGTGCCATTGAGCACGAACTGGAGCGTGAGGCATTTAATCTGTTTGTACCCAAGCCCGGTGAAGTGGATTGGAACAAGTCGACATCGGTTACACAATACGTACGTCTCCTGCGCCCGGATGTTGTGATCAACTGTGTCGGCTGGGAAGACATCCCCAACCCTGCTCAGCTGGGTCAGCTGACATTGGCTGCGCAACAGATTGCAGCGGCCTGCGCCCCACACAATATCCCCCTGATCCATCTCTCCAGTTACAAAGTCTTTGGCGGTGACAATAAGAGTATCCATACCGAAAAGGATACGCCTGAGCCTAACAGCGATGCAGGACGGGCTTTCCTGGCCGCTGAAAAGAGTATTGAGCAGCAGCTGACCAAATGGATTTCGCTCCGCTTGAGCTGGGTGGTCGGCAGCTATGGAGAAAATCATCTGAGCCGCCTGCTGCGGGAGCTGGTTGATAAGCAGCATGCCACTGTCAGCAGCCGGCTGCGCGGTGCACCTACCGCACTGTCCGATGCGGCACGGGTGGCGGTAGCCATGGCCAAGCAGATTACCTGCGGTGCGGAAAACTGGGGCGTGATGCATTACTGCACCAGCGACGCCTGCAGCGAAGCCGAGTTTGCTGAGCAGGTATTACAGGTATTGCAGCAGCAACAGGTGCTGCCGGAAAGTGCGGAGCTGAATATCGTGGATCAGTTGCCAGCGGATGAACCGGTCAGCGCGGTACTGAGCGCGTGGCGGGTACGGGATTATTTCGGCATACAATCACGCACCTGGCGATCAAGCCTGCTTCCCATGATCAAACAATGGATGCACACCCACATCGACGCTTGATGCGAAGTGTGTTGAAGGGAGGGGGATGTCGGTGGTGATTGTGGTTGCTGGCGTGGGGGAGGGGGGTAGCTTGATTAGCAGAAGTGCTTTGCGGCTCCGGAGGATGTCGGATTACGGGGCTTACGCCCCTAATCCGACCTACACAAACTCAGGCAAATGTCGGGTTGCGGTGCTTACGCCCCTAATCCGACCTACACAAACTCAGGCAAATGTCGGGTTGCGGTGCTTACGCCCCTAATCCGACCTACACAAACTCAGGCAAATGTCGGGTTGCGGTGCTTACGCCCCTAATTCGACCTACACAAGCTCAGGCAAATGTCGGGTTGCGGCGCTTACACGCCTCATCCGCCCTACATACAAACCCGCCTCCGTAGGTCGGATTAGCGCAGCGTAATCCGACACAAACCAAAAGCCAGATCAGCAAAAAAGTCAAAATCCACAGGTCGGACCCGTAGGTCGGATTAGACCCGTAGGTCGGATTAGCCGCAGGCGTAATCCGACACAGCCCAAAGCAGATCATCAGAAAGGCAAGATGAGCAGGTCGGATTAGCCAGAGGTGTTATCCACCAGAGCCCAAAGCCGGGCCCGCAGAAATACAAGATCAGTAGGTCGGATTAGCCAGATGCGTAATCCGACAATACTCCCTCAATCCAATCCCAACATCTACTCGTAACGCTGGAACACCAGACACGCATTGGTGCCGCCAAAGCCGAAGCTGTTGGACATTACACGCTCCAGGCGTACGTTGTCCTGACGCTGCAATACAATCGGCATTCCCTCTGCTTCTGCGTCCAGCTGGTCAATATTGGCGGAGGCGCAGATGAAGTTGTGCTGCATCATCAGGAGCGAGTAAATGGCTTCCTGGACACCGGTCGCGCCCAATGAGTGGCCGGTCAGAGACTTCGTAGAGCTGATGGGTGGAATTGCATCACCGAAGGCGGTTTTGATGGCTTTTAACTCGGCCAGATCGCCAACCGGTGTACTGGTGCCATGGGAATTGATGTAATCAATCTTGCCGTTGGTTGTGGCCAGCGCCTGCTTCATGCAGCGCACNGCACCTTCACCGGATGGTGCAACCATGTCGTAACCATCGGAGTTCGCGCCNTAGCCTACCAGTTCCCCATAAATCTTNGCACCGCGCGCTTTAGCGTGTTCCAGTTCTTCAAGGACCAGACANCCGCCACCGCCGGCAATCACAAATCCGTCACGCTCGGCATCATAAGCACGGGAGGCTTTCTCGGGCGTTTCATTGTATTTGGTGGAGAGTGCGCCCATGGCATCAAACAGGCAGGTCAGCGTCCAGTGCTCTTCTTCACCACCGCCGGCGAAGATGATGTCCTGCTTGCCCAGCTGGATCTGTTCCATGGCATTGCCAATGCAGTGAGCACTGGTAGCGCAGGCAGAGGAGATGGAATAGTTAACGCCTTTAATCTTGAATGGGGTAGCCAGACACGCGGATGTAGTGCTGCCCATGGTCTGGGTTACGCGGTAGGGGCCGACGCGCTTGAGGCCTTTCTCACGCAGAATATCAGCGGCTTCAACCAGGTTCATGGATGAGGCGCCGCCGGAGCCCATGATGATCCCGGTACGTTCGTTGGATACCAGGTCTTCGCTCAGGCCGGCATCGGCAATAGCCTGTTGCATGGAGATATAGGCGAACGCGGCTGCATCACCCATAAAGCGCAGGATCTTGCGATCGATCAGATCAGCAAGGTTGATATCGATTGATCCAGCCACATGGCTGCGGAACCCTTTCTCCTTATAGGTTTCCTGAAATTTGATGCCGGATTTTCCGGCACGCAGGGCGTCCAGCACCGCGGTTTGGTCATTACCCAGGCAGGACACAATGCCCATACCGGTAACTACAACGCGTCTCATAGGCTACCTCTTATGTATTTACAGAGCCTTCTTTTTCGTACAAGACCAACGCTTGTCTCTCAATCAACCCGGTTGAGTAGGCGCAATTATGACACACAACCCATTCTGTGAAGCATCCCGGAGTGATTAGGAAGTCGGGCATTTTGACCGCCGGAGCAGAGAAAGTGCCCGAGAGAACCGCGTCGGTTAGAAGTTATCGGTATTCTGGAACAGACCAACGCGCAGGTCGTAGGCGAAGTAAATGTCTTTTCCATCTACAGATACACGGCCATCGGCAATACCCATGATGAGTTTGCGCTCGATGACACGTTTAAGATTGATGTGATAGCTGATTTTCCTGGCGGTAGGCAGGATCTGACCGGTGAATTTTACCTCGCCGCATCCCAGGGCACGTCCGCGACCGGGGTTACCGCGCCAGGCCAGATAGAAACCAACCAGCTGCCACATTGCATCCAGTCCGAGGCAACCGGGCATGACAGGATCGCCAGGGAAGTGGCAATCGAAGAACCATAAGTCTGGGGAGATATCCAGTTCAGCAACGATTTCGCCTTTGCCGAATTCACCACCGGTTTGGCTGATGTGCACGATACGGTCCAGCATCAACATATTTGGGATGGGCAATTGCGCATTGCCCGGGCCAAACAGGCGACCGTTGCCGCACTCGATCAGGTCTTCACGGGTGTATGAGCTTTTAGGTTCAAAAGGGATCATGTAATAGACTCGGTTTGTGTTATTCAGTGGCGCCCAGCCCACAAGAGATAGTCGCCGCGAAGCGCGCATTCTACCTTGTGTGCTGTTCTTGTCCAGTTGAACGGGATGATCCGGGGGGGCGGGATTTTAATAGTTTCGACCCAGGGCAAACTCGGCAACCTGCGCCATTGCCAGGGTGAAACGGTTATCCGGCAGCAGGCGAAGCCGGGCCAGAGCCTCCTCAACCTGTTGCTTGGCGCACTCAAGGGTATAGGTCATAGCCCCGGTCTGCTGCACGATGGTGAGAATCTCGTCGAGCTTGCTGGTATCGCCCTGGCGAAGGGCTTCAGCGATCAGCTCGGCCTCGGCGGGGGTGCCTGTGCGCATGGCATGGATGAGTGGCAGGGTGGGCTTCCCCTCGGCGAGGTCATCGCCAACATTCTTACCGAGCGTGGCGGCATCGCCGGTGTAGTCGAGGGCATCGTCCACCAGCTGGAATGCCATACCGACGTGGCGGCCGTAAGCCTTCAGGGCGGCCCGGACTTCCGGGGTGGCGCCGGCCAGCACGGCGGCAATTTCGCAGGCGGCGGCAAAGAGAACGGCGGTCTTTTTATCGATAACGTTCAGGTAGTCCGCTTCGCTGATATCGGGTTTTCTAGCGTTGACCAGTTGCTGCACCTCACCTTCGGAGATGACATTGGTGGCATCCGACAGGATGGCCATGACATCCATGCTGCCGATGGCAACCATCATCTGAAAGGCGCGGGAATAGAGAAAATCGCCGACGAGGACGCTGGGAGCGTTGCCCCAGTTGGCATTGGCTGTGGGACGGCCGCGGCGCAGTTCGGACATGTCCACGACGTCATCGTGGAGGAGAGTCGCGGTGTGGATAAATTCAATGATCGCCGCCAGGTCCAGATGCTGATTGCCCTGATACTCCAGCGCGCGTGCCGTCAGCAGGACCATCAGTGGGCGCAGCCGCTTACCACCGGCTTCTACCAGGTAATGACCGATGTTCTCCACCAGGTCAACGTCGGAATGAAGCTGGTCGATGATAAGTTGATTGACGGCTGCAAAATCCTCTTTGACGGCATCGTGAAATGGCAACATAAACTGATCTTCTATACGAGTGGAGTAGGTGGGCGTCCCCGCTGACGCCGTGCATCCTAGGCAGGGGGTCCGGGCCTGTCAAGCAAGATGCTCGTTGCCCCCGGGCCGGGCTGCGAGATCTGTCAGCTGGTCCACTGGCGCTTCGCCGGGCTGGNCGGTCATCAAGGGCCAGCTCTGATAGAACCTGAGCTGCGGTGCAGGGCCANTCAAGGGCAAGTGGCAAGCCAGTGACAGGCTGTAATCCTCACCCAGCTGATAATTGAAAAAATGCCACTCCGCCGCGCTGGCGTCCAGCTCGGGCGCAAAATAAACCTGCACCTTGCCCGGTGCCAGCTCAAAGGCCGCTTTATCCAGACCCGTCGCTATGCCCGTTCCGCGTGCTTTCAGATAAGCCTCCTTCAAGGTCCACAGGCGGAAGAAGTGCTGAGCCTGCTGAGGCTCAGGCAGCGCGAGGAGAGCATCAACTTCGCGCTGATGAAAGTAATGCTCAGCAATTCCCATCCAATCCCGTTTGCGTGACAGCTGTTCTATATCAACCCCGATCCGATTACCCAGAGTCACGGCGAGTACGGCCCGTTCTCCCGTGTGGCTCAGGTTGAATGACAGCGGAATCGGGCTGTTGAGCAAGTACGGCTTCCCATTTTTATCCTGGGCGAAGCGCCATTGCGCCGGGCTTATATCGGCGTAGTGCGACAGAGAGGTGCGCAGCAGGGCGCGGGTCGCGAGGTAATGATGCTGTAGCTTCGAAAAGGCGAAGCGTTGCAGGCGGTCGGCTTCTTCCCGGCTCAGAAGCGCACGATACGACTCAAGCAGGTCAGGCCGGGCGCTGATGCTGGCCAGGTCCAGAATCCAGATATGAGCTGTGTGTGAATCAATGGCAAGCATGGAGAGTGGTCCGTCTGTTGGGAGAGGGATTCTCCCATGTTCAGGTCTGGCTGGCATCTTTTCATTATGTGCGCCAATCTAAATAATAATAATTAGCATTTGCGTTAATGCGGCGGACATGTACAATTCCGCTCCATTGGATCGACCGATGATGTGGACTATTTCGAGCAGGAACGCATGTTGACCACAATGAATCGCAAGGCACATATCCTCATTGTTGAGGATGATCCCGCGCTTAACACTCAAGTCGCCGACCTGCTGCGGCAGCACGGCCACACGACTGAGCAACGCTTTGATGGGCAGGGTGGCCTGATGGCAGCCATCAGCCGCCGCTTTGATCTGATCCTGCTGGATGTACTGCTGCCGCGGATGGACGGTTTCTCGGTGCTCACCAAGCTGCGCAAGACCCGCCAGACCCCGGTCATGATGTTGACCGCCTGTGGCGCTGAAGAAGAGCGCATTACAGGTTTTAAAAAGGGAGCGGATGATTTTGTGCCCAAGCCATTCAACTTCACCGAGCTGTTGCTGCGCATTGATGCACTGCTGCGGCGCTCGATGGGGTTAACNGATTCCCGCGCGGCCATCGCTGACCTCTGTGTCGGCAACCTGTATCTGAACCGGCATACCCAGAGTGTNTCGGTGGGCGGTACGCCGGTNGTGATTACGCCCATCCAGTTCAANCTGCTGTGGATGCTGGTCAGTCATCAGAACGAAACCCTCTCNAAACCCTATCTGTACCAGCTGGTACTGGAGCGCGAATACAGCTGTTATGACCGCAGCCTGGATATGCACCTGAGCCGCATCCGGCGCAAGCTCACCGAAGCCGGATTGCCGCCGGATCGCCTGCAGACAGTTCATGGTAAAGGCTACACCTATGTTTGAATATCAGACTCGCATCGCAACACCTAAAGCGCGACAGTATCTTCGTCAGTTGTGTCGGCATTTCAGTCATAAGATTTCGGTGCGGTGGGATGATCATTCCGGCAGGCTGACGTTCGATATCGGCGAATGTCGTCTGACGGCGGACGCTGACCACTTGCAGATTTACTGTGCAGCCGATACCGTCGACAACCTGCATGAAGTAATGGATGTAATAAAGCGGCATTTCGATCGCTTTGCGCTGAAAGACACGTGCGAATTAGTCTGGTCTCCCTGATAAGGAAAATTTTTTTGACGCAATCGGCTGCTCACAACCCTATCCTGACGGGTAAGGTTATTCCAACATTTTTTTATTTTGTCATCCCTTCTGTTGGCGCACTGCTTGCGCTCACTACCGCGAATCTGGTGGATGGTTTATTCGTTGGCAACTTTGTCGGCGCAAATGCACTGGCGGCAATTAATTTTCTTATTCCTTATCTCGCCCTGGTGTTCGGGCTGGCGCTGATGCTGGCGATCGGTGGCTCTGTGCGTGCCGGTAAAGCACTGGGCGAAAAAAATGCAGCGGCGGCTTCAGCGACCTTCAGCAAGTGCGTTATTGCGGTATTGATTTTTGCGCTGACGATGGTGGCGGTCAATCTTCTGTTCAGCCACTGGATATTTCGAGCACTGGGTGCACCGCCTTCGCTGCACGGGTTGATGCGCGATTATTTTTTTGTCATCGCCTGTTTCCTGCCGGCGCAGCTGATGTCTGTGGTGCTTTATTATTTTGTGCGTGCAGATGCCAGACCGGTTCTCGCCACGGTTGCACTCAGCAGCGGTGCCCTCACCAATATCCTCCTGGATGCATTGTTTATCGGCTACTTCAATGGAGGTATTGCTGGTGCAGCCTGGGCGACGGGATTATCGCAGGTGTTACAACTCGGGATTTTGTGCAGCTACTTCCTGCGACCGGCGCGGCAGTTGCATTTTCGTTTGCGTCAGACTGGCTGGACTGAAGTCGGTCAGGCTGCCTACAACGGTATTTCAGAATTTATCAATGAAATATCCGGTGGCCTGGTTATCCTGATGGTGAACTGGCTGTTGGTTACGCGTCTGGGGGTAGATGGCGTTTCGGCGTTTACCTTGGTCAACTATTGTCTGTTTGCCAGTTTGATGATTTTTTATGGCATTGCCGATGCCATGCAGTTACTGGTTGCACAGAATTTCGGTGCGCAGCAGGTAAAGCGTATCCGCCAGTTCATGCTGACCTCCGCTGCAACCATAGCTGTCCTGAGCGCACTGGTGATCGCGTTACTGCTGGGCGGACGCACACTCTGGATAACCTGGTTTGTCCGTGAGGCAGCGGTGATTGCTTTGGCCGCAGATTTTATGCGCATTATCTGGCCCATATTTATCGTCAACGGACTTAACATCCTCATCTCTTCTTACCTCACCGCGCTCCATAAACCGACAGCCTCTGCTGCCATCGCATTGCTGCGCAGCCTGCTGTTGCCGATCGGTTTGCTGTTGCTGTTGCCCCAGCTCTTTCCGGACTATCCGGTACTTCTGGCGCTCCCTCTTGCGGAGTGGCTGACCTTCTCCGTCGCCCTTGTATTCTTCCTGCGATATAAGCCGTCGCGATTATTTCGCGACAATTAATTCTCCAGATGGCGTATCTATTCGCGCAAACGTAACAGTTGTAAATTTGATTGAAGTTGAGATCCGTTCTCAATAACTTCATGGCTCTTCCTCAACAGGATCGTGGACCGGAGACGGAACCACAGCAATGGGTGAGCTATGAGTCGGTCATGCAGTGAGATTGCGGAACATGCTTCATTTCAAGCGCTTGTTAATACCTACCTGCGCGAAGTTGATGAAGGTATCTGGTTCAGTCCNCGGCAGTGGTGCACACGACACCCCGGCACGGCGCAGGTATCGGCGCAACGAATTGTNGAGCTGACTCTTGCGCATCAGCGTATTCATCTTGCGCTGGTGGTGGATTATGTTTCGCTGGTCGGACGACACCATATTTCGGCAGTACAGATTCAACAGGCCAGCGACTCCTGGCAAGCCATCGACTTTTTCCCCGCCGCTGTTTTTCTGATCAACGAACTCTATACGCGAGCAGGCCAGACCTCTGCGCTGAAGCAGAAACATATCGAGCTCCTTCTGCGTTTAACCGAGAGTGTGCAGTTGATGACACGTTACCTGCAGGCACGGCAGGGCGACGACAGACTGGTGGGAGATAGTTTTATCGAATCGGAGCAATCGCTGCTTTACGGGCACTGGCTGCATCCCACCCCGAAAAGTCGACAGGGAATGGCGGAATGGCTGCAGGAATCCTATTCACCTGAACTGGGCGGCCAGTTTCAGCTGCATTATTTTGCGGTGAAATCCTGTTATGTCAAACAGGATTCGGTAGCCGCCCAGGATGCAGAAACGATTCTACGCGGCGTCCTGGGCAGCGGCATTGCTGGCCTGGAGGATTATGTAATTGTGCCGACGCATCCGCTGCAGGCTCAATGGCTGTTGCATCAGGATTATATTCAGCAGGCGATTACAGCAGGATGGATACATGATTTGGGCCGGCAGGGTTTGAACTTTACTGCGACATCCTCCGTGCGCACCGTATATTCAGAACAGTGGCCCTGGATGCTGAAATTTTCCATCCCGGTAAAAATTACTAACTCGCTGCGCCTGAACCATTATCCCGAGCTGCTCGCGGGCAGGGTAATGGCCAGTCTGTTGCAGCGTTGTGGTTTCGTCCAAAAATATCCACAGTTTCAAATCATTGATGATCCCGCCTATCTTACCGTGCAACTGCCGGGGCGGATGGAAAGCGGTTTTGAACTGATCATTCGTTCCAATCCTTTTGTCGGGGAACAGCAAACCGGTATTCACTCCATTGCGGCTCTGGTGCAGGACCCGCTGCCAGGTTTTAAGTCACGCCTGTCTCTTCTGATTGATGCGCTGGCGGTGCAGGAACAACGCCCGCGGGCACAGATAGCGCGGGACTGGTTTGAACGTTATCTGGACTGTTCCATAATTCCCCTTGTCCGGCTGTACGAAGAGCAGGGCATCGCCTTGGAAGCACACCAGCAGAACAGCCTGCTGGATGTGCGGACGGGTTATCCCATCAGGTATTTTTATCGGGATAACCAGGGATTCTATCTGTCGCCAACGCATCGTGAAGCGCTGACGAACATCGAGCCGGGAGTCCGCCACACGCCGGAACTCTTTTACGACGATGACATGATTTGTGATCGTTTTTCCTATTACCTCATCATCAATCAACTCAACTCTGTCATCTACCGCATGGGCTTTGATCAACTGGTTGATGAATCCGTTCTGCTGTCCTGTGTGCGTCAACGATTAAACGAGCTGGAAAATGAGCTGCAGGGGACGGGAAAGCGATTTCTGCAACGGCTGCTACAAAACAGCACCATTCCCTGTAAGGCAAACCTGCTGACGCGACTGCATGACATTGATGAGCTGACCGCAGAGCTGGAGCTGGCGGTTTATACCCAGATAAAAAACCCCTTGGCGAACCATGAAGCTGTTGCCAGCGTGGAGGTGAATTATGAGATGGCGTGATACGAGCCCGGACCAGCGCGTGTTGCGCCAGTTGATCGAAGCGCTCCTGTATGAACGGTTGATTCCCTACGATATAAAAAACATAGACCAAACTTCGGAAGTGCAGCTCTCTTTCACATTGGCGCAGCAGGACTACTGCTGTCTTGGGCGCATTGGAGCATTTGATCGTATCCGCCTTTTGCCAGACAGCATTTACCGTTTGCGTAAAGACGGTTCCCGTGCGGGCGTGGAGCTATCGACGATTGTCATGAGTCTGCCGGTCAGTGGGGCGCGTCGTGAACAGTTGTTGCATGAGTTGGAGCAAACCATCCGGCTGTGTTGCTGGAACGAAGAGCACTTGTCAATTAACGCAATTCGACGTGGTTTCAGTTATACCGAGCTGGAGTCTGCCGTTCATGAAGGTCATTTGTATCATCCGTGTTTTAAAGCGCGCACCGGATTTTCTCTGGATGATCATCAACAATTTGGTCCGGAAGCCGGCAACCGGTTTCAACTGATCTGGCTCGCTATTGCACGCCGGTGCTTGCAAACAGCCTTTCCGGTTGCGGAAGAAAATTTCTGGCAGCGGGAGCTGGATAAAGAGGTCATTCTGCTGCTTGCCCATCGTTTGCGTCAGCAGGGCGGTGACCTATGTGATTATGCCTTGCTGCCGATGCATCCCTGGCAATGGGAGAATCTGAAAGTCTCGACGTTGGCTCCAGCGCTGGCGCAGAAGGACATTATTCATCTCGGCGAGGCGGGTGATTTTTATCAGGCCACGCAGTCCGTCCGCAGCCTGCTGAACATCACTCATCCCGCACGCGCAACGCTGAAGTTGCCCATGAATCTCGTCAGCACGTCAGCGTTGCGCAGCCTGGAGGCACACGGTGTCTGTTCAGCTCCCGCCGTGTCGCGCTGGCTGCAAAGCGTAGTGCACAGCGATCCNNTNTTTGTAACCCGCTATCCGTTANTCCTGCTCNGTGAATATGCCGGGGTGCTNTACCAGCCGGGGCCGCAGCAACAGCATGACGCGCAGGTTGCCGCCATCTGGCGCGAGAGNATTGCCAGCCATCTTATGCCGGATGAGCAGGCTGTGCCCTTCACCGCGNTGGCGTTGATGGAAGCGGATGGTCGACCTTTCGTTGATGACTGGTTGAAGCGCTACGGTGTCACAGCCTGGACAAACCGACTGATTCAGGTGGCGGTATTACCTGTGTGGCATCTGCTGATAAAACACGGTATCGCCCTGGAAGCTCACGCGCAGAACATGGTGCTGGTGCTCCGTGATGGCTGGCCGCAGAAAATTATCTTGCGCGATTTTCATGAAAGCGTTGAGTATGTGGATGACTTTCTGGCTGCGCCTGAGCTGCTGCCGGATTTTGCTGCATTGAATCCAGTTTATGTTGATGCAGAACCCGATCGCTATTACTGGATGACCAGCGTAGAAGCGTTACGCGAGCTGGTGATGGACACCTTATTTGTCTTCAACCTCACAGAAATTTCCCATCTNCTGGAGCAGGTTTACGAATTTGCGGAGAGTAATTTCTGGCAAAACGTTACNCAGGCCCTGCAGACGTATCACAAGGAGNATCCTGAGTTTGCCNGCCGTCAGGCACGACTACAATTTGATGCCGCCGAGATCTATACGGAATCTCTNTTGACCCGCAAATTATTCGGTAAAGCGCTTGCCGAGTTTCATCATCGGGTCAGCAATCCTTTTTGTTCCCTCCAGCCGGTTAAGAGTCCCTACGAATATGATTTATGTGAATGACGATCACTACAGTCGCGANTACTTTTCCGCGCGCTNTGCTTATTACGACACGCTGCCGTTTCTGCATCACTGCCAAGGACAGCGCCTGGCAGTTTGCCTGACGGATACCGCCGAATGGATTGCCCTGTGTCTGTTCATCAAGCAAAAAGGCGGTTCGGTTTTTCCAATTCACGCGGCAACACCGCAGGAAGCTGCACGCCGGTCGGCGCTGCGCGCCGAGTGTCACCAACTGCTGTTTCATGATATCGACAACCCCCTTGCCATTCAGTCCCGTGGACCTGACAGTGCGGGTGTTCTGGTGCAGATGAGTTCCGGTACAACGGGCGAGCCAAAGACTATTGCGCGCACCTGGGAATCTATTGATGAGGAGATTGAAAGTTACGTGACCAGCTTTACCCTGCCGGCCAGCATGACACCGGTAGTTGCTTGTCCCGTGACCCATTCATACGGTTTGATCTGCGGTGTGCTGGTTGCTCTGACCCGTGGCGTAGAGCCAGTCATTATCACGCAGATTAATCCCANATATCTGATCCGCAAATTAATGAGCTGTCCTGCGCACCTCTTGTACNGCTCGCCGACACTNCTCAATACATTGTGTCAACTTCTGCCAGCAGGCAGCAATCTGCACGCGGTGATGACCTCCGGCGCCGTTCTGCCTCGGCCATGGTTTCAGTCGCTGCAGCAGAAAACCCAATTCCTGTTTCAGCAGTACGGTTGTTCAGAAGCAGGCTGCGTGGCCATNGCGCAATCGGTGCAGGCAGCCAATGAGATGGGGCAGGCCTTGCCCCACGTTCAGCTCAGCGCCGGTACCGGGAGNGATGCACCAGCAGAAATTGNCGTCACTAAAAATGGTGAGCCAGTCTTTACTCAGGATCTTGGTTATCTCAANGAACAGGGCCGTTTGTTCTTCGTTGCNCGNCTGGANGACACCATCAATGTTGCCGGGCTGAATGTTTATCCGCAGGAAGTTGAGGACGTATTGCTCGAGTATCCCTTGATTACAGACGNGGTCGTTTTTAAGAAGCAGGATGCCTATGCCGGTGAGCGGGCGGGTCTGAAGTTTGTGGCTCGCGAAGCTGTGGATTTCAATCACCTGCGTGCCTGGTGTGCAAAACATCTTGCACCTCATCAAGTGCCCCACGATTTTGANCAGGTGGCGGNAATTCCGCGCCTGCCTAACGGCAAGATCAATCGCAAATCCCTGGCTCAAGCTCCAGNCATGGTGCCCGCATAATTTTTNTNAAAGGCTTGTTTATGACCAAAGCAGATATCATCGACCTGATTCATCAGGTGTTGGCAGACAAGATGGCTGTTCCCTATATTTCGGCCTTCAGCCCTTACGCCCGTTTAAATGAAGATTTATACCTGGACTCCGTTATGGTGTTGCAGCTGTTGCTGCATCTGGAGCTGGATCATGGCTTCGTGATTCCCGATGATGCCTTGGCAAAAGAAGATTTCGAAACGGTAGACACACTGGCCAATCTGCTGGCGCGACTGGATAACACGGCTGACACCATAGAGCCGCCGGTAGAGTTTGATGATATCAAGGTGCATTGTTTTGTCAGCTGCCTGTGCGAGATCATCAAAGAATCCCCGATCGTTGATCATCGTCCATTCTATTTCGGGGTCTGGGANGCGGACGTCGTCATCACTGACGACTGCCGGATTTCCTATCACTCTGCCACCATCAATCACCAGTTTTTTGTTCACTGGTACCAGCAGCTTTACGGTGTGTGTGTGCATGGCTGGTATGACCGCGCCCTGAGTAAAGAAGCCAATGTTCGGCGCCTGTTATCCCTGCTTGATAACAGGCCGCCAGAGCGCAGCGTCATGGTAATGCTCGACATGTATCTGTTGCCGGAGCGGGAAAATAANTTCAATGCAAATCCGTTTCCNCATTACGTCATGCTCGAAAAAACAGATGACCCGGAGACATGGTTGATGCTCGACCCGGATTATCGGTGGGAAGGCAGCTTGCCAAGAAACAGAATTCTTGAAGCGGTTCGATCACCTCACGCGGCGGGGGGCTACTACTTTGACAGCTCCGAGATCCGCGCATCCTCGCCTGAAGCAATCAAAGAATACTTCAATGCCTGCATGAAACTCGACACCAACCCGATGACCACGGCAGTACGCCGGATTATTCGTCACCACCTGGAGGGCTATCGAGGGCTGCAGCTGGCACAGCTGTCTGAAGCGTTAAAAGAATTGCCGGTATTGTCGATCCGCAAATACGCCTACGAACATGGATTCGCTTTTTTCTGGCGTAATCTGAAACTGGATGATGTCGAGTTTGAGTGCTGGTGTGATGTTATCGGCAAACTCGTGGAGACCTACAAGATAATTCAGTACCGGGCCATGAAGCTGGCGTTGACGGGCGATGAAGCCCTGGCTGAAGAAATATTTCAGCTGCTGGATGAACAGGACCAGCGCGAATTTACAATTAAGCAGCACCTGTATGCTGTGCATAAAACCTGGTGTGCCACCTGGGAGAGATCATCCGTCGGGAATGTCACTTTACCACCAGTGGAGGCATGATGATTAATCTATCGCTCTGTACGATTTCGTTCCGCCATCAACTGATTTCCATCGAGCAGTTAGCCAAGTGGGCGCGCGCGCAGCAATTTC
>Ga0065721_10049950_pt1 | contig 24971 bp, 25 predicted proteins | sample Mesricmetagenome_FD_59108 | JGI IMG/M metagenome (GOLD analysis project Ga0065721, IMG submission 59108) | Mesophilic microbial community from rice straw/compost enrichment Sample: eDNA_1 v2 (version 2) | ecosystem: Engineered > Solid waste > Grass > Composting > Bioreactor | place: USA: Davis... | reverse complement strand
CGCCGCCGCCGGCACCCTGCCGATGTGCCAGGACACCGGCACCGCCATCATCATGGGCAAGAAGGGCCGCCGCGTCTTCACCAAGGGCGGTGACGAGGCCGCGCTGTCCGAGGGTGCGCGCGACGCCTACCTGAAGCGCAACCTGCGCTACAGCCAGCTCGCCCCGATCTCCATGTACGAGGAGAAGAACACCCGCAACAACCTCCCCGGCCAGGTGGAGATTTATGCGGAGGGCGAGGACGCCTACAAGTTCCTGTTCATGGCGAAGGGCGGCGGTTCGGCCAACAAGACCTTCCTGCACCAGGCCACCCCATCGGTGCTGGCGCCGGACCGGCTGCTGAAGTTCCTTGAGGACAAGATCCGCTACCTCGGCACCTCTGCCTGCCCGCCCTACCACCTCGCCATCGTCATCGGCGGCCTGTCGGCGGAGCAGAACCTGAAGACGGTGAAGCTGGCCTCCGCCCGCTACCTCGACAACCTGCCGACCGAAGGCGGCGAGGACGCGCACGCCTTCCGCGATCTGGCCATGGAGGCCGAGGTCCACAAGCTGACCCAGACCATGGGCATCGGCGCGCAGTTCGGCGGCAAATACTTCTGCCACGACGTCCGCGTCATCCGCCTGCCGCGCCACGGCGCCTCCATGCCCATCGGCATCGGCGTGTCCTGCTCGGCCGACCGTCAGGCGGTGGGCAAGATCACCAAGGACGGCATCTTCCTGGAGCAGCTGGAGACCGATCCGGCCAAGTACCTGCCGGAGATCACCGACGGCGATCTGGCCGGCGAGGTGGTGAAGATCGACCTGAACAAGCCGATGAGCGAGATCCTCGCCACGCTGAAGCAGTACCCGATCCGCACCCGCCTGTCGCTGACCGGCCCGCTGATCGTCGCCCGCGACCTCGCCCATTCCAAGCTGCGCGCGCGGCTGGATGCCGGCGAGCCGCTGCCGGACTATTTCAAGAACCACCCGATCTACTACGCCGGCCCGGCCAAAACTCCGGAAGGCTACGCCTCGGGCTCCTTCGGTCCGACGACTGCCGGACGCATGGACAGCTTCGTGGAGCAGTTCCAGGCGGCGGGCGGCTCCATGGTCATGCTGGCCAAGGGCAACCGCAGCCCCGAGGTGACGGCGGCCTGCCAGAAGCACGGCGGCTTCTACCTGGGCTCTATCGGTGGCGCCGCCGCCCGTCTGGCGCAGGACTGCATCAAGAAGGTGGAGTGCATCGAGTATCCGGAACTCGGCATGGAAGCCATCTGGCGCATTGAAGTCGAGGATTTCCCGGCCTTCATCATCGTCGACGACAAGGGCAACGACTTCTTCAAGGAGTTGAAGCTCGCCTGATCCGGCATCCTGCCCTCTCCCACCCCCGGTGGGAGAGGGAGGGCCCCGCGCCGCGGGCGCGGGAGGGTGAGGGCAAGGTCAACTCAACAAGCACCAACATTCCGGCATTCGCCTCAGCCCTGCCGGTCGCGCTGTCAACGATTGACGCGCTCACCGAGGAAGAGGATGACGAGGACTGACCGCCTCGTCCGTTAGAGACAGCATGACACCCGAACAGATCCAGGCCCGCGTGCTCTATCGCGACGGGCTGATGCTCATCCTCGACAAGCCGGCCGGCGTGCCAGTCCACGCCGGTCCCGGCGGCGGGCCGAACCTGGAACGGTACTTCGATGCCCTGCGCTTCGGTTTCCCGAAGCCGCCCGGCCTCGCCCATCGGCTCGACCGCGACACCTCGGGCTGCCTGATCCTTGGGCGGCATCCGAAGGCCTTGCGCAAGCTCGGCAAGCTGTTCCAGGACGGCAAGGTGGACAAGACATACTGGGCGGTCGTTGCCGGCTCCCCTCCGGAGGAGCAAGGGCGCATCGAAATGCCGCTGAAGAAGGTCACCAACAAGACCGGCGGCTGGCGCATCGTCGTGACCGACGATGGGCAGTCCGCCGTGACCGACTACAAGGTCATGGGCCGCGGCGATGGCACGACGTGGCTGGAATTGAAGCCGCACACCGGCCGTACGCACCAGATCCGGGTGCATTGCGCCACCGCGCTCGGTTGCCCCCTGTTGGGCGACCCGCAATACGGCGGGCCGGGAGACCGGCCGCTGCACCTGCACTCCCGCGCCATCACCCTGCCCCTCTACCCGTCGCGGGAGCCGGTGGGCGCCGTCGCCCCGGTGCCGGCCCACATGCAGAAGGCGCTGGCGGCCTGCGGCTTTACCGAGACCGTCAGCACCTGACTTGGCCCCTGATATGGACGGGGCACTTGTTCAACAGCCGACCGGTGGCATCACGCGCGCCATTCGGCGCGGGTGGTCGCTTCGCCTTCCGGCTCGTGCACCGCATAGCCGACATAACCCGCGACGATGGCCAGCAGGGCATGCAGCCAGATGTCGTTGCCGTGCAGCGGTACCAGACCGAACAGGGTGTTCAGGCCCGGAATCAAGCCGACAACCGCCAGGACGGCGTAGATGACCGCAACGCTCCGCAGATAGGCGCGCGAGGCCAGACGGCCCGAAAAATAGGCGAAGAACGCCCACAAGCCGAACAGAAGGTGCACGAGGTTGTGCAGCAGGTTTACCGGGAACAAACCCAGCAACAACCCGTGGAAGGATTCGATGGCGAGCGTCACGCCCTCGCCCGGCGGAGACAGGAAGGTCGGCACGAATCCGAGGAGGCCGACCGCGGTGAAGACCACCGCGTAGATCAGGGTTACGTTGCGCCACCACATGAAGCATCTCCGTTGGTAAGGGCGGTGATCCGGTTGCCTTACCAACACAGGCATCTATGGGGCGTTCCGCGCCGCACCCGCTTCCGCCATCTCCTTCGGCCTCACTGCCACCGCCTTGACCGGGCACACCCCGACGCAGGCGCCGCAGCCGGTGCAGTCCGCTTCTTCGATGTTCGGCAACCAGCGGCCCCGCCCCAGGGGACGGAATCGAATGGCCGCGGTGTCGCAATGATCGGCGCACATGCGGCAGTCGATACCACCGAAGGACAGGCAATCGGCGCCGATCCGCGCGGCCAGTTGCCAGGGTGCCGCCTCGGTCGCGCGCGCCAACGCTCCCGTCGGGCAGGCCTCCGCGCAGGCGCCGCAGAAGGTGCAGCCCCCCTTTGCGAAATCCACGGTCGGGCGGCCGATTCGGTCGAAGACGATGATGCCCTCCGGGCAGGCCGGGCCGCAGCGTCCGCAGGCGTCGCAGGCCGAGGCGAAGGCCCGCGCCTCCGTCACCGCCCATGGCGGGCGGATCACCCCAGGCTCCGACCGGAATTGGCCTCTCAGCAGGCTGGCGCGGCTGACCGCCATGGCGCTGTTCTCCCCCGGACACCGCTCCCCTTGCCAGGACGGCACCGATTGCCAATGCTTGGCACCAAAGTTGCGTAACCACTGAAACTCGCAGGGAGGCCCGGCGCCTTGACCTTCGTCAAAGCGGCGAAGCGCGTATCGTCGAGGATGTCCGGGCCCAGCAGGATGACACGACAAGGCAGCGCAAGGACGGCCGGCATGGTCCCCATCGGCAACACCACCGCACGGTGGATGACGCTCCGCTACCGGCTGGCGCTGGGGGTGATCGCCCTCTGTACGCTGCTTGGCTTCTTCATGACCGAGCGGGTCATCAACCAGCACGCCGACATGCTGGAAGTGGTCAACATCTCCGGCCGGCAGCGCATGCTGTCGCAACGCACTGCCCTGCTGGTCGAGCAGTTGCGCAATGCTCAATCCGATGCCGAGCGGCAGGACATCACCGGCCGTCTGGCGGACGCGACTGAGATGTTCGAGAACGCCCACCGCCGCCTGACTGGCGCTGGTCCCGGTTCCGCGCTGGGCGCCGCCGTCCGCAACCTGTACTTCGACGGGGCGGAGCCGCTGAACGATCTGGTGCTGAGCCACATCGCAGCGCTCCGCGCCGTCATCGCCGCCGGCCCCGCGGGACTGCCGCCCGGTATGCCGGAGGCGGAGACGATCACGCGCCAAGCGCTCGGCCCTTTGCTATCCCGGCTGGAGGACATGGTGGCGCGCTACCAGGAAACCGGCGAGCGTGGCTTCGGTCTGCTGCACCGGCTGGGTTTGGCCGCCCTGCTGCTGACTCTGGTGACGCTCGCCGCGGAAGCGCTGGTGATCTTCAGCCCGATGGTCCGGCACGTTCAGCGCCAGTTCGCCGACATCACCCGCATGACGGAGGAACTGGAGGAGGCCAACGAGACCCTGGAGGAACAGGTCCGCGTCCGCACCGCGGAGTTGCACGCCGCCAAGGAGGCCGCCGAGCAGGCCCACCTTGCCAAGTCCCGCTTCCTCGCCCACGCCGGCCACGACCTGAAGCAGCCGCTTCAGGCCATCAACATGTTCACCGGTATGCTGGAACGGCAGGTGGACAAACCCCGCGCGCTGGCCTTGGTGAAGGACCTGCGGCTGGCTCAGCGGTCCATGCAGGATCTGCTGAACGCGATTCTGGAAATCTCGAAACTCGAATCGGGTGTCGTGGAGCCAAGACCGACCGACATTCCCCTGGCCCCCCTGTTCGAACAGTTGGAGGCGGAGTTCACCGGGCTGGCCGAGGAAAAGGGGCTATCCCTGCGCGTCGTCCCGACCGACCGCATGGTGCACAGCGATCCGTCGCTGCTGGAACGCATCCTGCGCAACCTGCTGACCAACGCTGTGCGCTACACGGAGCAAGGCGGCGTACTGCTGGGCTGTCGGCAGCGCGGGCGCACGTTGTGGATCGAAGTGTACGACACCGGCCGCGGCATCGCCGAATCGGACCGCCACCGCATTTTTGAGGAATTCGTGCAGCTCGACCGGCCGGACCGCGACCGCAGCGAAGGCATCGGCCTTGGCCTCGCCATCGTGGAACGGCTGGCGCGGCTGCTCGACCATCGTCTCACCGTGCGGTCGGTCGAAGGGCGCGGATCGGTGTTCGCGGTCGGCGTCCCGCTCGCCGTGCCGTCAGACCAGCCGGTCGCGGCCTGATTCCTTCACCAGCAGCACGGCCTGCGTGCGGCTTCCGACGCCCAAAGCCTTCAGCACGCCGGTGACGTGGGTCTTGACCGTGGACAGGTTCAGGCCCAGCCGTTCACCGATCTCCTGGTTCGACAAGCCTTGGGCCAGAAGTTCCAGGACCTCCAGCTGGCGGCGGGTCATGCCGTCGAAGATGCTGGGCTGCTGCGGCTTCGGTGCCGGCTGGGCGGACGTGCCGGGCATGCCGAGCACCGGCGGAACATAGGATCCGCCGGCCATCACCAGACGCAGGATGTTCACCACCAGGACATCGTCGGTCGATTTCGGGATGAAGGCGCGCACGCCGCGCGACAGCACCGCGCGCATTTCATCCGGCGAGTCGATCATGGAGAAAACGACCACGGGCACCGGCGCCACGCGCTTCACCAGCGCCTCGACATCGTCGAGCCCGCCGAGGCCGGGCATGCGCAGGTCCATGATGACGAGATCGTACGGCCCGCCGCTGTCGAGCCGCTGATTGAGTTGGCCGAAGTTCGTCGCGGCCACCACCTCGGCCGCCTCGTTCAGTTCCCCGACCAAATGGGTCAGGCCACTGCGTACGATGGAATGATCGTCAGCGATCAACACCTGCATGGAAAAACCTGCATCGCGCATCTCGGACCAAAGTGCGAATTCCCGAGTGAACGTCATACGCCGACCGAGCGTTTCGCGCCACAGTTGATGCGTCTTTTCTTAAGCTTTCTCCCGGCTCGCACCTTTCCAAACACGCCGGTAAGCGTCCGCATCGTCGACGTCTTCCAACGTGGCAACCGCTCCCACCTTGGTACCGGGCGGCAAGCTGGCCAGCGTGTCGCACAGCGCGTGGCGGGTGGACCAGCGCACGCCGTCGAACATCCGGGCCGGCAGCGCCGCGGTGCGGCGGACACCGACGAGCCAATAGCCGCCGTCGCCAGCCGGCCCGAACACGACGTCATGGCGTCCCAAGCTTCGAAAGGCATCGGCGATGTGCCCGGCCCGGATGCCGGGGATGTCGCTGCCGACCAGCACCGCCGGCCCAGGGGGACAGCCGCCGAGCGCCCGCTTCATACGCCTGCCCAGGTCCCCCGTGCCCTGCCCAACCCGGCGGGTCCGAATCGGCCAGCCGCGCTGCCCGGCCGCACGGTCCGGCGTTACGGCCAGCCACAGCACCCAGCGTGGATCCCGCGCAAGCCGCCGCAGCACGGTCGCCAAGGCCTGGCGATAAAACCGCCACGCGGCCAAGGCCCCGATCTCCGCCGCCAACCGGCGCTTGCCGCGACCCAGCCGTGGCGGTCGGGCGACGACGATCAGATGGTTGCGGCGCGTCATCCGTACAGCGTCCGAATCACACGCGGCGGCACTCCGGCAAAGTAAAGGGACAGGCAGGCCAGATTGCGCGTCGGCCGCAACCACCAGCCATCGCGCTCGTAGCGCACGGCCGACGTCACGGCCTCGGCCGGAAGAGCGCACAGTCGCGCCCGGCCGATGCGCCGTGCCAGATCGACGTCTTCCATCAGGGGCAGAGACCGATAACCGCCAAGTCCTTCGTAATGGCAACGCGCGATCAACAGCCCCTGATCACCGTAAGGCAGTCCGAGCGCCCCGGCCCGCCACGCCGCCATGCGCTCGACCCGCCGCGCCTCGGGACGGTCGCTGGCAAAGCGCAAGCGGAAGTAGCCGGCCCGCGTCGCGTTGGCTGGCTCCCCGATGAATCGCTCCACGGCCCCCCGCCAGCCTGCCCCCAGCCGGGTGTCGGCATGCAGGAACAGCAACCAATCCTCTGTGGCTAAGGCCGCCCCGGCGGCAAGTTGAGAGCCTCGACCGGGCGGCGTCATCACCACCGTTGCACCGGCTTGCCGGGCAAGACCCACGGTTCCGTCGGTGGATCCTCCATCCGCGACAACCACGTGTTCGTCCCCGTTCAGCGCGTCCAGGGTCGCCATCAGCGTCGCCGCAGCGTTCAGGGTGGGAATGACGACGGCGAGCGGCATCGGAAGCCCGGCGGTGATCATGGATACAGAACAATCACATAGGGCAGAACAAACAAAAAGGGCGCCGCGATTGCGACGCCCTTCTGTTCCGATGATCGACGGTCCCCCAAAGGAAGCGACCGCCTGCCGGATCACTGCACGCGGATGAGGATCTGCGCGCGACGGTTCGACGGCTCGCGCACGTTCGCACCGGTCTGGACGAGCAGCTGGGTCTCGCCCTTGCCCTCGACCGTGATCTGGTTGGCCGGGACGCCCTTGCTGACCAGAGCGCCCTTCACGGCGTCGGCGCGACGCAGCGAGAGCTTCTGGTTGTAGGCCGGCGAACCCGACGTGTCGGTGTGGCCGATCACGTGGATGCTGACGGCGCGCACCTTGCCGGCGGCGGCGGCGGCATCGCTGATGATCTTGTCCGACACCGGGGTGATGTTGGCCTTGTCCCAGTCGAAGAACACCAGGTATTCGGTCTGCGGCTGGGCCTGGACCGGAGCCGCCGGGGCGACCGGAGCGGCAGCCGGGGCGGCGGCCGGAGCGGCGCCGAACGAATAGCGCAGGCCGGCCAGGATGGTGTGGTTGGAATACTCGCCCTTCACGTTGGTCGGGCCGAAGTCATACTTCGGGTCCAGCGTGGCGAAGTAGCGGTAGTCCAGCGTCAGGGCCAGATTGTCAGTCAGGTTGTAGGCCGCACCGACGATGCCCTGGTAGGCGAACACCCAGTCGTTGTCGCTGAAGCCCGCCAGGCTCTGACGGACCTGCGCGATACCGGCGCCGGCGCCGATGTACGGCGTGAAGGCGGTGCCGGTGTTGACGTCGTACAGGACGTTGCCCATGAAGGCGATCGAGCGGGCCTTGCCGCCGGCGCCGTTCAGCGCGAGGTTGGTGCTCTCGGTGTTGTCGACCGCGTTGTGCCAGCGCCAGGCGAATTCCAGTTCGGCGCGCACGCCGTAGGAGGTGGCGTAGCCGGCCGACAGGTCGCCGATGCCGCCGATCTTGTAATCGGACTTGGCGCCGAAGCCGGTGCCCTCGAAGCGGAAGTCGGAATCACGGGTCCAGTTCACGCCGGCGCCGGCGCCGACGTAGAAGCCCTCGGGGGCAGCCATGGCGGCGGTCGGCAGCATGATGGCGACGGCCGTCCCGAGCAAAATCCCACGCAGAGTCATTTTCTTTTTTCCCTTGTTGACGGCAGTGTCGGGCCGGTCAAGTGAACCACTGACGAAATGCAGAGATCGGACTATGCGCTTTGGGATAGAACCCAACACACCATCTTCACCCACAGTCGCCGCGCAGGCCCGCCGCATTCCGTCGGCGGTTGAAACTTCCAGGGTTCCAGATATCAGCAAGCTCCCGGTGTCACAAGGCCCCTGTTGTAAGAACTCCAGCCCTGTTGCATTTTTGCAGCCCCCGGCTTCGGACCCGATCTTTGGGAAGGATTCACCCCCATGGTTACCTCTTCGGATGATGGCCTCGACTATCCATTGACTGGGCAGCCGGAGGACGGAAACAGCCGGGAGATTGAGCCCGGGCTGCTGTGGATCCGCCTGCCTTTGCCGTACCGGCTGAATCACGTCAATGTGTGGGCCATCGACGACGGGGATGGCTGGACCGTCGTGGATACCGGTCTGGCCGACAATCTTACGCGTGGGATTTGGGAAAGCCTGCTGGTCGGTCCGTTGGGCGGACGGGCCGTGAAGCGGGTCATCGCGACCCATTTCCACCCCGACCACATCGGCTTGGCCGGCTGGCTGACGGAACACACCGGCGCTTGCTTCGCCGGCAGCCTGGCGGACTGGCTCTTCGCCCGTGCCCTCAGCACCGACTCGTCACCCGGCTTGGCGGCCTCGATGGAGCGCTTCTATCGGCGCACCGGGCTGGACAGCGACACCCTGGCCGCCATCGTCGCGCACGGCAATTCCTACGCCCGGTCGGTGGACCCGATCCCGCCGACGTTCACGCGGCTGCGTCATGGCGACTCCCTGGCGATGGGCGGGCAGACGTGGCGGGTGATCACCGGTGGCGGGCACACACCAGAATCGCTGTGCCTGTACCGGCCGGGGACGCCGCTCCTCATTTCCGGCGATCAGGTGCTGCCGCGCATCAGTCCGAACATCAGCGTCTGGCCGAACGAACCCGACGCGGACCCGCTGAGCGATTTCCTGGCGTCCTTCGACGCGCTGCTCGCCCTACCGGACGACGTCCTCGTGCTGCCATCGCACGGAAGGCCGTTCCGTGGTCTGCATCGGCGGCTTGCCGACCTGCGGACCCATCATGAGGAGCGTCTGGCCGAAATAGAGACCTTTTGCCGCACCCCGCGGACAGCAGCCCAAGTGGCCGACAAGCTGTTCGGCGATGGACTGGACTCGCATCAGGCAATGTTCGCGGTCGGTGAGGCGGTTGCCCACCTCAACCATCTGATTCGTCGCGGCACACTGGAGCGCCGCAACGGATCGACCGTCTTCGACCTCTACAGCCGGGTCGGGGGCTGACCCGCCCTCCCCACGGTCCTACGATTCGGCGACCATCTCAAACTGGTCGGAGTCGAGCAGAGCCGTGACCGCGAGGGTCTTCAGGGTCTTGGGATCATCCGTCCGCTGCATCTGGGCGTGCTGGGTGCCAAGCCCGTCCTTGCGGATGGCAATCACTTCCCAGATCCCGCCGCCGGGCCCAAGCCTCCGAAACATCTGGCCTTCGACGACTTCGCGCTTTCTGCGCATATCCGCTCTCCAAAACCCAAGATTCCAGAACCTCTGCTACACGGCTCCGGCCCGTCATTCAAACACGATTCCGACCTGCCCTGGCGAGAGTCCGTTATGGGACAGGCGCAAGGCAAAGTCGGGATGTAGCCGGGGTGCAACATTTCCGTCGTGCGGAACGGCAGTGCTTCTCCTTGTGGTGGATGCGCCGCAGCATTCCCGCTAGGCGCAGCCACGGCACAAACGTCACCGCTTCAAGGGAGCCGCGGAACATTCCCGCGCGCGCGGCGTTCTTACGCGCATGAAAATCGATCACGACGTGATTCTGCTCGCGACCCGCCTGGTGGAAGAACTGGGCGAGTCCGCCATCCGCATAAGCCGTGTACGCCTCGTGGAGTTGACGGCTGCCAACAATCTCAGGGCCGCCGCATTCTGGCGCGACGTCCTGCGCACGTCGGAACGGCTGTTGGCCGAACGGTCATCCTGCATGCCGCCGCCGACCACAGCCGGCGCCTCCACAGTGGCCGAGGGATTGAGACCGTAAGCATCCCAATAGAGAAAGGTCCGGCGGTTGCCCGCCGGACCTTTGCCTGACTGCACCCGCGATGCGCCAGAAGGCCTACGCGAAGTGCCGTTCTGTACGTGATCAGCCAGCCCTTGCTTGGCAGCCCTTACTTGACCTGGGCGTACTGGCCGTTGTTCCAACGGTACCAGACGTAGGCCGGGGTGGTGACGTCGCCCTTGGCGTCGAAGCCGATGGTGCCGATCACGGTCTTGTAGGTGCCGCCCTTGTGCAGCACGTCCGCAACCTTGGCGGCGTCGGTCGAGTTGGCGGCCTTCACCGCGTCGGCCCAGATCTGCAGGGCGGCGTACGTGTAGAGGGTGTAGCCCTCCGGCTCGTAGCCGGCCTTGCGGAACTTCTCCACGGCGGCCTTGGCTTCCGGCAGCTCGCGCGGGTCCGGACCAAAGGTCATCATGGTGCCTTCGCCGGCCGGGCCGGTGATGGACCAGTACTCGTTGGTGACCAGCGCGTCGCCCGAAACGATCGTAGCCTTGAGGCCCTGATCCTTCATCTGACGGGCGATCAGGCCGGCCTCGGTGTGGTAGCCGCCGATGTAGACGACGTCGATGGCTTCCTGCTTCAGCTTCGACACCAGGGCCGAGTAGTCCTTCTCGCCCGCGGTGTAGGCCTCGTAGATCTTCTCCTTCTGGCCGCCGGCGTTCAGCGCCTTCTGCGTCTCATCGGCCAGCCCCTTACCGTAGGCCGACTTGTCGTGCAGGATGGCGACGTTCTTGCCCTTGTAGTTCTGCAGCAGATACTTGCCGGCGATGATGCCCTGCTGGTCGTCACGGCCGCAGACGCGGAAGACGTTCTTCAGGCCCTGTTCGGTCAGCTTCGGGTTGGTCGAGGCCGGGGAGATCTGCAGGATGCCTTCCTCGGAGTAGACCTGCGAGGCCGGGATCGAGGAGCCCGAGCAGAAGTGGCCGGCAACGAACTTCACGCCCGCCTTGGCCAGCTGGTTGGCCACGGCGACGGCCTGCTTCGGGTCGCAGGCGTCGTCGCCCACTTCCAGCTTCAGCTTCTGGCCGAGGACACCGCCGGCGGCGTTGATGTCCGCGACGGCCTGCTCCATGCCCTTCTTCATCTGCTCGCCGAAGGTGGCGTACTGGCCGGTGATCGGACCGGCGGTGGCCACCGCGATGTCGGCCTTCGCCACCGAAGCGGTCAGAGCGGTCGCCGCAACCGCAACGTAGAGGGAAAGCTTGTAGTTCATGGTTTCGTTAGCTCCCTGTTATGGATCACCACGCGGATTGCCGCGGGGCGGTAGGGCCGGGAGCCCCCGGAGGGAGCATGCCCGGCACTGCTAATGTTCTACTATACCCCCACTATCGCGGACTGCGACAGTTTCACCTGACCAACTATCCGAACTGGATAGGAGGAAAGCTGAATTACTCGGCGAGATTCGCGCCGACGCGCTCCCGCCAACCGAACGGTCCTGACCGCTCGTACAACCAAGGATATTGAGAAACCATGCGCCGAGCCACGGCAAGGCGGTAAGCCGTCAGGGTGATTGCGCCGATCACGACCGTGTGCACCACGAATCCGTAGACCGACAGCAACTGCCCACCGAACAGGCCCCACACCAGGAACCGGTCGCCGATTCCCAGGAGCAGTGAATAGGCGAGCGCCATCGGCAGCGGCTTCCAGCCTTCCGCAAGGGTCTGGCCCGTGAGAATGCCGCAGCCGCCGAAGACGATCACCGTGACGCCCAGGAAAGCGGGCAGCGATGAACCGAGAAGGCCGTCCATCAGTGCCCTCCTTCCAGATAGGCCGAACGCACTTCCTCGTTGGCCAGCAGTTCGGCGCCCGTGCCGGACATGGTCACCTTGCCGTTGACCATGACGTAGCCGCGATGCGCCAGCTTCAGCGCGTGAAACGCGTTCTGTTCCACCATGAACACGGTCATCTTCTGCTCGCGGTTGATGTCCTTAACCGCCTGGAAGATCTGCTTCACCACCAGCGGCGCCAGACCCAGCGACGGCTCGTCGAGCAGCAGAAGGCGCGGCTGGCTCATCAGCGCGCGGCCGATGGCCAGCATCTGCTGCTCACCGCCGGACATGGTGCCGGCGCGCTGGCTGATGCGTTCCTTCAGGCGCGGGAACAGGGTCAGCACCCGCTCCAGTTCGTTGGCGAAGCTGCCCGGCTTGGCGGTGATGGAGCCCATCTGCAGGTTCTCCAGCACGCTCATGCGAGGGAAGATGCGCCGCCCTTCCGGGCTCTGCGCGATGCCGCGGCGCACGATCTCGTAGGTAGGAAGACCGGTGATGTCCTCCCCCTCGAAGAAGACGCGGCCCATGCGGGCGCGCGGGTTGCCGCAGATGGTCATGAGAAGCGTGGACTTGCCGGCGCCGTTGGCGCCGATCAGCGAGACGATCTCGCCTGCCCCGATCTCGATGTCGACCCCCTTCAGCGCTTCGATGGCACCGTAGAAGGTGTGGACGCCCGATACCTTCAGCATGGCTCAGGCCCCCTCTTCCGCACGCTTGGCCACTTCCGGCAGGTCGTTGGCGACCTCCGGCGGCAGTTCCTCGTCCTCCTCCTCGCCGAGATAGGCACGGATCACCGCCGGGTCGTTCTTCACGAAGTCCGGATCGCCGTCGGAAATCTTGCGCCCGTAGTCGAGCACTACGACGTGATCGGAGATGGTCATCACGACGCTCATGTCATGCTCGATCAGGAGCACGCCCGTGTTGTGTTCGTCACGGATGAAGGTCAGCAGATCGGCCAGTTCGCCCGACTCGCGCGGGTTCAGGCCGGCGGCCGGTTCGTCCAGGCAGAGCAGGACGGGTTCCGTGCACATGGCGCGGGCGATCTCCAGACGCCGCTGGGCGCCGTAGGGCAGATTGCCCGCCGACCAGTCCGCGAAGTCGAGCAGACGCACGCGGTCCAGCCAGTATTTCGCCAGATCGACCGCTTCGCGCTCCGCCTTGGTGTAGGAAGGCAAGCCCAGCAGGCCGGCGATGGAGAAGCCTGACGCTTTGATCAGCTTGTTGTGCTGCGCGACGACCAGGTTCTCCAGCACGCTCATGCCACTGAACAGGCGGATGTTCTGGAATGTGCGGGCGACGCTGGCTTTCTGCGAGATGCGGTAGCCCGGCATCCGCTCCAGCAAAAACTCCTTCCCGTCGGGATGGCGCAGCGTCATCCGCCCCACGGTCGGCGTGTAGAAGCCGGTGATGCAGTTGAACAACGTGGTCTTGCCGGCGCCGTTCGGACCGATGATCGCGGTGATCTCGCCGGAATTGGCGACGAAGGAGACGTCGCTGTTCGCCACCAGGCCGCCGAAGCGCATGGTGAGGTGTTCGACCTTCAGCAGAGGCGGTTTCGTCATGGAAAGGTCCGTCATCACTTCGCCCTCCCCCCGGCGATGCCCTCGCCGCCAGCCGCGGCGGTGCCGCCAGCCGGGCCGCCACTGGAGTCTTTCTTGCGGCCGAAGAGGAGAATGGTGGGATCGCGGTGGGCCAGCAGGCCGCGCGGACGCCACAGCATGATCACGACCATGCCCATGCCGAACGCCAGCATGCGGTAGTCGGCCAGTTCGCGGAACGCTTCCGGAAGGCCGATGACCAGCAGGGTCGCCACGACCACGCCGATCTGGCTGCCCATGCCACCCAGCACCACGATGGCGAGGATGATCGCCGACTCGATGAAGGTGAAACTCTCCGGGCTGATGAAGCCCTGGCGGGTCGCGAAGAAGGACCCGGCGAAGCCGCCGAACATCGCCGCGATGGCGAAGGCCGCCAGCTTCATGTTCGTGCGGTTGATGCCGAGCGAGGCGCAGGCGATGTCGTCCTCGCGCAGGGCTTCCCACGCACGGCCGAGCGGCAACTTGCGGATGCGCAGCGTGAAGACGTTCACGACCAGCGCCAGCACCAGGATCAGGTAGTACAGGAACACGATGCGGTGCAGCGCGCTGAACTCCAGCCCGAACAGCTCGTGGAAGGCCAGCGTGCCCTCCGGCGGGGTGCGGACGAAGTCGGCGATGCCGAAGAAGCTCGGGCGCGGAATACCGGAAATGCCGTTCGGGCCGCCGGTGAACTGGTACCAGTTGACCAGGATGATGCGGATGATCTCACCGAAGCCGAGCGTCACGATGGCGAAATAGTCGCCGCGCAGGCGCAGCACCGGGAAGCCGAGCAGCACGCCGGACATCGCGGCCAGCACGCCCGCCAGCGGCAGGCAGAGCCAGAAGCTGAGGCCGAAATAGTGGGCCAGCAGCGCGTAGCTGTAGGCGCCCACCGCGTAGAAGGCGACGTAGCCGAGGTCGAGCAGGCCGGCGAGGCCGACCACGATGTTCAGACCCCAGCCCAGCATGATGTAGGTCAGCAGCAGAATGCCGATGTCCAGCAGCTGGCGGTCGGCCAGCGGGGTCATCGGGAACACCAGCGCGACCAGGACCGCGATGGGGCCCAGCCAGCGGGAGGCGTGCTGCACCTTGGCCGCGATGCGGTCCATGCGCTTGTCGCGTTCGGCCTGCGTCAGCTTCGACCGGCCGGTGCGGACGGCGATGGCCGCGCGGATCGCGATGATCGCGCCGCCGGCGATCAGCATGATGCGCAGCGCCTCGGTCGGCATCTGGATGAAGAAGCCCGCGGCGGCGGCCAGGGCGGCCAGGACGAGCACCAGCCCCGCCTGCCCTTCGCGGATCAGGCAGAGGCCGAGGCGGCCGATGAACACAAGGCCGACCGCGGCGATGACCTCGTTCCAGCGGGTTTCCAGCCCCAGGCCGGTGGGACGGTCCACCGTGCGCAGGCCGACCAGCGGAACCGTGAGCAGCAGGGCGACGAAGGCGGTGAACGCCGCCTCCTTGAGGATCGCGGGCCAGTCGATGGACCGCGGTGGGGATACGGAGATCGCGGTCATGGCCTCACACCTTCTCGATTTCCGGACGGCCGAGCAGGCCGGTCGGGCGGAAGATCAGGACGAGCACCAGGATGGTGAAGGTCGCGACATCCTTCCATTCGCTGCCCATGTAACCCGACCAGAACGCCTCGATGAGACCGATCACGACGCCGCCGAGCATGGCGCCCGGCAGAGAACCGATGCCGCCCAGAACCGCGGCCGTGAAGGCCTTCACGCCGGCCAGGAAGCCGATGTAGAAGTCGATCACGCCGTAGATCAGCAGGACCATCATGCCGGCAACCGCCGCCAGGGCGGCGCCCATGACGAAGGTCAGCGAAATGACGCGGTCGACGTCGACACCCAGAAGGGCGGCCATCTTCTTATCCTGCTCGCACGCGCGCTGGGCGCGGCCGAGCGACGTGCGGGTGATCAGCTGCGTGAAGCCGTACATCAGCAGCACCGTGATCACGATGGTCGCCAGACGCACGTAGCTGACCGATACGGCGCCGTCCATCATCGTCAGGTTGCCAGGCAGGATCGGCTGCAGCGGCTTGCTGCGCGCGCCCTGCAGGATCTGGACGTAGTTCTGCAGGAAGATCGAGATGCCGATCGCGGAGATCAGCGGCGCGAGTTTCGGCGAATTGCGCAGCGGCCGGTAGGCGATGCGCTCCACCGTCCAGCCGTAGACCGCCGTGAACAGCATCGACGCCGCCAGCATCACCAGCAGCGCCAGCGGCACCCAGGTGATGCCCAGTGTCCCCAGGGCCAAAAAGGTGATCAATGCCACGAAGGCGCCGATCATGTAGATTTCGCCATGGGCGAAGTTGATCATGCCGATGATGCCGTACACCATCGTGTATCCGATTGCGATGAGGCCATAAATGGCGCCCAGCGAAACCCCGTTGATCAACTGTTGAAGAAAATAATCCATTGTCTCACCTCGCCTCAGCGCAATGCGCAGGCATGGGCGAGCGAGACGGGCACGCTCAGTACACCGGTCACGTGAACAGCCACTCCCCGAACTGGCTTGCCCGAGCATTGATGCGCGGGGCCAAGATTGTTGTCTGGACGGAACGTTAGCCCACCCTGTTTGGATAGGGCAAGAGGGCAAACCCGCACTCTATCTGCGGTAATACCAATTTTCAGCGAATTTGCAATATCGATTCATGTCAGTTCTGAGAACTTTACGCTTGCAATCAACCATGGATTTCATATCCACCCCAAAAAGAAAACCCTCCCCATTCACACAGGGAGGGTTTACGCAAAAGTCATGCCATGGAATGCAAGTGTTCCAGTGGTCAGCGATTGGCGGACACCACCTGCGCCTTGGACGCGGTTTTCGGCTTGGCCGGCGCCTTGGCCGTGGCCTTGCCCGTGCTCTTCGCGGCGGGCTTCGCCTTGGCGGTGCGGGTGGAGGGCGCCTGGGCGACGTCGTAGTTCACGTCGGGGCTGCTGACCACCTGGACATCGCACAGCGGCTTTGATGACAATTGCATCAGGCCGGCGTTTTTTTCATCGGCGGTCAGGACGCGCAGGTCGTCCGCGGTCAGTTCAGTGGCGGCCTTGGACCGATCCACGAAGTTCGAGCAATACAGCGGCGTGCCAATCACCGCCGCGCGGCGGCTGATCTCGTTCGCCAGCTCCGTGCGGTACATGTCGAACTGGCGTGTCGGGTTTCCGGAGCTGACCTTGCGGAAATGGTCGATCAGCGCCGCTTCCGAATTGGACACCAGCGAACGATTCTTGATCGTAAAGTCCTGGTACAGATTGAACGGCTTCTTGTCCGGCATCACCTGCTGGCAGGTCAGGCCGACCACCATCATTTCGGTGTGCATGCGGATCAACTGCTCGGCCGCGTGCTCGGAGCGGCTGTAGCAGGCCGAAGCCTTCGCACCCGACGATTTGGCGGAGGAGGCCTTTGCCGAAGCCGCCTTCGCCGCGGCCGGCTTGACCGGGTCCTTGGCGGCGGCGGGCAGGGCAACGCCGGCGAACAGCACGGCAAGGCCGGCGGCAGCGGCACGGCGCAAGGTCACTGAAGAAAAGCGAAGAGCGGCGCGGTGGCGAATCATCGTTGGTCCGGCTCCGATGGCCCATGTTGTCGGGCGATATCTTTCGAATCTCACCCTGTCCTTCGGTGGTTCTACAAGATCCCAAGAGACGGTCAACCCATATCGGGCATCCCCGTTCGATTTGTCCCAACCAATGCCCTTGATGGACACGGTTGCTTCGGTTGAAGACGGCGGGACGTTCCGAGTATTGCTTGCACCACGCCGGCTTCCGGTTCGGCGAATCGAAAGGCGGGGGCTTCCACCATGATCCGCATCGGCATCGACCTCGGCGGTACGAAGACAGAGGGAATAGCACTCGACCGCGATGGAAACCAGCGCGCCCGCGTCCGCGTTCCCACCCCGCGCGGGGACTATGCCGCCACGCTACGCACCATCGTCGGCCTCGTACACCGTTTGGAGGCGGAAGCCGGCGGCACCCCTGCCACGGTCGGCATGGGCATCCCCGGAATTGTGTCTCCGGCGACCGGCCTGGTGAAGAACGCGAACTCCACATGGCTGATCGGCAAGCCCTTCGACCGCGATCTTGCCGACGCGCTCGGCCGCCCGGTCCGGGTCGAGAACGACGCCAATTGCCTCGCCATATCCGAAGCGGCCGATGGCGCCGGTGCGGGGTGCGGAGTCGTGTTCGCGGCCATTCTCGGCACGGGCTGCGGTGCCGGCATCGTCGCCCATGGCCGGATTCTGTCGGGGCGCAACGCGGTGGGCGGCGAGTGGGGCCACAATCCCCTACCCTGGCCCCTGCCCTGTCCCACCGACGGCGAACAGCCCGGTCCTGTCTGCTATTGCGGCAAGCACGGCTGCCTGGAAACCTTCGTGTCCGGCCCGGCGGTCGCCGCCGACCACCTGCGGATTGCCGGTCAGGCCCTCGGCGTCGAAGAGATCGTCACGCGGGCCGAAGCCGGTGAAGCGGCCTGCCGCGCCACGCTCGACCGCCTGGTGGACCGGCTGGGCCGGGGACTGGCGGCCATCGTCAACGTGCTGGACCCCGACGTGATCGTGCTGGGCGGTGGCCTGTCCAACGTTGCCGCGCTGTATGACGCGCTTCCACCAGCCATCGAACGCTGGGCCTTTTCGGACCGCATCGACACGCCGGTCCGGCGCGCCGTCCACGGCGACTCCAGCGGCGTGCGCGGGGCCGCATGGCTCTGGCGGCCGGAAGAGCACCCCGATTTCACTCGTCGAACGACTTCCCGCGCTGGATCTTCATTTCCGGATTGATCACGGTCTCTCGCGGAGTCGACACGGCCATTTCTCCGCCGGTGGCGGCGGGGGCTCGGCCATCGCGCACCGGGGGAGCCAGCGACTGCGTCCGGGCGTAGTTGGGCTGCCGGCGCTTGCTGTCGGTGCCGTACTGCGGCATTCCGGCGCGGAACTGCCCGTCCTTGCTTATGGCGCCCCAATGCGACGGGCGGGCGCCCGGTATGGGCTGGGCCTCCTCCATGTGCCGCATGTGGGGACCGGTCGGGACCATCTCCTCGAACACCCACGAGGGATATTCCTGTTTCTGCGCCTGGGCGGGCGCGGCGAGCGCGATCACCGTCAGGGTCGCGACAGTCATCGTTCGAAGCATGACTCGGCGGCCTTCCATCCGTTTGAGAGCGGAGGTTGGATTCGGCCGGAACGTCCGCCGGGCGTCCAGGGTGGAGGCGGGTTACCCAGGGCGGGCGCCCCCGCATGACGGCGCCCCCGCGCGACAGGAGGGAGCGCTTGCCGCAACGGTACACTTGCTGATAGGAGGGCGGACATGTCCGAATCGCTCACTTATCAGGGGCACCGGCTCGATTACCGCTGGATCGACGCCGCCACCCCCACTCCAACCGGCCCCGCCGCCTCCACCCTTGTCTTCCTTCACGAAGGGCTGGGCTCCATCGGCCTGTGGCGCGATTTCCCGGAACGGGTGGCCGCCGCGACCGGTGCGCCGACGCTGGTCTATTCGCGGCTCGGCCATGGCCGGTCCGACCCATTCCTACAGCGGCGCGGCATGGACTACCTGCACCGCGAGGCGCTGGACGTGCTTCCCGCCGTGCTCGACCACTTCGGAATCGTGAACCCGGTGCTGGTTGGACACAGCGATGGCGCTTCCATCGCGCTGATCCACGCCGCCTCTTCCGGACGGGCGGTGCGCGGCCTCGTGCTGGAAGCGCCGCACAGTTTCGTCGAGCCGGTCACCCTGGCCGGCATCCGCGACGCCGTCGAGGCGGCGAAGACCACCGACCTGCTCCAAAAGATGGGCCGGCATCACGACGACGCGCCGGCGCTGTTCAGCGCGTGGGCCGACACGTGGCTGACCCCGCCCTTCGCCGACTGGAACATCGAGGCGCTGCTGCCCGCGATCCGCTGCCCGACCCTGGTCATCCAGGGAGAGGCGGACGAATACGGCACACCGGAGCAGGTGCACGCCATCACGCGCCAGGTGTCCGGCCCCGCCGAGGGGCTGCTGCTGCCCGACTGCCGGCACACGCCGCACCGCGATCAGCCGGAGTCGGTGCTCGACGCCACGGCGCGCTTCATCCGGTCCCTGTAGCGGAGATTACGGCTTCGGCGCGCCGTACAGCGTCAGCGTGATGCGCTTTCCGGTGTTGTAGTTGAAGCCGGAAAGCTGGGCGAGCCGGGCAGGTTCCACTCCCTTCAGGGCGGCGCGGAACTCGGCGTCTTCCCGCGCATCCACCAGCGCCAGCCCGCAAGCCGGATCGGAGGCCAGGAATTGGGCAGCGCCGGCGCCGTGCGTCAGGCGCGTGTCCGTTCCCAGAAGGAAGACCAGACTCGGCTCCGAATAGCCGGCGGACGCCACCGTGCTCGTCGCGCAAGGGCGGGTCGCCGCGACGGCGCGCGCCGCCTGACGGCTGATCCAGACCCCATCAATGGCCGGCAGCACAACGCCGTACGTGCAGGCGTACAGCACCGCCGCCGCCGCCAGCCCGGCACCGAAGCCGGCCTGTTCCTGCTTCTGCGCAAACAGGCGTACGGCCAACACATACAGGACGAGCACGACCGGCAGCATGGCAACCGCAACCGGATCGACACGCCCATCCACGAGATAGGGAATCACCGCCACCGCCACGGCCAGGGCGCCGAAGCCAACAAGCCCCAGGCCCGCCGCAATGGCGAACAGCGCGCGCCGGGGCTTTGCCGCGGTGCGCGCGAAATGCTCCCGCGCGGCGCAAGCGGTCAGGATGGCGATGGCCGGGAAGACGGGCAGCGTGTAGTGCAGCAGCTTCGTCGGCACCGCCTCGAACACCAGCCAGCTCGGCAGGATCCATGCGATGCAGAAGCGCACGGCGTCGCTGCGGCGGTTAGCCCAGGCCCAGGGCACGGCCAGCAGCGCCAGGAACGACCAAGGCGCGAAGGTCACCCAGAAGGTGCCCAGATAATAGCCGGGCGGCAGCCCTTTGCCCTCCTGCCCGCCGGCCACCTTGCCCAGCATGTCGTGGCCGACGGATTCGGCGAAGAAGGCGCCTTTCGTCTTGATCGCGATGGCGACCAGCCATGGGGCAGCGATGGCCACCATGATGGCCAGGCCGGCCAGCGGGCGCAGCCGCTTCAGCCAGCCGGCCCGACGGTCGAGCAGAGCCAGCACCAGAGCCGTCGTGCCCGACACCAGCAGGACGATGGGGCCCTTGATGAGGATGCCGATGCCCGCCGTGATCCAGAAGGCCAAGGGAGCGGCCCAGCCGGATCGCTCCTCCCGCCGGTTCAGATAGAGGCTGGCGAGCGCGGCTTGGCCGATCACGACGGTTGCGAGCAGCACCGCGTCCGTCTTGGCCATCCGGGCCTCGACGCCCAGCACGACGCAGGACGCCATCATCAGCCCGGCCAGGAATCCCACCGTTCCGCCGAACATGCGGGCGCCGGTCCAGGCGGTCGCGAGCACGGCAATGACGGCGCCGAGGAAGGACGGAATCCGGTAGGTCCAGATCTCCTTCGGGCCGTGCACCATCTCGTTGGCGATTTTGGTGGCCGCCGTCTGAAGCCAATAGATGCCGACCGGCTTCTTGTGACGCGCCTCGTCCTGGAAGCGGATGTCGACGTAATCGCCGCTCTCCAGCATCTGGTACGACGCCTGGGCGAAGCGCGCCTCGTCGCGGTCGAAGGGTGGCAGGTCGAAGATGCCCGGCAGGAACAGCAGGACGCTCACCACCGCCAGCAGCGCGTAGGCCAGGACCGGAAGCCGACCAGCCCGGACGGCCGGAGCCGCAACACCGGCGGGCGCAAAGGTCGCCTCGCTCATGGCTTGCCCGCCGCCGCGGGTTCGGAAGCCCCGGCCTTCTTCTGCGTCCACACGAAGTAGAGGTTGCGGAAATAGATGATCAGCCCCAGGCCCTGCCCGAACATGAACACCGGATCGCCCCGCTGGATGGAGTAGGCCAAGAGAAGAACCCCGCCGCCAATAGAAAAATACCAAAAGAGATCCGGCACGATGCTGCGCCGCGCGCGCTCGCTGGCGATCCATTGCACCACGAAGCGCATCATGAACAGGGCCTGCGCGAAAAAGCCGATGCCGACCCACACGAGGTCGGTCGTGCTTTGGCTTTGATACCAGGCGATGGCGCGTTCAAGCATCGGTTGGGGTTCCGGGCGCGAGGCGAATGGCGGCTTGCGTCAGCGGTCTTCGATGGCCGGCGACAGCATGGTGCGGCGCTTCAGCCAGTAGACGCCCAGCAGATCGACCACGCCGATCAGGCCGCGCCGCCAGTTGTTGTATTTGGAAACGCCGCGTTCACGCGGGCGGTGGTTGACCGGCACATAGGCCACCGGATGCCCATGCGCGCGGAACAGCGCCGGCAGGAATCGGTGCATCGCCCCAAAGAACGGCAGGTCGAGGAAGGCGTCGCGCCGGAACAGCTTCAACCCGCAACCGCTGTCCGTGCAGCCGTCCTGAAGAAAGGATTGGCGCACCGCGTTGGCGAACCTGGAAGCCAGCCGCTTCGACAGCGTGTCCTGCCGCTTCTTGCGCAGGCCGCCCACCAGGATCGGGGCGTCTGGGCCCCCCTTGGCAACCAGGGCGAAAAGGTTGGGGATGTCGGCCGGGTCGTTCTGCCCGTCGCCGTCCAGCGTGGCGATCCACTCGCCACGCGCCGCCTTCACGCCGGTGCGCACTGCGGCGCTCTGGCCGGAACGGCGCAGGTGGCGGAGGAGCCGCAGGCGACCGGCAGCCACGACCGGCGCCAAACGCGCCAGCGTGTCGTCGCTCGACCCGTCGTCAACATAGATGACTTCGAATGCGCCCATGGGCGTAAGCGCCCGCTCGATTTCCTCAAGCAGGGGCAGGACGTTTTCGGCCTCGTTGAAGACCGGAACCACGACCGACAGCCGAACGGGCGGCCGATCCTCGGGAAGAGCACTCACTGGATTGTTCCCATTCGCCAAGCGACCGGCAAAATACGCCTGCCGCCGGGCGAACGGTAGAGGAAAAGGTAAGACCCTCGCGGAGACCGTTACCCCTTCTTTTCCTCGATCGGCATCGGCACGTAGCGGAGGTCGCCGTCGCGGCTGACCAGCATCAGCACGGTCTTGCGGCCCTGGGAGCGCGCCTCCTGGATGCGCTTGTCCAGTTCCTCCGGCGTCTTGACCGGCTCCTGCCCGGCCTCGACGATCACGTCGCCCGCCTCGATGCCGCGTTCGGTGGCGGGGCTGCTGTCGCCCACCTCCGTCACCACGATCCCTTCGATGTCGCCGTTGATCGAGAAGGCCTCGCGCAGGCCCGGCGTCAACGGGGACAGGGTCAGGCCCAGCACCTTCTTCGACTCGACGGGCGCGGATTGCCTAGGGTCGCCGCTCGACCCGGTGGCGGCCACCTGCTGCTGTTGCGCAAGTTCGCCGACCGTGACGTTCAGGGTCTGCGGCTTGCCTTCGCGCAACACGTCCATCGGGACCTTGCGCCCGATTTCCGTCGCCGCGACGATGCGCGGCAGTTCGCGCATCTGCTCGATGGTCTTCCCGTTAAAGCTGGTGATGATGTCGCCCTGGCGGATGCCTCCCTGCCCGGCCGGGCTTTCCGGAGACACGCTGGTGACCAGGGCGCCCTTTGGTTCCGGCATGCCCAGGCTGTCGGCGATGTCCGGCGTGACGCGCTGCACCTGCACGCCCAGCCAGCCGCGCCGCACCTGCCCGCGCTCCCTCAGTTGCTCGATGACCGGGCGCGCGATGGTGGACGGGATGGCGAAGCCGATGCCCACCGATCCGCCGGTCGGCGAATAGATGGCCGTGTTGATGCCGATCACCTCGCCGTTCATGTTGTAGAGCGGCCCGCCCGAGTTGCCGCGGTTGATCGACGCGTCTGTTTGCAGATAGTCGTCGTAGGGGCCCTGCTGGATGTCGCGGGCGCGGGCGGACAGGATGCCGGCCGTAACGGAACCGCCAAGCCCGAAGGGATTGCCGATGGCGACCACCCAGTCGCCGATGCGCGTCTGGTCGCTGTTGCCCCACGGCGCGGCGGTCAGCGGCTTGCGGCTTTCAACCTTCAGCAGCGCGAGGTCGGTCGGCGCGTCGGAGCCGACCAGCTTCGCCGGCAGTTTCGTGCCGTCGTGCAGCGTCACGGAAATCTCATCCGCTTCCGACACGACATGGCCGTTGGTCACCACGTAACCCGCCGCATCGATGATGAATCCGGAGCCAAGAGCGGCGGTCGGCCGCTGCTGCTGTGGCTGGCCCCGCTGGCGGTCGCGGAATTCACGGAAGAATTCCTCAAACGGCGATCCCGGCGGGAACTCCGGCAAATCCTGCCCGCGCCCCCCGCCCTGGGCCTGCGGGGCTGCCTGGGTGGTCGAGATGAACACCACGGCGTCCACCTGCCTTTCCGCCAGATTGGCAAAGGTCGGCGGCGTGAACCGGGGCAGGATTGACTGATTCTGGACCGCGCTTTGCGGCTGGTCGGTCTGCGTTTGGCTGTTTTGCGGCTGGGCGTTTTGCGCCTGAGGATTCTGTGTCTGCTCCTGGGCGCCCGCAGACACGGCAAGGGCCAGCACCGCGGCGACGAAGCCCGCCTGCGTGGCGGACACGGCAAGCCCGGGCATGCGCCGGACACGATCAGGGGAATGCGGCATGAAGAAACTCCGCCAGTCGGACTGCACGCGCCCGCATAGGGCCGCGTCTTTTCAACAGAACGCATTGGAACGCATTCCGGACCAACGGGGATTTTGAAACCGGTTTTCCCGCGAAATCCTCCACCGCCATCCTGGCTTTTAAAATACTGCCGCACCACGCTTTCCTATGCGGTTTGACGGAGCCCCGCGACAACCCGCGTTCGTGCGTTCGGACTAAAGCTTCGCGCAACCCGCATAGGCGCAATTTTGCTTTGCTGCGCAAAGTTCTGCTGGTAATTTCTCACCAAGTTTCCGATATTCATCGGCACCGACAACATCGCCCGCAAGACCGGCTCCTGACGTCAAGCTTGTGCACGCTCCCGCGTTGCACAGCGTCAGAGGCGTGCGATACGGCCCAAGCAGCTGACGAATGACTCAAAATTCACTTTGGCAACCGAGCGACATAATGAACGCAGAAACCGGGACCGAACCGGAGGCTCCGAAGAAGCGCGGAAGAATCCCTCAGTCGGCGTGGCCGCAGATTCTTGAGCGCTATCGTTCCGGCGCAACCCTGTCGGCGATCGCGCGCGAGTTCGAGTGCACGCCGAGCGCCATCTCCTACATCATCCGCAAGGCCGAGGCGGCCGGCGGCACGGACAAGGATGACGCCGCTCCGGCGCCGGCCGAGGCCGTCGTTGCCGAGTCGCCCGCGGCTGAGGCGCCCGCTCCGGCACCGGCTGCTCCGGCACCGGCTCCGGTCGCTCAAGCCTCCGAGGCGGCTCCCGCCCCGGCCCGTCCGGCCCCGCGGCCGGAACGCCGTCCCGCGGAACCG
>Ga0065721_10004551_pt1 | contig 24982 bp, 30 predicted proteins | sample Mesricmetagenome_FD_59108 | JGI IMG/M metagenome (GOLD analysis project Ga0065721, IMG submission 59108) | Mesophilic microbial community from rice straw/compost enrichment Sample: eDNA_1 v2 (version 2) | ecosystem: Engineered > Solid waste > Grass > Composting > Bioreactor | place: USA: Davis... | reverse complement strand
CGACCCTATCGACCGGCCACGTGCCTCCCTCGAGGAGGTCGGCGACGGTCGCGACGAACCGCGGGCACGTCGCGATGTCGTGGCGGTCGCACTCGAACGCGTGGGCGGTCATCTCCCGCGCCCGCTCGAGTTCCCGCATCCGGCGGTCGAGGTCGCCGAGGTGGGACGCGAGGATGGCGTGGCGCTCGGGCGCGTCCTCGTCGAGGAGGACCCGGATCTGGTCGAGCGACATCCCGGCCGCCTTGCTGCGCACGATGACGGCGACCCGCACGACGTCCTCCTCGGTGTAGCGCCGCCGCCCGCCGCCGTCGCGCGCGGGGTCGAGCAGGCCGACGTCCTCCCAGTGCCGGAGCACGTGGGTGGGGAGTCCGAACCGCGCGGCCGCGTCGCCGATGGACCACGAGCTTGACTTCATGTCGACATGAAGTCACAGGATGGCGCGCGGCACAAGTCGAAGGAGAAGGACATGTACGACGCCATCATCATCGGCGGCGGCCCCGCGGGGCTCCAGGCCGCCCTCACCCTCGGCCGCATCCACCGCGAGGTCCTGCTCGTCGACTCGCGGAACTACCGCAACGCGCCCGCCGAGCACCTGCACAACCTCATCGGGTCGGACGGGATGCCGCCCGCCGAGTTGCGCGCCGCCGCGCGACGCGACCTCGCCGCCTACCCGACCGTGGAGCTCGCCGACGGCGAGGTCGCCGAGGTGCGCGGGGAGGCCGGCGCGTTCGAGGTCGTCTTCCCCGACGGGCACCGGGAGGAGACTCGCGCGGTCGTGCTCGCGACGGGCGTGCGGGATGAGCTACCCGACATCCCGGGTTTCGCCGAGCAATGGGGACGGCGGATCGCGCACTGCCCGTTCTGCCACGGTCACGAGTTCGCCGGGAAGCGGATCGGCATCCTCGCTCCCGACGCCGCGCGCCTCGCGCATCTGGCCGGACTGCTGGGGCCGGTGAGCGAGCACCTCGTGCCCGTCGACGGCCTCGAACGCGTCGAGGAGCGGGGCGAGGGGCTGCGACTCGTGCTCGCCGACGGGCCCGCGGTCGACGTCGACGGACTGTTCGCGGCGTCGACGGTGCGGCAGGCGCCGCTCGTGGAGACGCTCGGGCTGGAGCGCTCGGAGCCGGGCGGCGTGCTCGTCGACGCGATGGGCCGCACGTCGCGACGCGGAATCTATGCCGCGGGCGACACGGCCCACGTGCGGGAGCTGCCCGGCCCGATGCAGTCGATCGCGAACGCGATCGCCGCGGGTGCGGTCGCGGGGGCGGCGGTCGCGGCGGACGCGCTCGCGCATCCCTGAGCCGCGGTCAAGGGGGTGCCGCGGGGGCCGAGCGGCGGAGAGGCTCGGGGTATGACCGAAGAACTCGTCGACCCGGAGGCCCGCCGCGAGGAGCTCACGCGCGCTCCGAAGTCCGATCCCGGGGATGCCGCCCCGCGCATCCGCGTGAGCGAGGGCGCGAACGGGGCGACCCGCATCGACATCGCGGAGACCGCGGCGGTGCGTCCGGGCGCCCCCGACGTGGAGCTCGACGAGGACTGACGACCCTGCGGGGCCGGGGTCAGGCCCGCGCGGCGGCCCGGACGGCGAAGTCGTCGAAGAGCGCGTCGGCGGCGGAGCGCATCCGCTCGTCGGCGGCCGCCAGCGCCGCCCGCACCTCGGCGCCGTCGCTGCCGAGCTCCTCGCGCACCGCCTCCACGGCGAGCCACGTCTCGAGCGTCGCGGGCGACACCTCCAGGTGGAACTGGGTGCCGACCGCGGAACCGATCCGGAAGGCCTGGTTCGGGCATCCGTCGGTGCGCGCGAGCACCTCCGCCCCGGCGGGTGCGTCGACGTTGTCGTTGTGCCAGTGCAGCACGTCGAGCGACTCCCCCACGGCGCCGAGCTCCGAGTCGGCGAGCAACTCGACCGGCGCGACGCCAAGCTCGTGCGTCGCCGCAGGGTGCAGCTCGCCGCCGAGGGCGCGCGCGAGCAGCTGATGCCCGAGACACACCCCGAGCACGGGCAGGTCGGCGTCGACGGCGCGACGCAGGAGGTCGCGTTCGAGTTCGAGCGACGGATGCTCGTCGACGTCGTCGGCGCCCATCGGCCCCCCGAGCACGACGAGACCGGCGAGGTCGTCGAGGCGCGGGACGATCGGCTGCGGTTCCGCGATGAGGGTGCGGACGCCGTACCCGACCCCCGCGCGCCTGAGCGCGTCGCCGATGCGGCCGGGCCCCTCCCAGGGCACGTGCTTGACGACGAGGACGCGGCGGCTCATACCCCCATCCTCCCCCTGCGCCCGCTACAGCGCTCGCACCGCCTCCAGCAGCTCCCCCGCCGCCTGCTCCAGGAATTCCGCCTGATACTCGTCCCCCACCTGCACGAGTGCGACATCCGTGAACCCCCGCGTCGAGGTAGGGCCGCACCGACTCGGCGAGCGTCGGGATGTCGGGTCCGCACGCGATCGCCTGCGCCGTCTGCTCCGGGGTCGCGTTCGCGGTCGCCTGCGCGAAGCTCAACGGCGTCGGGAGTTCCGAGTTGACGTTCCAGCCGAGCCCCGACCAGCGAAACTGCTCGTGCGCGACGCGGACGGCATCCTCCTCCGTCGGCGCCCAGCACACCGGCACCTGGCCGATCTTGCGCGACCCCGGGCCGTGCTCCCCGTCCCACAGCTCGACGAGCTCCCGCGACGGCTCCGTGGCGACCATGTGGTCGACGATCGAGCCCCACCGATCGATCCCCGCATCGCCCGACACGGCGACGCCGATCTCGACGGCGGCGGGATCCCACACGCGGGCCGAGTCGACCCGGAAGTACTCGCCCTCCCACGTGACGAGTTCGCCCGTGAGCAGCTCCTGGATGACGGTGATCGCCTCGAGCAGCATCTCCTGGCGCACGTGCACACTCGGCCAGCCGTCGCCGACGACGTGCTCGTTGAGGTTCTCGCCCGAGCCGAGGTTGAGTTGGAAGCGCCCCTCGCTGAGCAGCTGCAGCATCGCCGCCTGCTGGGCGACGACCGCCGGGTGGTACCGCATCGTCGGGCAGGTCACATGGGTCATGAGCTGGATCCGCTCCGTCGCCTGCGCCACCGCGCCGAGCGTCACCCACGCGTTCGGCGAGTGCCCCTGCTCCGTGAGCCACGGCGAGTAGTGGTCGCTCGACACGGCGAAGTCGAACCCGAGCGCCTCGGCCTCCCGCGCGTACCCGACGAGCTCCCGCGGCCCGCTCTGCTCCGTCATGAGGGTGTACCCGAATCGCGTCATGCCCCCACTCCACGCGACGACTCCGCATGCCGGAAGGGCTTGACGCCCGAAGCCGCGGGTCGAGTGCCGCGAGCAGCGCGATCTACCTCCGCGGGTTGAGTGCCGCACAGAGCGCGATCTACCTCCGCGGGTTGAGTGCCGCACAGAGCGCGATCTACCTCCGCGGGTTGAGTGGTGCGCAGAGCGCGGTGTATCGAAACCCCGGAAACGACGAAGCCCCTCCGCGCATCCAGCTAGACTCGGGATGCACCTCGGGGCGGTAGCTCAATGGTAGAGCCTCAGTCTTCCAAACTGATTACGCGGGTTCGATTCCCGTCCGCCCCTCCACAAACGGTCCCTGTCGGGGCCTCGCACCTCGCGAGGGTCGCGGCGGCCTCCGCCTCACGGGGGAGGCGCATCCGTCCACCTCGCGCGCAAGCTCCCCTCATGAGCGGATCACTCTTCACCCCCGGAACCGAGGTCACCACCACCCGCGGCCGCGGCGAGGTCGTCGACGTGCGCGCCGCGCCGTCGGGCAAGTTCCTCGTCGGCGTCGAGGATGCCGACGGTGAGGTCACCTACTTCACCGAGAAGGCGCTGCGTCCGGCCGAGCGCTAGGCAACCCGCCACACCCCGACCGGGGCGTACGTCGAGTCGCTGCACTCGACGTCCGGCACCGGCTGCGTGAGGTCGTAGTACTTCAGGTTGCCGCCCCAGTAGCGCAGGATGCGGCCGAGCTCCGCCTCCGGGTCGCCGTGGAGCGCGTCGAGGTCGATGTCCATCGTGAATCGCATCCCTCGACGGTAGGCACCCTGGAGCGGCCTGCCGGTTGACGCTTTCACGAATTCAACCGCGGTCCGGTTTGTGCGGTTGCCACAACCTAGCGGCACCGAGAGTGTCAGTCGGAGCCCGCGACCGCGCTCCGCCGCTCGACGAGCACGAGGTCGCGCCACTCCCCCGCGTGCGGCCCGTAGCCCATCTTCGCGACGCGTTCGCGCACCCCGACGACCCGGAACCCGGCCGCCGCGTGGACGGCGAGGCTGGCGGCGTTCTCGGGGAAGATGCTCGACTGGATCGTCCAGAGGTCGAGTTCTTCGGCGCGACGGGCGAACTCCTCGAGCAGGCGCCGCGCGATGCCGCGGCCGCGAGCCGCCTCCGCGACGTAGACGGAGTGGTCGACGACTCCGCCGTACACGCACCGGTCGGAGACGGGGGCCGCGGCGATCCAGCCGATCACCGCACCGTCGAGTTCGGCCACCAGGCGGGGCTCGGCGATCTTCTCCGCGTCGAACTGCTCCCACGTCGGCGGGGTGGTCTCGAAGGTCGCATCGCCCGTGGCGATCCCTTCGCGGAAGATCGCCTCCACGGCGGGCCAGTCGGCCGCGTCGAGCGGACGGATGTCGACGCTCACGACAGCACCTCCGCGACGAGCGCCTCGACCCGGGCCCGGACGGCGTCGCGGATCGGTCGCACCTCGTCGAGCGACTTGCCCGCCGGGTCGTCGAGCTGCCAGTCCTCGTAGCGGACTCCGGGGAACACGGGGCACGCGTCGCCGCATCCCATCGTGACGACGACGTCGGATGCCCGCACGTCGTCGGCGTCGAGCAGCGTCGGCTGCGCTGCGGCGATGTCGATCCCCTCCTCCGCCATCGCGGCGACGGCGACGGGGTTGAGCGAGGCCGCCGGCTCGGAGCCCGCCGACAGCACGCGCACGCGGTCGCCGGCGAGGTGCCGCAGGTAGCCGGCGGCCATCTGCGATCGGCCGGCGTTGTGCACGCAGACGAACAGGACGGTCGGGGTGTGAGTCATGTCGCTCCCATGATCGCGGAGGGGATGGATGGATGCGCGGGTCCGGCCGCCCGTACGCTGCGGCCGGACGGGCGGGTCAGCAGCAGATTCCGCCGCAGCAGCCGTCGTCACACATCGCATCCTCCTTCCATCGATGTTCGTCGATGCAGCCACCGTGCCGCATCCATCGATGAATGTCAATGTATGCGAGGATGGTGCCATGCCCGTCGCCGAGCTCATCCCCGTGACCGACCTCGCGTCGTGCTGCGCGCCCCTGACCCACGCGCCCATCGCCGCCGAGAACGCCGACAGTCTCGCGCGCTCGCTCAAGGCCCTCGCCGATCCGGCGCGACTGCGCATCCTCTCGATGGTCGCGGCGCACGCCGACGGCGAAGCGTGCGTGTGCGACCTCGCCGAGCCGCTCGACCTCGCCCAGCCCACCGTGTCCCACCACCTCAGGGTGCTCGCGGACGCCGGATTCCTCACGCGTTCCAAGCGCGGCACCTGGGCCTACTACCGGATCGTCCCCGGATCGCTGGATGCCGTGAGCGCGCTGCTCGCGACCGTGCCTCGCTAGGCTCGCGACCTACCGCTGGAGCCAGGCGAGCACCGCGAGCACGCGGCGGTGATCGGTGCCCGAATCCTCGAGCGCGAGCTTCCCGAAGATCGACGTCACGTTCTTCTCGACCGCTCCGACGCCGATGAACAGCTGCTCCGCGATCGCCGCGTTCGTGCGGCCCTCCGCCATGAGCTGCAACACCTCGCGCTCGCGTGGGGTGAGCGTCGCGAGCGGATCGTGGCGGCGTCCGATGAGCTGCGCCACCACCTCCGGATCGAGCACCGTGCCGCCGTCCGCGATGCGGTCGATCGCATCCACGAGCTCGGTGAGCGAGGCGACGCGGTCCTTCAGCAGGTAGCCGACGCCTCCCGAGCCCGATCCGAGCAGTTCCTGCGCATACGCGACCTCCACGTACTGCGACAACAGCAGGATGCCGGTGCGCGGCACGAGGGACCGCAGCTTGATCGCCGCCCGCACGCCCTCGTCGCGGAACGTCGGCGGCATCCGCACGTCGAGCACCGCGAGGTCGGGGTCGAGCGCCTCCACCTCGGCGAGCAGCTGCTCGGCGTCGCCGAACGCTCCCACGACCTCGTGGCCCGCCTCGACGAGCACCCGGACGAGACCCTCCCGCAGCAGCACCGAGTCGTCGGCCACCACCACGCGCAAACCAGTCACCATCACATTCTCCCTTCCTCGACGACCCACCCGTTTTCAGGAGGATGTGATGGTGGAGTCGACGGATGCCATGTCCCAGCCCTTACGACACGGCATCCGCCACAGAAACTCCTGAAAACGGAAAGGGACTCAGCCGTCCGACGGCAGGGGGAGGCGGGCGATGAGGACCGTCGGGCCGCCCTTCGGGCTCGACACGTCGAGCGTCCCGCCGAGGCCGAGCACCCGCTCCTGGAGCCCCGCGATCCCGTAACCCGGCTTCGCCGCGGCGCCGCCCCGGCCGTCGTCGGTCACCGTGATGACGAGCTTCCCGTCGCTCGCGTCGAGGCGCAGGTCGATCGCCGACGCCCCCGAGTGCTTCACCGCGTTGGTGAGACCCTCCGCGGCGATGAAGTACGCGTTGCGCTCCAGCTCCGTCGGCAGCGTCAGTCCTTCGGGGATCGACGACACGACGCGCACCGTCGTCGCGCTGCGCACCGCGAGCGACTCGAGTGCCGCCACGAGTCCCCGGTCGAGCAGGATCGGCGGGGCGAACCCCCGCGACAGCGCCCGCAACTCCTCGAGCGCGTCCTTCGACTGCTGCCGCGCCTCCTCCAGGAGCCGGCGCGCCGTCTCCGGGTCCGACTCCAACTGACGCTCGGCCGCCGCGATGTCCATCTGCAGCCGCACGAGCCGCTGCTGCGGGCCGTCGTGGATGTCGCGCTCCAGCCGACGCAGCGCCGTGCCCTCCGCCGCGACCGCCGCCGAGCGCGACTCGGTGAGGGTCGCCACCTCCTGCTGGAGCGCATCCGAGCGGAAGCCGCCGAGCATCCCCCGCGCGACGCCCCAGTGCATCCACGTGAGCCCGCGCAGCACGAGCGGCAAGAGGGCCGCGAAGATCACGCCGAGCACGAACTGCAGCACGACATCGCCTGCTCGCCCATCGGCGACCGCCCAGCCGAAGCGCTCCGCGAGCCACGACGACAGATAGAAGTTGCGTCCGTCCTCGGGGATGAACCCGTACCAGATCCACGACGTGAGCCCACCCAGCGCGATGGAGGTCCACGTCACCGCGATCACGAACGACACCGTCGAGATGATGAACGTCACGAAGGTCGCCCACACCGCGTACAGCCAGTAGTGCCCGTTACCGAAGAGCGACTTCACCCACGGCCAGAGCCCTGTGCCCGACTCGCGGTCGCGCCAATCGGGCCGCGTGATCTCCGGCCGGCCGATCCACCGCAGCAGGTTGAGCTCGAGAGTGCCCGCCCCGCGGCTCACGTAGAAGAGGCCGACGAGGAACACGATCCCCAGGAAGAACGTCGCGATCGTGCCCGCGGCGGCCGAGAACAGGCCGATCGAGACGCCGAAGATCACCGTCGCGATCGGGAACGCGATGAGCAGGAACAGCAGATCCTTGGGCGCGCCCGCCCACAAGCGCCAATACGACGCGGGGCTGGATGCGGGGGCAGGGGTGGTCATGAGCGTCTCCATTGTCTCGGTAACCCCAGCCTCGCGACCGCGCGCCGCCCGCGGGAGGGAGCCCGCATCCCGAACCGATTCGGGCTAACCCCCGCCGCGCGACCAGGTGAGGTGACACATACATAGGCCAGGCTCAACTCGCTTGCGGAACAACAACGCGTGAGTACCGTTGAATCAGACACCTCACGAGGGAGAAAACAGACATGACCGATGTGAAGACAGTTCCCACCAGTGCGATCGACCCCGACGTCACCGCAGGTGTCGCCCAGTTCCTCGAGCCCGTCGTGATCGACCTCGAAGCGATGGTCGTCAACGTCAAGCAGGCGCACTGGCACGTGCGCGGCGCCAACTTCCAGGCCATCCACGAGCTCCTCGACACCGTCGTCGAGCACGTGCAGGACTACGCCGACACCGCCGCCGAGCGTGTCGTCGCCCTCGGCCTCCCCCTCGACGCCCGCATCGCCACCGTCGCCGCGAAGACGACGGTGCCGCCGCTCAGCGCCGGGTTCCAGCAGTCCGACACGACCGTCGCCGAAGTCATCGCCGGCATCGACGCGACCCTCAAGTCGGTGCGCGTCGCCATCGACGAGCTCGCCGAGCTCGACCCCTCCTCGCAGGACATCGCGATCGAGATCGCGCGCGGGCTCGAGAAGGATCGCTGGTTCCTGTTCGCGCACATCGCGACGAAGTAGCGAGGCATCGCCGATGCTGCTAGTCGCGGAAAGCCGAGCCCCCCAGTTGAGGCTCCCCGGAGCCGACGCCCCCGCGCATCTGGCACCATGATGCCTCGGAGCCCTCGTTGATCACACGTCTTGAGCTACGCCACCTGAGGTACTTCGTCGCGGTCGCGGAGTTGCTGAGCTTCCGTCGGGCGGCGGAGAGACTCCACATGTCGCAGCCGCCGCTGTCAGTCGCCGTCCAGGAGCTCGAGCGGATAGTCGGTCGTCAGCTCCTCGTCCGCGACCGGCGCGGGGTGCTCCTCACGGAGGCGGGCGAGAAGCTGGCTGTGCGCGCGCGACGTCTGCTCGACGAAGCGGCCGAAATCGAATCTGGTCTCGACGAGTACGGCGAATCCTCCCGCTCGGCGCTCGAGATCGCGGTCCCGCTCGACACTCAGTGGGACGTCGTCGAGAGGTTCCGTTCACTTCATCGTGAACATGAGAATCCCCGAGAACTGGTGATCCGCGAGCGCTCGACAGCTAGCCAGCTCCGTCGGCTCGGCGAAGGCACACAAGACATCGGCGTCGTCTACCTCCCCGCGGATCTCTCGGGTCTTGACGTCGGGGCGACCCTCTCACGCGAGTTCGGACTCGCGTTCAGGTCACCCCATCCTGCTGAAGCCGTCGAGCGGGTCGATCCGGCGGCGCTCGGAGATCTCATCTTCCTCTTTCCCCGAGCGGCAGCGCCCGGCTACTACGACGCTGTCGTCGCTGGCCTAGGGAACCCGGTCAAGGTCGACCGGGCCGTCGACCCGATTGACGCGATGCTCAAGCACGGGTCGGGGATGGCGCTCGCCCCTGAAGGAATCGACGCGGTACATCGCGAAGTGCTCTGGCGGCCCGTTGACCCCCCGCTGATCGTGAAGATGTCCACCGTAAGCCGCGCATCCCTGGACGAGAGTGCTCGCGGTGATCTCCGCGCGCTGACGACCGCTCTCGTGGGCGGGGGTTGGCGTCTCGAGAGCAGCGCTCCAGCCCTCGGGCACTACTGATAGGCGTGAACTATCGGTAGTGCCGAACTCGGTATTGGACCACGCGGCTCAGGCGAGCCTTCAATGAAGCATGAGCAATGAGCGGTCTGGTGATGTCTCGCAGCTTCGCGACGAATGCGAGTTCGCCGAGCAGTTTTTCGGCCGGCTCTTCGCTGGCCTGACGCTGACGACGATGCGCGAGTACGGCGAGCCTGCCGGTCTCGCGCTCTGGGAGATGCAACAAGGCGACCATCAGGGTCGGTACTACCTCGCGGGACTCAAGAAGCTCGGCATCGACCGCGACCCCCCGGCCGTGGCTGCGGCCAAGTACCACTACTTCTCCAACTCGCTCGGCGGACTCGAGGTGCAGTACATCGAGGAGTCGCCGCGGCGAGCGTGGATCCGCTATCCCGCTCCGATCTGGACGTTCCCCGGGATCTCGCTCATGTCGGTGTCCGGGAGCTTCCGGCGCAATGTCTTCGCGTCATGGCACCGGAACAACGGCGTGGTGAGCAACAACCCACGGCTCGGCTGGGTGTCGACGAAGTTCATCATGGACGGCGACCCGTATGACGAGGGCTACTTCGAAGAGTTCGACCACGATCTGAACCCAGCCGCGCCGCTGATGATCCGCCGAGTCTCCTCAACCCCGGAGTTCGACCCGTCGACCGCGCCGCGTCTGGATGAAGCGGAGTGGCCGGAAGCGCGCAAGCTCAAGGCGCGCCGCAATTACTCTCGCGGGTACTACCGAGGCGCACTCGAATCGCTGGAGAAGCTCTACTCGCTCGACACCGCGTATTGGCTCCTCCGGCTGACGATCCGCACCCTCGCTGTGCAATACATCCGCGAGTGGAGCGAACGATTCGACATCACCGGGAACTCGCTCCAGGACGTCCTCGCCGTTATCCGCAAAGTACTCCAGTCGTGCGAGCAGAGCGTCTCGGTGATCACGCACGGCACTACCTTCGAACTCCACGTCGGCGATGTGCGGGATGTCGGTGCCCGCTCAGATCAGTACTACGACGCGTACTTCGCCTTCTTCCAGACCGCCGTCGCGGTGCTGAATGGGCGCATTCGCATCGAGCGGCGCGGTCGAACGCCCGACAGAACCGCCGACATCTGGACGATCGAGGACACCGGGCGATGGCTCTGGTAGATCTCGTCGGCCACCTCACCATCGACCAGCTCGTCCCCGACGTGTGCCGGCAACGGGGCGAGCAAGTCTACGCGACCTTTCGAGACGAGACTCTGACCTTCGCAGAACTGTCGGAGGAGTCGGAGCGACTCGCCGCGAACCTCCGCTCGCGCGACGATCACGGCGAACTCAAGGTGGCCCTCATGCTCGGGAACACCCGAACGCACGTGATCGCCTATTTCGCCGTGCTGCGTGCTGGTGCCGTGCTCGTCGAACTCAACCCGGCGCTCGCGGCCCGTTCGTTGATCGATTCGGTCAGGATCGCGGATGCGCAGATTCTTATCAGCTCGAACGACAACCGGCTCGTCGCCGACGAGATCCTGAGCGCCACGGGCATCACTGCGATCTGGGTCGACGACAGTTCCGTCCCGGTGGGTGCCGACCTGCACTCGGTCCCGCCGTTCCTTCCCCCGAACGAGCCGCGAGATGAGAGCCGGCACGCGGCGCTCTTCTTCACATCGGGCACCACGGGCGCGCCCAAGGCTGCGATCCTGACCGACCGGTCACTGCGGGCCTGCACAGCGGCTGTCGCTATCGCTACCGATGCGCGCGAAGGCGATGTCTACTACGTCTGGGAGCCTCTCTTCCATGTCGGTGGAAGCCAGATGCTGCTTCTCCCGTTCCTCCACGAGGTCCGTCTGGCGATCGTCGAGAAGTTCAGCGTCCGGAGGTTCTGGGATGACATCGACCGGTTCGACGTCACACACTTCCACTACCTCGGCGGCATTCTTCAGCTCCTGATCAAGAACGCTCCCAGGCCGGCAACGGGCGCCCCCCGCGTACGCGTCGCATGGGGAGCCGGGGCGCCTGCAGGACTGCGCTCCGCGGTGGCCAGCGCCTACGGCGTCGAGATCCGCGAGGTGTATGGCATGACCGAGACAGGCAGCATCAACCTCGTCAACGTTGGCGGAGCCACCGGCTCGATGGGCTCCCCCATCGAGCCCTACCGCGCAGGCGTCATCCGCCCGGGGTCCTCTCCCCCGGAGTTCCTCGGTGCCGGCGTAGTGGGCGAACTCGTCATCCACGACTCCGGCGAGAGACTGGTGACCTCGGGCTACCTGGGACAGCCGACGGCAAGTGCCGAGCTCCTGAGAGACGGTTGGTTGCGAACGGGCGACCTCGCTTACCAGGACGAGCATGGCGAGTTCTACTTCGCCGGGCGACTCAAGGACTCGTTGCGCCACCGCGGGGAGAACGTCTCCGCGTGGGAGGTCGAATCGGTCACCAACCTGCATCCGGATGTCGAGGAGTCAGCACTCGTCGGAGTTCCGAACGATTTCGGGGACGACGACCTGCTGTTGGTCGTCAAGCTGCGCGACGGAGCGCCTCACGACCCGGCCGATCTTCACCGGTGGTGTTCACTGCGACTGGCCAAGTTCCAGGTTCCCCGGTACATCCGTTTCGTCCAGCACTTCGAGAAGACGCCGTCGGAACGCATCGTGAAAGCCGCGATCGATCGCGATATCCGGAGCGATTGGGACGCGCACTGAACCTCAGGACGCGTGTGCTGAACGTCAGACAGGGCCGTAGGCCCAGCCAGACTGTCAGCCTTCCGGCAGACAGTATCCATATCCGCAAAACGAACGAGGTAAGAACAGTGAAAACGAGAACCCTGGGGCTGATCGCCGCGAGCGCAGTCCTCGCCATGATCAGCGGGTGCAGCGCCCCTGCCGACGACCAGACGAACGACGACGCCCCTGACCGCGTCCGCTACATCCAGCAGTCCGACTCGCTGGCCTACATCCCGCTGTATGTCGCGATCGAGGAAGGCTACTTCGAGGATGCCGGCATCGAGCTCGACCGGCAGCCGAACACCGGCAACTCCGCGAAGAGCGTCAACGCGCTGATCGCCGGGCAGACCGACATCGCGTTCCCCGCGGCCGCGGCACACTACGCTGCGGCCGCGCAGGACCTCGACATCATCGGCATCGGGGTGCTGACCCAGCAGGCACAGTCCGAGATCATCCTCCGACCGGAGGTCGTGGACCAGCTCGAGGAGGAATATGGCGTCGATGTGGACTCCCCTCTCGCCGATCGAGCGGCAGCCCTCAAGGGTCTGTCGCTCGCGGTCTATCCCGAGGGATCGGCCGACCGAACCTACCTTTCGGCGGTACTCGCGCAAGGCGGTCTCGAGGGCAGCGATCTCGATCTCATCCCGGTCGAGCCTGACGCGATCGTGGCGACGGTCTACAGCGGCCGAGGCGACGGCTACATGGCCGGCCTCCCGAACTCACAGGTCGCCGTCTCAGAGGGCTGGGGAGTGCGGTGGATCAGCCTCCCGCAGGGCGAGGTTCCGGGCGTCGCGACTCAGGCGTACGTCAACATTGTCACCCACGGTCGCTACCTCCAAGAGCACGAAGACGTGGTGCAGCGCTTCATGGAGGCTCTGCAGAAGGGAGTCGACTTTCTGAACCGCGAGCCCGACACTGCTCGCGCTGCCGTGCAGAAGATCTTCCCTGACATGGAGAAGTCGATCTTCGATGGCGCGTACGATGCCGTGCTCGCCTCGTTCGGTACGAGCCCCTACCCGACGAAGGAACTGTTCGCGCCGTCCTTCGAGACCTGGAACGCCGGTCAGGAGCAGCAGGTCGAGCTCAGCTTCGACCAGATCTTCTCCGCGACCTTCGTCAAGTAGCACTCACAGCAGGAGGGCGGCTGCCGACTCGATCCGAGCGCATCGGATGAGCGGCGGCCGCCCTCCACGACCACAGGCCTCGCGCCATGGGGATAGGACTACACAAATGTCGGAGACGATCCTCGAATTTCGAGACGTGTCGAAGATGTTCTACGCGGCAGGGACGGGTGCATTCTCGGCGCTCCGCGGAGTCGATCTCAGCATCCGCCAAGGGGAGTTTGTGGCGCTGCTCGGTCCCAGCGGATGCGGGAAGAGCACCCTCCTCAACATGGCAGCGGGTCTGATGAAACCGAGCGCTGGCGAGGTCGTCTATCGTGGTGCGGTCGTACAGGGGGCCAACACCGATGTGGGCTACATGACGCAAAAGGACAGCATCCTGCCCTGGCGAACCGCAGCAGGAAATGTCGCGCTGCCGCTCGAGATCCAAAGAGTTCCTCGCCGGGAGCGTCAGGAGCGGGTGACCGCGATGCTGGCACGAGTCGGCTTGTCCGACGCCGCGAGCCGGTACCCGACGGAGCTGTCCGGCGGGATGAAGAAGCGCGTGCTGCTGGGACGATGCCTGGTCTACAACCCCCACACGCTCCTCATGGACGAGCCTTTCGGTGCCCTCGATGCGCAGCTCCGCGCGAGCCTCCAGCAAGACCTCGTACACGTGTGGGAACGCGAACGCCCCACGATCCTCTTCGTGACTCACGACATCGAGGAGGCGATCCTGCTCGCCGATCGCATCGTCGTGTTCGGGACGAAACCGGGACGTGTGATCCACGAGGAGAGGCTCGACCTTCCCCGTCCGAGAGACATGAGGTCCGTACGAGAGGACCCTGCATCGCTGGACGCGTGGACGCGCCTCTGGGGGATGCTCCACTCGAACGACGCGACGACGGAAGGAGATTCGGCATGAGCAAGACTTCGCACACCCACACCGACGCGGCTCCGCTGCGCGACGAGGAGTTCGTCGCTCAGATCCGGCGCTCGCGCCGTCGAGATAAGACGTCACTCCTCGCCGCCCGTGGAGGCGTCCTCGTGCTGCTGATCGTCGCATGGGAGGTGCTTGCCGGGAAGGCCGGCGAACCAATGGTGCTGGTGGACAAGTACTTCGTCAGCCAACCGTCCGATCTTCTGCGCAGGGTAGCCGACTGGATCGAGCAAGGGATTCTGCTTCCGAACATCGGCTCCACGCTGCTCTCGATGAGTCTGGGCTTCGCGGTGGGTGTACTCGGGGGTGTGGTGGCGGGCTTCGCGATCGGCTGGAACTCGCGCGCCGCCGCCGTGCTGACGCCGTTCGTCAGCGCCATCTACAGCATCCCTCGACTCGCGCTCGTGCCCTTGTTCCTACTGTGGTTCGGCCTCGGTCTGGGCTCGAAGGTCGCGTTCACCGCGATGCTCGTCGGATTCCTGGTCTTCTACAGCACCTATGCCGGGGTGAGAGACGTGGATCGGGATCTCATCGACACCTTGAGGGTGCTGCACGCCAGCCGCCTGCAGCGCGCTGTCAAGATCATGCTGCCCTCGGCGATGGTATGGATCGTCGCCGGCCTGCGCACCTCCGCACCTTATGCTCTCGTCGGAGCGGTGACGGCCGAGATGATGTCATCCAACAGCGGTCTGGGGTATCTGCTGCAACGCGCCGCGGGACAGTTCGACACCGCCGGGATGTTCGGCTCGATCTTTGTGATGATGATGATGGCACTGGTGCTCAATGGCGGCATCAACCTGATAGAGCGCGCCACGCTGCGTTGGAAAGTGGCGTCGAACTCGACCTGATCGGCGACGTCTACCACTTGCGTTCGCACTGCTCACGGCACCGATCCCGTGGAGCGCTCGCGCGCGACAACCCGAACCTTGGAGGAGTCAGCACATGTTCGCCGTTCAGGCAGCTCGAGTTTTCACCGGCACCCAGGAGGGGTGGGTTGTCGCCGAGGAAGGGCGCCACGTCTACGTGCTCATCGACGGCGGACGTATCGAAGGGATCTCGTTTGATGCGCCCAAAGACCGGCCTGTGGAGCGATTCGCAGGTATGTCGGTCCTGCCCGGACTCATCGATATGCATTGCCACGTGCTCTATGTGACGCCCGCCGAGGCCAGGCTGCCGCGGGGGGAGATGCTGACTCGGGCGGTACTGCGAGCAGGTCAGAACGCACAGAGGTGCCTGGTCCGCGGAGTTACCTCGGTGCGCGACCTCGGTGCCTCCGGCCACGAGATCCACGAGGTCGTGCGTTCGATCGACGAAGGTTGGCTAGCGGGACCGCGCATCATCGCGGCGGGCATCGGGATCACGGTTTCGGGTGGTCATGGGTGCGATCGCATCGCCCTAGAAGTTGACGGCGCGGACGCGTTTCGCGCTGCCGTCCGCACCGAGATGAAACACGGAGCGGACTGGATCAAGCTCATGCTGACCGGCGGTGTCGGCGACCTACGCGAGTCGATGTGGGAGTGCCAGGCGACTCGAGAGGAGATCGCGGCCGCAATCGAGGAGACGCACCGCAAAGGCCACCGGATCACTGCCCACATCTCGAACAGCCCGACCGCGCGTGACGCGATCGAACTCGGCATCGACGGCATCGAGCATGGTCATCATCTCGATGCGGAGACCTTCGAGCTCATGGCCCGCTCGGGAACCTACCTGACCCCCACGCTGGAGGTCTACCACCGGATCGCGGATCGTCCAGGCCTCGACGCGCACATGAAAGAGCGGTCACTCGCTCTTCTCGAGCCTCACACCGAAGCGGTCCGGCGGGCGTACCGGGCCGGCGTTCGGATCCTGGCAGGGACGGACTCAGGCCAGGAGTTCTGGCCGCTCGGCGACCTGGCCTATGAGATCGCACGGCTCGAATCGGCGGGCATCTCCAACCACGACGCCCTCATGTCGGCCACAGGACTCGCGGCCGACGCCCTGGGCTTGACCGGTGAGATCGGGGCGATCGTGAGCGGCGCGACCGCGGATCTGCTCGTGGTCCCGGGAGACGCCTCGCAGTCGTCGATGACCCTCGCAGAACCGGCGGCGGTCTTCAAGGGCGGGCGGCGCGTTGTCGTCAGTGATGGTGTCGCCGCGACGGCTTGAACTCACCCTTGCACGCCTCAGGATGAGCCGTCGTCCCGTGCAGGCAGGAGCATACTGCGGCGGACGCGTGTCGAAACCGCCCCGGTTACGCGTAGGGGCCGTGCGTCCATTCCCCCGCGACCATCGTCGCGTAGACGGGCATGTCGCGGAGGTTGTCGGCATCGAGGGGGTCGGCGTCGACGATCACGAGGTCACCCGGACGGTCCACCGCGGTGGCACGGAGGGCTTCGAGCGGCGTGAGCGCCTGCTCAGGATGCCACGGGTCGCGCCCGTCGCGGGTGCGGGTGACGGCGGCCGCCATCGTGATCCACGGGTCGAGGGGCGCGACGGGGGCGTCGGAGCCGAACCGCAGCTCGATGCCGGCGTCGGCGAGGGCGCGCAGTGCGAACGCGCGTGAGGTGCGTCCCGCCCAGTAGCGGTCGGCGACGTCCCGATCGTCCATCGCGTGCTCGGGCTGCACCGACGCGGTGATGCCGAGGCGGGCGAGCCGGGGGAGGTCGTCGTCGCGCACGAGCTGCACGTGCTCGATCGTGCCCGGGATGCCGAGCGCCTCGAACACGTCGATCGCCTCCGTGACCGCGTGGTCGCCGATCGCGTGGATGTCGGGCACGAGCCCCCGCGCGACCCCCTCCCGCGCGGCGGCGAGCAGCTCGCCCGGGGCATACGTCGGGATGCCCGCGCCCCCGGTGCCGGGGTAGTCGTCGTAGCACCACGCCGTGCGGGTGTTGAGGGAGCCGTCGGTGAACAACTTCAGCCGACCCGCGTCGTAGAGCGGCGAGTCGACCTCCGGCAGCGGCCACTCCTGGTGCGGGTAGGCGACCGCGTCGACCCGCAGCCCGCGGAATCCGGCGCCGAACCGGCGCGCCCACGAGCCCGGGGCATCCGACATCTCGAAGTCGACGATGCCGGTGACGCCGCGCGACGCCGCCACCGCGGCCGCCTCGAGCGCCCACGCGTCGAGCACGTCGGACGGCACCTCCGTGATGCGACGCACGGCGTCGAACGCCGGCTGCTCGCGGAGGAACCAGTCGGATGCCGGCAGCCCGAGGAACGCCACCGCCGCCCGGTTGAGCCACAGCGAGTGCACGTCGGCTGACAGCAACGCCACCGGCGCCCCGCCGAACTCGAGCAGCTCCGGACTCGGCGCGTCCGGCCACAAGCCGTCCCGGAACCCCGACGCCAGGTACACCGTCCCGGCCGCCGGCGGATGCTCGGCGAGATGCGCACGCACGAGCGAGGCCGCGTGCGCCGCCGAGGTCGCACCCCCGAGGTCCAGCCGACGCGACGCCATCGCCCACTGCCCGAAGTGCACGTGGTGATCCCACAGCCCCCGGCAGCACCCACCGCCCCTCGAGGTCGATCTCCACCCCTTCTAGCCCGGGAACCCGCACGTCGGAGAGAGGGATGCTCGGCGGCGTTCGCGAGTCAATCGGGGTAGGGGTCCCCGCTCTTGACTCGCGAACGTCGCCGAGCAGCCCGCGCAGGTCGAAGACGTTGCGGAGGATCACGGCACCCGTCGCATCTCGGCGGCGAGCGCGGGGTCGGCGTAGGGGCCGTCGGACTCGAGGGCGGCGATGATCCGCTCCCGCACCTCGGGGGCCTTGTTCTGGGAGAGCTTCGCGCGCGCGTCGAATCGGGTGACGCGGATGCGCAACCCGACGGTGCCCTTCGCGACCCGCTCCGCGTACCCGAGGTCGTAGTCGAGCGAGACGGGGGTCGGCATCCTCTTCTCGAAGTGGTCGACGAGGTCGCCCAGGATGCGGAAGTTCTCCTCGTCGCTGAGGATCTCGGGCACCCCGTAGAGGTGGGCGGTGACGTGGTTCCACGTGNNGATGAAGTCGCCTTCCGCGTACCAGTTGGGCGAGATGTAGCCGTGCGGTCCCTGCACGATCACGAGCATCTCGTGCTGACCGAGCTCGTGGGCGAGCTCGTCGGGGCGTCCGAAGTGGGAGACGAGCGAGATGGTGTCGTCGTCGGTCTCCTCCAGCAGCGTCGCGTAGTGCGAGGCGACGAGACCCTGCGACGTGTGGGAGACGTACGTCGTCCACGGGTTGCGGCGGATGAGGCGCTTCACCTCGGCGACGTCCTCGAGCAGGTAGTGGGGCGTGCGTCTCATGTCTGATCCTTCGGGCACCAGTAGAGGTTGCGGCCGGCCATCTCGGCCATCGCGATGGGAGTGCCGCACAGCCGGCAGGGATCACCGGTGCGGTGGTACACCCAGTGGCGGTCGTCGCGGGAGGCCTTCGCGGCGTCGAGCGCGTCGCCGGAGAGCCCGTCGATCGTGAGCATCTGCCCCGTCTCGACGCCGACGGTGAGGAGGTGCACCCAGTCGCGCCACAGGTCGCGCACGAGTTCCTCGGGCAGGTCTCTGCCGAGCCGGTAGGGGTCGAGGCGCGCGCGGAACAGCAGCTCGGCGCGGTAGACGTTGCCGATGCCGGCGACGACCTCCTGGTCCATGAGCAGCAACCCGATGGGCACGGCACGACGCTTCACGTTGGCGACGAAACGCTCCTCGCCGTCGGGGTCGACGAGCGGGTCGGGTCCGAGCTTCGCGATGGTCGCGTCGACCTCGTCGGGCGTCTGCACCTCGCACGCGGTGGGTCCGCGGAGGTCGGCGACGGCCCGCGGGGTGAGCAGCCGCACGCGCACCTGCCCGATCGGCGGGGGCGGCCACTCGGTCGAGTCGGCCTGCACCTTCTCCGACTCCGACATCCGCAGCCGCGTGCGCCGCGGCGCCCCGATCGACCACGGCGAGTCCTCGTTGGCCCCGACGACGCGCCCGCCGCGTTCCGCGGGAGACAGCGGGTCGACCGCGATGTCGCCGGCGAAGTCCCACGCCCCGTACATCCCGAGGTGCACGCGCAGCCACAGGTCGTGGTCGAACTCGAGGAACATCTGCTTGCCGACGGCGCGGGCCTGCACGATCGCGTGACCGTCGAGCCGTTCCGCTCCCGCCGCGAAGCGCCCCTGCGGCGACGACACCGCGACGGGCGGACCCGTGAACGACCGTTCGAACTGCCGCGCGATGCGGTGGACGGAGTGCCCCTCAGGCATGAGCCCGGCTCAGACGATCTCGTGCCCGGCGATGGCCCCGGTCTGCTCGTACTCGGCGAGCTGCGCGATGCGGCGCGCGTGCCGCTCCTCGCCGGAGAACGGGGTGCGGATGAAGACGTCGATGAACTCGACGACCTCGTCGAAGGAGTGCTGGCGGGCGCCGATCGCGATGACGTTCGCGGCGTTGTGCTCGCGCGCGAGCTCCGCGGTCGCGCGGCTCCAGACGAGGGCGGCGCGGATGCCCTTCACCTTGTTGGCCGCCATCTGCTCGCCGTTGCCGGAACCGCCGAAGACGATGCCGAGCGCGGGGACCCCGGCTTCCTCGTCGCGTACGACCGCGCGGGCGGCGTTGATGCAGAAGCTCGGGTAGTCGTCGAGCGGGTCGTACTCCGTCGGCCCGTGGTCGACGACGTCGTAGCCCTGGGCGGCGAGGTGGTGCTGGAGGTCGGTCGAGAACTCGAGTCCGGCGTGGTCGGTAGCCAGATGGATGCGCATGATGCCGCCAGCTTAGGGACCCCCTTGCCGCTCGCGGCGGTCGGGGGGAGAATCGCGGCAGACGGCGTCGGCGGGGTCGCCCTGGACCTCGCCGGCGCTCCCGAACGGGAGGGGTACCGGGATGGAGCCGAGAAGGACGCCCGACGGGATGCCGCAGCTCTCACGGGGCCGGCACCGGTCCCCGAAGACGGGCGCGTGCTTCATGGAGTTCGCGTCGTACCTCGCGGGCGAGCCGTGGAGCGACGCGCCCCAGTGCACCGACCCGATGCTCGCCCACCTCGCTCGCGCGGTGAACGACCAGCTCTCCGACGGCCGGCGCGGCGAGCTCGCCCCCGACCGTCCCGCGCGTCATCGGGCTGCGCGGCGACCACCGCGTGCTCGCGCCGATCGTGGCGCTGCGGGCGGCGGCATCCGCCCTCCCGCACGTCGCCGCGGGGCGTCAGCAGGCGCTCGCGGTCGCGCTGCTCGCCCTCCCGCGGCTCCTGCCGGAGGGGATGCCCGAGCGGCTCCGCACCGACATCGACGACGCGCTCGAGGCTGTGCCGCTCGCCGCCGAGTGGGCCCGGAAGCACGTGCGAGCGCAGGCGCTCAAGGAGCGGGACCTGCGCCGGGGCGCCGCGGCCGTCGCCGTGCGGCTTGCCGCGGCGGGGCTCGCGGAGGCGTGCGTCCCCGATCCCGAGTCGCTGCTCATCCGGATGCTGCGCGACGCGATCACCGACGTCGAGGACGTCGTGAGCACGCCCGACGCCGCGACGCCCGCCCGGGCGCCCGAGCTGCAGACGGTCTGAGGCTCCCACCCGGCCGAGCCGGGGATATCGTGGACGGATGCCAGGAGAGAACCTCACCCGCATCGAAGCCCAGGAGCGCACGGCGCTCCTCGCCGTCGAGTCCTACGACATCCAGCTGGACCTGACGACCGGCCCCGAGACGTTCCGGTCCACCACGACCGTCGTCTTCACGGCCACCCCCGGCGCGTCGACCTTCATCGACGCGATCACCGCGAAGGTGCACGCCATCACGCTCAACGGCGAGTCCGTGGATGCGGGCGCCGCCGACGGGGCGCGCATCGCCCTCGAAAACCTCGCGGCCGAGAACACGCTCGTCGTCGACGCCGACTTCGCGTACACCAACACCGGTGAGGGCCTGCACCGCTTCGTCGACCCGGTCGACGGCGAGGTGTACCTCTACTCGCAGTTCGAGGTGCCGGACAGCCGCCGCGTGTTCGCGGTGTTCGAGCAGCCGGACCTCAAGGCGACCTTCACCTTCACGGTCACGGCGCCCGAGAACTGGGTCGTCGTGTCCAACTCCCCCACCCCGAACCCGGTGACCGAGGGCGGCAAGAAGGTGTTCGCGTTCGCGACGACGCCGCGCATCTCCTCCTACATCACCGCGATCGTCGCGGGCCCGTACGAGTCGGTGCACTCGGAGCTCACGAGCAGCAGCGGCAAGGTCATCCCGCTCGGGGTGTACGCGCGCAAGTCGCTCATGCAGTACCTCGACGCGGACTACATCTTCGACATCACGCGGCGCGGGTTCGCGTACTTCGAGGAGAAGTTCGGATACGCGTACCCGTTCGAGAAGTACGACCAGCTGTTCGTGCCCGAGTTCAACGCGGGCGCGATGGAGAACGCGGGCGCCGTCACCTTCACCGAGACCTACGTGTTCCGGTCGAAGGTCACCGACGCGATCAAGGAGCGTCGCGTCGTCACGATCCTGCACGAGCTCGCCCACATGTGGTTCGGCGACCTCGTGACGATGAAGTGGTGGAACGACCTGTGGCTCAACGAGTCGTTCGCCGAGTGGGCGTCGACGATCGCGACCGNCGAGGCNACCGAGTGGACNNCAGGCCTGGGCGACGTTCCAGGCGATGGAGAAGAGCTGGGCCTACAAGCAGGACCAGCTNCCGNNNACNCACCCNATCGTNGCCGACATCCGCGACCTCGAGGACGTGCAGGTCAACTTCGACGGCATCACNTACGCCAAGGGCGGNTCGGTGCTCAAGCANCTCGCNGCGTNNGTCGGCATCGACGCNTTCTTCGCNGGCGTCGGCNCCTACTTCCGCANNNACGANTNCCAGAACACCGANCTNATCGACCTGCTGCGCGAGCTCGAGNCNACGNCGGGTCGCGACCTCGTGTCGTGGTCGAAGCTGTGGCTGGAGACCGCGGGCGTCAACACCCTGAAGCCGATCGTGGAGGTCGACGCCGACGGCGTCATCACGCGGTTCGAGATCGCGCAGACCGCGATCGACGAGCAGCCGACGATCCGCCCGCACCGGCTCGCGATCGGGTTCTACGACGTCGCCGCCGACGGGTCGACGAACACGGGCGTCGCGGGCGACCTGTCGCCGAAGGTCGTGCGCACGCACCGCCTCGAGCTCGACATCGACGGCCCCTCGACCGCGGTGCCCGAGCTCGTCGGCAAGCCGCGTCCGGCGCTCATCCTGCTCAACGACGACGACCTCGCCTACGCGAAGATCCGCATGGACGACGCCTCGTGGCAGTTCGCGATCGACAAGCTCGCCGACATCGAGGACCCGCTCGCGCGCGCCCTGGTCTGGGGCGCCGCCTGGGACGCCACCCGGGATGCCGAGGTCGCCGCGAGCGACTACGTCGACCTCGTGCTCGGCAACATCGCCACCGAGACCGAGTCGACGACGATGCGCCTGTCGCTCACCCAGCTCACCCAGGTGGCGCGCGCCTACGTCGCCCCGGAGAAGCGCGACGCGACCGTGCAGCGCGTCGGCGACGCGCTGTGGGAGCTCGCGGAGGGTGCCGAGGCCGGCAGCGACGCGCAGTTCCAGTTCGTGAAGTTCTTCGCGAACATCCCGTCGACCGCTGCGCACGCCGCGACGCTGCGCGGGCTGCTCGACGGCTCGGTCAAGCTCGAGGGGCTCGAGATCGACGCCGACCTCACCTGGGAACTGCTCGAGGGTCTCGTGCTGCTCGGCGAGGCGGGCGAGGCGGAGATCGCCGCGCAGCTGGAGAAGGACAACACCGCCAACGGCCAGCAGGCGGCGGCGCGGGCACGCGCGACGGGCGACAAGTCGGGGGCGCTGCAGGCGGCGCGTCACCGACGCGTCGATGCCGAACGTCGTGCTGCGCTCGTCGGGCATGGGATTCCAGCACGCGAACGGCCCGGAGGGCTTCGGCGAGCTCGTCGCGCCGTACTTCGACGCGCTCGACCGGATCTGGAAGGAGCGGTCGTACAAGATCGCCGAGTACGTCATCCTCGGCTTCTACCCCGCGCCGCTGCTGTCGCCGGAGCTCGTCGAGGCGACGCACGCCTGGCTCGACGCGCACCCGGACGTGCCGGCGCTGCGGCGGCTCGTGATCGAGAACCTCGCGGGGGTGGAGCGGGCGCTGCGGGCGCAGCAGCGGGACCGCTCGGCCTGACGGGAGGATCCCAGCATACCCCCGGGGGTATCCGATACCATGGCCGCATGACCAGGTACCGCATCATCGTCGTCGGCGGAGTCGCCGGGGGAATGTCCGCCGCCACCCGCCTGCGCCGCCTGCGCGAAGACGCCGACATCGTCGTGCTCGAACGCGGCGAGCACGTGTCGTTCGCCAACTGCGGCCTGCCGTACTACATCGGCGGCGTGATCGAGGAGCGCCAGGACGTGCTCCTGCAGTCGCCCGGGTCGCTGCGCTCGCGCTTCGAGCTCGACGTGCGGGTGCGGCACGAGGCGGTGGCGATCGACCGCGCCGCCCGCACCGTGCGCGTGCGCGACCTCGCCACCGGCCAGGAGACCGACGAGCGCTACGACGCGCTCATCCTCTCCCCCGGGGCGAGCCCGCGCCGCCCGGATGTGCCCGGCGCCGAGCGGATGCTGACCCTGCGCGACGTCGCCGACGCCGACGCGGTGCTGCGCGAGCTCCCCGACGCCCGGTCTGCGCTCGTGCTCGGCGGCGGCTTCATCGGCGTCGAGATGGTCGAGAACCTCGTGCACCGAGGCCTCGCCGTGACCCTCGTCGAGCACGGCGACCAGCTGCTCGGCCCGCTCGACCCCGAGATGGCCGAGCCCCTCGCCCGGCGACTGCGGGACGCGGGCGTCGACGTGCGCCTCGGAGCCGACCTGGTCGCGCTCGACGGCTCCACGGCGACGCTCGCCGACGGCTCCGTCGTCGGCGCCGACCTCGCGATCGCCGCGATCGGCGTGCAGCCGGACACCGCGCTCGCGCGCGACGCGGGCCTCGCCCTCGGCGCGCGCGGCGGGATCGTCGTCGACGAGCAGCTGCGCACGAACGACTCCGCGATCTGGGCGATCGGCGACGCGGTCGAGAAGATCGACGCGCTCACCGGCACCCCGCGACTCGTCGCGCTCGCGGGCCTCGCCAACCGGCACGGCCGCCTCGCAGCCGACGCGATCGCGGGCCGGCCCGTCCGCGCGCGCGACGCGCTCGGCACCGCGATCGTCGGCGCCTTCGGGCTCACCGCGGCGATGACGGGGTGGAGCGAGAAGGCGCTGCGGGCCGCCGGCCGCGAGCCCCGCGTCGTGCACACGCACCCCGCCTCGCACGCCGGCTACTACCCGGGGGCCGAACAGATGGCGCTCAAGCTGCTCATCGACCCCGAGACCGACGCGATCCTCGGCGCCCAGGGGGTCGGCGGGGAGGGCGTCGACAAGCGCCTCGACGTCATTGCCACCGCGATGGCGGGCGGGCTGCTCGCCTCCGACCTCGCCGACCTCGAGCTCGCCTACGCCCCGCAGTTCTCCTCCGCGAAGGACCCGGTGAACATGCTCGGCTACGTCGCCCGCAACGCCGCCGAGGGGCTCACCCCCTCGGTGCAGTGGCACGAACTCGAGGCGGAGCTCGCGGCGGGGGCGACCCTCGTCGACGTGCGCACGCCCGGCGAGTACGCCGGCGGCGCGATCCCCGGCTCGGTCAACCTGCCGCTCGACGACCTGCGCGAGCGCGTCGGCGAGCTACCCCCGGGGCGGCTGATCGTGCACTGCAAGGTGGGCCAGCGCGGCCACACCGCGGTGCGCCTGCTCGCCCAGCTCGGCCGGGAGGCGGTCAACCTCGACGGCGGCTACCTCACCTGGGCCGAGGGGACGGCGTCGCGGGAGTCCGCGGCCGTGCCCGTCGGCTGAGCGTCCCGAAATACGCGACCGCCGCGGCGCGCCCTGGGCGTGCCGCGGCGGT
>Ga0065721_10004974_pt1 | contig 24986 bp, 20 predicted proteins | sample Mesricmetagenome_FD_59108 | JGI IMG/M metagenome (GOLD analysis project Ga0065721, IMG submission 59108) | Mesophilic microbial community from rice straw/compost enrichment Sample: eDNA_1 v2 (version 2) | ecosystem: Engineered > Solid waste > Grass > Composting > Bioreactor | place: USA: Davis... | reverse complement strand
CCCGAATGCAGCGTCATCGAAGTCATTTCGTTGAGATACGGCTGAATCGCCGGCAGCGCGAAGTCGGTCAGCTCCACCGCCAGCTGCGCACCGAGCGGCTGAAGGGCTGCACCGTGAATGCACCGACCCACTGCAACTGCTCGCCGGCCAGGGTCGTGCCCGAAAAATCGTAGGCGTTTTCGTAGTTGGCGTCGGTCTTGAAGTCCGTGAGCGTGAATTTGATCGGCGCCACGACCGCTGTGAAAGGCTGCGCACGCGTGTTGTCGGTGAAGCCGATGCGGCCGTCTCGAATGTCCAGCCGCTGGATGTGCACTCTCGGCAGAGAGGCCGGCTCCTCGCTGGTCGGCTTTTCCGACTCGGGCGCCAGCTTCGCCAGATTCAGCGTGCCATCCTGGGCCACGATCACGTCGATGTCGGGGGCCGACAGCTCCACTTCCGCGAGCACGAGCGCCCGTTGCCACAGCGACGCGAGCTGCGCATTGACATAGAGATGCCGGAAACCGACCACAGGCGATCCGTCGGCCTCGCGCAGGACGAGTCCGCCGATACTGGCATCCAGGGCAAAGGGATTGAAGCGGATCTCGCCGATCGACACTTGACGATGCAACTGCTCGGTCACATAGCTCTCCAACTGCGCACGCGCGATGCGCGGCACGGCGAAGAAGCCGATCAGCGTGTACAGCAACACCAGCACCGCGATCACGATGACCGCGACGAGGTGCAGCCGGAGCAATCCGATCAGGGGAGCGAAGAACCGTTTGACTGTGCTCATGGGCCGGCATTTTCGCCGACAGCGGCGGGCAGCCGCCACCCCAAGCCGGAAGCGGGGCAACCCGCGCTAAGTCAATAGGTTCCAGGTGTCAAATGCGCTGCCCGCACTACAGCGCCGCATTCAGCAGCAGCACGAAGATCAGGCCGAGAGTGCCGACCAATGTTTCCATCAGGGTCCAGGAGCGGAACGTGTCGCGCAGGCTGACCCCGAAATACTCCTTGAACATCCAGAACGCCGAGTCGTTGACGTGTGAACACATCAAGCTGCCGGCGCCCACCGCCAGCACCATCAGGTTCGCATCGACACCGGTGATCTCGATCAGCGGCGCAACGATACCCGCTGCCGTCAGGCCCGCCACCGTGGCCGAGCCGAGCGCGATGCGGATCGCGAACGCCACCAGCCAGCCGAGCACCAGCGGATGGATGGGCACGTTGCCGAGCAAACTTCCCAACTCTGTGTTCACGCCGCTGTCGACGAACACCTGCTTGAGCGCGCCGGCTCCGCCGATGATGAGCAGAATGCCGGCGATGTCACGAATGGCGTGGCCGTAGCCCTCCATCAGCTGCCAGAGCCTGCGCCCGCGCGCCACTCCCAGAGTGATCGATCCCACGAACAGCGAGACCAGCATCACGAGCATCGGATTGCCGAGAAAATCGATGAGGGTCCGCGTCGAAGCGGTGAAGTTCCCGTAACCGAGCAGCGTCGCGCCGCTGATCAAAACCACCGGCAGCAGCGCGCACGCGAAACTGTTGAACGTGCCAGGCAATTGGTCCTCGGCCAGCGTCGTCGGCTTGAACAGCTCCGAGGGCGCGGAGGCGATGGTCTTCAGGGTGCGCGCAAACAAGGGACCGGCGATGAGCAGCGTCGGCACACTGATCAAACAACCATACAGCAGGGTCATGCCCATGTCGGCGTCGAACTGAGCGACCAGCGCGGTCGGCGAGGGATGCGGCGGCAGAAAGCCGTGCGCGATCGACAGCCCGGACAGCATCGGAATGCCCACCAGCATCGGCGGCAACTTCGCGCGATAGACCACCGAGAACACCAGCGGCACCATCAGCACGAAGCCGACGTTGTAGAACAAGGGAATGCCGACGATGAAGCCGGTGAGCGCCATCGCCAGCGGCACGCGCGCCGGCCCGAACAGATGCATCAGGGATTCGGAAATGCGCTGCGCGGCGCCGCTGTCAGCGATCAGTTTGCCGAACATCGCGCCCAGGCAGATCACGATCGCCAGCGAGCCGAGCATGTCGCCGATGCCCCGCTCGATGGTCCTGGGAATCTTCTCCAGCGGCAGTCCCAGCACCAGCGCCGCGACCAGCGAAGTGACGATGAATGCCACGAATGGCTGAACGCGCAGGATCGCGATCAACGCGATCAGCAGCGCGACGGCGAACACCACCCCGAGAATCGTCATGCGCCGGCGGCGCCCGTCTGGATCATGCGCAAAGAGCCCCCTTCGCCGCCGCCCGCAAGCTGCCCGCGAACCGATGTTTCTTGCATGGATCGACCAGCCCGGCTGGCCTGTTGTGGGCGCATGATGATACCGCTACCAGTCGCAGTCAATCGGTGCTAGCGTTGGCCCGCCGAAGAGCCCGATCAACCACAAAACAATCTTGGGGGATACCATGAGGATGGATTCGCGTGCGTTCCTGAGTGCGTGTGTAATCTTGGCTGTGCCGTTCGCCGCGGCGGCGCAGACCGAGCCAGTGATCGTCGAAGCGGAATCAGCCAGCGTCAGTTCTGCCTATACCGTCGGCACCCTCGCAGGCGCCACCTACGTCACCATCGTCAACGATTCGCCCGGCTTCGGTCCCCCCGCGACCGCGGACGGTGCGCTCACCTATTCCGTCACCTTTCCAGCAGCGGGAAATTATGACCTGTATGCGCGCTTCCGCGTCGGACCCGGCGGCGGCAACGACGATAGTTTCTATGTCGGCAACGGCTTTGGCGACAAGGTCGGCACGGGCGAATGGGTGCTGCTCAATCAAGTAGACGGCGGCGGCTTCACCGCGCCGGCCGACACGGTCCGCAATGGCGGCCCGGCGACCACCAATGTGTTCAAGTGGTTCAGGATCACCGGCTTCGCGGGGCCCGCGACCTGGACGGTGCCGGCAGGCAATCTCACACAAACATTTTCGGTCGCGGGCCGCGAGACCGGCAACTTCATCGATAAGTTTGCGTTCGGCCGACAGGGCTCGTGGTACACGGTAAACGATCTGGACACGGGTTCGGCCGCGACCGGTACGCCGCCGCCGCCACCGCCGCCGCCCTATACGCCGCCCGGCCCACCCATCGCGACCGGCAAGCCGAAATATCTGGGAAGTGCGCACAGTCCGGCGCAGACAGCGAATTTCGCGGCGTACTGGAATCAAGTCACACCGGAGAACGGCGGCAAGTGGGCCACCGTCGAAAGCACGCGTGACGTGATGAACTGGACGCAGGCGGATGCGGCTTATCAACTCGCGCGCAGCAACGGGTTCACGTTCAAGTGGCACGTATTGGTCTGGGGCAATCAGCAACCCGAATGGCTGCAGAATCTGCCACCGGCCGAGCAACTCGCGGAGCTGCGTGAATGGATGGCCGCCATCGCCGAGCGCTATCCCGATCTGGAACAGATCGAAGTCGTGAACGAGCCGCTGCACGATCCGCCGCTCGCTCCGGCGAATACGCCTCCGGGCCAGTCCTGCGGCGGTTGTGGCAATTATTACGAAGCCCTCGGCGGCGCGGGACAGACCGGCTGGGACTGGATCATCAACGCCTTCACGCTGGCGCGCGAATATTTCCCGAACGCCAAGCTGATGATCAACGACTACAGCATCACCAACGACCGCAATGCCACCGAAACCTACGTTGGCATCGTCAAGCTGCTGAAGGCGCGCGGGCTGATCGATCTGGTCGGCATCCAGGGGCACGCGTTCTCGACGACCGAGCCTGCGCCGATGCCGAACTTCCGGGCCAATCTCGACTACCTCGCGAACAAGACCCAACTGCCGATCTACGTGACCGAGCTGGACATCGATGGCAACGACGATCCGGTGCAGCTCGCCGGTTATCAGAAGATCTTCCCGCTATTCTGGGAACACGAAGCGGTCCGGGGCATCACGTTGTGGGGCTATCGCCCGGGCCACTGGCGAACGGCGCAAGGCGCGTGGCTGACTTATGAGAATGGCGCCGAGCGTCCCGCCATGCAGTGGTTGCAACGTTACGTCCGCAACAGCGTCGCCGAGGTTCCCTACCAGTGGTTCTCCGTCGCGGCAAACGCGCCGGCGGGAACGGTGGTCGGTACAGCGCAAGCCACCGACGCCGACTCGGACACGACGTTCTCGCAGTGGCAAACGGAATATTCCACCGGCGGAATATTCGCAATCGACGCCGACACCGGCGCGATCACCGTGGCCGATGCCGCGGCGCTGCAGGCCACTCCAAAGGGGACGATGCTCAAGCTGTATGTGTCCGTGTGGGACGGCTATCAGCGCAGCAAGCCCAACAAGGTCTTCATCGAAGTGCAATGACCGAAGTGCGCTAACCGTTGTCAGGGCCGGCTGCGGCCGGCCCTGCTTTGCCTGGATTCACAGGAGCTCGTCGTGATCACTCTGCGCGATCTGTCCATTGCCGCCCTCTCCGTCGCCGCCACGCTCGGAGTGACCGCACTCGCCGCGTCGAATTCAAAACCCCTGGGCTCGGTGGCCATCGATTGGAATGCGGTTCCGGTCACGCAAGAAGAAGTCCGCGCGGTCCGCCAGTTCCTCCGCGCACCAACCGCTACGTTGAATGAGCTCGAACTCCACGTGACGACGCTGCCTGCCGGCGCCACCTCGCATGCGCCTCACAAACATCCCAACGAAGAACTGGTGATCGTCAAGGAAGGCACGGTCGAAGTGCTGGTCGACGGCCAATTGAAGCGCGTCGGCCCCGGTTCGGTCGTGTTCAACGCCTCGAACCAGATGCATTCGTTGAGAAACGTCGGCGACGGCCCGACGACTTATCACGTCATCAACTGGACCACGGCGGCCACGCCACGCTCATGACTCACAGGCCGAGCTCGCTCAGTCCCGGGTGATCGTCGGGCCGCCGGCCCTGCGGCCAATGATACTTGCGCTCCGACTCGGCGATCGGCAGATCGTTGATGCTGGCGTAGCGCCGCTGCATGAGCCCGTTCGCATCGAACTCCCAGTTCTCGTTGCCATACGAGCGATACCAGTTGCCCGAATCGTCGCGCCATTCGTAAGCGAACCGCACGGCGATGCGATCGTCGGCGAACGTCCACAGCTCCTTGATGAGTCGATATTCCAGCTCGCGGCGCCACTTGCGCGTCAGGAACTCGATGATCTGCTCGCGCCCGCGCGGAAACTCGGAACGATTTCGCCATTGGCTATCGACCGTGTAGGCGAGCGCGACGCGCGCGGGATCGCGGCTGTTCCATGCGTCCTCCGCCAGACGAACCTTTTGAATCGCCGTCTCGCGAGTGAAAGGCGGCAAGGGGGGACGTGCTTCGCTCATGGGATGGCCCTCCGTCGTCAGCAAAGGATCCGCTCACTCGAACGCGTGCGCAAGTATCGATCCAAGCCGGCCAGGCAAGCCGCACGTTCACCATCGTGCAGCCCGCTTCGGCTGTTTCCCGACCCAACCCGCGCCACTCCGCACCGAATTCGTCCGCCGGTTCGGGTATGATCGTCTACGGTATTCCATCTGGAGCCGTGTTCCCGCCGTCATGAGCATCGTCGTCCGCACGCTTTCCGATCGCGTGTTCGAAGTGGTCCGTGAGCAGATCCTCAACGGCCGGCTGCCCAACGGCGAGCCCATCCGGCAGGATGCGCTGGCCAGCGAGCTTGGCATCAGCAAAATCCCTCTGCGCGAAGCGCTGGCGCGGCTGGAGCAGGAAGGGCTGCTGATCAATCACCCGAATCGCGGCTATTACGTGCAGCCGATGTCGCGCGCGCAGGTGGACGAGATTTATGCATTGCGACTTTCCATCGAGCCGGCGGCGGCGGCCTACGCGGCGAGCGTCGCAACGGAGGAGGATCGCGCGAATGCGACGCGAGCGTTCAGGGCACTCGACACGGCCGCTCACAGCAACCTCGCCGACGTGGCCGTTCGCAATCGCGAATTTCACATTGCGCTGGTCGAGCCCGGTCGCCGCGCCCTCACGACCCAACTGGTCGAGCGCCTGGCGGTGCTGGCCGAGCGCTACGTCATCGCGCATCTCGAACCGGCCGGCCGCGACGCCCGCGCGCATGTCGAACACCAGGCGCTGTTCAACGCCTGGCTCGAACGTGACAAGCGCAAGGTCGAGAAGCTGCTGAAAGAGCACATCCAGGGCACGCTGAAAGACCTTCGGGCCCAGCTCAAAGACGCGGGCTGAGCTCAGTCGCGCGTGACATAGATACCGTCGAAACAGCTGTTCTCAACGCGCCGAGTCCGCGACGGCGTGCAGATCGGCGAGAGCGGATCGGGCACCGGCAAGATGCCATGCCGGCACGGCGGTGCTAGCTGGCCTCCGCAAACAGGAAGTGATCGCGCACCGAGCGGGCGATTTCGGCAATCACGCGTTCGCGCGCTTCCATCGGCTCGTCGCTCTCCTTGATGAACACAGCGATGACGATCCGACCCTTGCCATCGGGCAAAGTAATCACCCCCACATCGTTCACCGTGCCACCGACGGTGCCCGTTTTGTGAGCGATCACGGTGCCCGCGGGCATCTGCCCCTGCAGTCGGCCGGCGCCGGTGCGACATCGTTGCATGATATCGATCAGCACTTTGGTGCTCGACACACTCAGCGCCTGCTGATTGAAGATCTTCGTCAACAGTTGCGCCATCGCAGTGGGCGTCGACGTATCGCGCACATCGTTGTCGAAGGCCGGATTCGGATGATTGCCGCGCTCCTCGAGTTGCGGATCTTTCTCGAGCGCGGCTTCGAGGACTTCATTGAACGGCCCCGGCGGCAGATTGAAAAAGTCACGCAACAAGCTGGCCGTGTCGCGATCGATGCGTTGATCTTCGATACCCTGCTTTCTCACCCACGCGGTCGCCGCCTGCGGACCGCCAGCGAGCCTGGTCAACACGTCGGTCGCCGTGTTGTCACTCAACGTGAGCATCAGCTCCAGCAGGTTCTGCACCGACAGACTGATGCCGGGATGGATCGCCAGACTGGCAATGCCGTCGGAGGGCACGATGTCGGTGGGTTGCACCGTGACCAGTTGTTCGAGTTGCAACTTGCCGGCATCCACGTTCGCGAGAATCGCGCCGGCGACCGCGATCTTGAACGTGCTGGCCATCGGGAAGCGTTCGCCCGCATTCACCAGCACCCGCTCGCCCTTGCCATCGAGCAGCCACGCGGCGACGCCGACTTTGCCGCCGATCGGCGCCGCCAGTCTTGCGATCTCGGCCTCGATCACCGGCGCGGCGAGCGTCGTTTCAAGGGATGCCATGACGCACAAGAATAGAGCTGCCGGCCAGCGGCGCAATCGTTGTTTCATCGGATTCGTCCCTACGCGGTGGCCACTCGCCACAGATCCTCGCCCGAGAACTTCAGTCGCATGCACCGGCCATTGACGATCTCCCCGAACTGAATCCATTCGGGGCTATGGGGCACGTCACGCAAGTTGAAGCGGTCTCCCGCCGGTTCCAGCGGCATCATTCCATCGATCCACAGACGGCCCTTGCGCAGCACGATGCGCATGCTGCCGATCCAGGGATTCTCGTTCCGATAATGGCCGACGTAGGTCTGCCATTCCTTGGGCGCAGTGAATTGTTTCTCGCCTCGATACTTCGAGTTGGTGTACCAGTCCGAGCCCCAAGCCACTTCGACCACCGCGCTCTTCGGATCTTTGGCGTCGGCGCGACCGAACACCAGCGGGAAATGACTCTTGCCTCCGTCCGCGACGATGAATGCGCCCGGCGCGCCTGCCGGTTGCAGCGGCACTTTGCCGTTGGCGCGAACCAGAAACAGCTTGTCGCCGTCGTTCTGGATTTCCAGCTTGCCGCCGCCGCTCTGCTGATACGAGCCAGCATAGTCAGCCGCATCCGGAACGCGCAGCGCAGGATTGGGAGGCGGAATGTTTGGCAATGGTTTGGATGCCTGCTGCTCACGCATGAGCTGCACTGCGTACTCAGTCACCGCCGTCGGCCGATAGCCTTGCTGTGCGTTGATGGACGCGAACGCACCGACACCGTTGTCGATGTCGACCAGCAACGACGACATGAATGACACCATGCCGCCGGTGTGACGCACGACGGTGTGCCCATCGAGCTTGTCGACGGCGAGACCATAGCCGTAACTCGCGGTCGGGCCGAACTCCGGTGCCACGATGTGCGCCCTGGTAAACAGCGCGAACGATTCCTTCGACATCAGTCTGCGACCGTTCGGACCTTCACCGCCGTTCGCGATCATGCGCAGGTACGCGCCCATGTCCTTTGCCGTCGCGGCGACGGAGCCCGCGCCCGTGGTCACGATCAATCCTGCCGCTTCGGCGAAGCGTGCATCGCGCGTTCCCGGCCGATCGTTCTGGAACGCCGAATAGTTCTTCACCAGTCGCTCGCGGATATCGAGCGTGATCACCGGTTCCGACTGCGTCATGCCGAGCGGTTCGAGAATTCGCTTGCGAATGACCTCCGGCAGCTCGCGACCATCGAGCGTCCATGCGAGGTGGCCCAATGCCTCGTACGCCATGTTGCAGTAGTGGAAGTGCTCGCCCGGCGCATACGCCGCGCGATGGCGCAGCGACGGATCCGACGGCAGCAACGGCACATTGCCGGGCAAGCCCGCGCCGTGCGTCAGCAAGTGATGGGTGGTAATGGGCGCGAATGCCGAGTCGATGCGGAACCAGGGCAGGTATTCCACCACCGGCTTGTGCAGATCGAGCTTGCCCTCATCGTGCAGCTGCAACAGACAGACTGCGACGAACGACTTGCTGATCGAGCCGATCTCGAACAGTTGGTCGTCTCTCACCGGCACGCGACGCTCGACATCGCCAAATCCATAGTGCACGACGCGTCGCAAGCCCTTGCGATCGGCGAGCACCAGCGTCATGCCTGGCGCGTGCATTTCCTCCAGGTACTGGCGGGCGAATTCGTCCATGCGCGCGAACAGAGTCGCGTCGGCGCCGGACTGCGCAGTCCCTGCCGATTCGGCCACCGCGAACCGTCCCATGGCGGTGACGCCGGCCAGCAGGCCCGTCTGCAGCAACATCTCACGACGGCTGATCATGGTTCTCTCCTCAAGTGCCGGGCTGTTGCAAGTAGCGATCGATGAACTCGTGGGTCGCTTCGAACACGCGACGCCAGCTTCGATGCAGAATGAAATCGTGCACTTCGTCGGGAATGATCAGCAGCTCCGGCTCTACGCTCGTTTCCTTCCGCAGAGCGCGCACGAGCTCGACCGTTTGTGAGAACACCACGGCGCGATCGTCGTCGCCGTGCACGAGCAGCACCGGTGCCCGCCAGTTCCTGATCGAGCCCATGGCCGATGACTGCAGCGCCACCTCGGCCACCTCGGCGCTTGCGCCAGGCGCGGTCAGCTCCGGAAGAAACGACTTCCAGTTGTGCACGCCCGCCATGTCGACGCCGACCGCAAAATCCTGCGGATACCGCGCGAGCGCCAGGGACGTCATGATGCCGCCGTAACTCATTCCATAAACGCCGATGCGAGCCGCATCGATGTCGCCGCGACTCTTCAGATACGCAACCGCGCCGGCGATGTCACGAGCCTCGCTGCCACCGCCTGCGGCGAATTCGTCAGGCTCGCGGAAATTCAAACCATAACCCGTGCCGCCACGAAAGTTGACCGAAAGCACGACGTATCCTCGCGAGGCGAGGAACTGATTCATCGCATACATATGCGTGTATGCGCCCATGGGATGCCAGCCGAGCAGCATCTGCCGCTGCGGGCCACCGTGGAAAAACAGCACCGCAGGTTGTTTCGAGCGCTTCTTGCCGGCCGCCTCGAACAACTGACCATGCACGGACAAGCCGTCCGGGCTCTTGAACACGACTCGCTGAGGCACGACCAGGCGATCGCTGGGGAATGTCACATTCGCGCCGCTCGCCGGCATCGTCTTCAGAGTGCCGTCCGTCTGAACCTGCGCAGGCGACATCGGATTGCGTGCGGTGCTGTGCATGGCGAACAGCGCGCCTTTGGGGGTCAGCACCGGAAAATCTTCGATCCCTTCGCCCTTGCTGGCCCGCTGCGGCTTGCCGCCGTTGACCGAGACGCTCCACAGATGCCGACGATCGTCATCCTCGGCGTTGGACGAATAGATCACCTCGCGACCGGTCTGATCCAAAGTCATCGCGAACACTTCCGCGCCGTCCTGAGACAGCGCGACCGGGCGCGATCCCTCGCGGCTCAGATCGAGAGAGTAGAGGCGCAGCCAGCCGGTCGACTCCCAAGGAAACACCAGGCGATTGTCCGCGCTCCACAACAGGCTGGTGCTGCCTTCGATGGGCTGAAACAAGCTGCCCGGCCCGGCATCGGCGGTCCACACCTTGGTGCCTGCGCCGGTCGCGACGTCGCCGACCCACAGGGAGAAGGGCTCACCCTCGCGCTTCGCGAAGAACGCATCGGTGAGGAACGATTCCGCGAGCGAAGGCATACGAATCCACGCGAGGCGCTTGCCATCCCGCGACCAGCGCAGGTTGAAATCACGATCGACGCCGGGGCTCAGCCAGCGAATGTTTCGGGAAGCGAGCTCGATGACGCCCACCACCGAGTAGTCCTTGCGATTGCTGATGAACGCGAGGCGCTTGCCATCCGGCGACCACGACAGCTCGCTCGCCGCGCCGGCCTCCTGGATCAGCTGCGTTGCTGCGTCGGCTCGCGCCAGGCTGGCGATCCAGATCTGCCCGCCACGCACGAACACCAGATCGTCGTTGACCGGCGAAGGCACGGCGGCACTGCCCGGGCCGAACGAGCGAATCTCGCCGGTATCGAGCCGCACCGAAGCGACTTCCATCTCGATCGGTCCGGACGCCGCGCTCAATGGATTGACGGGCCCACCGCCCTCGAGGCTGCCGCCGCGAGCGAACACGATCGTCGAGCCATCGTGCGACCATTGCAGATCGGCGAGCTCGATGCCGTTGTCGCCTTCCTGGCGTGTGAGCGCGCGAACCGTGAGCTTTCCGTCGTTGCCCACCTCACCCAGATAAATATTCCTGGCGCCGAGATGATTGGCGATCCAGGCGACTTGCTCGCCTCGCGGCGACGCCATCAATCCATACGGAAACGGGGCGCTGAGCAGCTGTTCGAGGGTGATCGGTCGATTCGCGGCCTCGACTCCTGGGTCGGTCACCAGGATGCCGAGCAACAGGCATAGCGACAGCAACACCGCGCCACAGGGACGAGCGCGGCGGAACGACTGGGATTGCGTCATCACGACTCCCGATTGTTGTATCCCCCAGGCCAGTCTAGGGAGGGCGCCATTCCTGTCAAGATAATTTTCTCCATACAGGATAAAATGCTCCGAATGGAGACTGCGCGGAAACCAGCGAGCCGCCGGCGAGTGCGGCCTGCATCGAGCTGCGAGCTGAAACAGTTACGCCGCGCCGAGGCGGCGCCTGGCTTTCGCGGCGACTTTCCTGTGGGTGGGAGATCTGGCCGCTTTCGGCTTTTCAGCGTTGCCAGCGGCGGCGGTCTTGGTAGGCTTATGCGCTTCGCCGCGCGCCTGAGAAATCAATTCCTGCTGAAGGTTGGCCGCGGCCGAGGCACATACGGCGAGGATCGTCGCTTCCTCGAAACCGTCGGCGACGAGGTAGCCGTGACCCATTTCGCTGTCCAGATACACGTACTCACCCGCGCGCAGCGTAATGGGATCGTAAAACTCCGAGTGCACTTCGATGGCGCCTTCGAGCACGTACACGAATTCCTCGCCGGCATGACGCAGCAGTTCCCCGAACTCCTGCATCGTCCTGGAGCGCACGCGGCTGATGATCGGGATCATGATCTTGCCGCGCAGCTCGGTGCACAGATAGCGATAGTCGTAGTTCTTGGTCGCTACGCTCAGTGCTTCGGCATCGCTCTTGCCAACGCTGCGGCGGGCCATGCCCTTGGGCTGCGCCGTGTGCGCCGAAGAATTGAGGAATTCCGACAGCCCCATGCCGAGCCGGTCGCTCAAGTCCACCAGCTTGTCGTAGGTCAGCGTCAGGTGGCCCTTCTCCACCTTGGCGAGCGTGGACAGCGGAATCGCCACGCGTTGACTCATCTCGGCCAGGGTCCAGCCGTTGCTGGTGCGGATGTGCCTGACGATATTTCCGAGGCTGGGCTTGGCCTTTACCATACAATGCAAATCATAGCGGCAGCGCTGCTCCGGCGCAGCTCGCTTCGCGCCCTCGAGGATCACACATGAGTTTTACGATCACCCCGCACGCTTCGCCCGTCAGCCCCCAGACCCGTGAGAAGACCCTCGAGGATCCCGGTTTCGGCCGCGTCTTCACCGATCACATGGTAACGATGCGCTGGACCGCGGAGCGCGGCTGGCACGACGGCAAGGTCACGGCCCGTGCGCCGCTGGCGATCGATCCCGCCTGCGCCGTCCTGCACTACGCGCAGGAAGTGTTCGAAGGCATGAAAGCGTATCGCACGGCCAAGGGCGAAATCGTGCTGTTTCGCCCCGACATGAACGCGAACCGCTTTGCGCGTTCGGCGGAACGGCTGGCGATGCCGGCGATGCCCGAGGCGCTGTTCATCCAGGCGGTCGAAGAACTGGTGAGGATCGACAAGGACTGGGTGCCGAGCGGTGCCGGCAGCCTGTACCTGCGCCCTTTCATGTTCGCGAGCGAGGCATTCCTCGGCGTGCGCCCGGCGCACGAGTACATCTTCTGCGTGATCGCCTGCCCGGTCGGTCCGTACTTCAAGGGCGGCGACAAGCCGCTGAAGCTGTGGGTGTCGGATCAGTACACTCGCGCCGCGCCCGGCGGCACGGGCGCAGCGAAATGCGGCGGCAACTACGCCGCGAGCCTGATCGCTCAAGCCGAAGCGGCCGAACACGGTTGCGATCAGGTCGTGTTCCTCGACGCCGCCGAGCATCGCTGGATCGAAGAACTGGGCGGCATGAACCTGTTCTTCGTCATGAACGACGGCTCCCTCGTCACGCCGCCGCTCACCGGCACGATCCTGCCGGGCATCACCCGCACCAGCCTGATCGAGATCGCGCGCGGTTTCGGAATGAAAGTCTCGGAAGCGCCCTACTCGCTGGATCAATGGCGCGCGGATGCCGAGAGCGGCAAGCTCAGCGAAGCCTTCGCGTGTGGCACGGCGGCGGTGGTTGCGAGCATTGGCGAGATCGTCAGCTCGTCCGGTTCGTTCCGCGTCAAGAATGCCCAGGGCGCGACCGTCGCCAGCAAGCTCAAAGAGCAGCTGGTTGGGATTCAGCGCGGCAGCATCGCCGACGCACACGGGTGGGTTCGCAAGGTCTGAGCTGACTAGCAGGAGATCGAGTCGACGGCGCGAGCCGTCGATCGATCGAAGATCGTGCAGGACGCCGTACACATGCCTGGTCGTGTCGGCGTCATCGGCTCACTCCACCGTGACTGGATACCCCGCTTCGCGCCAGGCCTTCATGCCGCCATCCAATGCGACGGCGCCTTTGAAGCCCATCTGTCGCAATGTCGCTGTCGCCAGCGTCGAGACTCTGCCGAATTCGCAATACACCAGGATTCGGCGCGTGGGATCCGGCAGCTCCTGATTCACGCGCAACTCCAACTGCCCGCGCGGCAGATGCTGCGCACCTCGAATGTGACCTTCATTGAAAGCGTCACGCTCACGCACGTCGAGCACCAGGAAATCGCATCGCTCGGATTCGATGCACGCTTTCAATTCGGCGAGCGACATGAAAGGCACGATTGCCGCCGCCTCGGCCAGCATCTGCGCGATCGTCTTGCCGCCCGTCATGTTCGTGCGCAGCGCCTCGGTGATGTGCGTGGGCATGGTGAGATTCAGATTCTGCATCATCTCGATGAACGCGCCACGGTCACGCTGTTGCAGCCTCGGATTCTCCGCCAGCTCCTGGCCGATGGTGGTGTGCGTACGACCTTTGTATTCGTGCGCCGGAAATACCTTGGTCGCCGGGTCCAGCTTCAACACGTTGTTGAACAGGCTGTCGTAGAGCGCGCTGGCGTCGCCGGTGGGCAAGTCGGTGCGCCCGGTCGCACCGATCAGCAACGTGTCCCCGGTGAAGACTCGATCCTCCAACGTCAGGCACATGGAATCGCCGGTGTGCCCCGGCGTATGCATCGCCTGGAGCCGCAGCTTGCCGACCACCAGCAACTCGCCACTCTGCAAGCGCAGATCGACGAACGGCGCCGGACTCGCCACGTGCATCACCACGGGCACATTGAATCGTTTCGCCAGCTGTTGCGTGGCGGAGAAATGATCCGCGTGCGTGTGGGTGTCGACGAGGTATTTGATCCGCAGTCCATCGCGTGCCGCCAGCGCGACATAGCGATCGACCTGGCTCAGCTCCGGATCGATCAACGCCGCGGCGCAGGTCTCTTCACAACCAACGAGGTAAGAGCGGCAACCACCGGAAACCACGGTCTCGAACAACATGGCACGCTCCAGCCCGAGTGAGGCGATCAGTCATCGTAGTAGCAAGCCGGCGCGACCCGCAACTATCCGCAAAAGTCGTCCGCGCCTTCGTCGTGAGAACGGGCACCGCCTCGCCCCCGGGCACGGATCGACCCCACCAGCACCCTTCGCATATTCCAATGGCTCACCCCCTGTCGGAGCTCGTCATGCGAAAAGGTGCTGCCAATCCGAACGCAATCACCCGTCGCGCCAACGGTCATGGCACGCCCGAAGTTCTGCCCCGCCCCGCCTTTCACTTCACCGGCGAGATCGGCCGCACCTTTCTCGACTCCGACCCCGCGAGATTTCCACAACCGGCGCGCGCGCCGGCGGGCGCACCGAACATCCTGCTGATCCTGATCGATGACTGCGGCTTCGGTCAGTACAGCACCTTCGGCGGCGGCATCCCGTCGCCGACGATGGACAAGCTCGCCGCCGAAGGCCTGCGTTACAACCGCTTCCACACGACCGCTCTGTGCAGTCCGACACGCGCGGCGTTGATCACCGGCCGCAATCATCATTCAGCCTCGTTCGCCGGGATTACCGCGTGCGCGACGGGATACGACGGGTATACCTGCATCCTGCCGCGTAGCTGCGGGACCATCGGAGAGGTGCTGCGACAGAACGGCTACATGACGGCTTGGATCGGCAAGAATCACAACACACCGCCGTGGGAAACCAGCGCGGTCGGGCCGTTCGATCGCTGGGCCAACGGGCTCGGCTTCGACTACTTCTACGGATTCAACGCCGGCGACATGAATCATTGGAATCCGGTGCTGTTCGAGAATCGCAATCTGGTGCCGGCCTCGAACGATCCGAACTACCACCTGACCACCGACCTGGCCGACAAGTCCATCGCCTGGCTGCAGCGGGCCAAGGCGATCGCACCCGACAAGCCGTTCTTCTTATATGTGGCCACCGGCGCCACGCACGCTCCTCACCAGGCCCCTCGGGAATGGATCGACAAGTTCAAAGGCCGGTTCGACGAGGGCTGGGATGTCTACCGGCAACAGACCATCGAGCGCCAGAAGAAACTCGGCGTGATTCCGCAGCAGACCCAGCTGACGAAACGCTCCAAAGGCCTGCCCGCCTGGGAATCGCTCAACGCCGGTCAGAAACGCCTGTATGCGCGGATGATGGAAGTGTTCGCCGGTTTCGCCGCGCAATGTGACCACGAGCTCGGACGCATCGTCGAAGCCGTCAAGCAGCTGCCCGATGCCGACAATACCCTGATCATCTATATCGCCGGCGACAACGGCGCCAGCGCCGAAGGCGGATTGGAAGGCTCGCTGTGCGAGAACGCGTTCTTCAACGGATTCCCGGAGCAGTGGCAGGACGACATCGAGGCCGTCGACGAGCTCGGCGGGCCGAAACACTTCAATCATTTTCCGTCCGCCTGGGCGCATGCCATGAACACGCCGTTCCAGTGGACCAAGCAGGTCGCGAGCCATTTCGGCGGCACCCGCAATCCGATGATCATTTCCTGGCCCGCGCGCATCAAGGACGAGGGCGGATTGCGCGATCAGTTCATTCACACCATCGACATCGTGCCGACGCTCTACGAGCTGTGCGGCATCACGCCGCCCACGGAGCTGAACGGCGTCAAACAAAAGCCGATCGAAGGCGTGAGCTTCGCGCCGACGCTCGACGATGCGCAGGCCAGGAGCGGCCGCAAGACGCAGTACTTCGAGCTCGGCTGCAATCGCGGCCTGTATCACGAGGGCTGGATGGCTTCCTCGCCCGCGTTCGTGCCCTGCGATTCGAATCGACAGGAATGGGATCCGGACCAGGAGCCCTGGGAGCTGTACAACATCGAGGAGGATTTCTCGCAGGCCCGCGATCTCGCCCAGCAATATCCGGAGAAGCTCCGGCAGCTGCAGGACCTGTGGCGGGTCGAAGCCGCGAAATACAACGTGCTGCCGCCGGACTGGCGCGGGACGATGCGCATGAACGCAGAGCTGATGGGACGACCGAACCTGATTCGTGGCCGCAGCTCCATCACTTACTATCCTGGCATCGTCGGACTGCCGGACACGGCGTCGCCATCGATGTGCAACAAGTCATGGAAGATCACGGCGGAGATCGAGGTCGCGGACAGCAACGCCGAGGGAATGATCATCACCCACGGCGGCCTCGAAGGCGGTTACGGTCTATATCTGAAGCAAGGCAGGCCGACGTTCGTCTATAACTTCCTGAGCATCGAACGCTTCACGTTCGAGGCAAACGAGCCATTGGCTCCCGGCAAGACGCAACTCGTCGTCGAGTTCGACTACGACGGCGGCGGCTTCGGCAAGGGCGGCCAGATCACGATGCGCGCGAACGGCAAGCCCATCGCGAGCGGCCGCCTGACACACACCATTCCGATTCAGTTCTCACTCGGCGAAGGGCTCGACGTCGGCATGGACAGCGGCTCGCCCATCGACTTCACCTACCAGCTGCCGTTCAAGTTCACCGGCAAGATCTCGCACGTGCATATCGACCTGGGCCGCTGGAGGTCGATGAGCAAGCGTCCACGACCGCGGCCTGAATGGCTCACCGTTTCAGGATGAACTCCGCATCGACCGTGTTGCCCACCGGAAAGCCATACTCGCCGACCTTGCTGAATCCATAGCGCTGATAAAAACGCTGCGCGCCGTAGTTCTCGGACCAGACGCCGATATACAGCGGCGCGCGGCCCTGCGACTCCAGCCATTCGAGCCCCTGCTCCATCAAGCGTCGGCCAAGCCGAAGGTTGTGAAACTCGGCGAGCACATAAAGCTGCTGCACCTCGCCCGCCTGCGCTTCCAGGTTCTCGACCGGCAGCTTGCACGCGCCGACCGCGATGAATCCGATCTTGCGACCGCTCTGATCCTCGACCACGAACACGCCGCGGGTCGGATCGGTGAGCGCCCGAGTCCAGCTCTCCAGCGAGTGGTTCTTCGAGAGAAACGCCTGCAGATCTTCAGGCGGATACAAGTGGCCGAACGTTTCCGTGAACGTAGCGGCCCCCAACTCGGCCATAGCTGCGGCGTCAGCGGGCGTTGCTTTGCGGATCGAGGGCGTATCGGAGGCGATGGACATGGTCGTGACGGCAAGGGAATGTGCGCCAACTATACTTCCAATCGAGCCAGTGCGCGCACGATTGCGTCCCGCGGTCGCCGCCTCCCTTTGCGGCGATCGCATTCGGCGATGAGCATGAGGAAGCGATAGTTCGCNGCGTTGAGNGCCCNTGCTCTCCGGGCTTTCAACACTCGTCCGCTAAGCGCGATACACCGGCGTCGCCTCTCTGATGTTATACGGATAGGTGCTCGGGCCCCCACGCAACCCATCACTCGACGACCCTCCCCGCCGGACCGCGTCGATCAGGGGCCGCAACTTCGTGAGATCCATCTGCGCCGCGGCCTCTCCAATGCCCCGCGCCACCATCTGTGCGACCTCTGCGTGCATCATGGTGTCCGCATCGTCCGCGTAAAGCAGCACCTCGGACAAGCAGTGGGCCATCGCGCGGACTTCGAGCAGTAGCGCCCGCGTATTAGCGATGGCTTCTTCGAGGGTCCGCGGCGGCGGTGCTGTTAGCAGGGCGCTGGTGAGGTCGCGCGACGGCTCGGAGTCGGCCGCTGCGGCTGCACTCAAGGCCTTGGCCGCGGACTTGAATGGATTGCGACGCCCACGCGTGGGCTTCGAAACATCATCTTGGTCGGCCATGTCGTCCTCCTGGTTCGGTGCTGGTGAGGCGCTCGACGGTCTTGGCGCAGNCGGCGCCGACTTTCATGCATGGAGTCACTCTTGATACGAATCGTGTGAGGGCCGCTCGAAAGTTGAGGATGGGTTTCGGGCGGTGGTCGGGGTGCTTGGATGTCAAGCACGGTCAGATCTTAGCTCAACGCGGCAGACCTGTATATAACAACAGGCGACCGCCATCGCTTGTTTCTAATGTTTTTTTTGGTTCGCTTGCGCGCGATCATGCGCGGTACGCGCCGCGGGATTTACGCGCGGGGTTGGATCCGCGCGAAGCGCTTCGCGCAGGCGCGGACTCGACCAAGATCAGGGCAAGTTCGAGTCCGACCCGCTTTTCACAGTCAGCTTGCTATTTACACCCCACGGTCCGGATTGAATCCGAGCCCCCAATCGTCCGCCCACCAAAGACTTCCCCTCTAAGGGTGGCGGAATCATCGCCGCAACCGATGCCCGTCTGCTGAGTTTTGAAGTGCAGGATCATATCGGTATTCCCGTCTGCATCGACATCCTCCAAGGCAAAGTGCACCGGAGCGGCCTCGGTGCCGGTTCGACCAAAGAGGACCGTGGCCGGATCCACGGTGGTGGCATCGAAGCGGTCAGTAGTCAGAATGGCCACTGGAATCCTTCCATTGCTCTTCGGGTTGATGCTGTTCGGGAAGCTGCCGGGCTTGATGTCGATGATTACAGGGATCAGCACGACACTGAAAGTCAGGCTATCCCACGCGGTGTTCGGGTTGTCGCTTGTCAATTCGATTGCGTGGATCGGCGTCGTTGACGACAGCCCGAGAAACACAGCGGCAGCGTTGAATGCCTCGAAACTGCTGTCCACAGGAGCAAATACCCGAGTGACACTCCCCAGCTCGACATTGCTCGTATCGAACGCGCGCAATGTAAGAGTTCGACTCGCGCCAAGAATAGTCGCGGCTCCCGTGAGGCCGATCTGATTCCAGGGCTTACCCGTCGTTTGAATTCTCAGGACGGCAAAAGCAGGAAACAGTGCGCGATTGGCAATCGGAGCATCGCTGTTCCCTGTTATTGGAACGGTGAGAGTATCGATGACCACATCCGGCGTCGCTGTCATGTCGAACATGGGCAGGATATCGTTGGCAGTGCTGCCCGGCTCTTCGAAATCGATCGTCGTTGCGTCAACGATGTCGTCGATGGAGGAGATGGGCACTACGTCGGCTCGAGAGCAGACAGCTGCCAATGACAACAACAATCCCATGGCGATGATCCCAAGCGGACCCGGACGCCGGCGCTGGCCAAGGATGATGTGAGCATCTGTACGCCTGACGCATGCCACGTTGTCGGCTGGCTGGTCTTGATGTCGCATGATGGCTCCTCGAGCAAAAGGCGCTCCGCCTTTGCGAGTCGCAACTACCGGCTCGGTATGCGGTGGTTCGGAGACCGACGATCACCGTCTCGCCCTTCATTCCCTTACTCGCGCCGGTCATTCGCAAGTCTGCAGTTCTACCTAAAACCCGATATGCGACTATCCCCTACCGTGTCCAGCGCGAACATTCGCCGGCCCGATCTATCGATCGAACGCCCGCTGCAATGCTTCCTGGCTGCCGAGACCGTTACTCAACAGCAGCATCAACAGGATTCGCGCCTTTTGCGGAGACAGGTCATCGCCCATCACGGCGCCCGCTGCGGCCAGGGTTTGGCCGCCGCCTTCGAAACCGTAGTTCGGCAGCACGCGGCCATTCGGCACGCGCGACGTGATGACGACAGGCACGCCTCGCCCGATCGCGTCCTTGATCGCGGCATACACAGATGGGTTGACGTTCCCCATGCCCAGGCCCTGCACGACGATACCCTTGGCGCCGTGATCCACCGCCGCCTTCAGCAGGTCGCCGTCGGCGCCGCCGTACGTGGCGATGATGTCGACACGAGGCATACGATCGGCTCGCAGCTGGACGTGCTGACGGCGCAGCGGGGAACGCGAATACACGATACGGTCGCCGTACACTTCGCCCAAAAATCCGAACTCGCCCGACTTGAATGTCTCCACACTGGCCGTGTGCGTCTTGGTCACGCTGCGGGCTGCATTGATCTGTCCGTTCATGGCAAGAACGACACCCTTGCCGCGAGACTGCGGGTCGACTGCGATGCGCACCGCGTTGGTGAGATTGCGCGGCCCGTCGAAATCGGATTCGGACGCGTTACGTTGCGCGCCGATGAGTACCACCGGCTTGTCGGAGTCGACCGTGAGATCGAGCCAGTAAGCTGTTTCCTCCAGGGTATCTGTTCCGTGCGATACAACGACGCCCGCTACTTCGCTACGTGCGAGCGAGGCTGTGACCTCCTTCGTCAATGCCGCCCACCGAACGGGATCCATGTAGGCCGAGGGCACATTGGAAAGGTTCTTGACCTCCACGGTCGCGTACTTCGCCACCGCGGGCACCGTCGCCATCAGATCCTCGCCCGAGATGGCCGGCACCGGCGCGTTCTTCTCCGGGTCGATCTTCATGGCAATGGTGCCGCCGGTCGCGAGCAGCACCACGACTGGCTTGTCCTGCGCAACCGCGGCGGTCGCGAGATTCCAGACGAGCAACGCAGTGAGAAGTATGTGTTTCAGTCGCATGGGGAGCTCTGACCTGTCGGTGACAGGACACTGTACCAGCTCAGCCCTCACATGCTCGATCGCAGTCTCCGGCTTGGGATACGCGTGCATAGGCATTGCAGGGGCGCGGCCGCGCGGGATAGCCTGTTGATCAGGGAACCGCGCCGAGAACCCAAGCGTCATCGGACAGTGCCGCCGGGGGCCCGACACCGTGGGAATGAGGATACCCGTTGCCAGCTCGGAATCTCTCTCATGAGCGCCTCCACATGATCAACGGACTCACGATCAACCGCGCCAGGCCCGTGCTGCTTGGCGCCGTCGCAATTTTCGTCAGCTTGGGAGCTGCTCTCATGTCGAGTCGCGCGAACGAGCCCAGCGAGAGTGATGATAAGCAGTCTTCCGGGACAGGGGCTGCGGGTGCACTTCTGCAATCGCTACCGGACGCCCAGCGATCACGAGCCAAGTTGCCATTCGATTCGTCTGAGCGCACCAACTGGAACTACGTCCCCAGGAAACGTGCGGGCGTCGCGCTGGCAGACCTCGATGCAAACCAGAAAGCGCTGGTCGATCCACTGCTGCGTTCCGCGCTGAGCCCCGGAGGATTCAACACTGCTAAACAGATCGTGCAGCACGAATCGATCCTGGCGGAGATCGAAGGCAATCCGCGGCGCGATCCGGAGCTCTACTACACCGCCGTGTTCGGGGAACCGGGTCCGCGCGCACCTTGGGCGTGGCGATTCGAAGGCCATCATCTTTCCGTCAACGTGACCCATGTCGACGGCGAAACTCAGGTCGTCGCGCCACTCTTCATGGGCTCCAACCCCGCGCGCGTACCGCACGGTCCGAAAGCCGGCCTGCGATTGCTCGCGGCAGAAGAAGATCTGGCTCGCGAGTTGATACGCATGTTGCCGAAGGAACGACGCACCCGCGCGATGCTTGCAGAGGACGCTTTCCCCGACATCGTCACGCGCAACGACCCCAAGGTACGTTCGCTGAACATCGAAGGGCTTCCAGCAAGCGAGATGTCGCAGCCGGAGCAAGCGCAATTGCGCAAGCTACTGGACGTGTACGCCGGTCGCATGACGGAGAGTGCGGCACGAGAGCAGCTCGATCGCATCGAGCGCGCGGGCTTTGACAAGCTGCACTTTGGATGGGCGGGCAGTCTCGAGCCGGGCAAGCCGCACTACTACCGGGTGCACGGCCCCACTGTCCTCATCGAGTACGACAACACTCAGAACAACGCCAATCACATCCACAGCGTCTGGCGCGACTTGGAACGCGACTTCGGCGGTGACCTGCTTCGTGCGCACTACCAAGCGCATCAGACCGGTGACCATGGTCACGATCACTAGCCGCGCACCTACCGCAGGTAAGCGCGCGGCGCGAATGACGACACAGCCGCGAAGCTGCTAACTTTTCGGCTGATACAACGTCGGCGGCGGCGGTGCCAAACGTGGCGAGCCGGACTTCACCCACGCGTCGTAGCGCATGCGGAGCGTGCGCACCGGATTGGCGCTTTCGCCGCGCTTGATGTCGTTGTCCATCACGCTGATGTAGGCGAAGTATTTGCCATCGTTGTGAGTGACGCCCTGCTGGTCGTTCTTCTCGGCGATGGCGATGTAAGAAACGTGCGCCGTCTTGTTGTCACAGGGGACGAAGTCCATCGGGTTGGATCCGCAGTTGCAGCGGTGATCGCCGCCGTTCACATCGGCCGCTTCCATCGCGGCCATCACGCGATCGGCGAGCGTGCCAGTGGCGCGGGTGAATGCGAGCGCGGCCAGATACACCACCTGATCGCCAAGCAGCGTGTTGCCCTGAACCTGATAGTAGATGTCCGGCCCCACCTGGCCACCGAAGTACAAGGACGACCGCGAGTTGCTGGTCCCGTTGAATCCGGCGCGGTTGTTGCTCGCGGTGATGTCCTTGCCGTTGGGCATGGCCAGGATGCCGAACTGCCGCCGCTCGATGTTCGGATCCTTCTTGAGCATTTCGATGATGTCGGCGGGCGGCGTGCCCTTCTTCAGTTCCCGGTACACCAGCATCTGGTTCTCGTGCGTGTTGTCGGCACCGGCCTGGCAGGCCGCCACGCCCACGCCCGGCACGATCACCGCCTGCAGGTCCATCAGGTCGCGCGCAGCGACCGGCTCGCGTTTGGGAAATGCCTCTTGCCGAACGCAGGTCGCCGACGCGATCACCACCTGACCGCTACGCGCGTCCAGCGCAATCACCGACCACGTCGCCCACGCAGGCGTCGAGCCCGCGAACAGAATGAATGCCAGCGCAAGATATTTCATCATTGATCCATCCCCCTCGTTCGGCCGAGCATACCAAGAATCGAACGAAGAGATGTTGCGCAGCCGGCGTGTCGGCCGCCGATCTTTCACTCCTGCAGCTGTGACGCAACCGCATCGATTCCGGCCTGGGCGCATTTCTCGTCCACCTCGGCCGGCGCGCCGCTCACCCCGATGCCGCCCAGGGGTTTGCCGCTGGCGGTGAAGATGGGGAGTCCGCCGCGAACGCCCAGCAGGCCCGGCACGTGGCCGACCGCGGGATTCGATTTGACCCAACCGCCGATTTCCGCCGAGGGGAAGCGGAATCGAGCGGCGCTTTCCGCCTTGGCCATGGCGGTGGGACCGGTGCCGCTCGAGGTGCCGTCCATGGCCACGAAATAGATCAGTTTCGCGCCATCGTCATAGATGGCGACATCCACCGGCGGCCCATTGTTCTCGCGCTGATGATTTACGCAGGCCATGGCCATCTTCTGCGCCAGTGCCATGCTCAACTGGGGCTTCGACGGCAGCTTCGAGGGCGGCTCCGCGACAGCAACGGATGCCAGCGCTCCACAACTGAGCAACATCGCGAGTGCATGGACCTTAGTGTGCATGTTTGTCTTCCTTCTTCTGTGAGCCGCGCTCCGGCGCGGGCACGAGACGATAGATGCCGCTCGAAGCAGGCTCGGGATTGTTGAGGAGCACATACAGATAGCCGTCGGGGCCGCTGGCCACATCGCGCACCCGACCCTGTCCTGACATGACGGTTTCATCCGAGGCGACCGTGGTTCCATCAAGCGTCAGCCGATGCAGCTCGCGCGCACCCTGGCCGCCGACGAACAGGCTGCCCTTCCAGCGGGGGAATCGGTCTCCCATGTAGAAAGCGATGCCGCCGGGAGAAATCGATGGCGTCCAGTAACGAGCAGGCTCCTCGATACCCGGCATGCTGGGTGTCGCAGTCATGGCGGTGCCGTCGTAGTTCATCCCGTACGTGGCTCGCGGCCAACCGTAGTTTCGGCCCCGTTGTATGTGGTTGACCTCATCGCCGCCGCGCGGGCCGTGTTCCGACGCCCAGATCGTGCCTGTAACGGGATGCGCATCCATCCCTTGTGGATTGCGATGTCCGTAACTCCACACGGATGCATATTCGCCCTCTCCACGAAACGGATTGTCTTTCGGCACGGATCCATCGAGGTGCAGCCGATGAATCTTGCCGTTGGGCCGACTCAGATCCTGCGCCATGTCCTGGCGTCCCCGATCGCCCACGCTGAAGAACACATAGTCGCCCGCGATCGCCAGGCGCGAACCGTAGTGATAGGCGGTATCGATGTGCTGCTCCACCGGCACGCGGAAGATATTCTGCTGCTCGACCCACCGATCGTCCTTGATCCTGCCCCGAACCACCGCGGTCATCGCGCCCCGTTCGCTTCTTTCACTGTAGGTCAGATAGATCCAATCGCCACCGGCCTGCCGCGAATGCACTTTCACATCCAGCAAGCCGCCTTGAGATTTGACGAATACGGTCGGCGTACCCGCGATTGCGGTACGTTTGCCGTCGACGATATGCCAGAGCGTGCCGTCCAGCTGCGTGCTGAGCAGCGAGCCATCGGAGAGAAAATCCATGGCCCACAGCGTGCCCGTCATTTCAGCCACGGGCTCCAGAGTGAATGTATGCAGCTCGCTGCTGAAGACAGCGCCGGCTTGAACGCTGTTGGCTTGCTCCAGCGCCTTGAGCCGATCCGACTCGCGCTGCTCGCGGATGAGGATGACCAGCGAGCGAATCTGCTCCGCGCTGAGTGCCGCTTTCCACGCCGGCATCGCCGTACCGGACACACCATCCCGAATCGAGCGGGCGATGGCTTCGTCGCTATCGCCATTGACCCATTGGTCATCGACCAACGAGCTCGCGCTGCCGCCGCCGAGTGCGGGGCCGTGACAGCCCGCGCACGACTCCCGATACAGAGTCATGGCCGCGCCCGTGCCGATGTTGTACTGAGCCAGAGCATTGCTGCTGGAACCAATGAGCAGCAGCGCGAGCAGTGCTTGCGGCACAGGCCAGGATTTCCAGTTGGAATAGCGGGTCCCGTCTGGGATGGATTC